>Ga0210390_10001358_pt1 | contig 23676 bp, 16 predicted proteins | sample IncBWH11OmetaG_FD_161050 | JGI IMG/M metagenome (GOLD analysis project Ga0210390, IMG submission 161050) | Forest soil microbial communities from Barre Woods Harvard Forest LTER site, Petersham, Massachusetts, United States - Inc-BW-H-11-O ... | reverse complement strand
TGAATGGCGAAGAGCAACATAAGCCCGGCCACGCCCGCCGCCACCCCCAACCGGCGAGGGTCCCCTTGGAGTGAAGTCCATGCTCGTACTTCACGAACAGAATTCAGAAAGCCACCTTCAATGAGATTGAGTCTGTATGAGCCCGCGCTGTCGCGTTTATGTAGCCGAATCCGCTGCCGCGCACGACATTCGACGGCAAGCCGAAGTTCACGAAGTTCAAGACATAAAGAGCTCGGCGCGGAACGCCAGTGTACCAAGTTCGCTACCGCCGCGTGTGCGACGGTAGCCTACGTCGACAAACCGAGGGACGGTAGGTGGAGGAGGGTCGCTATTTCACTCGTTGGCCCGGACAAACTGGCCGTTGACTTGGGGGTTATCCAGGACCGGTATTCGAGGAAGTTAGCCGGATTGATGGCGGGAAGGCGGCTTGCCCACGGTTAACTTCCGCTTAGCCCGTTACGCGGCAGTAGAATTAAAGTGGCGCACAGGTTAGGGCTATACTTCCTGTTTTGAGGGAAGTCTGCAATGCAACTACAGTGGGCTCATTTGAGTTGTGAGTTTCCTGTCACGCTTCTGTGTGTTGCGATTGCTTTCCCCTCCACATACCTCAATCTGACGATCAGGCCGGAGATCGCCCATGCATAGAAACGCTGTCATTCTTACGCTCTGTATATTGCACTCGTCAGCTCTGCTCGCTCAGGCTCCAATCCCGGACTGGTGCCGCGCGTTGCCGCGACCGGAGTACAAAACTGTCGAACGCGTCTCGATCAGCGACCCATGGTTCGAAGTCTATAAGCCTGCCCAGGGCGTTTTCGCCATCTACGAACCGCATCAGGCCGAGGAGACCATCAGCTACTTGATCGTCGGCGAAAAGCAGGCTTTGCTCTTCGACACCGGCATGGGAATCAGCGACCTCGGGAAAGTTATCGCCCAACTGACCAAGCTGCCGATCATCTTGTTGAACTCGCACACTCACAACGATCATGTCGGCGACAATTGGGAATTCTCCAGGATCTACGGAATGGACACAGACTTTACGCGGCAGAATGCGCGGGGCTCTCGGCTGGACGCGCAGACAGAAATCACGCCCGACCAGTTTTGTGGCGCGCTGCCCAAGGGATTTGACTCGAAAGCCTACGCAACCCGGCCCTGGAAGATTACGGCTTACACGCATGACGGCGACCGCTTTGATCTTGGCGGTCGCACTGTGGAAGTTATCGCAACCCCCGGCCACACACCTGACGCCATCTCGTTGCGCGATCGCGCCAACGGCCTGCTTTTTACCGGTGACACCTACTACCCCGCGCCCATCTGGCTTTTCAGGCCTGAAACCGATCTCGATGCCTACGCTGCTTCCATTCGTCGCTTAGCCGCGCTCGCGCCTCAGGTTAAGGTGGTCCTGGGCGCTCACAATATTCCCATCGCATCTCCCACGGTACTTCCACGACTCGTCGCCGCGTTCGATGCGGTGCGTGCAGGGAAAGTCCAGCCGTCGCCCGACTCGCCCGGAAAAGTGCTCTATAAGGTGGACGGCATTTCCTTCATGATGCTCGCACCAGCTGCGCATTAATCGCGGAAACGGACCCCGAGGAAATCAATGGCGATCACCTCGTCGTCGATTTCTCGGCCACCCACGTTTCCGACCCCAGCCTTTACGACTATGATGTCTGGCAATGTCCGTCATGCAATACATTGTGGGAAAGGGCTTGAAACAATGACGAATCGATCGCTGGTTGTCTTCGTGCATGGAATTGAAAGTAACTCCGAGGCATGTTGGGGCGACTTGCTGGGTTTAATGAAAAAGGATCCAGCAATCACCTCGGCTTTTGATCTCCTCCCCTTCGACTATTCGTCGCGCGTGGAATCCACACTGTTCCATCCGCTCAGGAAGCTCCCCGAATATGGCGTCATAGCGAAAGAATTCGAAGGCTTTCTGCAGTTGAATTTCACGCCCGCCTACGACGAGCTTTATTTGTGCGGTCATAGCCAGGGTGGATTGATCATTCAGGACTGGCTAATTCGCCGGCTGAACGACGGCGAGGGCCGGAAATTGCGCGTCCGCGAGATTCTCCTGTTCTCCACGCCTACTCTGGGTTCGGACTTCGGTGGCTCGCTGCGCCACCTTGTCTTCGGCCTGATGCCCAATCCGCAAGAAGAAAAGCTTCGCCCGTTCGATTCGAACGTTGCCGATACGCGAAGGGCTATCGAGATGCGAGTGATAGGAGCGAGCGCGTGCGATGATCGCAACTGTCCTATCCCGATCGTGTCCTTTTGGGGGGAAACCGATGGCATCGTACGTTCCGCATCAGCCGAAGCGTCATTCGAAAAGTTTGTAGTTCTGCCGGGGGATCACTCCACTATCCTGCATCCCCCGTCCAAGGGCAAATCCAAGGGCCACGATTCACAGGTGTACAAAGAACTTACGGGAGCGTTGCTGAAACCAGAAGGGCACCGGCACATCTATGAGATCGATTCCTACGAAACTGCTGTGGCCGTGTCGCCGCTTACGGGAGATCAACAAGCCTTCGTCGCCAAGCGCCGCGGTATCGCGTCGACCGAGCACTCCGACAACTTCGCGCAAATTACGCGGAAGGTGTGTTTCTCGAGCAAGAATCATTGCGTGGATTTATTCCGATTCAATTACCAGACGAACGAGCTGGGCTACCTGCTGGCGAACGTGGACATGCAGCCTCGCGAGTTTGGTGAGGCCGTGCCCCCGAATATGGCGCTGAAGGATGAGGTCGGCGATTTCAGCGAGAGTGGAACCGAAACAACTTATAAATTCGTACCTCAACCGGGACGCCGCCACTCGCAAACCTTGCGCGTATGGAACGGGTTCAATGCCGGCGGCCGCGACGTACATTTCCATACGGGGAGCAACTTTCGGTGTGGGCAGTATCGTTTTGTGATTGATCTGACGGCTTATGTTGCCGCCGGTTGGAAAATTTCAGAACCGCAGCTGTTTATCAGCCCATGGGATACGGGTGAACATTCGATCGGCGAACAGAGGTTGCCAGAAAATCGCGTTCTTGGGACTGGCCAAAGTCAGGCCGGGACGTGGACCTGGTCGATTCCGAATTTTCGCGGCGGCGTTGTAGATGCGGTCTGGGATGTAAGCAAGCAGTAATTGGCTGCGAACTGCCAGACGTAGAGCACGCGCGACCAGTCCATTGGAATGTACGATGGGTAAACTCTTGGGCCGAACAGGTGGCACCGAGAACCAATGCCGGGCTGTAGACACGGTATCCGAGGTCCGGAGAGCGAAGTCTTCATGACCATCCTCACCCGATTAGAACAATGGAAGGAGGAAAGCAAAATATCGCCGGAGCAGCATGACCATTTGGCGGGCCTCTCCCGTGGTGAACCCTTCTCCCTCTTTCTCGAGTTGAACGTTCTCCTCTACGCCGGTGTGCTGGCGTTCGTTGCCGGACTCGGCTGGACTGTGAGCACCTGGTCGCAGCAACTCGGTGACATCGTCGTCCTGACTGTGCTCTCCACCATCCTCGGCGCCTGTACTTGGTACTGCTTTTCGCGCGCTCCCGCCTGGTCCCCCGCGGAAACGCCTGCACCGAGTCCGATTTTCGACTACGTGCTTTACCTCGGCAGCCTCGTCTGGTTAGTGGAACTCGCGTACCTGGAGAACCGTTTCCACCTGCTCTCCGGAAAATTGGATCCCTATCTCTTGGCGACCGCCGGCTTGTTCTTCTTCCTCGCTTATCGTTTCGACAATCGCTTCGTGTTGTCGCTCGGTTTGTCCTCACTCGCCGGATGGTTCGGGCTCACCATCTCGCACTGGTCGGGCCATCAGGACGCGACGTATCGCCAATGTGCTCTTCTCTACTGCCTGCTAGTGGGCGGGGGCGGGGCGCTGCTTGACCGCCGCGGCCTGAAACCGCATTTCTTTGGCACTTATCTGAATATCGTGGCCAATGTTCTTTTTTGGGCAGTGCTCTCCGGCGTGTTCGAGCGGCAGGGCTACGGCCTATGGTTTTTCGCTCTGCTTGTCGCCTGTGCCGCGTCTCTCGCATGGGGCCTGGCGCGTCGGCAGTTTGCCTTCGTTGCTTATGCCGCCGTCTACGGCTACGTAGGTGTCAGCTCGATGTTCCTCCGCGGCGTCACTGACGAAACCGTTGTCCTGAGCTATTTCGTCGTTACCGGCGTCGCTACGCTCGTGGTCCTGGTCCAGATCGGGCGACGCTTCGGGAGGCCGGCGTGAGACTTTATAGTGCATCCAGCGAAGAGACTCTACGCGCCCGCAAACTGCTGACGGACTGGGTCGGCGAGGGCTTCCTCACCACGGCGCAGTACCAGCTTCTGGAAAAGGAAACGGTCTCCGATCTCCGTACCACCAACATTTTCCTGCGGCTGGTCTTGTTCCTGTTCACCCTGATCAGTGTGGGCGCTGCCGTCGCGCTCTTCTTCAAGGTTTTTCTTTCGCGGCCATCGGACCAAACCGTCGGCGTTTTCCTCCTGATCTTCACCACCGTCTGCTACACGGCTGCCGAAGTCGCCGTTTCCCAGGCCCGGCTCTATCGCTACGGTGTGGAGGAAGCACTCGCCGTTTGCTCGGTTGGTTTTCTCTGCGCAGGAATGCAGGCCGCTCTTTTCGGCGGCCGCCCTTATTCCTCGACGCCGGACGCCGCCCAGTCCCTGGTTCCGGCGGCCGGCGCCGCATTTTCGCTTTGGATATGGCTCCGCTTCGGTCGCTCGTATGCATTTCTCGCCGCGATGGTCTTCGTCGTCTTTCTGCCAGGCTACTGGACCTCGTCCCACTCGGCGCAGCATCTGATGGTCGCCGCGTTCTATGCAATCGGGCTGGTAGGGATGGTCGTGGTACGATCCCGCCACCGCTTCGACTACCTCGATGAAGGTTATTCGCTCGTCGAAGCCTTGCTGTGGCTCGGCATCTACGCGGCCATCAATCTCAAGCTTTCGTCGTTGGACATGCCCACGCCGTGGTGGAGCGGCACCCGCGCCGCCTCTGAATTCGCAAGGCCAATCTACTGGACCACGTGGGTGCTGATCTGGTGCCTGCCGCCAATCGTGCTCGCGCGCGGCATTCGCCAGAAGGACCGCTTCGTCATCGCGGTTGGAGCGATCGTCGCCGTCCTGACCTTCGTCACGAATAAGCCCTATCTCGGCTGGCCGCGGCATACCTGGGACCCGATGCTTCTGGGCATATTGTTATCCGGCGTTGCCCTCTTCATCCGACGCTGGCTGGCCCGGGGTCCGGGCGGAATTCGCCACGGCTTTACCGCTGTGCGCCTATCGGGAAAGGACAAACACTGGATGAACGCCGGGTCCGCCATGCTCGGCCTGGTATCGCCCCACTCAATAACGCCAGGCCCGCAAACAAGCAGTCCGGACGTCCGCTTCGGTGGGGGACATTCGGGAGGCGGAGGCGCCAGCGGCGAGTTTTGAAAGATCGCGGAATCGCTGGGTCATCGGCTCACGCAGCAAAGAATCCGGGCAGACCTATGCTCGGTTATGCCATCTGGCGGGCGCAGAACTTGAGCAGATTCCGTTTCCACTTGGACATGCATTCTGGGGGACAGCTCGCGTGATCCTGTGAGCGCAGAACCCGGTTGCTGGGATTCGCATCTTCTACGGGCGGCAGATTGTCCGCAACCAAGCCAGTTCGTGGATAATCGGCAACCCTTCCCTTGCTCGGATTGACGAAGGGTTGCTCGTCATCCGCTAATGAGCAGCATCCTGCGAACCCCCTGGTCTCCTCAACCGCTTGGGCGCTTGCGGTGTTCTGCATGCCGCGGTGCAATCCACCTCCAGTCCCAAAATCTGCTACCATGACCGCTTGACGAGGTCGCTATGCCCCAATTCGTGATCGAACGCGAGATTCCAGGCGCAGGTAGTTTAACGGATGCGGAATTGCAAGCGGTCGCCAGAAAGTCGGTCGGTGTGTTGAAGGAAATGGGACCGGAAATCAAATGGCTCCACTCCTACGTTACCGGCGATAAAGTCTATTGTGTGTACCTGGCGCCAGACGAAGAAACGGTTCGCGAACACGCACGCCGTGGAGGTTTTCCGGCGAATCGCATCTCGGCAGTGCGCCGCATGATAGATCCCGACACCGCAAATTGACTTAAACGGAATTTCGAGTCCGCAGACCTCATTCCGCGTCGCAGCTAACTGCCTCCTGGATGGCTTGCTCTACCGGTGTCGCCCAACCTTCCATCCACGCCGTCAGGCCTGCAGCATTGCCCAGCGTTCGGCGTGAAAACTCCAGAGCTTTGTCCAGCCTGCGTTGCTCGGCAGGCATGAGCGGAACACCCAATTGTTGGCGAAGCGCGGCCGCGGCTCCAGCCCAGTGCAGTGAGTGCTCAGCGTTGGATTGCGCTGCGGCACTCACAGCGAGACATTCGAGCGCTCTCGCGATTCCGCGTTTATGACCCAACTCCTGAAACACCTTAATGCTTTCCCCGTAAAGACGACGCGCCTCGGCGTTGTTTCCCTGATCGCAGCTTAAACTTGCCATATCGAAGAGCGCGCTCGCAATTCCCCAGCTATCATGCAATTGCCGGAACTCCGACAGGCTCTGTTCACAATAGGAATGCGCGGCAACCAGGTCCGCTTTTTCCCGAGCAACATCGCCCAGGTGGTTCAAAGTCCACGCCACACCCGCGCCATCACCAACCTGACGGAACATCGCCAGGCACTCATCGTAAAGCGAGGACGCGCGCTCATATTTTCCCTGCAACTTCATCACGCTAGCGAGATTGCTAAGGGCTCGGGCGATGTCAGCAGGATTGCCAAGATCCTTCCAGATGGCGACACAACGCTCGAAGAGCAAGGATGCATCAGTGAGCTCGCCACGATCACGAGCGTTGACGGCCAATGCGTTAAGTGCGACGGCAACGCCGCGGTTATCATTTAACTCGATACAGGTTTTGAGGCTCTCTTCGAACATTGGCAGCCCGGCGCGGTAATCGCCCTGCGCCGCCGCCAGAACTGCGGCAGCGAACAGCAGGCGCGCGCGCAGCTTCGGACGCGCCGCGGCTCCTTCCAACGCCAGGAGCCTGGCGATGGCATCACGGCCCTCCGCGAGATGCTCGCGTGTCTCCCAGAACAGGAACAGAGCGGCGCCAAGGCGCATGCCCCATTCGGCATCCCCACTCTTAACTAGATAGTCAATCGCTAGGCGGAGGTTCTCATGCTCGACCTCATAACGGTCGAGCCATTCGGGTTGGGCGGCAATATCCTCGGCACCTTCCTCGGCAAGCACGAGATAATAAGCCGCATGGGCCCGGCGAGTCGCAGGTTCGTCGTTGCTCTCAGCGAGGCGTTCGAGAGCGTACTCGCGAATGGCGGAAAGCATAATGAAGCGCGTTTCTTGATCAACCTGCTCCACCTGTTGGGCTAAGCTCTTGTCCACCAGTGAAGCCATCCCGTCAAGCATGTCCAGCCCCAAGTCGCCTTTGGTGTCGCACACAGCTTCCAGGGCTTCTAGTGTGCATCCGCCCGTAAAAACCGAAAACCTCCGCAAGAGAGTTTGTTCAGCTTCATTCAGGAGTCCGTAACTCCACCCCACGGTGTTGCGAAGAGTTTGTTGCCGGGTCGGCAGATCGCGAGCGCCACCGGTCAGCAGGCTCAAACGGCTTTCGAGACGTGTCAGCATGGCGGACGGCGAAAGCAACTTGATGCGCGCAGCTGCCAGTTCAATGGCTAACGGCAGGCCATCAAGGCGAGAGCAGATGGCCGCCACCACGGGTGCGTTTTCCTTGGTCAGCGCGAATTGGTGCTTCACCGCCTGCGCGCGTTCCACGAACAGTTCGATCGCTGGAAGACGGGAAAGTACTTCGAGAGGCGGGATGGATTTAGGATCAGGCAGCGCCAGCGGTGGCACCGGAAATTCATGTTCGCCATAGATATGAAGCGGCGCCTGGCTCGTGACCACCACTTTGAGTTTGGGACCGGCGGTGAGCATTTGCGCCACGAGCGGCGCGCCCGAGACCAGGTGCTCGAAGTTGTCGAGCACGAGGAGCATCGACTGGCTCCGCCCGGCGATAAACTCCATCAAGCTTTCTTGCGGCGAAGTATTTCCGGTCTCGCGCACGCCCACGGCTTGCGCGATCGCGGAAGCGATCAAGCCACCTTCGCCAACTGCGGACAGCGCAACAAAACAAACACCGCTGGGAAACTGGTCGGCCATTTCGCCCGCAGCCTGCAATGCGAGCCGCGTCTTCCCGATGCCACCCGGACCGGTGAGAGTCACGAGGTGTACGTCGGTGCGGCTCAGAAGCTGACGGAGATCCGCCGTCTCGCGTTCCCTTCCAATGAATGCGGTGCGCTGCACTGGCAGGTTGTTGGGGCGGGGTTCCGATTCCCGGGCTGGCGCTTCGGCCAGGCGGTCCCGCACTGCAGCCAGGTCGCGAGCCAAATCCCGAGTGGAGGCATAACGCTGCTTCGGATCCTTGGCCAGGCAACGCTCTACGATCCAAATGAAAGGCGCGGGCGCCTGCAGCGTTTTGGCGCCCAGGCGCTCAGGTTCATCGCGAAGGATTGCCGCTGTCGTTTCCGCATGCGTCTTCTTTCTGAATGCGGGGGTTCCGGTGGCCATTTCGTAAAGAACCGACCCGAAGGAAAATTGGTCAGAACGAAAATCCAACTCCTCGCCAGTCGCTTGTTCGGGCGACATGTAACCGACAGTGCCCACCACCGTTCCACGCTCGGTGATGGTGGTGCTCGAATCCGAACTGCCGCGATCAGGTTTACGAAGTTTCGCCAGACCGAAATCCAGCACCTTGGCCGTACCGTCGTGAGAAACCATTAGATTCTCGGGCTTCAGGTCGCGATGAATAAGCCCAATCTCGTGCGCCTTGGCGAGACCGTCGGCAATTTGCGCCGCGATTGCAACTAATTTGCGAAATGGAATCGGACCAGAGGCGACCAGTGAGCGGACTGTTTCTCCATCCACCAACTCCATGGCGATATAGCGCGTCCCGTTCTCGTGCCCGAGTTCATAAATCGTCACGATGTTCGGGTGATTCAGTGCACTGGCAGAACGGGCCTCCTGCTCGAAACGCGATAAGGCTTCCGGATGTGAACCACGGTCGAGCGAAAGGGTCTTGATTGCGACCTCACGATCGAGGCGGCTGTCCTTGGCGCGATAGACCTCCCCCATTCCACCGGCGCCCAATCGCTGGAGAATCTCGTAACCGCCAAAGCGCGCTCCCGGCGACAGTGTGGATGACAACGGACCTGAAGTGGCAGGTGGATTCATGGAACTTGCAGAAGCGGCTCTCAGCCGTGCCGAAGCGGACTCTCACCTACCGCCCAATTACAGGTGAATAGTTTAAGTCGCGGCCGAGACACATCCCAAGGCAGCACCCTGTTGGGCTTATAATATCCCAGAATTCGGAGGGGATTTGATGGATATTCGATCGCTCCAGCGGCCCTTAAAAGATAACTACCGGCAGGATCCAGCCAGTTCGCAAATCACGCTGACCGCGCACGGCACTCAGGCTGACGCACCGATCGCTTGTTCTGTGGATTTGGGGCGTGCAATCTACAAGGCACAAGCCCACAAAGGAGTTGGTGGCGCCGGTACCGGAGCCTGCTCGGGAGACCTGCTGTTAGGCGCGCTCGCCGCCTGCTCCCAGATTACCTGCCAAATGGTCGCCAGTGCCATGGGAATACCCACGGAGGCAATCAATGTCACAGTCGAGGGCGATCTGGATCTGCAAGGAACGCTAGGAATATCAAAAGAAGCCCCAGTCGGATTTCAGAGCATCCGCGTCACTTTCGAAATCCATGCACCGCAGGCAACCCCAGAGCAGTTAAAAGCGTTGCAGGCAAAAACGGAACAATATTGCGTGGTGATGCAAACTCTGCAGCATCCGCCGCCGATTGAGAACAAATGGAAGCAGTAGAGAGCTGCCGATCAGGATTTGATCGCAGACTCATCTTTCATTTCGGTTTGATATTCTGATTTACACGGAATAGGTTCTCCGGATCGTAGCGCTTCTTGATCTTCGCCAAACGATCGTAATTCTTGCCGTACGTTGCCCGGATGCGATCCTCGCCCTCTTCCATCATGAAGTTGATGTACGCGCCTCCGGCGGAGAAAGGATGAAGCGCTCTCCAATACTCCTTGGCCCAGGTGGAGATTTTTTCCTTGTTCGCGGGGTCCGGGTCGACCCCCACAATCACAGAACTCCACGTTGCGTCACGGTAACCCCACGGCGTGGCACTGTTCTTGACCCGCCCGGCCGCGCCGTTGATCGGGTACAGATGCATGGTCGACTGCATCGACGGCATGTTCGCCGCGTATTTCACATGCACCGCGATGGCTTGATCCGGAAGCGCACGCACGAAATCGGCCTTCCAGTACCATTGGTGCCCCGACGGATAGAAACTGTCGTGCATACTCTGGAGCACCGGATGCGGTATTGGCCCGACCATGTCGAGCGCTGGAGCCTTCAGGCTCCTGATCGGCTTGAACACCTTCTCCCCCTTCTTGATCGGTCCGGTGTAGCACCATACGATCCCACACATCTTCTTGTTGTGCAACTGCTCGGGGAACGGAGCCACTGGTGGCACCGTGAGGAAAGCAAAGAACCCATTGATGTCATCGGGCGCATTCGTGATGAACTCGCGGTACCAACGCATAATCTCGGCCGCGTCTTCCATCGGCCACAGCATCGGACCACCGTAAACCGTGTGCACGCGTTGCGCTTTAAACAGAAAGGATGTCACAACGCCGAAGTTGCCACCACCACCGCGCACCGCCCAGAACAGATCGGGATTCTCCCTGGCGCTGGCGGTAACGAACCGGCCGTCGGACAACACCATTTCGACGGCCAGCAGATTGTCGATGGTCAGGCCATACCGCCGCGTCAAATAACCGATACCGCCGCCCAAAGTCAGTCCGGCCACCCCTGTCGTCGAAATGATGCCCGAAGGAACCGCGAGACCGAACGCATGCGTCGCATGGTCTACGTCGCGCCAGAGCGCTCCACCTCCAACCTGTACGGTCCTCTTCTTCGGGTCTACGCGAACATAATTCATTGGTGAAAGATCAATCACCAACCCGCCATCGCAGACTCCCAATCCTCCAGCGTTGTGCCCCCCACCGCGGATGGATACCAGCATCTTCTGCTCGCGGGCGAACTTCACGGCCGCCATGACGTCGGCTACGTCAGCGCTGCGCGCGATCAGTCGTGGCCGCCGGTCGATCATCGCGTTGTATACTCTGCGACCTGTATCGTAACCGGGATCGCCTGGCTCGATCAGTCCTCCGAGCAAGCGGGCTCTGAAGTCTGCAATCGTCGCTTCGTTCAGCATAGTGAACCCCGACCTTCGGAAATTTGACCCTGTTCTACCACAACCATTCCAACCGGTCCAATCAAGCTAATAAAGGGCTTATTGTCCTGTTCGACAGCGCTGTGTTCGGAATGCTAACTATCTAAAAAAAGGACTTTGCGCGGCCCAGCTGACTAGGCAAGGAATGTAAGCAGATTTACTTCAGCGTGTCGCTGCTGTAAAGCTGCCCAAGTTGGGTGCGGCTGTTGTAGGCCATCCATCGGCCATCGGGCGTAATGCCGATCGGGATCTTCATGGGGCTCAGGCCCACCACCTCTTTCGGGGTTATCCTCTGCCACAATTCCCGCTGGCCGGTGTCTGCGTCGACCTTATAAATGTCTATGCCAGTGGCGACCACTGCCTGCACGTATATATGCTTTGAGTCCGACGCCCACGCAATCGGAAACTCCGCTGCCTGAAGACCCGGAAGCGGCCGGGAGGTGCCGTCCGACAGGGAACGTATGATCTGTTGCTCATGCTGACGAATCAAGACTGATTTTTCGTCCGGTGCGACCGCCTTCCATGAAGGATTCCCGGGCGACAACTGTTTTGGCGTGGTGCCATCGGCATCTGTGACGAATACAGCCTCCGCACCGCCGGTCTGGTTGGCCAGCAACAGAATTCGACGTCCATCGGGAAACCATTGCGCCCACTGCGGCTGAATTCCGTCCCAGTGAAACACGCGTGCCTGGCCCGGTCCCACCGGCACAATCTGCAGGCGCGCGGCGGGGTCGCCGGAGAACAGTACAAGAGCCCATTTTCCATCGGGACTGATGTCCGTGCCATAGCCGCCCCCAGCGAGGCGCACTGCCGGAGAGCCGTCGCTCTTGCGCATGTACACTGAATAATCGTTGCCCGACGTTTCGGACAGATCGGTGAACAACACTTCACTTCCATCCAGCGACAGTCGCGGCCCAAAACTATAGGAGAGCCAACTCAGGTCGCGTTCCTGATTGGAGCCATGCTCCACCAGTGCCATCGCTCCCCGGGACTCTTCCGTCGAAACCAGCGCCCGGCCCGACGGCGCAATGTCGAGAATGCGCGTCGGCGCGGTTCCGCAATACACAGTTCTCTGTTTGCCCGAGACGGTCACGGCATGAATGCAATATTGCTCTCCTGATTCCGCCGCGGAGAACCAAACCTCTCTCCCCGATGGCGACCACGCCAAGCCCTCCAGGGACTCCCACCCGCCCGATAAGGTTCGCAACTGTCCCGACCGATCCACCAGAACGACCTCGCCGCGATCGTCAATATTCGGCGGATGATGAAACAACGCTACCTGTTTTCCATCGGGAGAAACTCGCACCTCGCTGATCCAGTTCTCGCCTTCGAGCAGCACTTTCCCGATGGGATATTGCAAGCGCCAATTGCGGCCGGCGCGGTCGATGATGGCAAGGTCATTTCCGTCCGGCGCCCAATCGGCATCGGCCACATTCTCCAGCAGTTCGCGCGGCGCGCTTCCGCCCAGGGGAGAAGTCGCCAGCGTACCCGTCCATTGATAGTGGGCAAAATACGTCGGCCGCACGAGGACTGCCATCTGACCTTGCCGTGAAATCGCCAGCAGCAAAGCCCCGCCCAAGCCGACCGGAGTCGACGCCGGATAGTCCTCGCGAATGCTGTAAGTGTCGGGCGCTCCTCCACCGAGCCTTGCGCTATAGATGACAGTTTTCGTATCCGGCGACAACCTGGCTCGAGTGATCTCACCACGATCGTACGAGACGCGGGCAAACGTCGGCGACGGCGCCGGAGCAGGGCGCAGGTACCAGCCAATGGCCGCTCCGAAGGCGAGCGCCAGAGCCCCGACGGCGGCAAATCCCAGCCAGCGAGGCCTCGCCGGTTTTTCAGGTGCCAGAGCAATCGCCACCTGTGGCGCCGATTTCGAACTCGTCCCGGTCAAAGCCTCGAGTGCAAAGGCCAGGTCTTTTGCGGATTGGAAGCGCTGCTCGGGTTGCTTTTCGAGACAGCGCCGAATGATGCGCTCCAGCCCGGGCGAAACCGGATGCCCCATGTCGCCAAATTCCGGAGGGTCTTCCTTGAGGATCGCCGTCATGGTTTCGGCAGCGGTATCGCGACGAAACGCCCTTTTTCCTGAAACCATTTCGTACAACACGGCGCCAATGGCAAAGATGTCTGTGCGCGAATCGATTTCGTCGCCCCGAACCTGCTCCGGAGCCATGTAGCCTGCCGTCCCCATCACCACGCCGGCTTCGGTCGGAGAGCTGGTTAACGTCATGCCATCCGACTCGCCCTTCGAGCCGCGGGCATTCGTTGCCACCTTCGCTAATCCGAAATCAAGAATCTTGATCCGGCCTTCCTTGGTGACAAAAATGTTTTCCGGTTTCAGATCCCGATGAATGATGTTCTTCTCATGGGCCGCCGCCAATCCTTGCGCGATCTGCGCCGCGTAATCGCATGCCTTACGCGCAGTGAGCGGACCGTGATCAAGCTCAACCCGTAAGCTGTTGCCCTCGAGGAGTTCGGAGACAATAAAAGGCGCCGCGCCTTGTTCCCCAATATCGTGAATGGCAAGGATGTTGGGATGATTGAGCGCCGCCACCGCCCGCGCCTCTTGTTCGAAACGCCGCAACCGGTCCGCATCTCGCGCAAAAGATTCCGGCAGCACTTTCAATGCGACTTCACGCCCAAGACGTGAATCGCGGGCACGGTACACCTCGCCCATGCCGCCAGCGCCCAGCGGAGCGAGAATTTCGTAAGGTCCAAGTCTTGTGCCAGAGGCAAGAGTCATGGGTGCGCGTAATTATAGCCTGTGCAGGAGTTGCAGAGGATGTTAGGCCGATCTCATGTCGCTGGATGTTCCTCCGGCGGCAGGAACATAGCACTTCAAGGTGTAGTCCATCACCATGCGATCGGCATTGAAACGCCAGCCGAGGGTACGGATGGTTCGCTTCATGCGCTTAATCCAGCCGCGCGGCAGCCCGTCACGATCACGCTGGTAATACAGCGGAATCACTTCTTCCCGAAGCGTGCGCCGCAAATCCTCTGCGTCACGCGCGTCATGGACGTTGACATCAGAGTGCGTTCGGCCCGTCCCAATGGCGAATCCATTCATGCCGTCGTATGCCTCGGCCCACCAGCCATCGAGCACAGAAAGATTCAGCCCCCCATTCAAGACCACCTTCTGACCACTCGTGCCCGACGCTTCGAAGGGACGCCGCGGGTTGTTCAGCCAGACGTCAACACCCTGCACCAAATGACGCCCTACGTTGATGTCATAGTCTTCGACAAAGACGAACTTATCCGCGAACTGCGAATTGCGCATCAATTCGGCAATCTGCTGCAGAACCCGCTTGCCCGGTTCGTCGTGGGGATGCGCCTTGCCGGCAAAAACGAACTGTACCGGGCGGTTGGGATCGTTGACCATCGATGCCAGGCTCTCGATGTCCGTCAGAATCAGGTTGGCTCGCTTGTAGGTCGCAAAGCGGCGGGCAAACCCGATGGTCAGTGCGTCTGGACCGAGTACTTTGCCAAGTCTCTGCAGGACTTCTTTCGATTCGCCTCGCCTCTCGGCTTGCTCCACCGCACGGCGGCGCACAAACTCGAGAAGCTGCGATTTCAGGCTGAGGTGCGTCTCCCAAAGCTCGCCATCGTCCACGTTCTCAATGCCTTCCCAGATGCGCGCTTCGCTGCTGTGCTGGTGCCAATTCGTGCCCAGATGGCGGTCGTACAAGCGGAACATCTGCGGAGCCAGCCATGACGGAACATGAACCCCATTGGTGATGTGTCCAATAGGAACCTCGTCCTCCGGCTTCCCCGGACAGAGTCCCGTCCACATCGCCCGGGACACTTCGCCGTGCAGGGCAGAAACCGCATTGGCGCGGCGCGAGAGTCTCAGGCCCAGCACCGTCATGCAAAAAGTCTCGTGCTGGTTGTTGGGGTCCTCGCGTCCCAGCCCCATTAGGCTTTCCTGAGAAAGACCCAGGGATTCACGCAACGGTCCAAGATGCTCTTCAATCATCTCCGCGTCAAAGCGATCGTGGCCGGCTGGTACGGGCGTATGAGTTGTGAAGACCACTTCCCGCGACACGCGAGGCGCTGCCGCGTCGAACCCGATACCCTCTTCCTCCATGCGCATGCGGATCGCTTCCAGCAGCGCAAATCCGCTGTGGCCTTCATTGAGATGAAGAACGCCCGGCGTGATGCCCATGGCTTTTAGAGCGCGGAAGCCTCCGACCCCGAGCAACAGCTCCTGCCGGATTCGAGTCCGCGCATCTCCGCCATAGAGGCGAGAGGTCAGCTCCCGATCGTCCGGAGCATTATCTTCTGCATCTGAATCCAGGAGGAACAGGTCGCAGCGTCCGACTTTCACCCGCCAGACTTTGGCGTGAATTGAACCGCTGCGAGTCTCGATTCGAACAACGACTGGCCGGCCATTCTTGCCGATTGCCGCCTCCAAAGGCAATTGATTGACATCCGTCTCCAGATATTCTTCCTGCTGCCAACCGTTGCGATCCAGGCGCTGGCGAAAATATCCTTGCCCGTAAAACAAACCAATGCCCACCAGCGGAATGGCAAGATCCGATGCGCTCTTGATATGGTCTCCGGCAAGGACGCCGAGCCCGCCGGAATAGACTGGAAGCGATTCGTGCAACCCAAACTCGGCGGAAAAATACGCCACCGGACAAGGCCGTAACACCCCGGCGTGCCGGGTCCCCCAAGTGCGGTCCGCCTGCAAATATTCCTGCAACCGGCGACAGGCGTAATTGATGCGGCTGTGCAGCACGAGTTCCGCGGCGCGACTTTCCAACTTCGCCAGCGGAAATTCCGCCAGCAGCGAAACCGGATTCTGGTTCACCTGCCTCCAGCGCACCGGATCGAGATCGCGGAACAAGCTGGCGGCATCATGGTCCCAACTCCACCACAGGTTGCGAGCTAGTGCCCAAAGCCGTTCCTGCGCGGGAGCAATAAAGCGATCCAGCGTCCGCGCTTCGCTCACCACCGGCGCCACCTGCGCGGCCGCCTGCGCAAGCATTCGTACCTCGTCTTCGTGGAAAACCCGAGGCTCCACGGTTTGCACTACCAAAACACCCTGCAGAACCCCTCGGTCGATGAGTGGAACCCCAAGGAACGATTGGTAAGCATCTTCGCCGGCTTCTCGGAAATACTTGAACCGTGGGTGACTTTGCGCCTGCTCCACCGCCACGGGCCGCACTTGTTCCGCCACCAGCCCCGCCAGTCCTTCGTGGATTCCCATTCGCAGATTGCCGATGCACTCCCGTCGAAGGCCGACTGTGGCGGCCAGCACCAGATTGGCTCGGTCCGGCTCCAGCAGATACGCCGAACAAACCTCAGTCTCAAATCGCCTGGCAATCAAGGCAACCACATTCATCAAAGTTTCGGCGGGTTGGCCTTCCCCCGTCGCAAGGTTAGCGATCTCCTCCAGCGGAAGGACGTGGGTGACTTCGCGCGCGTGACCGGTGACATCCAATTCTTGAACTTCGCGGTGATTCTGTTCCAATCCTAAACTCTCTGGTTCCATATTCTATTCGGACCTTACACCTGTGCCTTCATCCTTTCACTCGGCCTGAGCACCTGACTCGTCATTACCCAGCCAGCCATGGGACGGCCGTCCGGCGCCTGACTATCGCAAACAGCGACTGCGACACCGCGGCAAAGCACACAACCGCAACCGAATCGTGTCCGTTTGGGTGTTGCCCCGCCCCAAAGCAACTTTACGTGTGCACGCACACCGAGTCCAATCGAAATTATTAATAGTGGCATAAGCTCAGCGAAAGCGCATCGCTGCGAAAGAGTGAATCTGGCGGTATTAGACACCAAGCCCAGTGCGGAAACTTGGAAAGTTCGTCGCCGTGTGATTCTGCACATCCTCCCAGAAGTGCGGGAACCGATGGAGTCTCCGCTGCCCTTGGTCGCGGCCGCGGCTGCCGGAGTCGATCTAACGGCCGACTACGAACAGGTGCCCGTCATTCTGGCTATATACTTTGCCATCCGGGCCGATAGACAGAGGCGTGTAGGCCGCGCCAAGAGCTTCTTTGAGGAAGATCTTCTGATGCGGTGTCTTAAAGATCCCTTTGTGACCCTGGGGCAGCGAATACACATGCCCATCCTCGCTGGTGACATAAACCAAACCCTTGGAGTCGATGACCGGTGCGTTCACACACCACTCATACCCGTTGGGATGGTTCTTGTCGATGGTCGTGCTCTTGAATGACCACTCGACGTTCAGGTCAGCATCAAGCTGAGAAACAAAATACGGACCCGGCGGCGTCGCAGTGCAGACCGGATTCTGGAAAGAGCAATATGCCGGCGACGGATAGTGGTTGTCCTTGATAATGATCGAGAACGTGCCGTCGTGCGTGTACACCCCAGGGGTCGAGTCCCAGCCAAAGGTGTAGGAGTTGAGATAGTTCCCCTTGTCGTCAAAATGAAAAAGATGGCCGCGGCTGAAGTCGTAGTTGTCGGTTGCACCGAAGATCACGGAGCCGTCCGGAAGCACGGTCGGCGTGGCTGATGCTTCGTCGGGAACGGTCGCGGAACCGTTGGCATTGGTCGTGGGATCGACCCCCCGCGTGGTTCCATACCGGCAGGAATTGGGTTCGTTGGTCACCCCTTTCTTGGCGATCGGTAATATCACGCCGCACCCGTCGGTCAACCGTTTCTGCAAAGTGGAATCCCACTTCGGCGTCAAATCAGGATTCACCGCCACCAGGTAGGAAACCATATTGTCGAAATGAGCCACGCTCACGGTATAGATCGTTCCATCGGGCGCGACCGCCGGAGCCACGTTCACTCCGGGGCGCTGCGATCCGCATGGTTGGGTGGGCGGTACGGCATGCGCGCTCGGCGGCCACGGCAGCGATGCGCCTCCATCATTAAGAAGGAAGAATGTTCCCGGACAATCGGTCGAACTTCCGGGTGGCGCATCCGGTACAAGAGTCGCGTAGCTGACAGTGCTGGCCTGATCGTTCGGCGTAACTTTCACCAACCACGCGCCGGCCACGTCGTTCTCATCCCACGGGTTGCCTTTGAGGACGTTCAGTTGGATCACGTTGTAGTAGACATTGCCCTGATTGTCGGGGGTTAGCGGCCCGGAAACGAATGTGTTGGCAGCGTCCATCCCTTTGCCGAATGGGTTGACGTGAGACGCCGCTTTGCCTGTGGTGGTGTCGACCTTCCAGAGCGTGCCCGCGGCGCCGGGAACGTAGAGATATCCATTAGCAAGCGCGGGATGAAAGACGGGCTCCCAGCCAATCAGCCCGATGTAGCCAAGCGTAATGTTAGTGGCATTGGGCTCGGGTTTCCAATCGGTGTGGAACTTCCACGCGGCTACGGGCTGCCCGTTTTTCCAATCGTAGCGAACCACATTCCATTGCAGCTTGTTCCAAGCGTTGGGCCCGCAGATGGTTCCATTAACCCAGTCGCCGGTCGGGTTGCACGCCGGATACTTGGCCCCATCTTTCTTTTCCATGTAGAAACTATTGCCGTCGACGAGCGTGGCTTGATAGTGCCCGACCAGCTCTCCTCCAACCTCCAACTTCTCCTGCTCAACAAAATCGTCGTACAGAATATCCGCGAGTTTGTGATCGAGCGGCTGGGCGGGAATGTTGACCATGCCTGTGTGTTGCGGGTTGCGTCCCCATTGGGGCCAAAAAGCTTGCTCTTTGCTGAAGCCGGTAAGGATTAGAAGCGACGCCGCCAGTAGTGCGAGGGTGGCAGAAAGATGCAGACGTGTCATGACAATCCTCCAAATTGAAAAACGCCAGGGGTCGGCTCGGGAGAGGCAGACGCAGGCAATTCTATCCGAGTTCACTCCTCGCAAACCACGAAATCGTGGTGGCCTCGGCCGGAGTAGTCGTCAGCGCGCAGAACTGCAACTCGCAAGGTAGGAAAGGATGAGGCGTGTATTTTCAGGGACGAAAAGTACACGCGCAGCAAAGCACATGAACTATTCGGACGGAGACTCCTTATCAATCGCCCCGGTAACCTCGGTAACTTGATTTCGTCCCGCGAAAAAAAGCAATCTGTATTCGATGCCTGCGGGAGTACAGCGATATCAACGCACCAAGATGGTTCTGCCGTTGCGATTCTGGCCCGACGACGGCAATGGTCAGAACGCCGAACCTCAACTTGCCCATACCGTGGACATCAGCCCCATCGGCGGACGACTGGGCGGATTGCGCCGTCCACTGCATCCCGGTCAAACCATCGTGCTCGAGCGGGGCGAAAACAGGTTTCAATTTCGCGTGGTCTGGATCAGGCAGCTCGGTCCTAGCGAGATTCAGGCGGGCATCGTAGCACTGGCGTCCGAAGGAAAACTCTGGGGAGTCGATCTCCCCGATCCGCGTACGTCTCCAAGCAGTTCGCAGACCAGAGAAAATCCCGCGGGCCTCTGTTAGACACTCCAGCGCGGCTGATAAGATTTTGACAGATGACCTCCCGGCCGCTTCCCACCATTTCGTTTTGCTTCGTTCTGATTTTGGCCGCAATTGCTCTTCCCGCGCAGATGCGGCAGGGTTCTGCGCAGAAGCTCGTTTCGATCAAAGTCATTGGCACGAAGCGTTACAAGTCGGAAGATGTAATCCGCGCCACCGGCCTGCAGCTCGGCACGGTCGTCCACAAAGACGATCTCGAGGATGTAGTCCGGGCTCTGGGGGAAAGCGGAGCCTTTAGCGACATTTCTTACAGTTTAGGGTTCGCGCCCGGCGGCACCAAGCTGGAGTTGACCGTCCGCGACTCCCAACGGTTTGTCCCTGTCACCTTCGATAATGTGGTCTGGTTCAGCGGCCCGGAGCTCATCAACAAGTTACATGCCAGCATTCCCCTGTTCGATGGGGAAGTCCCGGTCACGGGCCAAATGGTGAGTCAGATCTCGGACGCCCTGCAGGTGCTGCTGGATGAAAAAAAAGTGGCGGCGCAGGTTGAGCATGCGCGGGTGCCCGACGACGGTGCCATCGACTCCTTCAACTTTAGCGTGACCGGACTCCACATTACGATTCGGAACGTTGAATTCTCAGGCGCGGACGCGGGGGAGTTACCCATGTTCGACATTGCCAAAATCAGATTGCAAGGCGCCGAATACGTGCTGCCCACTCTTCGTGCTCTCGCCGACGAGCATTTCCTGCCAGCCTATCGTGAGCGAGGCTATCTGAAAGCTGCGATTGGCGATCCGCAACCTCATGTGGCTTCGACCGAAGGTCGGCAAGTACTGGTGGACGTCACCTTCCCCGTGCATCCCGGAGAACTGTACGAGGTGAGTGGACTTGAAATCTCCGGCTGCAAGGCTCTCCCCGAGAGCAGCGTGCGGAGCGTGATCCACTTGAAAGCCGGGCAGAAAACCAATCCCATTCAGCTCGAAAAAGATGTGGAAGCCATGAAACAGCTTTACGGCGCACACGGATACATGGCGGCCAATGTGAGCGCCGAGCCGAAGCTGGACGACGCGCGGCCCACGGTTCAATATTTGATTCGCATTTCTGAGGGCGATGTTTATCGCATGGGAGATTTCAAGATTTACGGGCTGGATTCGCCGACAAAAGCCCGCCTGACGAACGAATGGACGCTGCGGTCGGGAGATGTGTACGACTCCAGCTATCCCGGGCGGTTTATCGAGCAAGCCTACAAGGAAATCGGAGACTGGAATGCCACCTATCGCGAGTACTTGGACGAAAAGGAGAAAACCGTAGACGTCGCGGTCCGCTTCGACCCGAGACCGTAGGAGACTGCGGAAAAAGTATGCCTCACGCAGTTTTTGGGAGGGCCCGACTTCAGTCGGGCCGCAAAGTCGCCGAAAAATGTGTCCGCGCTTTAGCCCCGCGAAGCGGCGGGCAGACCCTTTAAGATCGCTATAATTGCCCACACTCATGGACTGGGTTTCGTCCGTCATCCGCCGGCTGTTCGACTCGGAGCATGGCGCATCTGACCGCCAAATTCCGCGCTGGCTCTTCCTGCGCGCACTCGGCTGCATTTATTTCTCTGCCTTCTTCTCGCTCGTCTTTCAGATTCGCGGGCTCATAGGCCCAGACGGCATTCTCCCTGCCAAAGATTACTTGCCAGCCGTGGCGCATTCACTCGGCTACGTCCGCGGCATCTGGTATGCGCCCACCTTGCTTTGGCTGGCGAGCGGCCCGCATGTGTTGTCCGCCTTGTGCTGGGTGGGCATGGGTGCGTCGGTGTTATTGGTGCTGAATGCGTGGCCGCGCGGAATGCTGACGATTTGTTTTCTTTGCTTCCTCTCATTCGTCAGCGCCGCGCAGGATTTTTCCAGTTACCAGTCCGATGGCATGCTGCTCGAAGCCGGATTCATTTCGCTTTTCTTCGCTCCGCGCGGATTCCGCCCTGGCTTTGGGCTCGCTTCGCCGGCATCGCGCGCCAGCCTGTTCCTGCTGCAATGGGAGTGGTTTCGCATCTACTTCGAGTCCGGTGTCGCGAAGATCATCGGCGGAGACCCCGAATGGCGCAACTTCACTGCCATGGACGAGTACTATCAGAACGGTCCGCTGCCCACGTGGATCGGCTGGTACTTGCAGCATCTGCCGCACTGGTTCCACGCTTCCGCGGTCGTTGCCACTCTCGCTCTCGAACTGGTTTTGGTTTGGATGTTGTTTCTGCCAAGACGCTGGCGAGTGGCGTGCTTCTTTATCGTGACTCCCTGGCAACTCGGCGTGATTCTCACCGCCAACTACACATTTCTGAACTACCTCGTCCTGGCGCTGGGATTCCTCCTGCTGGATGATCGCTTTCTGCTCCGGTTCCTTCCCCTGGGATGGAAGACGCCCTTCGTCGCGAACGCAATTCCTTCTGAACCGAGTGACCCCGACAAGCCGCAAAGCCCGCTGCGAGGTTGGAGACAAGCCTTACATCGCCCGCTGAAAACACTGAAGCTCTCCGTGAGCGGCATATCACTGAGTTGGATTTTCTACGCCACGACAACGGAACTGATCTGGATGTTCTCCATGCTACCGCTGCCATCCTCGCCGGTGATGGCTCTTGAGCCTTTTCGTATCGCCAATCGCTACGGCCTCTTTGGCATCATGACCCGAGGACGATACGAGATCGAGTTCCAGGGTTCGAATGATGAAAAAACCTGGGTGGCCTATCCTTTTCGCTATAAGCCTCAGGACCCGAGCGCCCCACCCGGGATTTACGCGCCCTATCAGCCACGATTCGATTGGAACTTGTGGTTCGCTTCGCTGGGCTCATGGCGCGAATACCCGATTGTCCTCCGAACCGAAGTGCGGCTGCTTTCCAACGACAACGCCGTGCTCAATCTTTTCGAGAAGAACCCCTTTCCGCAGCAACCCCCACACGAAGTCCGCGCCGTGATCTGGCAATACTGGTTCACCACCATGTCCGAAAAACGTACCCAAGGCGTCTGGTGGCGCCGTCAATTCGTCGGACTCTACGCCCCAACAATCGAGCGCGAGCTCGACGGCACCATCCACGGCGTCGAATGGCCCACGGTAGGCGCACGCGAGTGAGTGCTGGTAAGCATTTATCTTCTTGTAGTTGAGTACTGGCCGGTTTTGACTGGCACAGGCATTCCGAAGGCGACGGCGTTTCGGATTCGTGACGACGGTGTTTGGCGCTTGAACAGGCGGCCAATCGGTGATAGAGTGCCACCAATTTGGGCGTCCAGATGCCTTGACCGTCAGGCGCTGGCAGGGACCCCGCAGTTCTGATTTTTTGGGCTCGATTTTGAAAGCCCCTCTACGATTGCTGTACACCTTGAATTCGCATTTCCGGACCGAACCCAGGGGAGGTACAGAGATTATGAAACGCCTACTGATTGGAATTTGTTTCGTTCTTGCGATTGTCACAAGTGCGAGCCTGATTCCCGCGCGCGCGCGGGACGCGGTCGGCCCGGTACCGCAAGCGGCGGAAAATGGCGCGCCGGCAAACCCGCCACGGTTCCGCTTCCACTGGTACCCGGTTGGTCAGGGCCCGCTGGGGATGGCTTTCGATGGGGCTAACATTTGGACCGCGAACTATGGCGAGGGGAGCGTGACCAAACTGCGGGCCAGTGACGGAAAGAAGCTGGGTACGTTCGAGTTGGGCGGAGTTCCTACCGGCGTGACCTTCGATGGTGCGAACATCTGGGAATCAGACAGCGGCGGCGATACGGTGACCGAGCTTCGGGCCAGCGACGGAAAGAAATTGCGGACCTTCAACTTGGGACCAGCTCCGGCATTTATGGCTTTTGACGGAGCCAATATTTGGGTGACCACCACGCCAACGACCGGAAGGTACCGTACACAAAATCCGAGCCAGCGACGGCAAGAACTTGGGGAACTTTCCTGTCGGCGTGGGTGCGATAGCGGTCGGCTTTGACGGCCACAACATCTGGGTGACGAACGGCGGCGAGTTCTCGGTGACCAAGCT
>Ga0210390_10001357_pt1 | contig 23691 bp, 21 predicted proteins | sample IncBWH11OmetaG_FD_161050 | JGI IMG/M metagenome (GOLD analysis project Ga0210390, IMG submission 161050) | Forest soil microbial communities from Barre Woods Harvard Forest LTER site, Petersham, Massachusetts, United States - Inc-BW-H-11-O ... | reverse complement strand
GGCCGTGCTGTGGAACAGAAACGCGATGTCGATCGGCAGTCGCAATGCCTCCCACTCGGCGTCGGTCATCCGGAACTCGGCGAGGAGACGGGCGCCGCCCGGGACGACCCGATACCCGCCTTCCCCGGTGGCGGCGACCGTGGCGCAGCGTTCGCAGGCGCACAGCAGACGGCGGCTGGCAAGCTCGATCAGGTGAGTGTGGGGCAGGCCGAGGCCGGTCCCGCAAAAGTCGCAGCGCTCCGCGGCGGGCGCGTCGGCAAACCGCCGCAACCGCGCGACCCAGCCGCCGCGCGGGACAGCGGCGTCGCCGGCCCTACCCGGCGGCCAATGCGGCCTGTTCGGCTCCGGCATCCAACACCTCGATCACGATCTCCTCGAGATCAGGCGCCAGGTCGACGATGGCGGCCTCGATCCGCCGCCGCAACCCGGCCGTGCCAGCAGCTCCCCGGCCGGCAGCGCCCACGACCTGCAACCGCGCCCCGCCCGCCGTTACCTCGACCAGACGGACACGGCAGCCATCGCCGTCGAGCTCCGGCCGCAGCCGCTCCACCGCTTCGCGGACGCGCTCCTCGACGGGCTCCGGATGCAGCCCGTGCAGCAGGAGGACCGCGCGAACCTGCGCGTCCCCCGCCAGGCTGGCGACCAGCTCGCGGCCGTTCTCGGCGGCGGCAACGATCGCCAACGCGCGGGCGAGCGCCAGCCCGTGCAGGTCGAGCACGAGCTGAAGCAGCTCGCGCGCGGTCTCGCGCGCACCGGGGTCGGCCACCTGCTCGAGCGCCGAGGCGAGCGCATCGATGCGATCCAGCGCCTGTTGCAGCTCGCCCGGCTCGCCGCCGCTCACGAGGCGCCCTGGCGCCCGACGCCGAACATCGGCGAGTGCACGGTCTTCAGGGTCTTGCCGCCTCCGACATACATGTGCACGCCGCAGGGCAGGCACGGATCGAAGCTGCGCACGGTGCGCATGATGTCGATCCCCTTGAAGGTGTCGGGCCCGTTCTCCTCGAAGATCGGCGTGTTTTGGACGGCGTCCTCGTAAGGCCCGGGGGTGCCGTAGACGTCGCGCGGATTGGCGTTCCACGGCGTCGGCGGATAGGGATGGTAGTTGGCGATCTTGCCGTCGCGGATCACCAGATGGTGCGAGAGCACGCCGCGCACCGCCTCGTGAAAGCCGCAGCCGATCGCCTCGTCGGGGACCTTGAAATCGGTCCAGGTTTTGGTACGCCCGGCCTGCACCTCGGCAAACGCCCGTTCCAGGAAATACAGCGCCGCGGCCGCGGAATAGGCCTGGAAATAGGTCCGCGCCCGGTCGCGTTCGATCGTGTTGCTCCATTGCGGCACCTTCCACTCGAACTCGACTTCGGGTTTGAGGGCCGTCTTCGGCAGGTAGATCTTGACGCTGTGGCCGGTCGCCTTGATGTAGCCGATGTCGACGAGCCCGGCGAGCGCCGTCGACCACAGGCGCGCGATGGCGCCGCCGCCGGTGTCGAGCGCCAGATGGTCGCCCGTGCGCTTGTCGAGCCAGCGCGGCGACATGACCCACGAATAGTTGCCGTTAAAGTCGCGCTTTTGCGGGCGCGGGATCGTCGTCTGGTTCCACGGGTGCTTCGCGTCCACGTCGTTGCCGAGCGGGTCTTTCCGGACAAAGATCTCCTGGTTGTCCCAGTCGTCGTAATAGGAATGGCCGAGCAGAATGCGCATCTGCAGATTGATGTCGACAAGATCCGTCGTGACCAGCTGACCGTCGACGACGACCCCGGGCGTCACGTACATGGCCCGGCCCCAATCGGTCATTGTCCGGTAGCGGTAGTCGCAGACATTCGGATCCTGGTAGGCGCCCCAGCAGCCGAGCAGGATGCGCCGCCGGCCGACTTCCTCGTAGCCGGGCAGGGCCTCGTAGAAGAAATCGAACAAGTCGTCGTGCAACGGCACTACCTTTTTCATGAACTCGACGTAGCGCAGCAGCCGGGTCAGGTATTCGGTGAAAAGCTGCACCGAGGGCACCGTGCCGACCCCGCCGGGGTAAAGGGTGGACGGGTGGACGTGGCGGCCCTCCATTAGGCTGAACATCTCGCGCGTGTAGCGGCTGACGAGCAGCGTTTCACGGTAGAACTCGCCGGTGAACGGGTTCAGCGCCGTCATGATGTCGCCGATCGTGCGGTAGCCGTGGTCGGCGGCGTGCGGGGCCGGGGTGTTTTGCGCCTTTTCCCACACGCCCGGATTGGTCTGCCGCACCATCTGCTCGCAGAAGTCGACGCCGACCAGGTTGTCCTGAAAGATGTTGTGGTCGAACATGTACTCGGCGGCCTCGCCGAGGTTGATAATCCACTCGGCGATCGGCGGCGACTTGATGCCGTAGGCCATGTTCTGGGCGTAGACCGAGCAGGTCGCGTGATTGTCGCCGCAGATGCCGCAGATGCGGCTCGTAATAAAGTGGGCGTCGCGCGGGTCCTTGCCCTTCATAAACACGCTGTAGCCGCGAAAGATCGACGAGGTGCTGTGGCATTCCGCGACCCGGCGGTTCTCGAAGTCGATTTTCGTGTAGATCCCGAGGCTGCCGACAATGCGGGTGATCGGGTCCCAGTTCATCTCGACGAGGTTGCGGGACGGCTGAGCCCCGCCGGGTGCCGGGCGCTGCGCCACATCGAGGGGAGAAGCCATGGGTTTAATCTCCTGATGCCGCGCGCCGCGGGATTGGCCGGTCCGGCCGATGGCCGGTCGTCAGCTCGGGACGGTTGTGGCGCCACTTCGGTTCCCGGTTGAGGGTGTTGTTGGTGAGCCGCCGCAGCCGCCGGACCAGCTCGCCATAGGGCCTGATCAGGCTCGACGACAAAACCCCGCCCGGCGGCTCGTCCATGAACGGCATGAACTTGTCGGGGAAGCCCGGCATCGTGCAGCCGATGCAGATGCCGCCGACATTGGGGCACCCGCCGATGCCGGAGATCCAGCCGCGTTTTGGCACGTTGCATTGCACCGCCGGTCCCCAGCAGCCGATCTTGACGAGGCATTTGGGCGACCCGTATTCGTGCGTAAAATCCGCCTGCTCGTACCAGCCGGCGCGGTCGCAGCCGAGATGGACGCTCATTCCGAACAACCATTCCGGGCGGCCAAGCTCGTCGACCGGGATCATCGGCGCCAGCCCGGCCAGCTGCCGCAGCAGGTAAAGCAGCGTCTCCATAAAATTGTCCGGCTGCACCGGGCAGCCCGGGACGTTGACGATCGGCAGCCCGGCTTTCGACTTCCAGTCGTGGCCGAGATAATCCTGGAGGCCCATGCAGCCGGTCGGGTTGCCCTGCATCGCGTGGATGCCGCCATAGGTGGCGCAGGTGCCGGCGCCGACCACCGCCAGCGCCTTTGGCGCGAGCCGGTCGATCCATTCCGTCGTGCGGATCGGCTCCCCGGTCTGCGGGTCGGTGCCGTACGCCGCCCAGTAGCCGTCGCCGCTGAGCTTTTCGTTCGGGATCGAGCCTTCGAGCACCAGCACGAAATTCGCGATCTCGCCGCGGTCGGCCTGGTGGAAAAATTTCATAAAGTCGTCGCCGACCTCGACCGCGAGCACCGGGTTGTGCAAATGGACCTTTGGCAATCCGGGGATCGCGCCGAGCAGCACGTCCTCGATGCTGGGCTCGCTCGCCGCGGTGATCGACACCGTGTCGCCGTCGCAGCCGAGCCCGGCCGTGATCCATAAAATATGAACTTCGTCGATCGCCGGGTTGTGCTGGGTCTTGCGCCCGTAAGGGACCTCGCCCGTTTCGTCCGCCATTCGGATACTCCTCCCCGGGGAGCAGGCGCCGGCGGCCGATAGACCGCGGGCTTGGTCGGCTTGACGACCGTCAACGCATCGCTTGAGAGGGAGGTTCCAACGGCAAATCTTTTTGCAATTCTGTGAGGTGGGCCTGGGGTTCGGGATCGGCAACAACGGCGGTGCTGCGGCAGCATTCGTCGCCTCGGTCGGAAATTCAACGAGCCCGGCGCCGCCGATCCAGTAATCTCGCCGTCCGACGCCGAGAGCGCCGGGCACCCTCCTTGAGAGGCTCCGATGACCTACGCCGCCCCGATCGCCGAGATGCGCTTTGTGCTGGAGGAGGTGGCGGGCATCGCGAAGGTCGCGGCGCTCCCCGGGCACGAAGCGGCCGACCATGCCCTCGTCGAGGCGATCCTCGGCGAAGCGGCAAAGTTCGCCGAGGGCGAGCTGGCGCCGTTGAACCAGCCGGCCGACCGGGTGGGCAGCGTCCTCGAAAACGGTGTCGTGCGCACGCCGCCGGGCTTTCGCGAGGCCTACGCCCGCTATGTCGAGGGCGGCTGGGGCGGGCTCGCCGCCGAGCCGCAATACGGCGGGCAAGGCCTGCCGTGGGCGCTCGCCACACCGGTGCTGGAGATGTGGAATTCGGCGTGCATGGCGTTCGCGCTTTGCCCGCTGTTGACCCTCGCGGCGGTCGAGCTGTTGGAGACCTACGGCAGCGACGAGCAGAAGGCGCTCTATCTCGGCCGGCTCGCCTCCGGCGAATGGGCCGGCACAATGAACCTGACCGAGCCGCAGGCGGGCTCCGACCTCGGCGCCTTGACCACACGGGCGGCGCCGGCCCATGACGAGCGCTGGGGCGAGCACTACCGGGTCACCGGCCAGAAGATCTTCATCACCTACGGCGACCACGACCTCGCGCCGAACATCGTCCACGCCGTGTTGGCGCGCACCCCCGGCGCCCCGCCGGGCAGCCGCGGCCTGTCGCTGTTCCTGGTGCCGAAAGTCCTGCCCGGCGAAACCGGCCGGCCCGGGCCGCGCAACCACATCCGCCCGCTGAGCCTCGAGCACAAGCTCGGCATCCATGCCTCGCCGACCTGCGTGCTCGCCTACGAGGACGCCATCGGCTGGCGCATCGGCGAGGAAAACCGCGGCCTCGAATACATGTTCACGATGATGAACAACGCCCGCCTCAATGTCGGCGTGCAAGGTCTCGCGATCGCCGAGCGCGCTTACCAAGAGGCCCGCGACTTTGCCCGGACCCGCGTCCAGGGGCGACCGCTCGGCGCCGCCGCCGACGGCGCGCCGCTGCCGATCGTCCATCACCCGGATGTGCGGCGCATGCTGCTGTCGATGCGCGCTGCGACCGAGGCGATGCGCGCGCTCGCCTATTATGCCGCCTCGATGATCGACCACGCCCGCCGCGACCTCGACCCGAACGCACGCCGGCATGCCCAGCGCCGCGCCGATCTTTTGATCCCGGTGGTCAAGGCGTGGTGCGCCGACATGGGTGTGGCCGTCGCCTCGACCGGGATCCAGGTGCATGGCGGCATGGGCTACATCGAGGAGACCGGGGCGGCGCAGCATCTGCGCGACGCGCGCATCACGCCGATCTACGAGGGCACCAACGGCATCCAGGCTAACGACCTCGTCGGCCGCAAGCTCGCGCGCGACGGCGGGGAGGCGGCAGCCGCGCTGTTCGCCGACATCGATGCGACCTTGGCGGAGCTGGGGCGGGCGCGCGGAGCCGACCATTCGGATCTCTCGGCCATCTTTCAGGCATTGCAATCGGGTGCCGCGGCGCTCAAGACCGCGACCCGGCACCTCGCCGTGGCCCCGGCGGCCGAGGCGGCGGCGGGCTCGGCACCCTATCTCGACATGCTCGGCGCGGTCTGCGCCGGCTGGCTGATGACGCGCCAGGCGCTCGCCGCCGCGCGCCGGCTGGCGGCGGGCGAAGGCAACGCCGCCTTTCTCGTGGCCAAGGTCAAGACCGCGCGCTTTTATGCCGAGCATTTTCTAGAGCGGGCACAGGGCGGCTTGGCGGGCGCGCTCGGCGGGGCGACCGTGCTCGGCTTCGATCCCGACCAGCTCTGAGCCCGCCATGGCTCGCGCCAGCGCGGCGCCGCCGCCGCGGGCCGACGACATCCGGCTCGGCATCCTCTACATGGTCGCGTCGGTGTTCTTGTTTTCGTTTCAGAACGCGGTCGGCAAATGGCTCGCGCAAAGCTATCCGATCCCGATGCTGGTGTTCTTCCGCAGCGCCGTCGCCCTCTTGCCGTCCTATCTGCTGGTGGTCAGGGCCGGCGGCCCGAAAGTGTTGCGCACCAACCGGCTCGGTGCGCAAGTCGGCCGCGCCGCGATCTGGGGCGGGTCTAACGTCGCCTCGTTCTTTGCCTTTCACCTGCTGCCGTTGGCCGACGCGATCGCGCTGACCTTTGCGGCACCGCTGTTTCTGACCGCCTTGTCGTGGCCGCTCCTCAAGGAGCGGGTCAGCCGCGAGCGCTGGATCGCGGTGTCGGTCGGGTTTGTCGGGGTGCTCGTCATGGCGCGGCCGAGCGGCGCCGGCAGCACGTTGGGCATGGTTTGCGCGTTGCTGTGCGCCGCCTGCAACGCGTTTGGGACGCTCGCGGTGCGCGGGCTGACGCGAACCGAGTCGACCGCCTCGATCGTGTTCTACACGGCGCTGTTCATGACGATCGGCTCGGTGCCGGTATTGCCGTTTTACTGGGTGACGCCGGGGCCGGTCGACTTCGTGCTGTTCTGCTCGCTCGGCTTGATCGGCGGCGTCTCGCAATACTGGACGACCCAGGCGCTCTATTACGCGCCGGCGGCGGCGGTGTCGCCGTTCAACTACATGGCGCTGATCTGGGGCTCGGCCTTGGGTTTTCTGGTCTGGGGCGAAGTGCCGACGACCGCCGTCGTGACCGGCGCTGCGATCGTGACACTAAGCGGCCTCTATCTGTTGCGCCACGAAGCCTTCCGCCGCGCCCCGCGCCCCCGGACCGTGTCCTAACCAGGCGTGCGATCGCGGCGGGCGGCGAGGCGGAGGCGCAGCGCGTTGAGCTTGATAAAGCCCTCCGCGTCGCGCTGGTCGTAGACCGCGTCCTCCTCAAAGGTGACGTGGGCTTGGCTGTAAAGGCTTTTCGGCGATCTGCGGCCGACGACGCGGCACGAGCCCTTGTAAAGCTTCAGCCGCACGACCCCTTCGACGTTCTGCTGGCTGCTGTCGATCAACGCCTGCAGCATCGCCCGCTCCGGCGCGAACCAGAAGCCGTTGTAGATCAGCTCGGCATAGCGCGGCATCAGCTCGTCCTTCAGGTGTGCGGCACCGCGGTCGAGGGTCAGGCTTTCGATGCCGCGATGCGCCGCCATGAGGATCGTGCCGCCGGGGGTCTCGTAGACGCCGCGCGATTTCATGCCGACAAAGCGGTTTTCGACCAGGTCGAGCCGGCCGATGCCGTGCTTTCCGCCGAGCTCGTTGAGGCGCGTCAGCAATGCCGCCGGGGAGAGGCTCTGGCCGTCGACCGCGACCGGGTCGCCGCGCGCGAACCCGATCTCGACGTATTCGGGCGCGTCGGGGGCGGCCTCGGGGGCTTGCGTGCGGCTGAAGACGAATTCCTCGGGCTCGACCCACGGGTCCTCGAGCACCTTGCCCTCGGCCGAGACGTGCAACAGGTTGGCGTCGACCGAGAACGGCGCCTCGCCGCGCTTGTCGCGGGCGATCGGGATCTGGTGCCGGTCGGCATAGTCGAGGAGCCGCGTGCGGGACGTCAGGTTCCACTCACGCCAGGGTGCTATGACCTTGATGTCCGGGGCGAGCGCGTAGTAGCCGAGCTCGAAGCGGACCTGGTCGTTGCCCTTGCCGGTGGCGCCATGGGCGACGGCGTCGGCGCCGACCGCGCGCGCGATCTCGACCTGGCGCTTGGCGATCAACGGCCGCGCGATCGAGGTGCCGAGCAGATAGGCGCCCTCGTAGAGCGCGTTGGCGCGGAACAGCGGAAAGACAAAGTCGCGGACGAACTCCTCGCGCAGATCGTCGACAAAGATCTCCGCCGCGCCGAGCAATTCGGCTTTCCGGCGCGCCGGCTCCAGCTCCTCGCCCTGGCCGAGGTCGGCGGTGAAGGTCACGACTTGGCAGCGATAAGTCTCCTGCAGCCAGCGCAGGATCACCGACGTATCGAGCCCGCCGGAATAAGCCAGCACCACCTTCTTGACCATATCAGCCATGACCCGTGCCCTCGCTGCGCCGATCGCGTGGCCCTAGTCGAAATTGGCGGCGGCGGCAACGGGTTCGGGTTGCACCGGGCGGACCCGGCGGTCGATAAAGGCGATCGCGGCTTCGAGGGCGCCGAACCGGGCGAGGTTTTCGTGGCTGGCCTCGGGTGAAAACCAGCCCTCCTTGGGCGCCGTCGCGGCGGCGAGCAGGGCGCGGCCGTGGCGCGCCGGCACAACCATGTCGCGCTCGCCGTGCAGGACCAGCAGCGGCGCCGTGACCCGGCCGACGCGGGACAACGAATCGAACCGGTCGCGCACCAGGAGCGCCGCCGGGACAAACGGGTAGTGGCGCTGGGCGGCGGCGGCGACGCTGGTATAGGGGGCTTCGAGGATAACGGCGGCGACCTTATGTCGCGCAGCCAAATAAACGGCGACGCCCGAGCCAAGCGACTCGCCCCACACCACGATCTCGGCCGGATCGATCCCCGCGTCCGCCAGAAAATCGAGCGCCGCCTCCCCGTCGGCGAACAGGCCGTCCTCGCAAGGCAGGCCCGGATTGCCGGCATAGCCGCGATATTCCGCCAGCAGCACGCCGTAGCCCTCGCGGGCAAAGCGCCGCAGCCGCTCGGCGCGATAGCCGACATGGCCGCCATTGCCGTGAAAATACGCAATCACCGGTCGCCCGGCGCGCGGCGGCAGGTACCACGAAAAGAGGGTCAGACCGTCTTCGGTCGTAAGCTCGATCTCGCGCACGCCCAAGACCGCGAGATCGGCCAACGCCGGCCGTATCGAACCCGGGTGATAAAGCAGCCGCCGTTGCAGAAAAAAGAGGCCAGCCACAATGCCGCCATAAGCAGCAACCGCATCCACGAAAATCGGGTAAAACACGAAACCGTCCTCAAACCGTAACAATTCACGGATGCGGCAACGCTATAGCGTCGCAGGGGTTGCCGGCGCATTGAAAAGCGTGCTCCAGCTTGCCGCTACGCCGGACGCTTCATGAACCCAGCTGCGCCGCACAAGGGACACTGTGCCGGGACTTGACCCACAGCTGCCCGGTTGAGCGAACCGGGTTGCAGGAGAGCCTAAAACCTCCACTCTCAGTCGTCGTCACCGGGCTCGTCCGTCCCGGTGATCCACGCCTTTTTCGGCTGGAACGCGGGTACGCGGATGACCGGAACAAGTCCGGTCATGACAACTGTGCTATTGAATACTCGGGCAAACTTGCATGCGGTCCCGGCCCGGACAGCCGTGGATCAAGTCCAGGCAAAGCGCACTTGAGAGCGGATGAAGGTCACGAATCCGTGATCACCGGGTTCCCACCCGCCATGCGGGGCCGGCAACGGTGCCTTAGTGCGCGACGAGGCGGCGTTCGACGGCGGCCGCCTTGATCGCCTTTTGCAATTTCTCGAAGGCGCGCACCTCGATCTGGCGCACCCGCTCGCGCGAGATCCCGTATTGCTGCGACAAGTCCTCGAGCGTCGTCGGGTTGTCGCGCAGCCGGCGCTCGGCGAGGATGTGGCGCTCGCGGTCGTTCAGATGCGTCATCGCCTTTTCGAGGAGGTCGCGGCGCAGCCCCAGCTCCTGCCGGTCGGCGAGCCGGGTTTCCTGGCTTTCGCTTTCGTCGACGAGCCAATCCTGCCATTCGCCCTCGCTGTCGCTGCGCAACGGCGCGTTCAGCGAATGGTCGGGGCTTGCCAGCCGCCGGTTCATGCTGACGACGTCGGCCTCCGGCACGTCGAGCTCGGTCGCGATCTTTTTCAGGTTCTCGGGCGACAGGTCGCCCTCTTCCATCGCCTGCAGCTGGCCCTTCAACTTGCGCAGGTTGAAGAACAGCTTTTTCTGCGCCGCGGTCGTGCCCATTTTGACGAGCGACCAGGAATGCAGGATGTATTCCTGGATCGCGGCCCTGATCCACCACATCGCATAGGTCGCCAGGCGAAATCCGCGGTCGGGATCGAACCGCTTGACCGCCTGCATCATCCCGACGTTGCCCTCCGAGATCAGCTCGGACAGCGGCAGCCCGTAGCCGCGGTAGCCCATCGCGATCTTGGCGACCAGCCGCAGATGGCTGGTGACGAGGCGGTGCGCGGCCTGCGGATCCTCATGCTCCTTCCAGCTTTTGGCGAGCATGTACTCCTCTTCCGGCTCCAGCATCGGAAACTTGCGGATCTCCTGGAGATACCGCGTCAGGTTTCCTTCTGAGGAGATGGAAGGGACCGAAAGAGTGGCCATTTTAGGTTCGTTGCTCCGATAGGTGACTTAGTCGTCGGTAAACGCTGTTGCGCGCGCTCTTATCCCGCCCCTCGGGACCGACGCGCATACCCTAGTAATATAGTAAGGTTTTGTCCAGTTTAAAACCGCTCTAAATCGGTAAACAGCTCGTGAAGGTCGGCTGGCAGCGGACTGTCGAACACCATCGGGCTGCCGTCGGCGGGATGGGCGAAGCCGAGCCGGCGGGCATGCAGCGCCTGGCGCGGAAAGGCCGCGGTTCGCGCGCCAAGCTCGCCGGACCGGGCGACCGCGCGCCCGGCGCGGGTGCCGTAGACCGGGTCGCCGATCAACGGGTGTCCGGCGTGCGCCAGGTGAACCCGGATCTGGTGGGTGCGACCGGTGGCGAGCCGGCACTCGACCAGAGCCGCCTCGGTCTTGAACACCCGCTCGACGCGGTACCTGGTCAATGCCGGGCGCCCCCGCGTTTCGCCGACAACCGCCATCTTTTTGCGGTTGACCGGGCTGCGGCCGATATTCCCGGCAATCTCGCCGACCGCCGGGCGCGGCACCCCCCAGACCAGGGCGGCGTAGGCGCGGTCGATCTCGCGCCGAGCAAAATCGCGCGACAGCGCGTGGTGCGCCATCTCGGTCTTGGCGACAACCATCAGCCCGCTGGTATCCTTGTCGAGGCGGTGGACGATGCCCGGGCGGCGCGATCCGCCGATGCCGGCAAGGCTGGCACCGCAATGCGCGATCAGCGCGTTGACGAGGGTGCCGTCGGGATTGCCGGGGGCGGGATGGACCACCAGGCCGGCGGGCTTGTCGATGACGATCAGATGTGCATCCTCAAAGCGGATGTCGAGCGCCAGCGGCTGCGCCGCGGGCGTCGCGTCCTCGACATCGGGGAAGACCACGACAAAGTTCTGGCCTGGCCGCACCCGTCGGGACGGATCACGCGCCGCGGCGCCGTCCTGCACGACCCGGCCCTCCGCGATCAGCCGCTTGAGCCGGGTGCGCGACAGCTGGGGAAACCGGCCGGCGAGCATGCGGTCGAGCCGCATCCCGCTTTCCTCGGGGCCGGCGCTGACCGCGGCCGCGGGCGCGCGGGCGCTCACCCGTGCCAAGCCCATCGGACGACGCCGTTGCGCGCGCTGACGATCTTCGTGGTGGCGATGGGCATCGTCCTCGTCGTTGGTTTCGGGGCGGTGGTCGCGGTCATCGCCGGCCGGATGTCGCGTGGCGCGCCCACGGCGAGCGCCGACCACCCGTTCCCGACCACGGCGGTCGAAATCCCGCGCGGCGCGTGGGTCGAAGCGATGACGACCGCGCCAAATCGCCTCATCCTCGACCTGGTCTTGCCTGATGGCGAGCGCCGGCTCGTCGTCCTCGATTTGGGGTCGGGCGCGCGCCTCGGCACCATCGAGTTGCGTCCGAAGCCATGACGCCCGAGGCCGGCCGGGCGATTGCCCGGCAGCACCGCCCCAATCTGATCGCGGACCGTATCCGATCCTGCCGAACTTCTCACCCGCTGTCGCCGTTCGCGCATGCGGAATTGAATGATCGGCGATTGCGTGCCTGTTTTTTCGACCTCCTGCGGCGCTCGTGCATGCGCTGAGCCGCGACCGATGCTGCCTCTCATGCGGATTGCCGAACGCCTCCGACGGGTGCGGACCACTTGCCGCGAGGCACGGCTTTTGGCGGTTTCCCGCACTGGGAAGCCGCCTTTTTGATGTTCAGCAACTTCGGGGGGACTGGGGCATGAGCAGGAAAGGCGGCGCTGCGCGACCCGAGCCGGCCGCGGCCGCTCCGACGCTCAGCGCTGGGGCCGGCGGGCGGCGGCAGCGCAACGGCTTTCGAACCTTGGGCCCGGTTCCCGATCTCGAACGCCACCTCGATTCCGATTGGTGGCGCACCCTCTTCAACGCGCTCTATCTCGAAACCGACGGCGACGTGTTTGAAAACGAGCGCAATACGACCGACGAGATCGACCTGTTGATCCGTAGCGCCGGGCTTGAGCTGGAGCACCGCATTCTCGATTTGTGCTGCGGGCAGGGGCGTCATTCGCTCGAATTGGCGCGTCGCGGATTTCGGCACGTGACCGGGCTCGACCGCTCGCGCTACCTGATCCGCCTCGCGCGCAAACGGGCGCGGCAGTGCGGCCTGCAGGTCTCGCTGCACGAGGGCGACGCCCGCAGTTTCCGGCTCGGCGACCATGAATATCACTGCGTTTGCATCCTCGGCAATTCGTTCGGCTATTTCGAGCGGCCGGAAGACGACCTCGCGGTTCTCGAAGCGGTCCGGCGGGCATTGGCGTGCGGTGGCAGGCTGGTCATGGACCTGATGGACGGCGATTGGATGCGCCGCCATTTCGAGCCGCGCTCGTGGGAGTGGATCGACCGCCACCATCTTGTCTGCCGCGAGCGCAGCCTCGCCGAGGATTGCGACCGGCTGATCAGCCGCGAGGTCGTCGTCGACGCGGAGCGCGGCGTCATCGCCGACCAGTTCTATGCCGAGCGGCTCTATTCGGAAGAGCGGCTAGAGGCGCTGCTGGCGGGCGCGGGCTTTGGCAACCTGCGGGTCCACCGCCCGCGGCCGCCCGATTCCGCGCGCAACCAGGATCTCGGCATGACGTCGCATCGGCTCTTTGTGACCTGCGAGGCGGCCCCACCGGTGCTCCTTGTGCCGCGACGCCTGGCATTGCCGACCTAGCCGCGGTTCACGCGATCGAGCGGGCTCGCGCGGCGCCCGCGACCTATCGGCCGCCGCGGCGCGCCCAGGTCAGCAGCCGGTCGAGAAACTCGCCGCCGGCGGCAAGCTGGGCGCGGCTGATGTGCTCGTTCGGCTGGTGCGCCACGTCGATCGAGCCGGGGCCGCAAATCACCGCCGGGATGCCGGCCATCTGAAACAGCCCGGCCTCGGTGGCGAACGCGATCGTCGTCGTCTCGTTGGCATGGGTCAGCCCGCGGGCCAGCGCTTCGGCCGGCGAGGCGGGGTCGGGCACGAGCGGCGGGACCAACGCTGCACTCTCGGTCTCGACCGCGGCATCGGGATGCACGGCGCGCAGGCGCGGCAGCAAATCCGCTTCGACAAACTTGTCGACCCGCTCCCGCAAGGCCGCGTCGTCATCGCCCGGGATCGCGCGAAATTCCCATTCGAAGACGCAGTCGCGGGCGATGATGTTGACCGCCGAGCCGCCCTCGATCCGCCCGATGTTGAAACTGGTGTAGGGCGGGTCGAAGCGGCTGTCCGGCCCGGCGGCGGCGCGGCGTTCGGCGGCGATCCGGCCGATCTCGCCGATGATTTCGGCGGCGGCGGCGATCGCGTTGACGCCATGCTTGGGCGCGCTCGAATGCGCCTCGTGCCCGGTGACCCGCGTGCGCAGGAATTGGATGCCTTTATGCGCATTGGCGACGCGCATCTCGGTCGGCTCGCCGATGATCGCGAGACGCGGCCGCGCCAGGCCTTGCGGCAACGCGCGGATCAGCGCCGGCACGCCGAGGCAGCCGACTTCCTCGTCATAGCTCAGCGCCAGATGCAGCGGGGTTTGGAGCGGCAGCGCCACCGCCTCGGGCACCAATGCCAATGCCAGCGCGATAAACCCCTTCATGTCGGCGGCGCCGCGGCCGTAAAGCCGGTCGTCGCGGGCCACAAGGCGGAACGGGTCGGTGTCCCAGGCCTGGCCCGCGACCGGCACGACATCGGTATGTCCCGACAGGATGACCCCGCCGCGCTCGGGCGGGCCGACCGTGGCGAACAGGTTGGCCTTGCCGCCGTCGGGGCTGCGGGTCAGCGTGCTCGCGATGCCTAAGCCGTCGAGATAGTCGGCAACCCAGTCGATCAGCGCGAGGTTCGAGTTTGCCGACACCGTGTCGAACCCGACCAGCCGTTCGAGGATCGCGACCGCGTCGAGGGCCATCGCGCTGAGCTATGCTCGCGAAGTTATGCCCGCCCGCCGGTCAGACGTTGTCGAGCTTGGCGGTGCCCGGCGTCCCGACCATCGCCAATACCTCGCGCCGGGTCGTCGGGTCGCTGCGGAACACGCCGAGCATGCGGCTTGTCACCATGGTCACGCCGGGCTTGTGCGTGCCGCGGGTCGTCATGCATTGGTGGGCCGCTTCGATGACGACGCCGACCCCCTTGGGCTGCAACACCTCGTCCAGGGTGTTGGCGATTTGCGAGGTCATCTTTTCCTGGATCTGCAGCCGCTTGGCATAGACGTCGACAAGCCGCGCCAGCTTTGAGATGCCGACGACCCGGTTGTTCGGCAGGTAGGCGACGTGGACCTTGCCGATGATCGGGGCGATGTGGTGCTCGCAATGCGACTCGAACCGGATGTCCTTCAGCATGACGATCTCGTCATAGCCCCCGGTCTCCTCAAAGGTGCGCTGCAGCAGCGCCACCGGGTCCTCGTCATAGCCGCTGAAAAACTCGCGAAAGGCGCGGACGACGCGGTCGGGGGTGCCGAGCAATCCTTCGCGCGACGGGTCGTCGCCGGCCCAGCGGATCAAGGTGCGCACCGCCTCCTCGGCGTCGGCACGGCTCGGCCGCGCCGGAGCGTCACCGCGGGCGAGCGGCTGGGGGACGGACAAGGACGGAGCAAAAGCACGCGGCATCGGTTTTTCTCGTTTTGGTTGACAGAGATTTGGCCGGCGGGCGCCGGCCGCCGGGCCTAGTTCAGCCGCACCGGCTGGTGCGGGCTGTCGAGCGAAAACGCCGGGATGCGCACCGAAAAGCTCTCGCCGGTGCGCGTTTCCATCTCGTAGCTGCCGACCATGATCCCGGACGGCGTCGGCAGCGGCGTGCCGCTCGTGTACTCAAAGCTTTCGCCCGGCCCGAGCACCGGCTGCTCGCCGACGACCCCGGGGCCGCGCACCTCCTGCACCTGGCCGCGGCCGTCGGTGATCTTCCAGTGGCGGCGGCGCAGCTGGACGGTTTCGTCGCCGCGGTTTTCGATGCGCACGTGGTAGGCCCACACGTAATGCCCTTCGGCGGGGGAGGATTGGTCCTCCAGGTAGAACGGCTTGACGGTGATGCTGATCGATCGCGTGGTTTCCGAGTACATGGCCGAGTGTCCTCGCTCTGCGGGCCGGCGCGCCGGCCGCCGGGGCGGCTGCCAAGGTCGGCGCGAACAATGTCGGGCGAGCGCCCACAACGTCAAGATCGCCAAAGGTCAAGATCGGCGGGGGGCCAACAGTTCCAGCACCCGCTCGTCGACGTCCCGCCCGCCAGCGGCGCCGATCGGCTGGATGCAGACATGGTCGGCGCCGGCGTCCCAATGCTCTTGGATGCGGGCGCGGACCGCGCGCTCGTCGCCCCAGCCGACGATCGCGTCGACAAACCGGTCGGCGCCGCCCCCGGCCATCTCGTCGTCGGAAAAGCCCTGCAGCCGCCATGCGTTGACGTAGTTCTCGAGCTGCAAATAGTGCGACAACGCGGCGCGCGCCGCCCGCCGCGCCGCCGCCTGGTCGGTTTCGAGCAACACCCAAACCTCGGGTGCCAGGATCTTGCCGGGGCCGAGGATCTCGCGGGCGCGCGCGGTGTGCGCCGGGGTCGTGTTGTAGGGGTGGGCACCGTCGGCAAGCTCGCCCGACAACGCCATCATCCGCGGGGCGAGTGCCGCGACCACGGTCGGCGGGGCCGCGCGCGGCGGCGGCGCCTGATAGGGCGCCTCGCGCATCGCTTGCAGGTAGGCGCGCATCGTCGCCACCGGCCGGCCGTAATTGTGGCCGCGCAGCCCCTCCACCATCGGCCGGTGCGACACCCCGACGCCGAGCAGAAAGCGCCCGTCCGACTGCTCGGCGAGTGCCCGCTGGCCGTTCGCCATCGCCATCGGGTCGCGCGCGTAGATGTTGGCGATGCCGGTCGCGACGACGAGCCGCTGCGTGTTGGCGAGGAGCCACGCGGAATGGACGAGCGCATTGCGCCCGCGGCTCTCGGGCAGCCACAGGGCGCCGTAGCCCCATTCCTCGACGCGCTTGGCAAACGCTGCACCCGCCGCGGCGCTCATCCGGTCCATCGGGACCCAAACCCCGAGCCTGCCCAACTCCATCGCCGACCTCCCGTGCCGATGCCAGGCTATAATTGTGGAACGCCCGCCGAGTGTGAATCGCGAACGCCGCCGCGTCCAGCCCGCTCCACCGCCCGCGGTGCGTCAGAGGCTCAGCGGCGGCAGCTCGACCCAGCGCCGCTCACGGTTGCTTTGGTGGCAGGCCTCGGCGAGCTGGACGCCCTTGGCGCCCTCGATCAGCGGCGACGGGAACGGGCCGTCCTCGGCGACATGGCGCAGGAACAATTCCCAGCCGGCGCGATAGCTCGAACGGAACGGCTCGATGTCGGGCATTTCCTGCCACTGCTCGTCGAACACCATCGCCTGCGGCCGCTCGGGGTCGAAAAACGGCTTTGGCGTCGCGATCAGCGGCTGGATGAAGCAGCGGTGCAGACCGCACACCGCCGAGCCGAGGCTGCCGTCGACCTGGACCTGCAGCAGGTCGTCGCGTTTGACGCGGCTTGCCCAGGACGAGCTGACCTGCGCCGGGATCCCGCCCGCGAGCTCGAACAGCGCGAACGCGTGGTCCTCGACATCGACCCCGTAGGGGTGGCCGCTCTCGTCGCGGCGGGTCGGGATTGCGGTCGTGCAATGGCACGACACCGAACGGATCGGGCCCAGCAGGCGGTCGAAGATGTAGCGCCAATGCGCGAACATGTCGAGGACGAGCCCGCCGCCGGCTTCCTTGCGGTAGTTCCAGCTCGGCCGCAGCGCCGGGTAATGCTCGCCGTCGAACACCCACCAGCCGAAATCGAGCCGCACCGACAGCACCCGCCCGAAAAAGCCGCTGTCGTAGAGCTTTTTCATCTTCCGCAGGCCGGGCAGAAACAATTTATCCTGGACGACCCCGTTCTTGAGCCCGGCGGCGTGCGCGCGGCGCGCCAGGTCGAGCGCCTCGCCCAAAGTCCCGGCGATCGGCTTTTCGAGATAGACGTGCTTGCCGGCGGCGATCGCCGCGGCGGCGCGTTGCGGCCGGCCGCCGGTCGCGGTCGCGTCGAAATAAATCGCGATGGCAGGGTCGCCGACGCACGCGTCGCGGTCGGTGCTCCATTTCAGCCCGCCCTGGGCCGCCGCCAATACCGTGAGCTTCTCCGGGTTGCGGCCGAGCAGCAGCGGCTGCGGCATCACCCGCTCGCCATTTCCCAGCACGAGGCCGCCCTCGCCGCGGATCGCGATCAGCGAGCGCAGATGCTGCGTCGTCCCCAACCGCCCCGTCGCCCCCTCGACGACAACCCCAATCGTGCGCGTGGTCATTTTGTCTCCGAACGAATATGGACTCTGGTTACTTGCCGAGGCAGAAGTCGCGGAAGATGATGTCAAGGAGGTCGTCGACATCGACGGCGCCGGTGATGTGGCCCAGGCTGCGCAGGGCGAGGCGGAGGTCTTCGGCGCGCAATTCCGGGAGGTCGGCGGCAAGGGCGCGGCCGAGCGCCGCTGCGGCGTCTTCGAGCGCCTGGCGGTGGCGAGCGCGGGTCAGGAGCGGCGCCTCGCTGCGGTAGGCTGCGGCGATGCGGGCGCCGAGCGCCTTCAGCAGCGCGTCGAGGCCGTCGCCGGTCAGCGCGCAGACCGGGAGTGCGGTCAACGGCCCTCCGCGATCGTCGTGGCCCGGCTTGTCCCGTGGGCCTTCAGCCCACCGACATGATCCGCGGGCATCCACGTCTTGATCGCCGTCCGCAGCGTCCGTCCCAGTCTCGCGGATGCCCGGATCAAGTCCGGGCATGACGATGTCCGGTCGCGGGCATCTCTCCCTCGGGGCTGACCCGGATAACTCGGCGGCGGCATGGACGCCGTCGGGATCGAGGGCGCTGAGAAGGTCGGTTTTGTTGGCGAGGAGGAGAGTGTCGGGGCCGGGCCAGGCCGCGGCACCGGCGGCATCGGCGGGGTGGCGCGCGTCGAAGACGAAGAGGCGGATTTCGGCGTCGGCGGCACGGCGGCGGGCCCGGCGCACTCCTTCCTGCTCGACCGGGTCGGTGCTGTCGCGCAGGCCCGCGGTGTCGGCGAGGACGACCGGGTAGCCGGCAAGGTCGATCGCGACCTCGACGATGTCGCGCGTCGTGCCGGGGTGGGGCGAGGTGATCGCCGCCTCGCGCCCGGCGATGCGGTTCAACAGGCTCGACTTGCCGGCGTTGGGCGGGCCGACGATCGCCACCGTGATGCCGTCGCGCAGCCGCTCGCCGCGCCGCCCGTCGGCGAGGTGCCGGCTGATTTCGCCGGCAAGCGCGCGGGTCTCGGCAACAATCGTGCCCTCGATTGTCGCCGGCAAATCCTCATCGGGGAAGTCGATCGCGGCTTCGAGATGGGCGAGGATACGGGTCAGGCGGTGCGCCCAGCCGCAGTAAAGCAGGCCGAGCTCGCCGTCGAGCTGGCGCAGCGCCTGGCGCCGTTGGGCCTCGGTCTCGGCGGCTGTCAGGTCGGCGATCGCCTCGGCCTGGGTCAGGTCGAGCTTGCCGTTCAGAAAGGCGCGGCGGGTGAACTCGCCGGGCTCGGCGAGCCGCAAACCGAGGCCCCGGAGCACATCCGTGACGGCGGACAACACGGCGCGGCTGCCGTGCAGGTGCAGCTCGGCGACATCCTCGCCGGTAAAGCTCGCCGGTGCGGGAAACCACAGAACGAGCGCGTCGTCGAGCGGATCGCGGGTCTCGGGGTCGGCGAGCCGCCGGCGGCGTACCGATCGGGGCGGCGGCAACTCGCCGGCGAGTGCTGTGACGGCGCGCGCCGCATCGGGGCCGGAGAGCCGCAAGACCGCGATGGCGGCACGCCCGGCCGCCGTCGCCGGGGCGAAGATGGTGTCCGCGCCCGCCAGCATTCCCTAGCACCCCTTGCCCGGACTTGATCCGGGCATCCGCGTCTCGGGGCGAGCCGGCGCGCTCATTGAAACGCGTGGATGGCCGGGTCAAGCCCGGCCACGGGGATAGAGTGGAAGGATCGAGATGATTCGAACGGAGCAGCCGCGATCAGTGCTTTGGCGGCAACTGGTCGGGCTGCAGCATCAGCCGCTCGACGCGGCCGCCCTCGACCAGATGCTTTTGCACGATCTCGTCGACGTCTTGGGTCGACTCGTAACGATACCACACCCCCTCCGGGTAGATGACCATGTTCGGACCGAACTCGCAGCGGTCGAGACAGCCCGCGGCGTTGACCCGGATATTCTCGACACCGGCCGCGCGCGCCTTCTCCCGCATGTAGCCGCGCACCTTCTCGACCCCTCCCGCGACTTCGGCGCGGGCCATGCAGCAGCCGCGGGGATGGCCCTCCGGCCGGACGTTGGTGCACATGAAGATATGGCGCGCGTAAAAGAGCGGCGGGTCGGCGGGTGCGTCAGCCATTGTTGTTTCTCCGCTGGTGGGGGACGGCGGAGCGAATGACGCAGACCGCCGTTCTGCGAGTAGAGTGGAAAACCTAAACCCTCACGGCGCGCAGGGCAATGCGCGGCGCCGCTCGCCACACCCGACAAATCCGCACGGCAGGAGCCGCCATGGACAAGAACCGCCTCGGCGAAGAGACGAGCCCCTACCTCCTCCAGCATCGCGACAACCCGGTCCACTGGCAGCCCTGGGGCGAGGCGACGTTGGCCGCCGCGAAGGCCGCCGACAAGCCGATCCTGTTGTCGATCGGCTACGCCGCGTGCCACTGGTGCCATGTGATGGCGCATGAAAGCTTCGAGGACCCGGCGATCGCGGCGCGGATGAACGAGCGGTTTGTCAACATCAAGGTCGACCGCGAGGAGCGGCCGGACCTCGACCAGGTCTACCAGCACGCGCTCGCCTTGATGGGCGAGCAGGGCGGCTGGCCGTTGACGATGTTCCTGACCCCCGACGGCGAGCCGTTCTGGGGCGGCACCTATTTCCCGCCCGATGCGCGCTGGGGGCGGCCGGGGTTCGGCCAGGTGCTCGAGGCGATCAGCGAGGCCTATGCGCAAAAGCGCGACGACGTCGCCAAGAACGTCGCGGTGCTGCGTGACGCGTTGCAGCGGCTGGCCGCGCCGCAGGCGGGCGGCGAGATTTCGCGGCCCCAGCTCGACCCGATCGCCGAGCGGCTGCTGCGCGAGACCGACCAGATCAACGGCGGCATCGGTACGGCACCCAAATTCCCGCAATCGGGGATCTTCGAGTTGTTGTGGCGGGCGTGGAAGCGCACCCGCCAGCCCCCCTATCGCGACGCTGTGCTGAAGGCGCTCGACGCGATGTGCCAGGGCGGCATCTACGACCATCTGGGCGGCGGGTTTGCGCGCTATTCGACCGATGCGCGCTGGCTCGCGCCGCATTTCGAGAAAATGCTGTACGACAACGCCGAGCTCGTCGACCTGTTGACTCTGGTCTGGCAGGAGACGCGAAACCCGCTCTACCGGCAGCGCGTCGCGGAGACGCTCGGCTGGGTGGCACGCGAGATGCGGGCGCCCGGCGGCGGGTTTGCCAGCAGCCTCGACGCCGACAGCGAGCACGTGGAAGGAAAATTCTACGTCTGGTCGGAGGCTGAAATCGACGCGGTGCTGGGCCCGCGCGCGGCCCTATTCAAGCGCTTTTACGACGTGACGCCGCAAGGGAATTGGGAAGGCCGCACCATTCTCAACCGCATCGCCACCCCGGACCTCGCCGACGCGGCGACCGAGCGCGAATTGGCGGAGTGCCGCGAATTGCTGCTGCAGGCCCGTGCCGCGCGGGTGCGGCCGGGGTGGGACGACAAGGTGCTGGCCGACTGGAACGGGCTGATGATCGCGGCGACGGCGAATGCCGGCGTCGTCTTCGAGCGGGCCGACTGGATCGCTGTGGCGCGCGCCGCCTTCGACTTTGTCCGCCGCGAGATGACCGCGCCGGACGGGCGGCTGTCGCACAGCTGGCGCGACGGCCGGGCGCGCCACCCGGCCACGGTCGACGACTACGCCAATCTCTGCCGCGCCGCATTGGCCTTGCACGAAGCCACGGGCGAGGACGACCTCGTCGCCCAGGCCCGAGAGTGGATCGCGGTGCTCGACGCGCATTACCGCGACCCGGCGGGCGGCGCCTATTTCTTCTCGGCCGACGACACGCCGGCCCTGATCGCGCGCGCCAAGACCGCGGCGGACGCCGCCACCCCCGCCGGCAACGGCACGCTTGTCGGCGTCATGGCGCGGCTCGCTCTGTTGACCGGCGACGAAGACTGCCGGCGCCGCGCCGAAGCCATTGTCGGCACCTTCTCGGGCGAGCTCGGGCGCAATTTCTTCCCGCTCGCGACGCTGCTGAACAACGCCGAGCTCTTGGCCGAGCCGGTGCAGGTCGTGATTCTCGGCGAGCCGGGCGACGTGGCGTTCGAGGGTCTGCGGCGGGCGGCCTACGCGGTCTCGCTGCCCAACCGCGTGATGCAGCCGCTGGGCGCCGGCCGCGACCTCCCGGCCAGCCACCCGGCGCACGGCAAGGGGCTCGTCGACGGCCATGCTGCTGCCTATGTGTGCGTCGGGCCGGTCTGCTCGCTACCATTAACCGATCCCGAAAAACTGGTCGCGCAGCTCGCCGACATTCGCTAATGTTCTTGCTATGTACTGACCTGGAGGTTTTCGCGATGTTGTCTGCCATGGCGATCGACAGCCCGGTCGGCCGGCTCACGATCTCGGCCACACCTTATGCGATCATTGCGATCGCCTGGACCGACGACCCGCAAGGCGAGCCGACCGCCTTACTCGCCGAGGCCCGCCGCCAGCTCGAGGCCTATTTCGAGCGCCGGCTGACCCGTTTCGACCTGCCTCTGCTGCCCGCCGGCTCGCCGTTCGAGCGGCGGGTATGGCACGGGATGCAGCAGATCCCGCACGGCCAGACGCGCACCTATGGAGAGCTGGCGATGGAAGTCGGCTCGGCCCCGCGGGCGATCGGCCGCGCCTGCGGCCACAACCCGATCCCGATCGTGATCCCGTGCCACCGCGTGCTGGCGCGCGCCGGGCTCGGCGGCTACAGCGGCGGGGCCGGTCTCGCGACCAAGCGCAGCCTCCTGGAACTGGAATGCCCCGAGCCGCAAGGTCTATTGTTGCCGCTCAATGCCGAGCAGCGGAGGGCCGCGGCTGCGACCGCGCATCCGATCTGAAAACCGGGAGGGAAACCGTCATGGTGCATGCAATCCGCTTCGAGAAGGCCGGCGGCCCCGAGGTGCTGTCGTGGCAGGACGTCGATGTCGGCAAGCCGGGACAGGGCCAGGTGCGGCTGCGCCACACCGCGGTTGGGCTCAACTACATCGACACCTATCAGCGCAGCGGGCTCTACTCGATGCCGATGCCGAGCGGGCTCGGGTCCGAGGCGGCCGGGGTCGTCGAGGACGTCGGGCCGGGGGTCAGCGGGCTCAAACCGGGCGACCGGGTGGCCTATGCCGGCGGGCCGATCGGCGCCTATGCCGAAGCACGGGTCATGCCGGCCGACCGCCTCGTGCCGGTGCCCGCCGGCATCACCGATGCCCAAGCCGCGGCGATGATGCTGAAGGGGATGACCGCGTGGTATCTCGTGCGCCGCACCCATCCGGTGAAACCCGGCGAGACGATCCTGATCCACGCCGCGGCCGGGGGCGTCGGGCTGATCGTGTGCCAATGGGCAAAGCATCTCGGCGCCACCGTGATCGGCACCGTCGGCGACGACGAGAAGGCGGCATTGGTGAAAAAACACGGTTGCGACTATCCGGTCGTCTACCGGCGCGAGGATTTCGTCGCCCGCGTCAATGACATCACCGACGGCAAAAAGCTGCCGGTCGTCTACGACTCGGTCGGCAAGGACACGTTTTACAAGTCGCTCGATTGCCTCGCACCACTCGGGCTGATGGCGTCGTTCGGGCAGTCCTCGGGGGCGATCGGCCCGGTCGACATCGGGATATTGGCGGCAAAGGGATCGCTGTTCCTGACCCGCCCGACCCTCAACACCTACACCGCGACGCGCGAGGATTTGCTCGCCGCGGCAGGCGACCTGTTCTCGGTGGTCGAGAGCGGGGCGGTCAAGATCGCGGTCAACCAGACCTATCCGCTGCGCGAGGCCGCCCGCGCCCACCGCGACCTCGAAGGCCGCAAGACCACCGGGCAGACCGTGCTGACGGTGTAAGCCAGACGGCCTTCTATGGGGTGCTACCGGCGCGATACACGGTGCGCCGGTATCTCTCACGGCAGCTGTCTCTCTACGGAGTGGATTTATCGCTCCTTCCGGATAGGCATATCGACGAGTTTGTCGCAAATGAAAACATTGGAGGACCGAACTCGTCGATCATCTCGACGGGCTGGCACCGTCTAGACGCGTGCTCACGTGTCATGGCATAGACTTCCCCGACCCGCCGTAACCCCGGCAAGTACAAGCACAACATCGAACACACCGAAGCGTCATTCCCGCGCAAGCGGGGGTGACGGCGGAAGTCTGATCTGATCGCCGGGTAAGGAGCAGAGCCAGCACCGTATACGAACTACGCGGGTGCCGCCTCTAAGTGTTCATCGCGTCGAAGAACTCGGTGTTAGTCTTCGATTCCTTGAGCTTGTTGATCA
>Ga0210390_10001356_pt1 | contig 23700 bp, 27 predicted proteins | sample IncBWH11OmetaG_FD_161050 | JGI IMG/M metagenome (GOLD analysis project Ga0210390, IMG submission 161050) | Forest soil microbial communities from Barre Woods Harvard Forest LTER site, Petersham, Massachusetts, United States - Inc-BW-H-11-O ... | reverse complement strand
GTAGCTTTCATTTGTGCGTACTTCTCCTTTGAGTTTCAATTTGCCTTCGGTATTGCATTTCGGCATGCGACGACGAAACCTCGCGTACTTCGCGCTGATCGCGATCGCAATGACGCACTACTTACCAGCTGTCGACCCGCCATCGCTGAGAAGTAGATGAAGTGGGGTCAGTGGACCAAGCTCGATGTACTCGTGTTTCATAAGGCCCGCCTGGCCTAACGGCAACTTTTCCATCAGGGCACGCGCCTCTTCGAGCGAGGTCACATTTAAGAGGAAAACGGGACCTGTCTGTGTCTGACGAATCCACCATTGGTCGATCTTGCCTGCCAGATACAATCGAAGCGTAGCCGGCACTTCCTTCGGAAAGATCTCCTTTATTTGTTCGGGTGTTGGAGGCTTCGTGAATTGCCCGATAGCCAGAATTTTCGTTGTCGGGACAACCGGGAACGGGTGCTTAGGCTTTTCCTTGGCGTTAGCCGCCTTGTCTTGAGCGTTCTCCATATCCATCTCCTATCTTGATTACGCGTCTGTGCCTTTCATTTGTTCGCACTTCATTTGTTTCTGAGTCCGGCCCAAGGACAAGCGCCGCGCTACCACGTCGCAACCACTCAATCCTTTTCTCTTTCCATCCATTCGCGAATATAGGGAGCGCAATTTTCAAGTTTCACGCCATCCGCTTCACAACGCGCGAGAAAGGCCATTACGTCACGACCTACCAGAGTCACGTCCTTCAGATCCAGAACGATGTCGCGATCGCCCGTTTGAAGTCCAAAAAGTCTCCTCAGTTCCGCGATCGCCTGTGTTTCGATTCGGCCACTCAGGCTGAACACGGCGAGTCTCCCTCGTGCCTCAGTCTCAATCCTGAAAGTCATGGGTCAGGTGATTTGGCAAACGTCGCTGGCGCGCGGGCACGTATTTCTTCCACCCCGCAACACTTACAAGTAGTGCAACCGAGTGTCCAACCGGATTTCACTGAAAACAGGGTAGAAAAAGAAATTCGAGTGACAGGATGTTGGGAGTGCGCCAGGATTCTGGGAGTTCAACGAGGGGCCTTACCGGATGGTGTGTTTCCTGATGTTGAGCTGTTTGATTTTCAGATCTAGCGTCGACCGCGGAATTCCGAGCTTGGCCGCCGCGCCATTTGGTCCAGCAACGATTCCGTTGCTTTCCGCAAGAGCCGCCTCGATGAGTTCTTTTTCGTAGTTGTGGAGGCTCTCTGTGAAAAGATGTGGCCAGACCCGGCGAGGTGCGTTTTGGCTTGAAAGCCAAGCTTCATCGATCCAAAAGGCATCCCCAGTGCAAAGGATAACGGATCTCTCGACGATGTTTTGCAGTTCACGGATGTTGCCTGGCCAATGATAGGACTGGCAAAGCTTCAGCGTAGTTTTATCAATCTTGCTGATTTTCTTTCGCGCCTTCTCCGCATGGCGCTTCACGAAGTACTCGATCAGCATCGGAATGTCTTTTTTTCGCTGCCGCAGAGGCGGCACATGAATCGGGAAAACATTCAGCCGGTAAAAGAGGTCACTCCGAAACGCACCGTCAGCGATGGCGGCTTCTAAATCGCGGTTTGTAGCGGCAATGACTCGAACGTCAACGGGAATGGCGCGGCTCCCTCCCACTCGTTCAAATTGGCGCTCCTGGAGGACCCGGAGCAACGCCAGCTGAGTTTCCGCGGGAAGCTCGCCGATTTCATCCAGAAAGATCGTCCCGGAGTGCGCTAACTCAAAACGACCTTGTCGCCGCTGCAGGGCACCAGTAAAGGCGCCCTTCTCGTGGCCAAACAATTCTGAGGCGATGAGCGTAGAAGGAATCGCGGCGCAATTCACGCTGATAAAAGCGTGGCCGGCGCGGCGCGAACCCTTGTGGATGGCCCGCGCAATCAGTTCCTTGCCGGTACCGGTTTCGCCCGTAATCAGCACGGTGGAGTCGGTGGGAGCGACTTTCACAATGCTCGAAAGGACGGTTTTCAAGGCGGGAGAGGATCCCACGATCTCTTCAAACATGAAGACCTGATCGATTTGCTCCCTCAGGGCTACATTCTCGTCGTGAAGGCGGTCTTTCAGCCGATTGATTTCTTCGAAAGCCTTCCCTAATTCACCCTCAGAACGCTTGCGGTCGTCAATGTCGGTCGCCAAAACATACCAACGGACAATGCGGCCCTCGGCGTCACGCAGCGGACGAACTCGCACGTGGAACCAGCGGTAGACGCCGTCGACCCGACGGCCACGATTCTCAAACTCAAACGGTTGCCCGGTTTCAAGCGCGCGCTTCCACGCGTCGATCGTGGGAAGAATGTCATCCGGATGAAAAGAGTTGTTTGCCGCCCAATTCTGCAATTCCTCGGTCGTCTTGCCGAAATACTCGAGGATCTCGCGGTTGACCAGTTCGACCTCACCTCCCGCTGTCATGACGGCAATTTGGCCCGGAATGCGGTCGATGATCAGGCGGAGGCTGTGCTCCTCGATCATGGCCTTGCTCAACAGGCTTAGCGCCAGCGCCTGTGATTGTGGAGACGATTGATCCTGGAGGTTCGTTGCCGTTTTGCCGTTTGCCATAACAAAGTTGCCAGCCTAAGTTACTGTCGCTGCCGCCGCACGAACCGGATGATGTAATCGTGCGTTGCAGCCAGAACAGAATCTGAGGTTCGCGAATCGGGAGCAATGCGGGCTAGTATGATCGCGCCCACCATGGCGGAGACGATCGCCATCGACAGCTCCGCTCGCTTGCGGGACGGAACCGTCTCCAGGTGGCTGGCAATCAGCCCGGATAGTTGGAGAAATCCTTCCATGGCTGCGTCACGAGTCCTGGTGTCTCTCCGCGCCAGTTCGCTCCCCAGGGCGGCCAGGGGGCAGCCTGTTCTCGGCTGGTCGCGATGAGCGCGCGACACGTAACGGCCCACAAGGAGCTCCAGCGCCTGCTCGTGAGGCTTTCCGCTGATGAGCAATTTGAAGCTGGCAATGAGCGACAAAACAGTCTTGCCGCACGCTTCCCGGACGAGTTGATCCTTGGAAGCAAAATGACGATAGAAGCCCCCGTGAGTAAGTCCCGCAGCAGCCATCACTCGCGCGAGCGCCGCGTCGCTGATTCCATTGGCTGCGAACTCGGCCCCTGCCGCTTTGACAATTCGTTCGCGTGTCTTGGCAGTCTCTACTCTTGACTTGCGCATATTCTTTGTCTCCTAACGTGACGCTTGCGCGCTGCGCCAGTGACGGGCCGAGGCGACTTGCCCTAGATCGTAGGACAATGTCTCCCCCGGCTGAGCGGGATACTCAACCCATCTCGAGTGGGGTTTGACCCAAAGCATTCCGGATAGGTTTAGATGTTGTATACCATCTAATAGAATCGCTAAGGCGAAGACTTCTGTCAATGCCGCGTTTGGCCCAGAAAGTGCTCAACGTTATTGGAGGGAACACCTGCATTCATGAAACGGAATTGAAATCCGACAACCACGCGCTGAAGACTCTGCTGAATATCGAGCCGTCTTCCTCCACTGGAGGTAGTACTAACGGAACTAAGAAATGGATTCAGATCGGCAGTGGGGGCGAGAATCTGAGGGGGTTCGCTTCCCACGTTTTTGTCCGGGGCTCTCCGGGATTTTTTGAAGCCCTTGAGGAACGGCCAAAGAATCGGAAGAATCCGAGCTGGTGGCCGAACTGAGGCAGCGATCCTACGGAGAGCTCCTTAGTGAGGAAACCCCTCACCGTCAAGTCTGTCACGACGGGAGAAGTACTGATGTCGGACGCGGGAAGTTGGCTCCAAGAACGCCGTGAGGAACTCCACCTCTCACGCAGTGGCGTTGAGCGCCTTACGGGTGAGTCCGCAAACAAAGCTGCGGACGAACGGTATCGCATCCGGCGCGGCCGCCTCACTGACCTTGAGGCAGGCCGGAGCGCACCGGACATCTTTGAGGTGGCGAGTCTCTGCGAGTGCTACAAAGTAACCTACCCTGCTGTATTACAAGCCTTCGGGATGAAATCGGGCGAGTCCGGAAGCACGCCGGAAAGCCCCACGAAGCCCGATGCGACTTCAAAACAATGGTCTCACACCGAAGCGGGTCGACTGTTTCCCCCGACATTTCACAGCAATATCAGTTTCGAAGAAACCCGCCTGGTTACAGAGAGCCCAGAGGAGCTAGGAGTTCCCGCGGCCGTGCGTCGGCGCTTGGACTTGGGCGACTTCCGATTAGGAGTCATCGGAGCAACCGACGATACGATGGGTGAACTAGTCCCGCCCGGTTCGGTGGTTGTCATCGACAAATCGCACAACACGGTTGAGATGGGTGACTGGAAGAGTATTCGGGAACGACCAATTTACTTCGTCTGGCACGAGAATGGCTTCAGTTGCTCCTGGTGCTACATCGCGCGGGAAACGCTGTTTATCGTGCCCTATCCCACGTCACACCAGCCGGTACAGATTTTCAAGACGCCACGCGCGGCATCGATTATCGGCCGAGTGATTCACGTCTGGCCGCCTCTCATCATCCAGAAACAAAGTTGAACAACCCTGTTTAGGACCAGGATCGGAACTCGCTGGCTTCTGTGATAATTAAACGCCTCGCTCCAAGATCGAAGCTGCGTCGCACATGCTCGACGACTTCAGAAAATAATAGCGTAGCGCTCGACAAGGAGAGCTAAGACAATGCAAGAACTTGACGTTTATTCCGTCGTTGGTGCGGAAGGTTTCACGCGCTTGGTCGCCGCCTTCTATCGGCAGGTCCCCCAAGATGACCTTTTGGGATCCATGTATCCGGCGCAGGATCTCTCGGCTGCCGAGCAGCGCCTTCGAGATTTCCTGATCGGTCGGTTTGGAGGGCCGCAGACTTACATCGAACAAAGGGGCCATCCCCGCCTCCGCGCGCGGCATTCTCCATTTTCCATCGATCACACTGTCCGTGATCGGTGGATGCGGTTGATGGACAATGCTCTGGGGGAAGCTGCTCTGCTTGTCGAGGCTGAAAGTGTCCTTCGGAAATTCTTCAATGAGATGTCGACGTTCATGATCAATCAGCCTGAGCCTGGCGTACGCTAGCGCAAAACAGTCCGCACCTAGCGGGCTGATGGCGGCTTCTTGCGGAACGGCAACATTATCGAGAGCCACGATCTCTTGGGGGACAGCTGACCCGGCCGATAAATCAAATGCTTACCTTCCAGAGCTCCATATTTTGTTTCCTTTGAAACTAGAGGCGGAGGTCGCTTAACCCTGGGTGATCATCGGGACGACGCCCGAACTCCCAGTGATACTTGCGCTCTGATTCCGGAATGGGGAGGTCGTTGATTGATGCATACCTTGACGCCATGAGCCCATCGTCATTGAACTCCCAATTCTCATTGCCATACGACCGATACCAATGACCCGAGTCATCGCGCCACTCGTAAGCAAAGCGTACGGCAATGCGGTTCCCTGTGAATGCCCACATTTCCTTGATAAGCCTGTAGTCGAGTTCTTTGGCCCACTTACGAGAGAGGAAAGCAATGATTTCGCTTCGCCCGCTGATGAACTCCGAGCGGTTCCTCCATCGCGAATCGATCGCGTAGGCAAGCGCCACTTTTTGCGGGTCGCGAGTGTTCCAGCCGTCTTCGGCGAGGCGCACCTTTTGAATCGCACTCTCACGCGTGAACGGAGGCAAGGGTGGGCGGCCGGACGTCGATGCTGTTGCCATGATTTCTTCTCCTTGCACTGCTCAAAAGTGGATGTTCCAAATCATTTCTGCGTCCTGATGAACTGACTGACCAGAGCCGCAATTTCATCCGCTGCCGTATCCAGTGCGAAATGCCCCCCGTCGACGATGTGGACTTCAGCGTTGGGCACATCTCGCCTATAGGATTCCGGCTCCGAGGGGTCAAACGATGACTCATACTTGCCCCAAATCACCAGCAGGCGCGGCTGCTTTTCACGCATCCAAGCTTGCCACTTGGGATAGTTTTCGACGTTGGTGCGGTAGTCGTAGAAGAGGTCACTCTGAATCTCGATCTGGCCGGGCTGATTGAGAAAGTAAAATTCGTCCGTCCAGAGATCAGGGTCATGGCGTTCCACGTCTGGATCGCTTCCGACATGGCGCGTGCGCGTCGTCTGCAACGACAGCAGGTTGGTACGTAGGGCGCTTTCGTTGGCGGTACGGTCGGCCCAAAAAGCCCGACGCGTCTTCCAGATCGCGCCCAGACCCGTATTGTGGGCCACCGCGTCTTGGATGATGAGCGCCTCGACCCGCTCCGGGTGCGCCAGGGCCATGCGAAAACCCACGGGACCACCGTAATCCTGCATGTAAAGCGTGTAACGCGAGAGCCCAAGAGCTTCAGTGAAGTGATTCATGGTTTCGGCGATGTGATCGAACGTATAGGCGAATTTTTTCGCGTCCGGCCAGTCACTGTGTCCGAAGCCGGGGTAATCGGGCGCGACTAGGTGAAAGCGATCGGAAAGCTGGCTGAAAAGCGGCTCGAACATGCGAGAGGAAGACGGGAGTCCGTGCAGCAGGAGAAGTGTCGGCGCGTCTTTCGGCCCGGCCTCTCTGTAAAAGATGGAGAGTCCATCTACCTGTATCGTGCGATAAAAAATCGGGTATTTCACGGGGCGTTCCTTTCCTTGGGCGTGGGCCGGTAGTTGAAATATTGCGAGGATCATAGAAACCACGAGCACCATACGAGAGACCTGCAAGATTCGGGGCCCGGGGGACGAGTAGAAAGGGTGCATGATTTACCTCCGCGTTTAGAAGTCTTGCGCCGTGGGCCGGACGACGAACTCCACGTCGGCTGGTTGCTCCATGGCGTAAGCAAATGCGCGTGCGATCGAGTTGGTCTGTCCATAATCGACTAGCACCTCAACGTGCCTCGCTCGGACTGCAAGGCCCGACCTATCGGGAACTGACCGGTGGTCGATCTAGCGACAGCACAATCCTCTGCGCGAAGCGAGAGGCGGCTCTGCCCAGGCCGAGAAATAGAATCGGCTCAATCAGCTCCAATTCCATCAAGACGAATTTGCCTTCGTGTTCCAATCCATCAACGCGCGCGTACAGGGGTTGGTATTCAACCCTCCGCAACGCTTCGGTTGCTGCATCGATGACCGATCGGCTGGGAACGAACTCGCGGACGCTTCCTCCAAAGTCTGTTTGCACTCGGAAATCGCCGGTGGCCGGAAGCTTGCATACGGCGTGACTGAATTCTCCGTGAAAGAAAATGAATGAACTCTCGCCTTGAGTCTGAATCTGGGGCATGAACTGCTGCACCATGGCTGGACCGCGCAGAATCTCGTCCGTATCCCTGGGGACAAGCCTCGTCCCGTGAGCGGTGGCTGAGACCGTGGGTTTTACGACCGCACAATCCCAGCCGTGTGCTGCGAGAACATCACTCAAGCTCGCTTCCTCGTTTTCGGACAGCCAATTGGTTTCCGGAATCGTAATGCCGGACTGCTCCAGCCGCCGGAGGTACCGCTTGTCGGCGTTCCAACGCACCAAAGCCCCACTGTTTTGAAGATCTACATCGCGCGATTCCACAAGGGAGATCCATGCGAAGAACTCAGGCAGTCGAAGGTGGTAGTCCCAGCAGGAACGAATGATGACTTGGTCAAATTCACTCCAGTCGGTTTCTTGGTTGTCCCAAACCACTGCTTGCGCCTCAATGTCAAAATCACGAAGGAGTGGAATGAGAAGCTGATCATCGGCACTCAGCTTCGGACATCCGCTATAAGTCGCTAGCGCGACGGTTCTCATGCCACCTTCTCCTCTAACATGTGGTGAGGGCTAAAGCCTTCTGCCCCTTTGACCACCTCGCACCAGCCAACGCGTTAGAAGTCCTGTACGGTTGGGCGGATCACCATCTCATCGACTTCCACCTCGACCGGCTGCTCGATTGCGTAAGCGATCGCTCTCGCGATCGCGCTGGCCGGGATGGCCATTTTCATGAACTCGCGCAAATTCTTTCTGGTCGCTTCGTCCGAACTGCTTTCTGCCAGCTCTGTGGCAATCGCGCCAGGCGAAATGATCGTGCAGCGAATGTTTTAAGAATGCAGTTCCATCCGCAGCCCTTCCGTCAACGCGCGCACAGCCGCCTTGGTGGCGCAGTAGACCGTCCCGCCGGGGGCGAACATTTTGATCCCAAAAACCGAAGCAATATTGATGATGTGGCCCGTCTTCTGCTTCTGCATGTGTGGCAGGGCGGCGGCAACACCATACAGAAGTCCTTTGATATTGACGTCAATCTGCCGGTCCCATTCATCTACCTTAAGGGCCTCGATCGGTGCGATGGGCATAATACCCGCGTTGTTGACGATCACATCGACGCGGCCGAAATTGTCGACGGCCTTTTGGATGAGCGCTTCCACTTCTGCCCGCTTCGTCACATCGCAGGCAAATCCGATAGCCTTGGCGCCGGTGGCCGAGATATCTTGAACCACTGCGTCGATTCGGTCCTTGCGGCGTGCTCCCAATACGACTTTGGCTCCTTGTTGCGCGAGAACTTTTGCGGTGCTTTCCCCGATGCCGCTGCTGGCTCCGGTAATCACTACAACTTTGTTCGTGATATTTGACATTTCCATTCTCCCCTTTTGTCCTTATTTAAGAATTTGCTTTTCACGGCGGGCTGCGCTCCACTGCATGATGGGCGCCGCGATTTCAGATACCTCCTTGACCAACGAGGTCAAGAAAGCCGGTACATCAGTGCAAGTCGAAAGATTGGCGCTTTGCCCGGCCCACATCGGCACAAGATCTGCCCGACCCGCAGCGTCTGCTGCGATTGTGAGATTTCTGACGAGTTCCCGTTGCAGCGGATACGGCAGGATCTCGGTCCCGTTCCGGTTCAAGTCCTCCATCACGCGGTTATGGATTGCCCGTGCGAGTCTTCCCGTGAAGCCTTTTGTCAAGGCAGTATGTCCGGCATTGCGTCGTCGCAAAGTTTCGCGATGAAGGGGGGAGGCGCCAGATTCTTCGCACGCTAGGAATACCGTTCCCATTTGGACGGCCTCCGCGCCCAGAGCCAGTGAGGCGATTACACCTCGTGCATCTCCTATTCCCCCCGCCGCAATCACTGGCACATCGACGATGTCAACGACTTGTGGGACTAACGACAGCGTGCCGGTGAGCGAATCCTCCGCGGGCCGGAGAAAAGATCCGCGATGCCCCCCTGCTTCGAAGCCGGAAGCAACAACAGCATCCACGCCGGCCTCTTGAAGCGCCGCACCCTCATCGGGCGTTGTCGCCGTGCCGATGGTGACGATGCCTTTCGTTCGGCACTCCTCCAAGATTTCTCTTGCCGGAATTCCGAAGATGAAGCTGAACGCCGGTACGCTCGCGTCCAGTAACACGCGGACCTGCTCTTCAAATCGCTTCGGCGAATATGGCTTGTACCTTGGACGGGGCGCCCCCAAGGCAGCAAGATCAGCGACTAGCGGTGCCAGGCTCCTGTTGAACGCGTTTTCATCTGCCGCTCGCGCACCTCCATCCTCCATTGACACCCATAGGTTCATCGCGAACGGTTTGGATGTGAGGGAGCGAATCTGTGCGATCACGTCCTTGATCGCTCCCGGCACCAAGCTGTGCGCGCCAAACGATCCGAGCCCGCCAAAGTTCGACACTGCGGCCGTCAGGCTTTGCGATGACAACCCACCGAGTGGCCCCTGAACGATGGGATACTCGATCCCGAGCTTGGCGGTAAGCCGGTTCTGGTTCCACGAGGCAGGCATGGTCACCCCTTGTAAGTGAAGCCATTGCACCGAACGTTTCGCTAGCGTCGATGCGCTGGAATCTGGCCCTCCCTGATTTTGGTTTGAACGCTCCTACCGATCCAGTTATGCGACTGATTTCTTCTTGGCGTTGAGTGCCGGTAGAAGAAGTTTCACAAGCGCTTCATCAGAGAACGGATTCTGACCTGAGATCACCTCGCGATCTTGAAGGACGTAGCTCTTCCAAGGCTCGACCACACTTACGTCACCGCCCGCCGTACGCAAGGCGAAGTCCGGGTAGAAGAACACCTTGCCACCGATCTCAATCGGCTCCCGCTGCTGCTCCTCCGCTGTCGAAAAAATGGTCAACTTATATCCGGAATATATCCAACCTTTAGCCTTTGCCCGGGCTCCAGCGGCATCGCCCGCCTTCAGCGCGTCGACCACCTCCTTCGAATTCGGAAGAGCCGCGAGAAGTGAAATCGGGCCATGACAGAGCACTGCCGTAGGCTTGGACGTTTTATGAAAGTGTCTCAGCACGGTGCCAGCGTCGGGATCATCGAGAAGATCGATCATCGGTCCATGACCGCCAGGGACGAAAACGGCGTCATATTGATCCAGGCCCGATGCGACGACGTCCGCGATGCGTTTTGGATCTCTGAGCCCAGCCAGGCCGTCGCGGAATAACATATAGTCCTGAAGCTTGGCCGCGTCCCCGCCGAAGAAAGCGGCGACCTCTGAATTCACATCCGGTTGGGGCGCGTTGCCTTTGGGGTTGGCGAAGGTGATTTCGTAGCCCGCCTGCATGAGGGCGCGCACCGGAACAGTCAGCTCGTTGAGGTAGTAGCCAGCGCCCTTATAAACCTTGCCATCTTTCAAGGGCAACCCGCGACCGCTCGATACCAGTACCAAGACTTTTCCTTTTGTTTTCATTTCATTCTCCTTTTTTTTATCGAATCTGATTTCCTGAAATCTAAGCTAGCTCATCGACACTGAACGGTCATTGAATACCGGGGTGAGTTCTCGGAAAGGTAGCGGTGCACCGGACTTGGGCGAGTAAGTCCATAAGATCCGAGATCGGTCGCGCATCGAGTTGCTGCACAACCTGTATTAGCCTGTTCCGAAGGTCTTCATCGGCGAAAACCTCACTCAACCAGTGGAACTTCTCAACAGTACGGTCCCACGACATAGGGTTGTTCAGCCCTCCCTCGTAGCCGTGCTGCTCCTTCACAAAGACACGTTGGTCTTTAGTGCGAATCGTGATGCGGGCGCTCAGCTCATGGGGGTAGCGAGCGCTGAAACTATCATCAGGACGAATCTCTACACGCTTCAGTAAAGCCTGGACATCTGGAGCTTGGATACGTGCTTCATCCAGTTGTGCGGGGCCCAGTTGATCGTCGAGCAGCGCGGCTGCGATGAGGTAATTAATGTTGTAATCGCCTTGCTCTTTCATCTGAGGGTGGTTCTTTGGACCGAAGGCTCCGCCGCCTGCGAAGTCGAAGGCGCCCTGGAAAACATCGCAGCGCACGTCCTCAACGTCGTCCCCTGTCAAACGGTTACGACGCTTCAGCTCTAACACCGCTTCCAATATCGGTTGGCCATGAATCAGCGAACAATATTTCTTCATGACGGTCTGTGTGATGATTTCGAGCGAGGGCTGTTCCCAATCCACGAGGATCGACTGCTTGAACATGAGTTCCAATCCAAAAGGACCTTCAAACACACCTTTGGGGCCTGTGAAGCCTCGCCTGGCTAACGAGGCAGCATAGACGGCGCGCATCCCGGTCATTCCGGGCGAGAAGCCCTTCCACTGCGACACTGGTTCGGCATGCACGTTTGCAAGCGAGACGTTGTCAATGGTCGCGATCGCGATCGCATTGGCGATTTCGTCCGCAGAGAGTCCGAAGAGTTTCCCTGCGCCGGCAGCTGCGGAGATTGCGAGCTGGGTGGCGTGGTTGAAACCCTTTGCCATCACAGGCACGGCGGAGGTGAACCTACATTGGATTTCATAGGCTACTGCAAGTGCCAGCATGAATTCCTCGCCGGATGCCCCGACGTATTCGGCTGCTGCAAGGATGGTCCCGAAGTTGTCACTCGGATGACAAAGGCCGCCAACCGCCATATAGCTATCCAGCAAATCGACATAGCGCACCAAACTTGAGTTAAAGAGCGCCGCTTGATCTGCGGATGTCTTGCCTCCCCCAATCAGCGTGCAAGGACCGGGAGCTCGATACTGCTCGAACTGTTCGCGCAGCGCTTGAAAGGGCCTGCCTTGGAGACCTGCGATGGCACAACCGAGGCTGTCCAGAATGTTGCGCTTGAAAAGCTGCCGAATATCGGTTGTCAGGTGCTCCGGTCGGGCGGCAACTGCAAAGGCGCCGATCCGTTCAACGGCCGAGCGTGTCTCTGCCTGTCCCTTATGTGTAATGACTTCAGTCATACTAGCCATCCCACTCGCTCCTTGTTTCTTCGTATCTGCGCGGCTGCCCCGCCTGAGGCCCTTTTTATCGAGCTATCTCGAAAATGAGTTCCAACGCGACCGATGTACCGAGTGGAAGGCTTGCGACGCCATACACTAGCCGGCAGGGGTTCTTGTCTTTGCCGAAGACATCTTGCAAAAGCTCCGAGGCGCCGTCGGCGATTTTAGGCTGATCGCGAACATCGCCCGAAGTGGCCACTGCGACTCCGAGCCGGACGATCCGCTTCACTTTGTCGAGCGATCCCAAATGCTGCTTGGCGACGGCAAGGCCATTCAGCGCCGCCAGGCGGGCAGCTGCGTGCCCTGCTTCCACATCGAGTTCCGCGCCAACGCGCCCGATAAATTTGGCTTCGCGGCCTTCAGTGGGAAGCATTCCGGTGAGAAAGAGCAGGTTGCCCGTCTGCACCGCTTCCGCGTAGATGCCGAACGGTTCAGGCGGCGCTGGAAGCTTGATGCCGAGTTGTCCCAACCGCTGCTCGGCAGTGGCAAGACGAGAGCCATCCCCGTCTAAGGTTTTATCTTTTGAACTGGTATTCATTAGATCCCGCTCCAGCTTCGGTTTTGATCGTCCAAAATCTGATTGTTCACAGTGTCCCCATCTGAGGCTGTGCCGTTGTGAATGCTCAGCGCTTTCCCACGAAATCTCCCAAGCGATTTTCTGCATCGCCAGGTTTGCAAAAGCCTCGGTCTAATAGCGTTTTGATTCTCTGCTGGGTGGCCGGTCGTCCCATCGAAGCAACGCACGCGTCCCACCCGGATTGGATTTCGATATCAGGCGGCAGACTAGCAACGTTGACCAAGCGCCTGGTATCCATGATTGTCTGTTTGTCGAAGGAGGCGATTCGGGTAGCAAGCGCATCGACAAATGCGTCAAGATCAGTATCCGGCAACGACCGATTTACATAGCCGTAGCGCTCGGCCAGGTCGCCTGAGACGTCATCCGCGCTCAGAATTACCTCTAGGGCGCGTCCTCTTCCCATGAGGCGCGACAGTCGCGCCATAGGGCCACCGCCAGGCACCAGACCGGCGCCAACTTCGAACTGCAACAAGATGGCTTTTTCGCGACTCGCGAAACGCATGTCGCAGGCAAGGGCAAGCTCACTTCCCATACCAGTCGCCCGGCCGCGAATCGACGCTATCGATACGACAGGTGCTCGACTCAGGCGCACCATCATCTCGGGCCATGGATGCAAGCCGGTGGGCCCAGGAGGGAGCTGTGCCAAATCGTCAAGTTTTGCAAGAAAATCCAAATGAATCAGAAAGAAACCTTCAACAGCGCTGTCAAAAACCACGACCTTAACCTGCGCGTCAGTTTCGATGGCCGTGATGATCTCGCCCACTTGCGGAAGCATCTCCGGACCGAAGATGTTGAGCGGCGGATGGTCGATGGTGACTCGCCAATACTCAGGCGAGCGCCGGGCCAGACGTATCTCAGCAGTCTTTGTTGCTGCGTGATCCTTCATGTTTACTGTCTCCCCATCATTTGGTTTCATGTTTGATTTTGCATTGCGGTCGTCTCATGAGGCGCTTTTATCACGCGACTTTGGTGAGGTGGTCCCGCGTAGGGAAAGTCGATTAACAGATCGCCATGAGGTCCTACTTTGTCTTCCGTCACCTTCCCATTTGTCATGACGCTAATAAACGAGTCAAACGCATCGTCGGTAAGTGTTCGGCCGTTATCAGGAAAACGCGCCGGGCGCGTAGAGTCGTAAGGCAGAACGTCTGGGAGCAATGTTCCCGCCACTCGCTTCGCCTCAGCCGGCGAATATCCCCCTGTGTGCTCAAGAGCGTGCGCGAACCCGGCAAGGAAGCGTCCATCATGCGCGGGCTCGCCCGCAAGGTAGGCATCTCTTTCTTCGACAAGTATGACCGCTTGTGCAGGACGGGCTCCGCGCTCTACTTGGATCCATGCGCCGCCATCACCTGGCGTAAGCGTGCGGGCCCACAAGCGAACCTCTTTTGCTCCCAGAGCAGAATTGGGTACTTCAAGAACGATGCTGCACACATCTTTGTCGGCGAAGAAATCGTCGCCCGTGAACTGCAACTTGTTCTTCGCGCCTTCCACGTCGCAAAAGAAAGGGTCGCTGCGCCAGCCGGCGAAGAAGCGGGTATTGCCTGCCTGCGTAATCCTCGCCTCACGCCCTATTGAAACTGTAGCCCCCTCGACGATCACCCGCCCGCCATCGCCGGTACCGGCGGCTTGTGGGCCATCAACGCGGCGGAGAGTCGCGGTTTGGGCGCCCCGCTCGAACGCTGAGAAGCGCACCCGGTACGCGATATCGGCAACCGCATCACCATCGGTGTCAATCTTTAGTTCGTACAGCGCTTCGGGTGCGAAAGGCTCAGTCGTAGTAGGCCCAGGAGGGTTTTCGCCGGCAGACGGATGCACATTCATAATCAGGATGGATTTCCCAGTGTCTCCCGGTTTGGGAAAGGCATACAGATCCGTGAAATCCAGTCGAGCGTCCCCATGAGGAAAGCTGAAGTCAGGGCCGGAATAATGGTGCGACATTGATTAGTCCTTCTCTTGCGATTCCGTTCTGTCCGGCGAGGGTCAGAACGCGGCAGCGCCGGCAACGGCGACAGCATGATCCTGATCGCCGGAACCACCGCTGACTCCAATCGCTCCTACCACCTTGCCATCGCGCTTTAGCGGGATGCCGCCAGCGAAGATCATGATCTTGCCGTCGTTTGACGCATGAACACCGAAGAATGGGCCTCCTGACTGAGCATACTTTGCTAACTCTTTCGTTTCGATGTCGAATGCGCGCGACGTGTAGGCCTTCTTCAGAGCGATATCAATGCTGCCAATCCAGCCGTTGTCCATGCGAATGTGGGCTACGATATTTCCGCCTTCGTCAGCCACTGCGATGTTCATGGGCTGGCCGATTTCCATGGCTTTTTTCTCGGCCGCGCTGATTACGCGGCGGGCATCTTCTAATTTCACTGCGGTCATGGTTCTCCTTCGTTGCATCAAGATTGAAGTCATAGTTCCGTCATGCTCCGGCCGCAATCACAGCCTGCCGGGGCCGAAACGGTCTGCTACAGGACTGGCTCACTCCACTTTGACCGTAACGTCGATGTTGCCCCGTGTAGCGTTGGAATATGCACATGTCGTCTCGTGCGTGGCATCCACAATGGCCTGGGCGACTTCGCGCTCCAAGCCCGGCAGGCTGACGTTGAGCCGTGCTCGGAGGAAGTAAACGTCGCCAGAATTGCACAGGTCTATTTCGGCATCGACGGCTGCGTCAGCCGGAAGTTTGACCTTCATCTTGTTGGCCACAAGCCCCATGGCACTAATGAAACAGGCTGACCAACCAGCGGCAAACAACTGCTCAGGATTGGTACCGGTTCCTGGAACTCCGGGAGCCGAAAACGTAACATCTAAGCGGCCATCATCAGTGCGCGAGGCGCCGCCGCGCCGACCGCCGGAAGTATGGGTCTTGGCCGTGTACAGCACCTTCATCACTTTCTCGGTTGAACCAGCTACTGCGTGAGTTTCTTGATAAATGGTCATCCTGTTTTCTCTGTGCGTCGGTCAAAGCCGGCAAAATGCAGTAACAGGTACTAGCAGAAGAACTGTCGCGAGCCGGTTCGCTGACGCCTCCGCCATGCGCGTAGTTCTGAGTAAACCGCACATCCGAAACGTCGTTGTTCGGTTTTATGCTGGAATGGTCGGAATCTTGCTAAATTTTCATGCGCCGCCCGAGTGCGAGGACTCTAACGACCGGCAACTGGACATGGAGGCTTGTCTTGAGCTGAAGACGAATTGGAATTAGGTATGGCGTGGCCAGCCACAATTGTTGACGGACGGACAGGGGCTGAGGCGGTTGCGAGGAGCGATCAGCTACGAATGCTGGACGCGATAGAGGACAGCGCAAGTTCGGCCTTTGCGCGAATTGCATCTGTATTGGCATTTAGAAAGTCGAGAAATGTGCGCAATATGACTGAGGTCTCGCCTCGTGACCACGCCACGATCAGGTCGAGATGCAGATCCGGCACAAGCCGGACGAACTGCACACCATTGGACCGGAGATTGCTGATGGAGGCGGGGACGATGGCTACCCCTTCATCTGCCTCAACCAATGAGAGGATCGTCTGCATCGAATTCGGCTCGTTCTCGACCTGCGGAGAAAAACCTTGAGAGCGGCATGCTCCCACAATTGTGTCGAAAACACCAGGAGCTCCCTGCCGATGAAAAAGTATGAACCGTTCTTTGGCAAGGTCGGCAAGCCGAATCTTTTTGCTCTTTAATTTTAACTTTCGTGATCGAGGGACGACCGCGACCAGGGGGTCGCGCAGCAATACTCTCGATTGTCGATTCTTGCTGCGCTCAAGCGAGAGGGTCCGCGTGATGGCGATATCGATCTCGCCTCGGTCACATGCCTTGTCCAGTTCGGCAGGATACAGATCATGAAGTGCGAGTTTTACGTTCGGATATTCCAGTTTGTATCGGCGAATGAGGTCGGGCAGGAAAGACAGAGTTGCCGAACCGATAAACCCGATCGAAAGCCTCCCAACCTTGCCTTCGGCAGCCCGTTTGGCAGTGAGAATTGCAGTCTCCACCTGTTGAAGGATACGAACGGCGTCCTCATAAAATATCTCGCCTTCCGGCGTCACACGCGCGTTGCGATGGGCTCGTGAAAAGAGTTTCAGTCCTAGTTCGTCCTCTAGATCGGACACAGCCTCGCTGATCGAGGGCTGAGCAATATGCAGCCGGCGTGATGCCTCCCTGTAGCCCTTGGACTCTACTACCGCTGTAAAATAGCGCAGATGTCGTAGTTCCATCTGACAGGCACTCCCTATCAGTCTGATTGGAACATACGATGCATCGGAATGTCACTTCCCCAAATCTATCCCTATTAAGCGACCGGATGGGCCAAGGAAAAGGATCGCAGACCGCAGCTGTTATTCACAGAACGAGGCATGGGGTAAGAGAAATGAAAGTCGAACTATTTCCACCCGACCCTGAAACAGAGCCGCGTCATTGGGTACGGCATGATCAGGCTTTCGCAATGATGTTGCGGCCTGGCTCAATTGAGTGGGGTTCGAAGCGTTCCGCACTCGAAACGTTCGATTACACCCCGGGCGATTTAGCACTGTGCGATCGTCATGTGGGTGAGTGGGTTGGACTTGTGAACGTAACGCATCTGCAACTCGGTATTTCCGATGCGGCACTGATGGCCTGTTCGGACGGAGCTTACGGCGAGGTAGAACTGCACGCTTCCCGTAAGTTTGCGGACCCGCGTCTGAGTGCGATGGTTGCGGCCGCTCATGCGGAGATGGTTGCTGGCTTTCCGAGCGGACGACTGTTCCTGGATTCTCTCGAACAGGCGATGGCCGTAACGCTGGTAAATGGCCATGCAGTAAGGCACCGTCCATTGCAATTTTCCCGAGGCGGACTCAACTCTGCGCGTTTGCGAAGGATTAAAGAATTGGTCGATGCGAAGATCGAAGGCGACTTGAGTCTGGAGGAGATGGCGCAATCGGTCGGATTGAGCACAGCTCATTTCGCGCGCATGTTTCGCAAGTCAACGGGCCGGACCCCGCATCAATTTGTTCTGCGCCAAAGGCTTGAGCGTGCTAAAGGGATGTTGCGGGCTCCCGATGCGCGAGTATTGGACGTGGCCCTTGCCTGTGGCTTCAAGACCCAGCAGCACTTTGCGCAGGTCTTTCGTGGCGTCTGGGGAGTCAGCCCGACAGAGTATCGCCAAGAACTGGTCGGCTCCGAAGCGACCCGCGCGTCGGAAGCCCATTCCGAGGATACGCCCCTCCTGGTGATTTCTGGTTAATGGCGAGAACGTTAGTCTCCATGTTGCGTTGACTTCCTTTTTAGCGTGCGCACAGAGAAACAACTCTGGTGATAAATCTCTCCACCCGTGCTGAGAAGGCTACGAAAACGGAACTCCTTCCGATTTGGGCTGGACGGAGTGCGAATCAGAATCAAACCCTACGAGGATAGATCAATGACCTTCAAAGCGCTCCTCGCGACCAAAGATGGCGAGAAGATCTCGACCGACCTAGTCGAATTGGAAGAAAAAGACCTCATGTCAGGTAGCGTAACGGTTGCCGTCGATTACTCAACCGTGAACTACAAGGATGGAATGGCGCTTACAGGTCGCTCGCCGATCATCCGGACATTTCCACTGATCCCAGGCATCGATCTTTCCGGCAGGGTCCAAGCCTCCTCTTACTCGGGCATCGAAGTGGGGGATAGGGTCGTTGCCAATGGCCGGGGTCTCAGCCAGACACATAACGGCGGCTACGCACAGAAAGCTCGGCTGAGCGGCGACTGGCTCGTCAAGATTCCGAAGCCGCTCTCAACCAGGGATGCTATGGCTATTGGAACGGCAGGTTACACGGCAATGCTGTCGGTGCTGGCTCTCGAACATGGCGGCATTACCCCCGAGCGGGGGGATATCCTTGTGACAGGCGCCAGTGGCGGCGTCGGATCGATAGCGATCGCGCTACTGTCCGAACTCGGTTACCGTGTGGTGGCTTCGACGGGCCGTCTCGAAGAGGCCGATTATCTGCGCAAGCTTGGCGCAGACGATGTCATTGATCGGCGCACGATCTCTGAACCCGGCAAGCCTCTCGCGAGTGAGCGATGGGCCGGGGCGGTGGACTCTGTCGGCAGCCATACGCTCGCGAACGTGCTGGCCCAGACCAAATATCGCGGCGTCGTAGCGGCGTGCGGCCTCGCTCAGGGCTCCGATCTTCCGGCAACCGTGCTTCCTTTCATCTTGCGCAACGTTACGCTCGCCGGCATCGATTCCGTGAACGCGCCGCAAGGGGTCCGAGTCGAAGCCTGGTCACGTCTGGCTCGCGACCTAGATCTCAAGAAACTCGCTCAGACGACGCAGGTGATCGGACTAGCTGAGGTGCCGGATTTTGCCAGACGCATCCTCGAAGCAAAGATTCGGGGCCGCGTGGTCGTTGATGTCAACCTTTAACTTCATCGACTTCGCTATCGCCCACACTGCGGCCAGACGTGCATCGCCTACGACCGTGTGGAAAATGAACAGCCTTCACCGATTTCTTCTACGCACAATAATCGCTCGCTTGTAATTGAATAGCCCTGCCGTCCCGTTCCCCCCGATTCTGACTCGGCCCACGCCGTGGCTCATTCGAACTCTCGTCGTCGAATCCTCAAGCAAACCCCAGACGCAGGTGCAAGTCGTTGGAGTTTTCCCTCTCTTTCTTCTCCTTATCTCGGCTGCGCATGAATTTAGCAGGATTCCGACCATCCCAGCAGAAATCCGCACAAGTCCGTTTCCGATATGAAGTTTACTCACACTTGTGAGCAGAGGTCGATCATTCGCCCGAAACTCGTTCAACACAGGAGGACGAATCAATGGAAGCAATTGGATTGTTAGTAACCCTCGAAGCACGCGCAGGCAAGGAGGCCGCTGCCGAGGCATTTCTGAAGTCAGCGCAGCCACTGGCGGTGGATGAAAAAGGGACCCTGAAATGGTATGCGTTCAGGCTCGGACAGCGGAAGTTCGGCATCTTCGACACCTTTGCCAATGAAGCGGGCCGCAATGCCCACTTGACTGGCGAGATCGCGAAGGCACTGGGAGCGCGAGCCAGCGAATTATTTGCGGTCGCTCCGCAGGTGGAAAAAGTGGACATCCTTGTAAGCACCCCTTTGAAAGGCTGAGTCCGGGGTTCCAGAACGAAACGCAATCAGGGAGAAAAAATAATGATTAAGGAGCAAGAAATGAAAATCTCACCAATGCACCGAGCTGATTCTGCGCTTCGGGAGCCCAAGTCAGCCCTCCCACGCCTGATGCGCGGTCTCGGCCTAATCCTTCTCGCGTGCACGCTCGTCATCGGTGTGGCCGAGGCCCAGCAAGCGGCCCCTCCGATTGAAGGTGTCATCGGAAAGCTACAGTCATTTGATGGTAAGGCGCTTGAGGTTCAGACACCTTCGGGTGTGGTTCACGTTGCGGTTAAGGAGCCCCTTACAACCTACAAACAGATACCCTCCGATTTGAGTCATATCACCGCTTCGTCTTACGTCGGCGCCGCATCGACCGAGCAGAACGGGAAGCAAGTCGCGAAGCAGGTCTTCATATTTCCACCGGAGCTCAGTGGAGCAGTGGAAGGCAGTGTTCTGACGGACCCCCCAGGCGCAACTACTCACAGCAGAATGACCAATGGCTCCGTGTCTCAACCCGCTTCGCACTCACGCATGACGAACGGAACAGTCCAGAAGAGCGGTACCACGCTCGTGCTTAATTACCAGGGCGGCTCCCAAACGATCTCGGTACCGCCCAATGTCCCGGTCACAGAGGTTGCACCTCAAAAGGTCACTTTTAGCCCGGGCGATGTCGTCTACGCGGCAACCGAGAAGCTCGCGGATGGAACACTGGTAACGGACAAGATATTTCAATTCATTCCAGCGTCCCAATAGACCGTTCTCACTAGATCGTGCAGTTGAGGTGTTGGAAGTGAATGCTTTGGTCCTCCCCCATCCTGAACCGAAATCGACGAGCACGTTGCCGGCACAACCGGGCGTGCTCGTCGTCAGGAAACACCATTTCCTCGTGCGCTGGAGTCACTGGCTGAATGTGCCGCTCCTTCTTGGCCTTATCTTGAGTGGCATCTCGATTTACTGGGCCTCACCGATCTATCAGCACAAGCCAGATCCGAATACGGGAAACACTGATGTGGCAGCAGACATTGGAATTTGGATATGCACCCATGTGCCTGGACTGCATCACTACAACAGTCCGCCAGACTGGATTTACAACCACGTGAGTCTCGGGCCGGGCATGTTGGCGCCGGCTCTGCGCCTGCATTGGCTGTGCGCGTACCTGTTCATGCTGAATGGCATGGTGTACGTTGCGGGGCTGATCAGGGGAGGAGGCTGGCGCTCGCTGCTCCCCCGTCGGACTGATCTGCTGGACGCGCTCAGGATGTTCCGATACTACGTCGGTTTTCCCTTCGCGAAAGTGGCGCGCCGTCAATGGCCGCATCCCGTCTTCAACACAAAGTACAACGCGCTCCAGCGCGCAGCCTACTTCTCTGTTCCAGTCGCCGGGTTTCTCTCCGCCGCTACGGGATGGGCGATTCACAAGCCCGTGCAACTCCATTGGCTGGCAGCGTTGTTTGGAGGGTACAACGCAGCGCGCGTGTGGCATTTCTGGCTGATGTGGATCTACATCCAATTCGTCGTGCCGCACGTGATTCTGGTTTTCGCTGACGGGTGGGACACGTTGCGCAGCATGATCCTAGGTTGGTCAACAAGAGTAGAGCGCTCGGAGGTCGTCGTACATGAAGGATAAGAAAAATGGCGACGACTCATTACAACCGACGGATGGACCTTTGGCAGGAGTAGAACCGAAACAAGAGACGTCAGAGTCACCTAAGGCTGGCCCCGAAGGTGCGACTCCTTTCGCCCCCATAGCGATCGAGAAACCGAAGGCTGGTGGCGCGGCAGAACAACGCGTGGATGCAGATGCTTGTCCCTCGTCATCGGGGGACCACAAACCGCGAACTGGTGAAGCGCATACGTCAGTTGCTGCTAAATCTGTCTCCGCGAAAAAGCCGCAAAGCTTCTTTGCCGAGCAAACTCCTCTGGCAATTAAGGTGGCTCCCCGCATCCTGCGTTATCGGAGCCGGCGCGATTTTCTGTTGTTCGGGGCGGGCGCGCTGGCAGTCCTCACGGCCGGCGGATGTCTTCTGCCGCAAGATACGCTCAGCCGCATAGGTGTCCGTCGAAAAATCGACTCTCCTGGCAAGGAGTGGTTTCTAAACCGAGCGCTGCGCATCGATGACGACGTTGCAGAGGCTCTTTACTCCGGAACTCGCATCCTACCCACTTACACCAAGTCACAGATTACCCCGCTCAAGAACAACTACAACGGAGCCACTCCTGATCCGGGCTATGTTTCGAGATGGAAATTGAATCTGGACGGGCTCACTTCTGGCTTGAGCATTTCTCTCGATATTCAGAATCTCCTGACTCGCTTCCCGGTGCATGAGCAGATTACGAGGCTGGTTTGCGTTGAAGGCTGGAGTGCGATCGCGTGGTGGGCTGGTCTGAGATTCGATGATCTACTTCGCGCCTACCCACCAATGTCGCAAGCGAAATGGGCGCTGGTGGAGTCCTCGGTCAATCTCGATGGCTCAGGAAATCCTGACCCGTATTTTATGTCGCTCGACTTGGCGACGGCCCGCCATCCACAGACGCTGCTCGTCACACACTTCAACGGTCAACCCCTAACGGTGGACCATGGAGCACCGCTCCGTCTGTTGGTGCCTATGAAACTTGGTTTGAAGAATGTGAAGGCCATTACCAGGATTACCTATGTCGCGGAAGAGCCAAGAGACTATTGGGCTGAACGTGGATATTCCCGATACGACGGAATTTAGGTATGTGATGTCGGTGCCGCAACATTGATTTCAAAAAGGAGCAACTATGGCAAACAAAGGAACAGTTATCGTAACGGGTGGCTCGCAAGGTATCGGAGCTGCGATCGTTCACGCATTCTTGGACCGCGCATATTCCGTCGTCGCAACTTCACGAAAGATTACCCAAGCCGGTCTAAGTCCATCCTCAAACCTCGCGCTCGTAGATGGGGACATCAGCCATGCTGCTACCGCACAGAAGGTAGTAGGGACTGCAGTTCAGAAGTTTGGCTCAGTCGATACCCTTGTCAACAATGCCGGCATCTTCATGGCGAAGCCCTTCCCCGAATACACCATTGAAGATTTTCGTGCTCTAGTTTCGACCAATCTTGAAGGCTACCTTCACATCACCCAGTTCGCGGTCAGGCAGATGCTTGCTCAGAAGTCGGGCGGAAGCGTCGTGGCCATCACGTCGTCTATGGTTGAAAACCCCATCGGTGGTTTGGCGGTGTCCATCCCGATGATCACGAAGGGTGGTCTTGAAGCCATTACGCGTAGCCTGGCTTCGGAGTATTCGAAGGAACACATCCGCTTCAATGCGGTCGCGCCTGGAGTCGTTGACACTCCTCTTCACAAGAACAACCCAAAGGATTTCCTGAAGACCCTTTCGCCGATGGGCACGATCTCCACTGCGGCGGAAGTTGCAAGCGCGGTGGTCTATCTCACCGAATCACGCCAGATTACTGGGGAGGTGCTGCACGTGGACGGTGGTGCGCACAACGGCAAATGGTAAGCCCGAAGGGGGCTTGCCGGTCATGCCTGCGGTAACGGTCGAAGTCAATCACTAAAAAAAGCGAGGAGTTCATATGTTCAGATATGTTGCCGCCATCCTATTCGGGAGCTTGCTGTCGGCGCCCCTCGTGGCGGAAATCACGCCGTTTCCGTCCAGCTTTCACACGCAAATGGTTCCGACGAACGGCACCAGACTCTACGTCCGCGTCGGCGGCAAGGGTCCGGCAGTGGTGTTGTTGCATGGCTTCGGCTTTACGGGTGATATGTGGGCCCCCCTGGCACTGGTTCTGGCCAAGGACCATACCGTGATCGTCCCCGACCTGCGCGGCATGGGTATGTCCGATCACCCGGATACCGGCTACACCAAGAAGAACCAGGCGGTCGACATTGCCGGCGTCATGGATGCGCTTAAGGTCCAGAAG
>Ga0210390_10001355_pt1 | contig 23703 bp, 33 predicted proteins | sample IncBWH11OmetaG_FD_161050 | JGI IMG/M metagenome (GOLD analysis project Ga0210390, IMG submission 161050) | Forest soil microbial communities from Barre Woods Harvard Forest LTER site, Petersham, Massachusetts, United States - Inc-BW-H-11-O ... | reverse complement strand
GTGGTGGGGGCGTTTGAATCACGGTTTTGAGCGTTTGGCACGGGAGTTCAACGTCGCCGGCTGACGAATAGCTCGGCGTACCAGTCTAAAACCCCTCTCGCCGTGCTCGACTCCTTGTGCACCCAGTCGAGCGGCGCGTACATGGACATTACGAACCCGTCGAGCGAGAGCAGGTTATGGCGACAAAGCCACAGCGCCGGGCCGACACTCGTGACGTACAGCCCAAAGGCCACAAACGCGATTAGCGCAATTCGCCTCATGCCGTCATTCCTAAGGTCGCCGAGCAAGCCTGAGCAGAATCCCGGCAATGATTCCCCCGCCAAGCACAAGCACTGCATCGGCCATGTGCGGGCTCCAGTGTCCAGTAGTGACCCCGATAACGTCGCTGATCAGAACACAGACGACGAGCGCACATGCGCCCCAGGCCCGTGATCCGTTCTGAAACGCCAGTCGAAAACGGTCGATCTTCCGTTCCGGTTTGTCGGTCATCAAATCACCCCCGCTCATGCCGTCATTCTAGCGGCGGACTGAGTACGAGCTGTGTTGCCAGGATCAGTTTCGGTCGCGCGGAGCCAGGAAGCTGAGTGCCAGGAAGAGGCACAGCACCGGCACGCCGAGCGTCAACGCTAAGAACGCGACCGTATCCCATCCCCCGGACATCAGCTTGCGCCAAGCCAAAATCACCGATCCGGCGATTATCGTCTGTCGATAGACCCCGTAGCCGCCCGCCGTTAGCAGTCCCGCAGCCAACAGCAATGCGGCACCTGCTGCCCACGGCCACCGGGGCGGCTGGTCTGGATTCGGTTCGTCGCCCATGCCGCGATTGTACCGGGAACCGTCAGACGAAGGTCTTTGACCAGCTTTGATGAAGCCCGCGCCCTGAACCTCAGAGACTCCCCCCTAAGAGACAACGGAAGCACCCGACGGCTTTGATGGTCAGCGTACCCGCGGAGAGCCAGCAGCCAACGTAGCGACAGCGGAAGGCCCGCGACGGGAGAGCGAAGGCGACAGAGACGCGGGTTGTTGCTGCAGCGAAGCGAAAGCGTGTGTGCGAGGCCGTTGGGATGGCCGAGAGGAATTGCGGAGCGAAGCGGAGCATGGAGCCGATCGGGAAAGTCGCCGGATAGGTGCTGTATGGGGGTGGCCGGAGCGGCCGGAGAAATTTCAGTGTCAAACCGGTGGCCCACGTGCCGGCTTGTGATGCCATGGCTTCCGTCGATGGCGGGTAAGGCGGGGGACTCCCAAGCTCCGGTGGCGGGGGCTCGCGTCGATGGTGGGCAACAGGCGGCAAAGATCGGCGAATCAACGGGCCAACAGTCGGCCCGTCCCTGCCGATTTGTAAAAACTCGGGTCTCGCGCGCTCACGCAGTCAGATGCTCACTCGCTGGCTCACCACCCTCGGATTTTTACAAAATGGCCCCCCGTCGAGCTGGGGCCTGAAGAGTTCGTTAGCGCAATTTCGAATCGGCGGCCGAGGAGGGGTTTTCGGGCCTCACGGTGCCAACAGGGGTGCCAACGGCGTCTTCCCGAATCGCAAAGGTGTTGATTGGACCGTGGTTGCGACACGCGCGGAGCGGAAGGCTTGGCCGATCGGGGGTTGTGCCAGGATCGCTTACGGGAATTGTTCCGTAAGCGCTTTTCACCGCTGGCCAGCCGCAGACCCTTGGGGGAATCTTCCCCGAAGGGGCCGGCGGGCGCAAAAAACCGGGCGCCCCGCCATTTTCAACCGAGCCTTGCGGCTCGACTGGTCGGTTGCTTAGGCCGACTGACGGAGCGCCCTTCAGGAAGTCGCACTATGCGGTGTGCGATTCGATGGTGCAATGCCGATCTTGTTCCGGCCCACTGTGCCGAGCCGGTGGAAGATGGGCATTACGCCCCGACGGCCTCCTTGCTCGCGATCTCTTCCGCAGTCGAGAGGATCAGGTCGACGGCCTTGCACGTGCGGTTGAGCAATTCGAGACAGACATCGACCGTCGGCTTTCCGGTCTTGCTGGCGTACGCCTCGACGTAGCTCCAGCATCCGCCCAGGTCCGCCTCGACGGGCCGGCCGAGGAGCGTCAACAGGATCGCTGCGCCCAGTTCGGCAACCACTTCCTGATCGACCCTCTGGCCAGGTTTCAGGCCGCCGATGTTGCGGGCATCGGCTGCGTGCGTCAGCTCGTGCGCCCACGTCGCAAGGTTTTGAACGCCCAGGCCGATGCGATCGCCGGCACACGAGTAGAAGCCCAGGCGGCCGCCGTCGGCGCCGTCGTAGGTTTGCACATCGATCCCCCAAGATTCGGCCACTTCGCGGAGGGGCAACCCCGCCAGCCAGGCGGTTGCCTCCTCGTCGACGGGCAACGGTGCACCGTCGGTCTGCTCGAATCCGAAGACAGGCACGCAGCGGAAGCCGTAAACCGCTGAGTGTTCCTCGGTGCTGCCGTCCGCTCCTTCGGCCTCAAACTTCTTGACGCACGGGGCCAGGATGTAAATCGCCTTCTGCCCCTTGAGCACGTGGCGGCCAACATCGCCCCACTGGCGAAACCCTCGAGCCTCGCTGAAGCCGTGGAGCGCGACGATCAGTTGATTCCCCCAAGACCACTTCCGGCAGGGGGATTGGTCTTTCTGTCGGATGAAAACGTTCGCCAGTGGGGCCGGCAGGCTCGCTGGGTTCTTGAATCGTTCGACGATCTGCTCGCCCACGTCTGTCGCTTTGCCGTAGAGTTTCATCGCAGCTGCTCCTGAAAATCCCTTGCGGGGATGATTCGCGATCCGCCTCGGCGCTTGCCGAGGGTTAACGGTCGCGACGGTCGGGCCCGCTGGCTTTGCAGGCCCTCGCGTCGGGATCGTCAGTCCGCTTGCTGCAACGGCCACGCTCCGGGCCGACGGTTGATGTACCACCGTTCCCACGTTGGGCTGAGCGAATCGACGATGGCGCCCGGCCGGAATTAGGACTCAATCTCGTCGATCTGTCCGCGGAAGTTCGTATGAGCCCAGAACACGAGCCGCCCTTCGACACGCACGCAGACTTCGGATTGCGGGGTCCCGTCAAGGAGCTGCAGCGCGCCTTGCAGCGCGTGCTTGCAGTTGTCGCTGAACCGTTCCGGCTCGACATGCTCGCTTTGGACCACGAGCGTTACGACGTAGGTGCGGCGGCCCAGGGGACGATCGCAATTCCTGGCACGTCGATCGGCTTCAACCTGGGCGATGTGTGACGGGTTCGGGATCATCGAAATAGCTCCGAAGGAGGGGCGAAACAAGGGCCGTTAACGCGACGGCCGGTCCCGTCGAGCGCTCAGCGAACTGGCGAAGCGCTCTCGGGGAACGGTCGGCGCTATTCGGCCACCTCGCCCGTCAGAGCCCAACCAGCCTCAATGCGTTGAAGCATCGCCCGCATTGAATTGCGGGAATCCTTGGCCAATCGCAGATAGTCTGCGGGGCTGCGGCCGTTGATACCTTCCACCGTTGCGATCTCGTGCGCTCGCTTGGCAAAGGCTTCCGCCAAACCGCGACGCGCAAGCGGTAGCTCGATGCACCGCGACAGCAGGGGGTGCGCATCGATCTGATCGTCGAAGAGCGATTCCTGCCCCTCAGCGGTGGTCGTGAAGATCACCACGACGTAATCCGGCAGCGCTTCGAGCATGACGAGGAGCGCTCGGATTGTGTCCTTGCGCATCCCGTGTGCCTCATTTAGCAGGATTGCCCAACCGTTCGAGCCCAGCGGCTTGCCGCGGAACTGACGTTGCCAATCGCGCACGTCTGCCGGCGTCACCTCTGACGCATCGAGTTCGACGATCGCATGCTCTGCTGCCACTTCCCGTGCGATCAATCGCCCGCATGTCGTCTTGCCGGCGCCCGATGGTCCAGCTATCCACCATGCACGACCACCGAGACCACGTGGGCGCAGCGCGTCGACCTTCGCGACGAGCTTGTCCTGCCCAACCACCTCACTCCACTTCGACGGACGGTAACGCTCAAAGAGACTTGCCATCGTTCTGCTCCTGAATTCCCCTTGCGGGGGAAGGCGTTTCGATCGGCCGTGTTTCGCACTTCGCGAAATCTTGCGGCCCGTCACCCTACGCCAGTTTTCGAACCGATGGCCGGCAGACTTGCAAACCTGCGATCGCAGGCCGAATCGAATTCAACGCGTTGCTTCGGCGTTGTTTGCGTGATCTTTCGGCCGTGTTTCGGGATTGCAGATTTGTAACTTCGTCGCGGCCTCGCGTGCGACGCCCCGCACACGCGGGACAAAGGCCCCGAAGCAATGACGCTCGCCCACTCGTCTACGGACGTGGAACTACGGAAGAGAGCAGTCGGGGAATGAAATAGGCGAGTTGGGGCGGTCTTGTTTCGGTGCTCTTGCGGGGCAGTTTGCCGCCAGTTGCGGCGATGGCTGCGGGTGAGCATCAGCCGATGGCGGGCCGAGGCGTGAACCGCTGGCGCAGTGGCAGGCATGTTTCGCCATTTTTTGCCAGCTGCTTACGAGGTAGGTGCTGGGCCTGCGGAAGATGCTATTGGCCTGGAGGGACACCCGCCCAAACCGGTGATGTCACCATCGCGCTCTTGGTTGTGCCGAGCCCCGATCGGCTATTCCTTCCGCTCCGCGATCGACGCAAGTTGGTTCGAATCAAAGGCTTTGCGAATCGGAACGACCGCGTTGGCACTCCGGTTGACACCACGGGCCAGCCAACGGGGACCAGGCCCCGGCAGGCCCCCAAACCCGGCGGCATAGCTCTTATCTACCCGCTCGGGGATTTTCATCCTCTAAAGTTCGATGCACCGTGCAAGGGCTTACGGGGCTGGGCTCATGCGAGCCCTCGGCTCTGGTTGCTGCCCACGCCGGGTGGGCCCAAGAGCGGTGCGTCAGAAAATGACGCACCGCTCTGCTCAGCCGTTCAAGCCGAGCCTTCGGGAATCGAGGCTCTACGACTGGCTCGCCTCTTTGCGGTGAGGGCAGCCACTGAACTCCGCGCGCTTTCTTGCCGCTCTTCGGCGGCCGGCAGGGGCATCCTCGGCCGACGCTACCTGGCCACCCGGCGGGCCCCCAATCGCGGTGGGGCAGTCTGCAGGTACCCCCTCGCAGTTTTTCATCTCGAAAAACGTCTGGGGACTCGGCTCACGCTGTCAGGCCAAATCCGACCGCGAGACACAGCCCGAAGCATGCCACCACTCCCAGGCAGCCCGAATCCGTCTTTGCCCACCGGGCCCGGATGGGATCAGGTAGCGGAGCCAAGAACGGGTCGCGGGGCTGGTGCTGGGAGTTTGCCTCGGGCATGATTCAGCTCTCCGCGTGACGACGGGCGACAAAGACAGCGACTCGCAATTCGGCAAGCCTAAGCGAGAGTGAGCTGCGAATCGGCATCCCTTTCCTCCGAGTTCAGCCAACAACGAGCGACTTGCAAATCTTGGCAGCTGAGACAGCGAACTGAACAACCAAGAAGTCGAGGATCCTCGCAGGGAAATGGCCTCTGATCCCGGCATCGTCGTCTTGGCGCTTTTGATCGGCGTCGCATTCGTAGGGTGGCTCATCGACCGTTTTCCTGATGGCGGTGCCGCGACGCGTGATCCAGCAGACCGAACGGACGTTCGCATGACCAGCCCGATTAGCCGAATGGGTGCCGACGAAGGCAGCGGGTTTCATGGCGCTGAGCAACCAAGAGAGCGACTCACATCTGAGGCTCCGGCAGTTGAAGCTGCCGCTCTCGATCAAGAAGCCACGAAGCCGACACCGCGTCAAATCGCCGAACGGAAACGCACGGAACGGGTGAAGGTGTTCAAGCGAGACCCAAAGGACGGTCCGGTCGTCGCCCGCGTAAGATGGTTCGCCGGAATCCGGCTGCTCCATTTCTGGATTGAACGATTCATCGTTCAGGATTTAGTACGTCGGCAAGTCGCCGGTAAGCCGACGCCTGGAGCCGACGCTTCAGACGAGTTTCGCACCTCGGTCGAACGGTACTGGCTCAGCTGGACTTACGCTCTGGTGGCCGTCTCCGCGATCGCAGCTCTACTCCCATATCTCATTTCTATAGCCAGTGGGCCGGTCCAGCAGGCTCTAAAGTTGGCTGTCGGTTTGGCGGCGATCGTGAGCATTTTTCGGCTTGTTGAAATTGCCTCGACGTCGGTGCGGCTACATATCCTTAAGCCCTACAAGACTAGCGCTCCACAACACGCCATTCTGCTCGTGTTCGTAGCCTTTTTCCAAGTGGCACTCGCGTTCGCGTCACTCTATCTGTGTGAGTCCTATTGGCGAGGAGACGGGTTCGGGCTCACAGCCGGCGAATGGCCATTATTGCGCTGGTTGGACATGATTTACTTCAGCCTGATCACTTTGAGCACGATTGGATTGGGGGATGTGCATCCAGTCGGCCACTGGGGAAAACTAATCGTTATGTTCGAGGTTTTCTTTTCGCTGCTGCTCCTCCTGGTCGTCTTTCAAAGGTCGACCTCGGGCTACGACCCCGACGACGATAAGCCGGATAAGCCTGGCCCAGCGTCGAACACCGGCCACAACATCACCGGCAATGCGGGGCCCGGGCTTAGAGAATGAATGCGAGCATGATCGCGGGTCGGATCCACTAGCGCTGAGCGCGCTTCGACAAGCGTATAACGATCGTCCCACGCGAAGCGTCGCGACCTCGTTGCGACGGAGAACGCACGCATGGCGGAACAGTCGACGAACGACGAACCAAAAGCGCCTGGAGACCACCCGCTCGTGGCTCGAATTGAGACTTCGACGCCCGAGGAGTTTATTGACGCTCTCAGGAAACTCATTTCTCAAGAGGTCGTCGGGCCGTTTCCCGGAGCGAAGACCATCTATTGCTTTCGCGGCGTTAGCGACGCTGCCGAACACGACCTTGTGCCGCGATCCTTACGCCCACGGACTGGCCGATCTGAGCTTCTGAAATTCGCAGTCCCCGCGGCGATCGACAAGCTGAACCAGATCAAGGCGACCCCGTATAACGAGTACGCCCGGGAAAACATGACCCAGTTCGCTTTGGAATTGGGTGTGCTCGTCGCGTTCTGTCGTCTGGTTCTCCAGAGCGGACTACCGCAGCCGAGCTTCGACTTTGCATTCAACGATCTCCTGAGAGACCCGAACGGTTTGGAGATGTTCCTGTGGCACCATAAGCTGCAAACCGGCGATTTTATGTACGACTGGCCGTCTTACGAGGTGTTGCCGTTGCTGGCCCTCGCGCAGCACTACGGCCTTCCGACGCGCCTGCTTGACTGGACTCACGATTTGCAGACCGCCGCTTACTTCGCGGGATCGGCAGTCGTTAACGCGTGGGTGGGCGACGATTTCAAGGCGGCGTCGACGCCCCCTGAGGGGAATCTGGCTGTTTGGGTATTTCCTGAATCCGCTATCGGGTTCATTAACAGCGGTGACCCGAACAAACCTTACGGCCCTCTGTTCATGCCGATGCCTCCGTACAACGAGAATCCAAATCTCCAGGCGCAACGTGGAATTTTCACGATCTGGAGTGCCGTAGATAGCGCCAACAACCTTTGCGATCGTCGTCCGCTGCCAGATCTCGTGCACGAGTGGATCACGCGCTGCAAAAAATCGCTGCCATTTAAGTTCGGTCGCGTCGAGCTGCCGAAGCGGGAGGCACCGAGGCTTCTCGATTTGCTCGTGCAACTGGGTTGGGACGCGTCCAGATTATTCCCCGGATATGGCGGAGCTGCGTTGGCGATGAAGGAGGCAGCGAAAGTTGATTTACTTTTGAAACGGCTGCCAGGGCGGTTCGCACCCGCCGCCGCCCCTAGCTGATAAGCGTCGCTTCGCGCTGCCGGCAAATCGCGCACTACACTCGACGCATAGCCCGTTGACGCAACAGGACGCTGGTCGATCGCCTGCGGCTTCACCTCGCGGCTGCTCGACGCTTTTCGTTGTCGCCACGCACCGAGGGCGTGAAGCGGTTCCAGCCGGTCGACGTTGACGAGCGACCGTGGCGGGGCAGCGACACTCTCATTCTGCGGGCCGGCCCTGTGCGGCTCGAGGCGCGGTACGTCTTGCGGGCGGACTCGGGCTGCGTGCTTCAAAGCGTGGACTCAGCCGTTCAAGCCGAGTCTTCGGGCATCAGAGCTCTACGATTGGCTCGCCTCTCTGCAGTGACGGGCGCCGGTGATTCGTCGGCCGTTTTGCTTGCCCTCGTCGTCGGCGATACCACCCAGCAGGCTCCAATACCTCGGCCGCGTGCCCGTCTCACCTTGACAGCAAGAGTTGCGCCATGTAACATTACATCATGTAATCTTGATTGAGGTGACCCGATGCCGCAACCCGACCTGACGCTTTTGCAGTTCTTGGTGTTATCGCCCTTGCTCGACGGTGAGCTCGAGGGCCGCGACCTTCGCAATTTCCTTGCTCAGAAAGGCAAACGCTTGGGTCGCCCGGCCTTTTATCGACTCATGTCACGCCTCGAGGACGCCAAGTTCGTCAAAGGCTGGTACGAGAATCGGGACATCGACGGCGACACGGTCCGCATTCGTGCATACAAAATCACCGCGCCAGGCGCGCGCGCCTGCGAGGCCATGCACAACCTTGTAGCGTCGGCGGCAAAGAATCGCCTCGGGTTGGAGGGGGCGTGACGGATGAGGAAGAAGAAAAAAGACGAGAATCCGTCGAATCGGCACCAATCGCCGCCGACTCCGCCGCACGACTCATCGATGTCGTGGGCGAGTGGGTTCACCGGTCAGTATTCCACCCAACTCGAATTTCTGGCAAACGGTCAACCCATATTCGTTCCGGTTGTTGGCACTAGCGACGGCATTCTGAATAGCGGGAACCCCTTGGTGGGAGTTTGGACCCCAGGGCCTCTGCCGAAATCGAACGGAAAACTGTGGCTGCCGGGCGGGGAGATCGACATCCCCACGGTGTGGGCTGAGAAAGCTGTCGCCCCAAGTCGCAAAGGATTGTTTGCGTTCGCCGCTGTCGCCATCGGGAATTTCAGAGCAGCCGTAGCTGGCAGAGCGGTTTTGGAAGGAGGCACTCGGTCCGCCCTTCCGGATTTCCCTAGGATTTGGGAATTGGCAGCGTATCTGTTAGATCACAAGACACGTAGGGACGTTTACGCTCCCTCCATCGAAGAGCTGAAAGAGGACTACTGCACCACTCGTCGCAAGTATCGAACCAAATGGGCTCGTCGATGGCTGAGATTCTCCTTTGCGATCCGGACAATCGCGCTGTTCTTCAGCTGTTTCCGAAACATGATTGTCGTGGTCATTCGATTTCTGCTGCTGTGCTGGCTGCCGGCGCCGGCCCGTACGGCTGTCGAACGGATTTTGCACCTGAACTAATCGTGCCTTGCCCCTCTCGCAAGAGAGTGCCGACCCTCCGTCAACGTTGACACAGGGTCGAGCTCTGCCTTCCGTCGGCCTCACGGCTCACTAAACTCCGGGCATGGCCTGCCCTCGAAAGACGACTCTGCTCGAGCAGTTGCGGCAACACCTCAACGCTGCTCGGCGGGTGTCGCAGCGACCGCGAACCGGTGGGCTCCGGCGCTTCCAGCGTGGCGACGACGAAGAGCGGCCGCTGCTGGGGAACGACTCGCTGATTCTCCAAGCCGGTTGGAACGTCCTTGACGAGCGATACGTGATCGGTGAGCCAGAGTCCGGCCGCGTCTGGAAAGGGTGGGTGCAGCCATCCAAGCGAACGCTCAGCGCCCCCCGCAACTTTACGATTGGCTCGCCGGCCTGCGCTCAGCTTGAAACGATCTGGGCCAGGGCCGGCGTTCTCGACGACACTCGCCTTGGCTCATGTCCCTAAGTGCTCGAGCAAAGCGTCCAAGCTAAGCCCCAAATCCTCCGCGTACCCGCGAGCGATGGCGCCGAAAATGCTGTCCCTGGCCAATCCGTAGGCGATCTGCTGGGCAAGGTTGCTGACGCTCATCATCATTGCTCTTCCAGTCTCAGTCGGGGCGCGAACGACGATGATGAAACGCCCGTTGATTCCGTCGGCCTGCCCGAGCTCAGTCATGCCGCGCTTCTCGAAAATCAGGCGAAGTGCCTCCTTCTGCAGCCCGATGGTGTCGTGGCTGGGAAATTGCTCACCGTACTCAGGTGCTGGTCGATTGAAGAACACCCATATGCCCGTGCCGCGTACGAGCGCGGCATGCTCGGCCCACACCGCTCCTTCGCCTGGTATCCCTCCCTCGAGAGCCCCATTGTCCAAATGCTTCAGGTTCGCAACTTTTTCGAGCTGCATCTGAGCAAATTGATCCCAGTTCGCCATGGTGCACCTAGTGAGACGCAAGGCCTGCTTCGAGGGCTGTAGTTTAGTTATCGATGGCCGCAACACGCGAGCTTGCTCCCCTGCTTTGACTCTCTTGGCGTTCGAATCGCACGTTAGCTTGTTGTAGACTGGCGGCATGGACAGCCGCGACCTTTCCTCCCAGCAAGCAGCCATCGTTGGCGATCGGCTGATTCCTCTCGCTCGGCTCTTGCGGAAGTGGTCCGGCCGGATGATTCAACTCGAGTTCCCGGACGGGGACCACTTGGCCGTCGCGACGAACACCGCCTTGAAGGCTGTCACGGATCTGGGAATGAGGTTCGGCCGGATCGTCGACCCGCATCCGCTTCGCCTTAGCGATCGTCCGACCGAAGGTGAACGACGGAGCCGCAAAGATGGCTGACCCCTTCGCCCGCAGCAAAAAGAATCTGGAAAGAGCTGAAGCGGAGGCCAACCTCATTGAAACCATTGTGTCGATGGGGCCTTCGGCGGCGCCGAACAGATTTACGCACGCGCTTTGCATGTTAGGACTGTTTCTCGTCGGCGCGTTTTTCACAGTGACACAAACCGTGCATCAGAACAGCCTGATCGTGCGAAGCTGGGGTCCCATAGCCATGCTTGCATCGTTAATGGGGACGTGGGTGGCCTTCCAAAAGAGATCAAGAAATCCGCCCTCACTCCTTAGTGAAGATGAGACGCTTTGCCCGGACTTTTTGGCGCCCCAGATGGCTCCTGCACAGTTTGGTCATCCGCTTTCCAAGGCGGCCGAGTCGCCGGAATCAAGTTCCCCTTGAGGGTAACGCTACTAACGTGAATCCAATCGACCGCGACGCTCCCGAATCCCGGTGGCTGGCCAACGAGCGCCGGCTCAACGAGATTGCCGCAATGACCGGGCTCGGCCGAGAGATGCACGCCGCGGAGAGCGAACGACTGGAAGCCGCGCAGGACGCCATCGAATTCGAGCTGGGGGCGGACGGCCGGCCCGGTTCGCGGCGATGGTCTGGCGCCTCTTGAATGGAGCGAGCAATGGATGCCGAGAAACGTCTCCAAAAATGGACGCCTGAGCATGAGGCGAGGCTGCTTTGCAAAGCGGACGGCTCGCAAAAGCTGCTCTTCAAGCATGAGGATGGCGAAATCACATGCGGACACTGGAACGCCAAGCTCCAGCGCTGGTGCATCGATAGAGACGACGGAGAGCCGTCGCAAAGTGCGCCGCTTGCGTACGTTCGGCTTGAGCCGGATGGCTTTTCGTTCTTCAAGCCGATGGTGGAATAGCTCTTTGCGCGATGCCCGACCGCGACCCCGACTTGCTCCTGAAACTCGCTGTGCACCTCGACACGGCGCGGCAGCTTGAATTGCAACCCCGGCCGACAGCCAGCCGCTTCGCCCGCGGCGACTTCGAAGAGCGCCCCTGGAAGGGAAAGGACCGGCTGTTCATTCACGCGACCGCGACCGGCATCGAAGTCCGCTACTTGGTTGAAGAGCCGGTTCGCCGCTCGTGGGAGTTCCGCTTCAAGCCGGAGCTGACGCCGGAAGAGCTGTGCGACTGGCTGCAATCGCGGAGTTAGCCGATGCGCAACTATTACCGCGACTGGCGGACGTTTTGCGATCGGCGCAGTCGTGATCGCAGCCATCTCGGTGGTGCGGTGGAAGACGACTCGCTGACCTGAGCGCATCCCGGAATTCCCCGACTCCGCCCCGAGGGCGGACGACTCACAACGCGATGCTGCTTCAAAAGCTCCGCGGAAAGTCGATGCTCATCATCGCGCCGAATGCCCTGGGGGCATTCGTAACGCAAACGCGAAGGGCACTCCTGCTTTGCGGAGCGCCCGCCACGGTGGCGGAATGAGACCTCGCCTGACTGCAAGCCGGCGTCGTCACCGTCATGCTCTTCGTGGAAGCCAGAGCCTCAGGCTGACCGGCAAGGTCGTGAAGATCGCGAACGGCGCCGCGGGACCGCAGAAATTAGCGTCTGGTTGCCCAACGGGGAGCTAAGAGCGCCCGTAACCAAACGGTCATTTGGGCGCGGTGTCATGACCGCTGTTGCGTGCTTTGTGACCGCTCACTGGCGGTCATTTGTGTTGGGCGGTCTGACGCGTGTTGGCTCTTTTCACACAGCGCAGTGGCTGTGGCAGCCAATCCACCAACGACCGCAACGCCCATCAATGGCAGCGAAGCCGCGAACGCTCCGGCAACAGCCGTTCCGGCACTCAAAAGGCCAGCAGCGGTGGCAAGCGAGGCGACGTTGGAATTCATTGCGAGCAATCTCCGGTTTCCGTGGTGTGTCGCCGATATGCTACCGGCCTGTTCTCCGAAATTCAATCACCAACGTCACTTAGTCAAATGGATCGTCTTTTGAGTGCCGCCCCCTGCTGCAAACTTGGCGGCTTCTAGCTGATTTTCCCGAGTCTAGCCAGTCCTAAGAACCGCTACTTTCGACCGGCGCCATCTGTGACAGGGATTTGGGAGTGACTTCAATGGGGCAACGGACGACTCCGCCACTAACAGCCTATTCGCTGGAGCGGGCCGATTCTTGATTTCCCCTGAGCGACCGAATTCACCTGTCATTTTCGTAATTAGCATTGAGGGTCTGCGTTTGCGAGAAAACCTGGGGAATAAGGAAATGCCGCTTTGTTCCGGCGCCCAAAGGAATATTAGAATGGGCCGTCAAGTTCCGCCATCGGGAGGAGTTAGGAGAGCGAGGCGGCTTGCGCTGTCCGGGCTGCCTTAAAAGCGACCGAGCGGGCGAGTCGGAGCCTCCGTTCAATTCTCCGCTTGGCATTGCCGCTGAGGCGTGTTTGCACGTGACAACTACCCCCGGATCTCAGCCACTGCCGCAAGGCGGAGCACCATCGGCTGCTCCGCCAACGCCGAGCGCTCAGCACCCAACCGGAGATGGAGGCCGAAACGGATTCAGGACATGGGCGGCGTTCTTTGCGGCACTGCAGGGATTCCTCGCTGCAATCATGCCCTTCGCCGTGCTCGCGTCGATCCTCGTAAGCGTGATCGTTTTCGCTTTCAAGAACGTACCGCTCGGCATCCCTCGTGACGCAGTCGTGCACCTTTGGTTGCTGCTAGCGATCGTCTTAGCGGCTGGGTTTATCCTCCTGCTGTTCGCGGCGTACTCTAAGCTCCAAATTCGCGCCGATAATCACAAACGAAGGGCTCAAAAGGCGATGTCGCCCACGGCGAGAGCAGCCGCCGAAGCCCGAGATCCCTGCATGAAAGCGGCAGACCGTGGGTGGTGGAATTGGGTGCATTTATTTGCCCACGAGATTGGAATTGCACTTTTTGTCGCCGGCATGGTCACCGTACTTTTTGAGCTCACTTTGCACGTCGGAGAGGAGGAGGAGCGTGCGAAAGAACAAAAGTTAATGGAGGAAAATGTATTCCAGGCGGTCTTTGGCCAAAGCATCGATCGTTCGATCATCAAAGAAGTCGTCGACGGTGTCCTGCAACAGCCCCTCCTGCGCGAGGATTTGAATGTGGACTTCCATTTCTGTTGCGTCGATAAGTCGAAAAAATATTTGCAGCTGCACGTGACAGTCACTTATCGCATTAGGAACCTCACCCAAAAAACGATTTACCTGCCAGAAGCGCCGCAAGAGGTGGTCGATGCGGAGGCGAAAAATGCTCAAGCCAGAGCCTTATCGCCGACGCGCAACGACATCCGACACTTTTTTCAGAACATCGATGCGGGTGGAGTTCAAACGGATGCTTTCTTAGCGTTCAAAGTTACTGATGACAATTTGAAGAAAAAATTGAACTTAACTGACAAAATGTTGAGCGATGCGTTGGCCGAGGCGAAGAAAAGAGTGACTCCAAACGCTGGCAGTCCTCCGCAAGGAGCCCCCAACATTGAATCCAGCCACGGCGTCCGCGTTGTGACCGCAGGGGGCGAGGAGGACGGGTTTACGGGCGCCGCTGGCAATGATGAGTTCACCTATCTGTTCGGGCCTCGGCGGCAACAGATAAACATCAAGAAAAAAATGGAGATCGAGCCAGCCCACGCACTGCTGATCAGTTATTCCTATCAGGTGACGCGTCGCCATTCCGATTTGATGGTCTTCCACACTACTCAGCCCACCACCAGTTTCCAATTTACGGTGTCGAAGGGCGACGGCGTGCCTGATCTGCGTTTCGACGTGGATTCGACCCACAGACGCAGACTGATTCAGGTCTCACCGGGCGAACAAAAAGTCGGCGTGGGAGAGACCTACAAATTTCAGATCCCCGCCGGAGTGCTTCCTGGCCAAGGAATCGAGCTCTACTGGTATCCGTGGCCTGAAACTGAATTAACGCGACTCGGAGCGATTCTCCCACTGGCCTTCTAGACCGACCGTCGTAGCGGCGTTCCGTTCCTCGCCGCATAAGGCCGCACCATCCTGTCGCCCGGCGACAACTGGAAGAATTCACGGCAGACTCGAGCACCAACTCGGGCCTGTGGGCTGACCAGAATCCAACGTGTCCGTGGGAGTGGCGCGCGGCGAAACGGCGGACATCGTGCGCGCGTTAGATCGATCTCTGCGCAGGTCGGGTGTCTGACGGCGATGCTCGCGGCAATGGCCAAGGCCGGACTCTTCGCGGCCTGACAATCGCGCCGGCTAAGTGCGGAGCAAACAAATCACGCTGTTCTGATTGCCTCCAGCGTCCCGATGTGCTGCGGCGCCCCCATCAGGAACGTAGCTGCTTCGCTGTGTTCCGCGATAAAGCTAGAAGTCTTGGTCCAATGGAGCGCATTCCTTCGTTCGCGCAATGTCGTGGTCCACAGTTCAGCGTTATCGATGTCTGCGGCCGTTCGTTTCGCAGTCTTGAGAAGCTGCTTCCCACGAGGTTGTTCCAGCGATTTGTGGACCTCCCTGACTTTCTTGGTGAGGCTCGAGAATGAGTCAGCAATCGCTCGCTCAAGCTTTGAATCGCCGATCGATGTTGCGACTTGGCGACCACACTCAATCCAAGTTGCCTCCGCTGCTGCTGCGAGCATGGCGATCGACGGCATGTAAAGACCGCGGCGGAAACAGACGAGGCTCTGCTGAATTGCCTCCATGATTCCAGGATGGATGGTTTGGCTGCCCACTCCTTTCAGGAAAATGTCTGTATCGGCCGAGAACTCAGCGGCACATGGCGGACGATGAACTCTCACCGGATACACACACCTAATGTCAAAGTGCGCTCCTCCACGGTGACCCGGCGTCCTGAGTTCCAGTGATGGCGTCCAGCTCGGGACATCTCCCTCGGGGAACAGTTCTCCGGTCGCGATCAACTCCCAAATCGCTTGATAGAAGGCGAGCCTGACGCTGTAGACGCGTGCCGCTGCGATGAGTTTTTCCTCGCAATCCGACTGGTCGGTTTCGACGAATTCCGGCTCGCGCAAGCTCTGCTCGCTGAGCCAAGCCCCGACCATTTCGTTTGTGGCGCCGCCGGGCGTTTTGATGATCCAGCTCTTCGCCCGCGCAATGTCTTCTCTCTTCACCGACAGGTGGGATTCGACGACTCCTTTCGGCTCTACAGCGCGCATCGCGTCTCCAGGTCTCTACCAACCGAGCCACCGCGCGATTGAGGCGCCCAGGAACACGGCGGCCCAATCGCAAACGTCCGCCAGTCGCAGTAATAATTGCGTGGCATAACCGTTGATCTTAACTGCGGGACGAGAGCGGCGCAAGAAAAACCCTTACTGACCGTCAGAGCATTCTTTCACGATTGCGACAGTCGCCCACTGCTTGAGAGGCTGGGTGATGTGTTCGCCGCGATCGCCTGCTGCGAGATGGGCGCCAGGGTGGGGTTTCATCGAAGCCACCGGCCGGTTAGTTCACGAGAGAGGCGAGGCGTGACCTTGTGACTCGCTAACACGTTCACGGGGCATTGGGATCGTCGCTGGTCAGCCTGACGAGCTGTCCGTTGTTGGTGAGCAGCTCGTACTCGCGGCTGGCCTTGAAATTCACATGCTGTCCCTTGGTCGTGCTCATCGAGCGCGACCCGTCCATCCAGCCGCCCCCGGCTCCGTCGAGCGTAGCAGTCGAGAACTGGTGGGAAAAAATCACGACAGTATGCTCGGTGCCATCATCTTCCCTCGCGGTGAACGTTCCTGCGCGCACTGTTCGTTTGCGGCCCATTATTGAACTCCCCGCTTCAATCTTGGGTGGACTCCGTCATCGGTTCCAAGGATATCAGAATAACGCACACAGAGCCGATGACGATGACCGGGGCTCGCGGCTGCTCATACTGAACCGAGTAGATCTCTCCCCGCGCCGTATGATCGTCTCGCCGCCGCACTCTGAACCCATCGAACGACTCTGCCCGCCATTCGCCGCCGCCCTTCCCCTGCGCTGTCCTACGCGGTCGACAGCGTGGGCCGAGGGAGGCCTTGCGTGTTCGCCGCTGGAAGAGCCGCGGCCGCGGGCTAGAATTAAATCCTGCATCGGGACGGCTTTGACGGTTCGAAACGTCGGAGCCAAGCGGCCTGGGGTGCGTGGACGCGATTCTCCAAACCTTCCTTGCTGTCCAGCCCCGGCCGGCCCGAGCCGATGGAAACTGTCGGCTTCGGCGGGTAGCTCCCGCCATGGTCGACGCGCTTTGCTCCGGCGGCACCGGGCGGGCGCGTCGACCGGCCGGCTCTGAAAGGTGCCGCAAAATGCTGAACGAAAAGTTCCTAAGGCTGTCGGACCCGGTTCAAATTCCCGATTTGCGAGAATACCTGAGCGCGTCTCAGATCAGCGAAACGCTCATAAACGCGCTGACCTTCGCAGAACAAGTTGTCGACGCCATTTTCGATGCCGAAGATGCTGTGATGCCCTACCTTGTTGAGACGCTCCGCGCCGGAGAGGGTCGATACATGGCACTGGTGGCGGCGGCAGAAGCTAATTCTGAGGCAATCGCCGAGTTTGCCCTGTTCCGCGACGAAAACGAACCCGCCGTCGACTCGAACGCCCACGCAATAGCCGTGGCATTATTCGAAACGATCGCCCTCAAGCGGTCGAAGGGCGACGAGGTTCTGTTGAACACCAAGAACCTAGCCAGGCTCGCATCCCGCATGTGGCGCGAACGGGCGATTTTGGTTAGCCGATCGGGGGCCATCGCTCCGCGGCTGGTGACGGCGGCGGAGATCGCGAAAAAGGTCCACCTTAGGGAAAAGAGCATTGATCCGTATCGCAAAGAGTGGCCCGAGCCGTCGATCAAGATCGGCGGTAGCCGCCCTCATCAATGGTCGACCTTCGAAATCTTGCCGGTGCTGAAGAAGCAATTCGCGCACGACCCAGACATCGATTTCAGTGACTGGGAGACGTAGCGACCGTTTTGCAACCGTTTGCTCCTGAATCCTGCGCACGCGCCTGTTTGAGTTCTTGAACGCGCTCCGATCGCCCGTAGTCTTCCATCATTACGGGCCTTCACCAAATTGCGGAGCGCGTCCGAATGAGCACCGACAGTCTGCTGGCTGAATCTCTTCTCTCCCTGTCCGAGGCTGGCCGAACCCTTCCGCAGCGACCGAGCCCAGTCACGATGTGGCGATGGTCGCGAAGGGGAATCCGCGGCATCCGTCTTGAGAGCATTCTGATCGGCGGCCGGCGTTTCACATCCCGCGAAGCCCTCGGGCGATTCATCGCGGCGCGAAGCGGGGGCGACGCTGCAGGCGATTGCCAACTCGTAAGTGGGCCGGCCGGTGACGGCGGGGACGCGGGGGCCTGCCAATGACAGCACCCGCAACCCTGAAGCTTGCTCCACTCGATGTTCCAGCCTCAGCACCATTTCACGAATCGCTGGCCGACAGCGGCGGGGCGAATGACCACGGCGGCGCGAAGAGAACTGCAGCGCCGGCCTCTGACGACCCTGATGACTCGCTGCTGCTCAATGTTCGCCAGCTTTCGCGCCTCGTTTCCATGAGTGTGACGAGTACATGGCGGGCCGTATCCGCCGGCCGCCTGCCGCGCCCCGTGTACATCAGCCCAAAAGCGCCGCGCTGGCGACGCAGCGAAGTCGAAAAGGTGGTTGCGGATCTCAAGCCAGGCCAGCGGCCGCGAGTTGTTTGCAAGGGAGCTTGAGCAGCTCGTGCGGCGCGTCGCCGTGCCGCGTTTCGAGTCGGGGAAACGTCCAGCCTCTCGGCGCAGACCACACAGCAACAACAGTGATGTCAGTTATCGAAGCAAGCGATGCGGTCATCAAGCCCGAAAGCGACGACGACGGCGTTAGTCCCTCAATTGGCCAGGCCGACGGCCACGACTCCCCACATCGGCAAGACTCGGACTTGTCCGAGTTCTCTATCGCGCGGTTGAAGATCGTGCCCTCTCCGGAGAATGACGATCTCTACGGGCCGATCAACCCGGATGATCAGGATATCGTCGATCTCGCCGATTCCATCAGCAGTTACGGTCTCCAAGAGCGGATCGTAATTACCCTCGACGGGTATATCCTCAGCGGCCATCGACGGTACGTCGCCTGCGAGCTGGCGGGCCTTGACGACATCCCCGTCAGGGTCGAGCCGCTCCGTCGTAGCGACTACGACAAAAGCGGCTACTTGAAGTTGCTGCGGGAGTTCAATCGGCAGCGGGTAAAGACTCGCGACCAAAGGCTCCGCGAAGAAGTTCTGGACATCAACACCGACGAGGCCTACGAGGCCCTGCTGGAGCATCGGCGATCGTCAGCGGTGGTGCGACCGCGGGCGATGTACATCAGCGGCTACAAGCATCGCTGTGAGATTAGCGAGGCCAAAGCTCCGCTGATGGAGGCCATTCAAGGAATCCTCGCCGACCGGCGCCGGTTCTGGCCGCTCTCGGATCGGGTGATCCATTACGCGCTCTTGAACGACCCTCCGCCGCTCCATGCGAAGCGTCCCACGACCAGGTACGCCAACACGCTTAACTGCTACAAGGGCCTCTGTGATCTCCTCACCCGGGCCAGAGTCGCCGGGCTCATCGATTGGGAAGCGATCGCCGATGAAACGCGACCCGTGACCACGTGGGCAGTTTGGCGCGAAACCGGCGCGTTCGTAGGGGATGCGCTCAACAATTTTCTCAAAGGCTACTGGCGCGACCTCCAGCAGTCGCAGCCAAACCACATTGAGATCCTCGTGGAAAAGAACACGGTCGCGGGGATCGTCAAAGAAGTGGCGATGCGCTATTGCATCCCCATCACCAGTGGCCGGGGGTATTGCTCGATCACCCCTCGGAAGGAGATGGTCGATCGGTTCGAGGCCAGCGGCAAAGACAAGCTCATTCTCCTCATGGTCTCCGACTTTGATCCGGACGGCGAAGAAATCGCCGAGTCGTGTGCCCGATCGATTCGCGACGACTTCGGGATCGATGACATCCACCCGATCAAGGTGGCCCTGACCGGAGAGCAGGTGAAGAGATTCAACCTGCCGCCGACTATGCAGGCCAAGTTACCCAAATCGAAGGCGCAGGCCGCGAAGCGCCTCAAGTTTGTCAAAGACCAAGGCGGCGATAACGTCTTCGAGGTTGAGGCGCTTCACCCGGCCGGCTTACAAGCCATCGTCACCGAGGCCATCGACAGCGTGATCGACATCGATGCGTTCAACGCCGAGCTGGCGGCCGAGAAGCAGGACGCAGCGTTCCTGGCCGTCGTTCGTGAGACGGTCAAGAACGCACTGAAGGGAATCGATTTGACTGGCACCGGGAACAAGTAGCAGACCATCGCTCCATTTTCGCATGGGTCGGGAATTCCCCGCATCGTCTGAGTTCAAGTTAATGGGCAGGAAACGACAACGAAGGGGACGACGCAAGGAGAGGCCCAGGCGCGAAGGCTGGGAGATCAGCGCTGAGGGTGTCCGAGCGAGGGAGGGCCGCAAAGGGGCGACGACCTTCGATCGGTTACTGGTCGACAAGCTGCAGCAACAGGATCAACACGTCATGCGAAAGGCGGAGGGAAAACGCCGCAGGCTCAGCAAGCGGAAACGAAGCGTGTACGCGAAGGTCGTCGCGATGCTCGAACAGAAGCGTCTCGAGCGCGAGCGGCAAGCGGCTTCTGCGCCGCCCGGTGCAAACGGCGACACTCCGCCGTTCTGAAATGCCGACTTGCGCGACAGTTAGTCGAGCGTTGGATTGTTCGATTCTTGAAATGCGAAAGCCCCCAGCGAGCGTTGAGTTCTCACTGGGGGCCATTTACGGAGGTCATCAGCTTGGTATGTCCATTCTTTGCACGCCGCTCCGCTGAATCAAGTGGACTCGGTGCGGAATGGGATGCGGCCTTCGACACCTCGGCCGCAACACGTAGCCGCGAAAAGAGTGCGCTGCGAACTGCCCGCCTTGGACGCCCTAAAGGCGACGAGACGGAGAGGCGGCACACTAACTCACGGGTCGACAACGATTCTTGAGGGGGCGCGGCGAGCATCGAGGTCGGTAAGGCGTTCCCGCCGAACTCTGGCGGTCTTCGGGCACCGGGCAGGAATTGGGTCCTGCATGCACCATACGTCCCGTCGTAACTCCTGAACCCCGTGGGTAGCCTAAAGCAAGAGGCGGGGGGTCTCAAAGAACGTTGATTAACCGAGCTCTGGCGTCACGGTGAGAACCGTCCCGAGCGACAGCCAAGCGAAGCGAATGCCAGCAGACTGGATCCCCTAAGACACTCGGAGGCGAAAGCCAGGAGGAGGATAGGGGAATGGTGCTAAGGTGCGCGCCGGCTTCACGATCGCGCTACGCCGATCTGCACGACGCCTTGCAGTGATCCATGCATCGCACACCCAGATCTTGTGTCCCTAGGGGGCTTCGCCCAGAAAGTCTCGAAAACGCCGGACGTTTGTGGACGGTTCGTCGTGCAGTTTGATCCGGCGTACGACCCGCGGCACCGCCCGGCGGATTGCCTCGATCCGTGGATGATGGTCATGCAATCCCGGTTCGGCACGATCTATCCGCATGGGCGGCATCTGCTGGCCGTCGAAGTGGAGGGCCGCCCCAGCATCCGCAAGCGGCTCGACTCGCTCGAATCCTGCCGGCGCTACGTCGTTGGCGAGCGGTGCGCGACCTGGCTGTTTCGTCTGCGCGATTTCGGGCAGGTGGCCCACGTCGTTCGGCCAGCGCGAAAAAGGGGATGGACCGAGGCCGACCGGCGTAAGTCGGCCGATCGGCTTATGGCAAACCTGAGTCGGCCTCTCGCCGGTCGGGTAGATTCGCCGTTTTCGCGCGCCGTTTGCGAAGTTCCACAGCTGCGAGACTCAGAGGCCCCTGGGCGGGTCGAGCGCATCAGCGGGGCAGCCTACGGCAAAAGCCGCCTGGACTTAAAAAAATGACCGCGCGCGTAACTAGCCGAATTGCTTAGACTTGCGTGTCAAGAGCAATTCACATGATGGGCGCAAGTCCAAGCGCCGCTTGCAATTGCTGCAATCGAAGCAATAATAGACCGCTGGTGCAGGGAAGCGCCAATTGACAGATTTGCGTTATTGAGATAAGCCGCCGCCTCTCATTTCTCCAATCCCATCCACAGGGGGGCGTCGGCTGTCGCGGAGCGATCGAGCTCTCAATGCGCGCGGCAGCAAGTATCGAGGCGCTCCCAATGTCCACAGTTGCCACGCGGGGAATCAATAACAGATTCTATCTGATGGGATTTCTCCTGCAGGGCCTTCGCGATGCTCCGAGTAATGACGATGCAGAGGCCGTCGCGCAGTCTGTGGCAGACTGCGTCTTAATTCGGCACGCAATGGTTCAGGCTCGCGAGGAACTTAGAAAAGCTGCGCTCAGTGACCAGTTCGAAGAATACGAAGATCTCGGAGATAAGGCGCGCGCACTATTAAGGGAGACCATCCCGGTCTTTGTGCTCACCGCAGATGCCGTAACCCGTTGCCAAAGTGCGGGAACAGCGATAGACAATAGCGATCAGTTATTTGCCGCAATCGAGGACGCCCGCAATTTTGAAGGATGGCTCGGCTATTGGCCGACGCGCGATTTTCCGGTGGCGGACAGAATTGCACAAATCCGTCGCGGTCCGACTCTCCCACTGCGGGATCTCGCAGAGAGTTTCCCAGAGAAATTATGAATGGTAGAGCTGAGGGTCGACCGAGAGGCGGCAGATGACATCAATGCGCAACTCGCGGCACTCGGAATCCCAAGGGGCCATTTTTTAACCTGGGTCGAAAACGCAGAATACGACCTGAGCGAAGAGCCACGGTCGAAATTGACACCGATCTGTGGTCCATCGCGGAAAATAACCCATCATCGATACCGCTCTCCGGAGTCTCTCGGATCGCAGCAGTATCGCATCGTTTGGGATCTTGACTGGGAACGAGAGGGCGACGCCACGATTTTCAACGCCTTCAAGGTCCACATCGTGCCCGTTTGATCCGCCGCTAGAGTGACGGCATGAGACAGCTCGCCTATCGCGTGCTCTTGATCGTCGCGGTTCTGCTCTTGCTGGGCGGGTATGTCGCTGCCTTTTTCAGATTCAAACAAGGGTACGCGACCGGTGAGGCCATCTACTTCACTGGGGTGCTTATTCTCATGACGGCTGCGGTGTTCGTCGGCTGGTTACAGGATCGCAGGCGCCGCTGAACTCCCGCGCCGGTAGTGCCTGCGTTTGAATCACGGTTTTGAGCGATTGGCACAGGAGTTCAGGGGTAAAGCAAGTCTGGCCAGATCAGAAGGCACGCCGCTAACAAAGCGCCGATAACGGCCACCGCGGTTGCCACCAGCAACCGGATTCGGTTCGCTCGCGCGGGAACTCTGCGGGATCTCCATAAGGGTATCGCCGCTGCAATCAGCCAGAGAGCGATAACCACCAACCAGCCGATCGGATGTCGCGCGAATGGTGTGCTCATGCCGTCATTCTAGCGGCGGATCGGCACGGGAGTTTAGGAGCGAGTCGGGTTTTCGCCCTCTTCCATTGCGCGGTCGACGCAATAGGGAGCGCCGATGGTAGCCGCGGTGACAATGGGCGTAATGGCGGCGACGAGAAAACTCTTGGATGGGTTCATCTTGGCCGCATTCCACAGATCGGCGACGTTTAGAACAACCGGATCATGAAGCGTTCGCTGGTTCACCAAAAAGTGGATAAGCCCGATGATCGTCGTCCCAACGTCCGTGACGACACACATTGCCCACAGCAAAACCAGGTAGTGTCCGTGTTTGAATCACGGTTTTTGGCGTTTGGCACGGGAGTTCAGAGTGCTGCGTTGCGTCGCTTCGATTTAGTGGCGAGGTATCCGAGGCAAAAGCCGCAACCGGCGAGGTGCAATGTGCTGCCGACCGGGACCACCAGCCATGCCAATTCCCAAACCGCGTGTGATTCGCGGTCGACGATCATGGCAATCATGCACGCCGTGGAGACCACGAAGCCCACGATCGCCCCGCCAATCGTCCATCGCCTGACGAGCGGGTCGGTGATGAGAACACGCAACTGCGGGCGCGATGTCTTCGGTTCGTCGCTCATGCCGTCATTCCGGCTGCGGCAAGATGTATTTGACAAAAACAACCGCCAGAATCACCAGGCCGATTAGGACGAGCACCAGCGTCTCGCGGCGATTAGGCAGTCGCACCATGCCGTCATTCTAGCGGCGG
>Ga0210390_10001350_pt1 | contig 23738 bp, 16 predicted proteins | sample IncBWH11OmetaG_FD_161050 | JGI IMG/M metagenome (GOLD analysis project Ga0210390, IMG submission 161050) | Forest soil microbial communities from Barre Woods Harvard Forest LTER site, Petersham, Massachusetts, United States - Inc-BW-H-11-O ... | reverse complement strand
CGACTCCGAAGCCAACTGTCTCGTCAACGTGTTCCGCCTCTCCGAGGGCCTCGCTCCCACCGATCGCGATCAGATTCAGAAACTTTCGCGGGAGTATGCCGACTCGATGATCAACGAAGAATGGCCCGCCATGAATGAAGGCAACTTGAGCTTGAATGCCCACCGCATCGTCCAGCAACTGTGGACCACCACCATGCAGGCCAAGCCCGCTAGCCTTGGCGAACAAACCACCTGGAATCACGTCCTCACCGAACTTACCAACATGACCGAACATCGCCGCCTGCGCGAATTGCAAAGTGCGTCCAAACTCCCCGGCATCTTGTGGACTGTCCTGATTGTAGGTGGAGTGCTCACCACCTTTTCTTCGTGCCTGTTTGGCACAGACAATTTCAAACTCCACGCTATCCAGGTATTCTCGCTCTCGTTCCTGCTCGCGCTCGCCCTGGTCGCCATCGCGGATATTGACCGCCCTTTTCGCGGAGCTGTCCACGTAAACCCCTTGGGATTCGAGCACGCTCGCGACACCTTCGCGGAATCCAAAGCCGGATTCAAATGAAGCAGCTTCGAGGCAACCGCCAAGCGAATATTGGCAACGCGCGCGTCTCCGGCTATGATGTCCACCGTTGCACACTTCACGAGCGAAGGACCGATGGAACTCTCGCAACAAGATCAATGGAAGAAAGAAGCGGGCGAAGCTGCCGCCAGGCTGGTCGAAGACGGCATGGTCGTCGGTCTCGGCACCGGTTCCACCGCCCGATTTGCGATTGCCGCAATCGGACGCAGAGTCGCCGCAGAAGGCCTGCGCATCCTAGGAATACCCACCTCAGATCGCACCTCCGACCAGGCTCGCACCGAAAAGATCCCGCTCACCACGTTCGCCGAGCACACTCAAATTGATCTCACAATCGACGGTGCCGATGAAGTCCTTCCCGGCCCGCTCTACCTTATTAAAGGACACGGCGGCGCGCTGCTGCGCGAAAAGATCGTGGCATCGGCAAGCAAACGCATGGCGGTAGTCGCCGACAACACAAAACTAGTCAAATCCCTGGGCGAGCTAGTCTCTGTTCCCGTCGAAGTAGTCCCCTTCGGTTGGCAAGTAACGGCTAGAAGGCTAGCCGAGCTGGGAGGAAAACCTGCGCTGCGTCTCGGAGACGACCAAAAGCCCTACATCACCGACGGCGGCCACTACATCCTGAATTGTGCCTTCGGCCCGATGAGCGATCCCAAAGAGACCGCACACCATCTCGATCACGTAGTAGGCCTGATCGAACACGGGCTGTTCCTGAAGCTCGCGACAGAAGCATTCATCGCCGGATCCAACGGTGTGAAAGTATTGAAGAAGGAAAAATAAAAGCCGAACGGTCAGCTCTTCGCGGTATGGACGCCGTTGACGTTGCTTTGTAGGGCGTGGCTTCAGCCACGACATCAACCGCTCTAAATACGCCCAGCTTTAGGAAGAATTCTAATTCTTCGAAACGCAACCCTGCGGATAAACCGCATCCAAAGCGCCCCACAAAGCCTTCAACCCGCGCTCCGCGGAACACAACACTCCAACGGTATCCACATCCTTCTGCCGCACCAGCCATTCGCGCCAAGCCGCGCGATGGCGCACGTCCGCTTCCTCATGCACCGCAAAATAAGCGAGGGCGCGCGGTTCGCTGATTCCATAAAACCGACGCAACCCCGAAATTTTCTGGCTGGCAATCTCCGGAACCTGCGCTTCATAAACATAAAACGCCGCCACAGCCTGGGTCATCGATCCCTGCGCCGCGACCTCATCATAAGTGTCTAGCAACGCCGCGATCCCCGGCAGCGGCCGCGCATCCTCCAACGAAGCGTCACTCACTCCCAGCGACTGCGCGAACTGCCGCCACAGCAGCGGGTGCGGCGCCGTAGCGTCCAGCTCTTCCGCCAAATTCTCATTCACCAGTGAATTCAAATTCCTGTCGCTCTTCGTGCGCGCCGCCAGCTGCTTCAAATTCTCCGGAAACGACCGCACATGCTGGTAATACTGCTCCGCGTAAAGCCCCAGCTCCGCCTTGGAAAGCTGCCCTTCCGTCCAAGCCTTATAAAAAGGGTGCTTCAGCAGATGGTGTTTCGCCACCAGCGTGTCGAGCGATTCGAGCAAGGTCTTTGGGGCATGGTCGTTCTTAGGCATCCGGGTCTCCTGGGCTTTTACCGAATAATGGCGATGGAACAAAACCACGAAATCCTACCGGAATTCGTACGGGAAATCCAGTATTGACACATTTGAGTGGTGCATAGGTAACCAAGCAGCCTGGAAACCCTTCGACTGGCAGTCATCGCAGTGCCCAGTCCATCCGCCTCGACGTGAGCATTGAGCTGCGTGACCCGGCTCCAGAGTCTGCCGCCCGCTTCCGCGCTTTGCCGCCATAATACTCCGCGCTTGACAATTTAACTGTATGGCTGTACTCATACAGTATGCTGTTTCACGTAAATCCATCTTCCGGAGTGCCCATCTACGCACAGATTGAAGCCCAGGTGAAAAACGCCATTGCTGCCGGCGCCCTGCAGCCGCATCAGGCGTTGCCCTCCGTCCGCAATCTGGCTGCCGGACTGGGCATCAATCCCACCACCGTCGCGCGCGCTTATCAGAACTTGGAGCGCGACGGCGTTATTTCCACCGTCCCGGGAGGCGGCACGTATGTTGCCGAAAACGTTCCGCGATTTATAAAGCCTGAGAAATTGCGGCGTCTGCAGCCGTATGCCCGGCAAATCGCCGTCGAGGGCGCGCAATTACTTCTGACGGACGAGGACATTCTGAAGCTCGTTCAGGAAGAGCTCGACCGCCTGGGGGTGCGCAAATGAACGACGTCGCCATTCGCACGGAACATCTTACGAAATCATACGGCAGCATCCACGCCGTCCGTGGCATAGCCCTCGACGTGCCACGTGGCGCGATCTATGGTTTCCTCGGACGCAACGGCGCGGGCAAGACGACCACGATCAAAATGCTGCTGGGTCTAACACCCCCCACGGCCGGTTCCGCGCAAGTATTAGGAATGAACGTTGCTACCGAGCGCATCGGCATCCTGCAACGTACCGCTTTCGTCAGCGAGAAAAAGTCTCTGTATCCTTTGCTCACTCCCTCCGAACTAGTGCGATTCAGTCGCGGTTTTTATCCCACGTGGTCGGACAGCGCCGTGGAAAAATATTCCCGTCTGCTTGAAATCCCCATGCAGCAGCGCTTTGCGAAGCTGTCCAATGGCAATCAAACTAAGGTCTGGCTGCTGCTGGCCCTTGCGCAAGGTGCGGACTTGTTGATCCTGGACGAACCCACCACCGCTCTGGATCCAATTTCAGTGGACCAGCTCATGCACGTGCTTGCCGCAATCGCGCTGGACCGAGGCTGCACCATCTTTTTTTCTTCCCATCAGCTCGAGGAGGTGGAACGCATAGCGGAATATGCCGGATTCATGGACCGCGGCCAACTTCTGCTACAGTCCCGCTTGGACGACATCAAAAGTGAATTCCGGCTGATTACCGCCGCCGGTAACTCTCTTCCAGCGCAAACCTCCACGCAAGTCTTGTCCGTCGGATTTGAAGGGAATTTCTACCGATACGTCGTAACCAGCGATGCGGAGGGCTTCGCGGCGGGACTATCGCGAGGTGGCGCAACCGTTACGGATGTCGCCCCGCTAAGCCTGCGCGAAATCTTCTTGCAGCTTGTTCAAAAGGAGCGGTGATGTATTACTGGAAATGCTGGCGCGACACCCGTTCTTTCTTCATCGTCTTCGCTATTATCGCCGTCGTCGTGATGCCCGTCGCTGCCGTAGTGTGTGTGGGCACGGGCTTGCTCGAAAATTTTGGATCGGAAGCCTTTCGCTCCACGTTTGCATTAATAATCAGTTTCGTCGCTTTGGCTCTGGGCGCGCTATGCGCCAGCGAAGAATTCGCCGGCTCAACGATCCATTTCCTCTTCACCAAACCGCGCAGTCGCGCCTATTTCCTATGGACCGGCTGGGCCGTCGGTTGCGCCGAATTGCTCGCAATTGCTCTAGTGAATTGGGCGGCGGGCTCGCTGACCCTGGGGCATTACAGCAAGAATCCCCTGCACTCGGCGATTCTGGATTCCGCCATGATCCAACAGCTCGCGGGCGCTGCGATTTATGGCCTCTACATCTATTGCATGACGTATTCCTTGACGGTTGCGCTGCGCAACGGTCTGCGCGGGCTCGGTGCCAGCATGGCTATTGTATTTGGCCTTCCGTTTTGTGCCATTGCCGTGCGCTGGCGCTGGAAAATCAACCTGCCCATCCCCACCGTGCCGATTGCAAGCCTGTCGCCGCTCACCAGCAACATCATCTGGATGGTTGTCGCGCTACTTTTCGTTTTTGCAGCGCAGCTCGTCGTCGAACACTCCGAAATATAGCTGTCCGAGACCAATCCAATCGAGACCTCGCGGGGATTCGCTGTAGTACCCCATCGCTCCGGCGTTATATCCTTCACTCCATGGCGCGCTCGCCGCAACGTTCTCCCACTACCGGATTATTCCTCGGCCTGATCATCACCATCGTAGCCGTCATAGCCTATTCCTGGTACATCACCCTGCAAATCTCCCGCTTGCGCGAATTGCAGAACAATCTCGTCGAACACAATCGCCGCGACTCGCTCCAACTCCTCCGCGTGCAGAACGACTTGAACTCCCTCGGCCTCGCCATGCGCGACATGCTCGATAACGACGAGCCCTACCCCCTCACCGCCTGGTCCGCGCAATTTCAGCGCATTCGCACCGACCTCGATAGCGCGCTCCAAGCCGAAGAGCAACTCAGCATCGCCCGCCGCACTCCCGAACAAACTCAATACCTGAAAGATTCGCTAGCGCAATTCTGGGACGCCGCCGATCGCACCTTCGCTCTCGCCCAAGCCGGCAAAGACGCCGAAGCCCGCGCGCAAATCCGCCTCTCCCTGCAAGCCCGCCAGTCCACACTCAGCACGGCCGTTTCCCGCCTGCTGGTGCAGAACAACGAAAGCGAGCAGCAAGCCGCCACCCAAGTCGCTCAGATCTACGACCGCGTGCAACGCCAGGTCTATTTATTTCTTACCGCCACGCTCACCGCGATCCTCCTCACCAGCCTATATCTCATCCGCGCCAATCGCCGGCTCTTCGCCCGCATCGAAGCGCTCTCCCAGCAGCGCAGCGAGCTCGCGCAAAAATTAATTTCCTCGCAGGAATCCATGCTGCGTTCGATCTCCCGCGAGCTCCACGATGAATTCGGCCAAATCCTCACCGCCATCGGCTCGCTGCTCACCCGCTCCGAAAAACGCATCCCCGAAGGCTCGGCCCTGCACAGCGATTTGCGAGAAGTGCGCGACATCGCCCAAACTACCCTGAACAACGTCCGCAGCCTTTCCCAAGCCCTCCATCCCGTGATGCTCGATGAAACCGGCCTCGAAAGCACCATGGACTGGTACATTCCCACAGTAGAGAAGCAGACCGGAATTGACATAAGCTATCAGAAGTCCGGCGTGCCCTTCGCGCTCGACGGCGCCGCGGCCATTCACATTTACAGAGTCCTGCAGGAAGCTCTGAACAACGTCGCCCGACATTCCGGCGCGCGCGAAGCTCAAGTGCGCTTGCAGTTCTCATCGAACGCGCTGGACCTGGAAGTGGAAGATCATGGCAAAGGCGGCGTCGCAGTAGCCGCGCGTTCCGGCATTGGTCTCGTAGCCATGCGCGAACGCGCCGAGCTGCTGCGCGGCACCATCGAATTCACGCAGCCGCCGCAAGGCGGGACTCTGGTACGCATGAGAGTTCCGCGGGAGGGCAACGAAGCGAATGTCGGATAAGATTTCCGTTCTACTCGTGGACGATCACAGCCTGGTGCGCCGCGGCTTCCGCCGCATGCTCGAAGACGAAGGCGACTTGCAAGTCTCCGGCGAAGCCAGTAACGGTGAAGACGCCGTGCGCCTCGCGCGCGAGTTGCGTCCCGACGTGATCGTGATGGACTGCGCGCTTCCCGCCATGAGCGGCCTCGCAGCGACGCGCCAGATCCTTCAGGAATTTCCCAAGCAGGCGATCCTGATGCTCAGCATGCATTCTGAAGACACTCTGGTGCGCCAGGCTCTCGACGCCGGCGCCCGCGGCTACATCCTGAAAAATGCCGACGATCTCGGCTTGGGCTCGGCAATCCGCCGCGTCGCCGCCGGCGAAATTGTCCTCGCGCCAGAAGTTTCACGCGCGCCTTCACTAAAGGGCGAACGCGATTCCGGCCTCACCCCGCGCGAACTCGAAATTCTGCAATTAATCGTCGAAGGCAATTCCAATAAAGCCATCGCCGACCGCCTCTCCCTCAGCGCCAACACCGTGGCGGTCCATCGCGCCAATATTATGGATGCACTCGGCATTCACAAAACCGCCGAGCTAGTTGTGTACGCCATCCGCAACGGTTTGGTGAATATCTCGTGAATCGCAGGTCCTTCCTGCTGGGAATGGCGGGCCTCGCTGGCACTCCGCTCGCACGCGCCAAAAACGCATTCCACGCGCCCGAAATTATCGCGGGCCAATCCGCCGCGACACCCGGCTTCCGTCTGGTAGACATCACGAACGCTGCCGGTATTCAGTTCCGCCACAATAGCGGCGCCTACGGCGGCAAACTTCTCCCCGAGACTCTCGGCTCAGGATGCGCATTCCTGGATTACGATGCGGACGGGTGGCAGGACATACTACTAATCAATGGCATGGACTGGCCGCAGCACAAACGCCAGCGCACCACACTCCGCCTCTATCGCAATAATCGCGACGGCACTTTCACCGACGTATCCCATCGCGCCGGCCTAGACGTTGAACTGTACGGCATGGGCGTCGCCGTCGGCGATTACAACAACGATGGCTTTCCAGACATCCTCGTCACCTGTGTCGGCCAGAATCGCCTCTTTCGCAATACCGGCAAAGGAACCTTCGCAGACGTCACCGCGAAGTGCGGACTCGACAATCGCCTGGGCTTCAGCACCTCGGCCCTCTGGTTCGACTACGATCGCGACGGACTGCTCGACCTCTTCGTCTGCAATTACGTGAAATGGTCCGTCGAGCACGACGTTTTCTGCAGCCTAGACGGAAAGCATAAATCCTACTGCACGCCCGAAGCCTACCGCGGCGAAACCTGTTGGCTCTTTCACAATCGCGGCGACGGCACTTTCGAAGACGTCACCGCCAAGTCCGGCATCTTCGATACCAGCTCAAAATCTCTGGGTGTCGCGATGCTCGATTACGATCGCGACGGCTGGCCCGACCTTCTCGTAGCCAACGACACCCAACCCAACAAGCTCTATCGCAATCAACGCAATGGCACGTTCAAAGACGTCGCCGTCGAAGCCGGCATAGCGTTCAGCGCTGAAGGAAAAGCCCGCGCCGGAATGGGCGTGGACGCCGCCGATTTCGACCACTCCGGTTTTCCCGGCGTAGCGATCACAAATTTCGACAACGAAATGATCGGCCTCTACCGCCCCGCCCCCAACGGCACCTACAACGATGTCGCGGTCCAAGCCGGCGTCGGCCTAGCGTCGCAAAACACGCTAGGATTCGGCTGCGCGTTCCTCGATGCCAATCTCGACGGCGCTTTGGACCTGGTCGTCGCCAACGGACACATTGACGACACCGTCCGCAATATTCGCGGCAACGTCGGCTACGCCCAGCCTCCGCAAATTTTTCTCAATAATGGCCAGGGAAAATTTCAGGACGTCGCCGCAGCCACCGGCGAATCATTCATCCAGCCAAAAGTCGGCCGCGGCCTCTGCTACGCCGATTTCGACCGCGACGGCGATCTCGACATATTAATGACCACCAACAACGGCCCCGCATATCTCTACCGCAACGACCAGCAGTCCGGAAACCGCAGCATCCGCTTCCATCTCACCGGCACAAAATCAAATCGCGACGCCATCGGCGCCATGGTCCGCATCGAACACGAAGGCTCAAGCCAAGAACGCCTGGTAAAAGGCGGATCCAGCTACCTCTCGCAATCCGAACTCCCGGTAACTTTCGGTCTCGGCAAACGTGACAAGATCGAACGCGTCGTGATCGAATGGCCCAGCGGCAATACCGAAGAACACAAGAATCTCGCCGCGGGCCAGACCTACGATTGCATCGAAGGAAAAGCCATCACCCCGCAAGGCCGCTTCTAGCTCGAAAATCCGGGCGAGGCTCGTCACACATCAGCGTCCTCGCCCGCGTCCCAGTCAAATTTAGCAGCCCGCGAACGAGATGAAATCTCCCAGCGCATTCGGCAGCTTCGGAGTGAACGGATCGAAACCAAATGATTTCGAGACGTCGAATCCCGCAGCCTTGGCCGCCGTGATGTCCGCAAACGGTGTCAGCGCCGCGACTGCCTGGTCAATTTCCGTCCAGCACAGCGTGCGCTCGTACCCGTTGTTGTTCGGCGGAGCACAGATTTCCGCCACACCTTGCGCGCCGGTGATTTTCTGAATTGGCCCGCCATCTTGCGCCGCAACATCAGGTCCGACCACTCGAGCCAGCGTGCGGTGATCGCTTTCGATCCCCATGATGCGCGCAGCCGTAACCCGCAATTCGCGCGTGCTGAAATTGCGCACGCCCACCAGATACGCGGCGATAAACGCATCTTCCAGCGTAACCAGAACGTTCAACGTCGTCTGCGCATCTTCGAACATCCCTTTTGGGTAGAAGAAAGACGTAAACGGCGACGGCTGGCCAGTAACGGATTGTTCCAGCAGGTAGTGCGACATTTCTTCTTGCCGCGCGCCGACTAGGTATCCCTGATCGTCCGAAGGTATGCGGCCGAAAAATGGCGCCGTTTCAATGATATGTGTGTACGTCGTCACCGCCAGCACTTCAGCAATTTCCGCGGCGATCAGGATGTCCGTGTCGCGCTTTTTCAAACCGTCACGGTCTTCGTCATGATCGTCGCGACTCAGGGCGCTCATCGCTTTTGCAGTAGGCGAACCCAAACTCAAAAGGCCGCTCAGTCCAGCTGCGCCGACGGCTCCGGCAATCACAGACCGCTGCAAGAAGCCTCTTCGACTGTTTATCTGTTTCTGCTCCGTCTCCGAACACACCAATCCCTTTTCCTTTTCTGTGCTCATAACTTCACGCTCCTGTCTGATTTTTTGCTAGGTCAAATACGGCGGGAGCACCAGGCTAGAACGAAACCGCCCCGTCGGAACTTCCGCTGCCAGTGGTACGCAGGGTCCCACGGATCGGATGTAACAACGCGGCAAATTCCCTTCGTGCTTATCGCCTGGAAGCTCAGATTCTACGTGTCGTATGCAGTTCGCGAATCCAACACGCAGCCAGAGGCTACGGCAAAGGAGGCAATCCTACTTCGGCCAGAATTTCCCGGAAGCGCGTTTCATCGTGCAGGCTGGTAAACGCCACATCGATGCGCATGCTCACCAGTTCCGTCTCATGCTGTTGATAAGCACTCTGTAGTTCACCCAGCGCTTCTTGTCTTCGTCCCAGCAACGCATGAGTCCGCGCCAGATTGTAAGCCGATTCCTTACCGTCGGCGCGCAGCCGTTGCTGCTCGTTCAACATCGCGCTCCACATTCCCTGTGCTCCGCCGCGCACGAGCCCCTTCTCACCCGCAGTCACGATATCGAGCCGCGCCTGGTCATGCAGCAGTGTCGCAGCCTTCCTGCGCTCCGCCAGGTATTGCGGGTATTCGCCTTGCCCCAGATGCAGCGTTGCCAGGTAATTGTGCGGAGAAAGAAAATCCGGTTCGGCGGCCACCAGCTGTTTCAATAGTTCGGCAGCCTGCTGCGTCTGGCCCGCGTGGAACAGCACCAATCCCTTGTCCGCCAATATGGACGTGGAATGAGGATCCAGCTTCTGCGCCTTTTCAATTTCTTCCAGCGATTCCGAATATCGCCCCAGATGCAGCAAATATGTCCCATACCAATAATGGGCGTTCACCGAATTCGGATCCAGCGTCAGTGCCCGCACAAACTCGCGCTGCGCGCCCGCCACGTCCCACGACCAGTAAAAATCCACAAACCCCAGCGCGCTATGCGCATCGGAAAGTGAGTCATCCAACGCAATCGCGCGTTTCGCCGCAGCCTCGGCGCGCGGGTAAGCTTCGTTTGGTGGCATCAGCGAATACTCGCGCAGCAGGTTGTAACAATCCGCCAGCCCCGCATACGCCTCCGCGTACTGCGGATCGCGCACTACCGCCTGCGTAAAATAATCCACCGCTTGGTTCAGACTCTCCGGCGTGCGTTTCTGCCAGTAATAAATCCCCTTCAGGTAAAGCTGTTCCGCCTGCGAATCAGGAATATGGTGCCGCGCAGCTGCGGCGCCCGTGCCGCCCGCCGCACTCGTGGCGCTCGTCGCGCCGGCTCGCACCGCGCGTTCGGAACTGGCCCGCCGCACCACCGTCACCGCAATCAGCGCCGCCACTAACACCGCCGCGAGCATGGCTACATAACGCCCTGCTGGCCACCCGTCCCCGCGCGCTAATAAACGGCCCGCGCCCCGCCGCTCCCCAACGCGCCGGTCAACGAATGCCGCGTCTCCGTAAACATGCGCGCGCCTCTGCGCACTCGTCTCGGCGCCGGCCTCTTCCTCCAGTTCGACGGCAACTCCGTCTACCGCCTCGGAACTCGCCTCTGCATCATTCTCCGCGCTGATTTTTGTCCCGCTAAGCCATTCCGCGAGTTCGTCGGTATAGGCGTACACGTTCGCCCGCCCAGCTCCAGGAACGCGATGCACCGGCAACCCACGCGTCGTCTCCCACCGCTTCACAGTTCGTTCGTCGCGGCCAAAGAACGCGCCAATCTCTTTCCACGTATCAAGGCGCCGGTTCGCCCGAGGGCTTGGATCTGTTGAACCCATATCCCGATTTGTCCCGAATTGTCCTCTGTTGAGGTTCGCGCGGGGGGACGCGCTGCGTAATGATACCCCCGACTAGGGTCTATGTTGAGCGTGTTCCTCTACGCGCCCCGCTTGGCATACGCCTCCGGCACTCCCAAGCCAGAAAATATTGAGATGCCGCACGAACTTGTGCCATCCTAACCCTTCGGCCGCCGCTCGCTGATTTTCTGTGAGGTTCCACAGCATGAAGCAAACGTTCCTGGCATTGTCCCTCATCGGCTCTTGCGCGCTATCCGCCTCCGCGCAACAACCCGCACCCCTAAATCCCCAACCCACATCGGAAACAATCCAACTAGACCCACGCGCCCCAGGCCAGCCCTTCCCCCACTTCTGGGAACAAATGTTCGGCTCCGGCCGAGCCATTCTCGCCCTGCGCCAAAGTTATCGCGACGACCTGCGCGAAGTGAAATCCGCCACGGACGTCAAATACATCCGCTTCCACGCCATCTTCCACGATGAAGTAGGCGTATACGACGAAGATGCCGGCGGAAAACCCATCTACAATTTTTCCTACGTGGACCAGATTTACGATGGCCTGCTGCAAGCCGGCGTGCGCCCCTTTGTCGAGCTGAGTTTCATGCCGAAAAAGCTCGCCGCCGAACCGAAATATCAGGATTTCTGGTACAAACCCAACGTCTCGCCCCCCAAGAGCTATGAAAAATGGGCCGAACTCATTCGTCAGTTCGCGCAACATCTCGTGGACCGCTACGGCCTCGACGAAGTCTCTCAGTGGTATTTCGAAGTCTGGAACGAACCCAATCTCGATTTCTGGGCCGGCGCTCCAAAAGAACAAACTTACTTCGAGCTTTACGACTCTGCCGTCCGCGCTCTAAAACAAGTCAGCCCACGCCTCCGCGTCGGCGGCCCCGCCACCGCCCAAGCCGCCTGGGCCGACCGCTTCATCCAACACGCCGTAAAAGAAAACGTCCCGGTGGACTTCGTCTCCACCCACGTTTACGGCAACGATTCCGCGCCCGACGTTTTCGGCACCCACGATCAAATCCCCCGCACGCAAATGGTCTGCCGCGCCGTGCGCAAAGTTCATGATCAGATCGCCGCCTCCGCCCGCCCGAATCTCCCGCTGATCTGGAGCGAATTCAACGCCAGTTACAAAAACGAACCAGACGTCACCGACTCCACCTACATGGGCCCGTGGATGGCAGACACCATCCGCCAGTGCGATGGCCTGGTGGACATGATGAGCTACTGGACATTTTCCGACGTCTTCGAAGAACAAGGTGTTGTAAAGCGCCCGATCTACGGCGGCTACGGCCTGATCGCGGAAGACGGCCTGCCCAAACCAGCCTTCAACGCCTTCAGACTTCTCCACCGCCTCGGCGATACAAGAATTCCCGCGAAGTCCGACGACATCATCGCCACTCGCCGCGCCGATGGCGCCATCGTGATTGCGCTGTGGAATACCCCCGTAGTCGGAGGGGGTGGTGAAGCAAAAGAAATAGTGCTGCAGTTGAATTCAATCAAGGGGCGCCAGAAAGCCACAGTGTACAGGGTTGATGCGGATCACGGCTCGCTGCTGAAAGCCTACGCAGCAATGGGCAGTCCCGCATATCCCACAGCACTCCAAATCCAAACTCTGCGCCAAGCCGCCCAATTGCCCAAGCCCGAAACAATCCCTGTCCGCAACGGTCGAATCGAATTGCGGCTCGCACCCGACGCCCTTGTCCTGCTCGAACTCCGCTGAGTTGAATCCCTCGCATCACGAATTTTTCCGCCCTGCCCGTCTTACAGCGCCACGGCTCATGAAGCGACCCCGCTGAGCAACGGCGATTCATCCTGAGATTCGGAGGTGCGGTATCCAGGGCTGGTGGCGCAGTCCTTTTTACAGATGTGATTCGCGACTCCCCGCGCGATTTGTCGAGTTGCTCCCAATACGAAATTCTGATAGAAACTATCAGATTGTTCGTACCGCCATTTTTCGGAGGCATTCTTGAAAATCGCAGTCTGCGTCAAACAAGTCCCCGCGAAAGACGCTCCTCTCGCCATTCTCGAAGGCAGCTCCTGGATTCGCGAATCGGACATCGGCTTCGAAACGAACGAGCCCGATAGTTTCGCGCTAGAAGAAGCCCTGCGCCTGAAAGAAAAGCACGGCGGCGAAGTCGTCGCCATCTCCATGGGCCCCGAACGCGCCAAGCAAACCATCAAGGAAGCGCTCGCGAAAGGCGCCGACCGCGGCATCCACGTCTCGGACACCAATTTTTTCAAGCTCGATCCGCTCGGGTCCACGCGCTCGCTAGCCGCCGCGATCCAGGCCGAGAATTTCGATTTGATACTCACCGGCCTGCAGAGCGACGATCAAGGCTTCGGCCAGACTGGCGTGCTGCTTGCCGAACTTCTCGGCCGCCCGCATGCCACCATCATCATGGCCATTGAAGTCGTCGAAAATCACATGAAGCTCAAGCGCGAACTCGAAGCCGGCTGGTTCCAGCACGTCGAATTGCCGCTGCCCGCCGTGCTCTCCATTCAGTCCGGGATCAACAAACCGCGCTACGCCACGCTGAAAGGCATCATGGCCGCCAAGAAAAAGGAAATCGCGACTGTAGATCGCGGCACGCTGAATGTGCCAGACGCGCCCACTCAAAAAGTCGAGCGCATCTACATTCCGCAAAAAACCAAGAAAACCGAATTCATAACCGGCCAGCCCAAAGAAATCGCAGCTAAACTGGTCGAAAAACTGCGCCACGAAGCGCGCGTCCTTTGATGTTGGTAGCATAGGCAATCTTGCCTGTGCGCCTTCGATCTTGTTTTTGACTTTGTAGCGGCCGCCTGCTTTTTTGGGCGGGCGTATTTGACTTACGGGGTGGTTTTTCTCTGCATCTCTTAACAACGGACGAAAAATGAAAATTCTCCTGATCACCGAACAACGCGACGCGCAATGGAATAAAGTCAGTTTCGAAACTCTAGCCGCCGCCCAGCAAATCGTCCAGCAAACGAAAGGCACGCTCACCGGCGTCGTCATTGGCAAAGGCATTTCCGCACTGGCCAACGAGCTAGCCGCCTACCAACTCGACGAAGTCCTCTCCGTCGAACACGACCTCCTCGAAAAATACACGCCAGACGGTTTCGCACTAGCCCTCCGCCAGGTAATCGAATCCACAAAGCCAGACCTGGTCCTGTTCCCTCATACCTACCAGGTCCGCGATTTCGCGCCCAAACTAGCCGCCTCGCTCCACAAAGGTATGATCGGCGACTGCATCGCGTACCGCTACGAAAACAACAAACTCATCTTCGTGCGCCAAATGTTTCAAGGCCGCACCTCCGCAGACGTGGTCTTCGTCGGAGACGGCCCGTGGATCGCCTCCTTCCAAGCCAGCGCCTTTCGCGCCGACCTCGCCACCAAACACGCGAGCGGTACCGCGCCAGTAAAATCCGCTAGCGTGGAACTGAAACCAGAACAAATCCGCACCAAGCCGCTCGACCTGTTCCGCGAGGCCAAGCAAGCCGTGGATCTCACGCAAGCTCCCATCCTCGTCTCGGTCGGCCGCGGCATCAAAGCTCCGGAAAATATTCCGCTCGCCGAAAAACTCGCAAAATTAATGGGCGGCGAAATCTGCGCCTCCCGCCCCATTTGCGACGAAGGCTGGCTCCCCATGGACCGCCAGATCGGCAGTTCCGGCCAGACCGTCGCACCCAAACTTTATCTAGCGCTTGGAATCAGCGGTGCCATCCAGCACGTCGTCGGCATGAAAAGTGCCCGCACCATCGCCGCCATCAACAAAGATCAGAACGCCCCCATCTTTGAAGTAGCCGACTACGGCATCGTGGGCGACCTCTTCGAAATCGTCCCCGCCCTGATCGAAGAACTCAAAAAATCAAAATAAGTCCCGCTAGCACAAGCAATCTTGCCTGTGCTCTCATAGATCTTCTGACGCGTCCGATTCTCCGCGAGGCCAATGTTCAATTTCGCGACATCGCTTCCCGCGAACGGGCACCCCACGACGCAAGCCTCGGCCTCACCCGGCGCAGTTGACTGAATCTAAATAATTTATCTCGCGCGGCGGTTGGTATCACACCTGCCACTCACGATCGGGCTTTGTGTGTCAGCGCGTCACGGAAGGAAACGAAATCGATCGCCTCGGGGAGCGTGTCCCAATGCAATCCGTGCTCCAAGACCTGCGCTATGGCATCCGCACGCTGGCCAAGACTCCAGGCGTCGCCATCCTCATCATCGTCACCCTGTCGCTAGGCATCGGCAGCAGCACGCTGCTCTTCAACATGGTCCGCCAATGGCTTTTCAACGCCGTCACCTTCCCGCATTCCGAACAACTCACTGTCGTCTGGGAAATTGACACCAAAAAAGGCTGGGAAATGTCCGCATCCGCGCCGGATCTCACCGACTGGCGTGCGCAGAACTCCGTCTTCGAGAATCTCACTGCCTGGACCACACAGAATTTCAATCTCACCGGCAAGGAACGTCCCGAAAGAATTCTCGGCGCGCGCGTCAGCGCCAATTTTTTCCAAACTCTTCGCTCCGAGCCCGCGATGGGTCGCGCGTTCCGCCCGGAAGAAGAACAATCCGGCAACAGCCACGTGGCCATCCTCGGCTACGGTCTCTGGCACGATCGTTTCAATGCGGATCCCAGCGAAGTAGGAAAACAAATCACGCTCGACGGAGAAACCTACACCGTCATCGGCGTCATGCCCGAAGATTTCCATCTTCCGCTGATGGGCCGCGCGAATCTGTGGATTCCTCTTGCGTTCACAGAAAAAGAACGCAGTGACCGTCTCAACGGCTGGCTGAATGTTCTGGCCCGCCTGAAGCCGGGCGTAACTCTCGCGCAAGCCAAGCAAGGCATGGATCCCATCGCAGCTCGCCTGGAAAAACTCTATCCCGCCAGCAACACCAACAGCGGCATATTTCTCAACAGCCTGCGCCACGAAGTCGGCAAACACGTTGGCGATCAAGGCATCTACATGAGTTTTTGCGTTGGCATCTGCATCCTGCTGATTGCATGCGCCAACGTCGGCGGCATCCTCCTCGCCCGTGCCCTGGCTCGCCAAAAAGAAATGGCGCTGCGAATCTCACTCGGCGCCGGCCGCCTCCGCATCGTGCGCCAGCTTCTCACTGAAAATGCTTGGCTTTTCCTGCTCTCTGCCGGCCTCGGAGTCGTGCTTGCCACCTGGGGCGGCGAATGGGTCACGTCGGCAATTCCGTTTACGAATCGCGGCTACCTTCCCAACTACGGCCGCCTGTACGTGGATTTCTCCACTCTCGCCTATTCAGTTGGAATTGCGCTTTTCACTTCCGTGGCATTCGGCCTCGCGCCTGCGCTGCAAAGCTCTCATCCGAACCTCACCGGCACGCTAAAGGACGCCGGAAGCTCCGCTTCCATTAGTTCGCGCGGTCGCCGCATGAGAAAAGTTCTGATCGTCCTCGAAGTCTCTCTCGCGCTGATGTCGCTGGTCCCCGCCGGCCTGATGATCAAATGGCTGAAAAATATCAACAATGTGGACCTCGGCTTCCGCCCCGAGCATGTGCTGACGGCGCAAATCGCTCTTCCCGAAAACAAATACGCCGATCTGCATCAAGCCGCGGCTTTCTACGATGGCCTGCTGCAGCGCGTGCGCGCCCTGCCGCAAGTCACTTCCGCCGCCGCAACTCAATTCATTCCATTTGGCGACAACTATGCTTCGACGCAGATGTTTTTCGCCGGGCGGCCCGCTCCCGATCCAGGAGCCGTCCCGTTCACCGCGATCACTGCTGTAACGCCAGGCTATCTCCCCACGCTCGGCCTGCAGCTGATTCGCGGCCGCTTCGTTTCCGAGCAGGACGGCTCCGATTCGCTACCAGTTATCGTCATCAACCAGACACTCGCCAATCGTTATCTCTCCGGCCAGGATCCACTCGGCCAAAAAATTCAGCTCGGCCGGGACAGCACCATGCTTCTCACCGTCGTCGGCGTCGTCAAAGACATCCGGCTCAGCAACGATTTCAGCCACCCTCCGTCGCCTGAAAGCTACATTCCGTTTTCCCAGTCGCCCAGCCGCGCGATGACCATCGTGCTCCGTTCCGAGGGCGATCCGCTCCCGCTCATCGCCGGTCTGCGCGAAGCCGTCGCGTCGCTCGATCCGGACCAGCCCCTCTCACAGCTCGTTTCTCTCACACAATTGGTCAACGACCAGGAAGCTCCGTACCGCATCTTCACCGAATTCACCAATTTCTTCGGACTGCTCGCGCTGTTCCTTGCCGCCATCGGAATTTACGGTGTGATGGCCTTCATCGTCTCCGGTCGCACCAAGGAAATCGGCATCCGCATGGCCCTCGGCGCCACTCCGCGCGAAGTCACCAACCTCGTCCTCGCGCACAGCGTCCGCCTCACGATTGTCGGCGTCCTGCTCGGCCTCGCCGGAGCAGCAGCGCTGGCGCAAATGCTCTCAGGCATGCTCTTCGGCGTCAGCGTCACCGACCCTGGCATCTATTTGGGCGCAGCTGTCGTCTTGGGTGCCGCAATCCTACTGGCGAGCTACGTGCCAGCGCGCAGAGCCGCCGCAGTGGATCCCATGGTCGCGCTGCGCCATGAATAAGCATCGCCGTCGCGCCGTGGCACTGAGGACGATGGGACATCGAGCGCGCCGTCATCCTGCTTACCCTGAGCGGTTTCGCGAAGGGAGCGAAGCGAACGCTCTCTCTTAGCTTTGTCTGAAATAATCTCCATTTCGCAAGGAGGCTGCCGATGATCACGCTACTGCAAGACATCAAATTCGCGCTGCGCATGCTGGCGAAGTCCCCAGCCTTCACCGCCGTCGCTGTCCTCACGCTAGCCCTAGCCATCGGTGCCAACACCGCGCTCTTCTCAATCGTCAACGGCGTCCTGCTCAATCCCCTTCCATACCCGCAGCCCGACCAGCTCGTTACGCTCCACGAGAGCAAACCAAATTTCAACACCGGCTCGATCTCCTATCCCAATTTCCTCGATTGGCAAAAAGACAATCGCACGCTCTCCGCGATGGCCGTCTCGCGCAACTATTCCTTCAGTCTCACAGGCCTCGGTCCAGCAGAACAGGCGCAAGCGCAACTGGTCACTTCCGATTTCTTCCCGATTCTCGGTGTGAAGCCGGCAGCCGGCCGCACCTTCGTCCGCTCCGACGACCAGATTGGCGCCGCCCCCGTCGCGCTCATCAGCGCTGGCTTTTGGAAACGCAAATTCGGCTCGGCGCCCGACGCCGTCGGCAAAACCCTCACGCTCGACGGCATGCAGTACACCATCATCGGCGTGATCCCCTCGGATTTCGACCTCATGCTCGATTCCTTCAGCGCCAGCGAGATTTACGTTCCAGTCGTGCACTGGAACAACAACCTGCTTTTCAATCGCGGCGCCGGCCTGGGCTTCCACGGCATCGGCCGCCTCAAGCCCGGCGTCACCGTCGGCCAGGCGCGCGCCGATTTCACCGCCATCACCCAGAATCTTGCCGCCGCCTATCCTGAAGTGGATAAGGGCATCGGCGCCGCCTTGATTCCTTTCAGGCAACGCATGTTGGGCGATGTGAAATCAATTCTGCTCGTGCTCTTCTGCGCGGTGGCCTTCGTGCTCCTGATCGCCTGCGCCAATATCGCCAATCTCCTGCTCGCACGCTCCACCGCTCGCATGCGCGAATTCGCCGTGCGCGCCGCGCTGGGCGCCGGAAAATCGCGCCTCATCCGCCAGCTGCTCACCGAAAGCATTTTGCTTGGCAGCATGGGCGGCGCGCTCGGCCTGCTCTTTGCCAGTTGGGGCATGCGCGCAGCGTTGGACGCTTTGCCGGACACTCTGCCGCGCGCCGGAGAAATTCACATTGATTTGCGCGTGCTGCTTTTCACCGCCGCAGCCACGCTCCTCGCCGGAATTCTTTTTGGTCTCGTTCCGGCGCTGAAAATCTCGCGCACCAATCTGCAAGACAGCCTGAAAGAAGGCGGCCGCGGCTCCAGCGGTTCGCGCCAGCGCGTGCATGGCATATTGGTGGTAGTGGAAATGTCGCTCGCCCTGGTTCTTCTGATTGGCGCCGGCCTCGCGCTGCGCACTCTCGTCCAACTGTGGAACGTGGATCCCGGCTTCGATCCACACAACGTTCTGACCTTCGGATTTTCTCTTTCGCCTGCAGCTTTGCAGACCAGCCCAGCCGCCATTCGAGCCTCCTTCCGCGCTGCCGAGGCTGCAGTCGTTTCCACGCCCGGTGTGCAGTCCGTTTCCATGAGCTGGGGCGCGTTCCCGATGAGCGGCGACGACGAATGGCTCTTCTGGCGCGACGGCCAGCCGAAACCCACGACCCGCGACGAAATGAACTGGGTCATTGATTACGTCGTGGATCCCGACTACCTCAAAATAATGCGAACACCCCTCCGCAGTGGCCGCTTCTTCACCGCGCGCGACGACGAGCACGCGCCGCCGGTCGTCGTAATCGACGAGGTCTTCGCCCGCCAATATTTCTCGAACGAAAATCCCGTCGGCAAGCGTCTCTTCCTCGAAAGCGGCGACGGAAATATTCAGGCCGAAATCATCGGTGTCGTCGCCCACGTAAACCAGTGGGGCCTCGATACGGACGCCACCGAGCGCCTCCGCGCCCAGCTTTACTTTCCGTTCATGCAATTGCCGGATCGGCTTATGGCGCTCGCCCCCATCGGCTTGCGCATGGTCGCAAGCACGCGCGGCCCAGACGCCGGCCTCTTCGATTCCATTCGCCATTCCGTGCAGCAAGTAAATAGCGAACAAGTCGTGTACGGCGCTCAGACCGTGCCGGAAGTCATCAGCGATTCCACCGCCGCGCGCCGGTTTTCCGCGATTCTTCTGGGAGCCTTCGCCGCCGTCGCGCTCCTACTTTCCGGCGTCGGCATCTACGGCGTAATCTCCTACCTCATCGGCCAGCGCACCCACGAAATCGGCATCCGCATGGCCCTAGGCGCGCAACAAAGCAAAGTTCTGTTCCAGGTTCTCGGCGAGGGCCTAAAACTCGCGCTTATCGGCGCCGCGATTGGCTTGGGCGCCGCATTCGGCCTTACGCGCCTGATGACCAGCTTGCTCTACGGCGTCAGCCCTACCGACCCCCTCACTTTCGCCGCCGTAGCATTGCTGCTCATTGTCGTAGCTCTGGCCGCGTGCTACATCCCAGCCCGCCGCGCCGCCGCGGTTGATCCCATGATCGCTCTGCGCCATGAGTAAGCTGCTGTTCTCTCAGGCGCGGCTGTCTCGTATCGCCGGCTGTTTTGCTTTTGAATCTGTAGGGGCGGGTCTCAGACCCGCCTCCTGCAACATGTGCATAAAATGTTCAGCCCAGCGAGGAGGCAATCAATGTCCGCACTCATCCAAGACCTAAGATACGCCGTCCGCACCCTCGCAAAATCTCCCGGCTTCACCGCCGTCGCCATCCTCACTCTGGCCCTCGGCATCGGCGCCAATACCGCAATCTTCAGCGTCGTCAACGCCGTCCTGCTCCGCCCCCTGCCATTCAAGAATCCCGCCCGCCTGGTTTGGTCCTGGGGCAGTTGCGCCCTCTGCGACCATGCTGCCGTTTCACCAGCGGATTTTCTAGACTATCGCGCCCAGAACCACTCCTTTGACCATTACGGTGCGATGGCCGTCGGCGATTCGCTTTTCAATCTCACTGGCAACGACAATCCCATCCAGATAAAAGGTGCGATGGTCACCGCCGGATTTTTTGAGGCCCTCGCCATTCAACCCCGCTACGGCCGCGTGTTCAACGAATCAGACGAAAAGACCACGGACCCCGAGGCCGTAATCCTCAGCCACCATTTGTGGCAAAACAGTTTCGGCGAAGATCCTCAAGTAATTGGTAAATCTATTTCGCTCGATGGCAAATCACGCACCGTAGTCGGCGTCCTCCCTGCAGACATCCCCCTTCTCTCCGAGGCCGATCTGTGGTTTCCCGCTCCCTTCCTGCATGAAGGCATGCAGAGCCGCCGCTCCCATTCTCTCCGTCCCATCGGACTGCTCAAACCCGGCGTCACAATTTCTCAAGCGCAATCCGAACTCGACTCCATCGCCGCTCACCTCGCCACGCAATTTCCAGAAACGAACGCTGGTTTTGGCGTGAAGCTCGAACCTCTTCAAAACGTTCTCATCGGCAATGTGCGCCCCGCGTTCATGGTCCTCATTGGCGCAGTCGCGCTGGTCCTCCTGATTGCCTGCGCGAACATTGCCAGCCTGCTTTTCGCGCGCAACACCGCCCGCCAGCGTGAAATCGCCATTCGCACCGCCCTCGGCGCCGGGCGCGGTCACCTGCTCCGCCAGTTGTTGACGGAAAGTCTGGTCCTCGCGCTCGCTGGAGCCGCCGCCGGAATTTTTCTCGCCAGCGCCGGCGTGGAACTTTTGAAACGGCTTGGGCCGCAGAGCCTTCCGCGTCTCGATCAGGTAAATGTCAACGGCGCGGTGTTGGCGTTCACCTTCGTAACCGCGATTTTCACCGCTATTCTTTTCGGTTTCGGCCCCGCGCTCAAAGCCAGCCGTCGCGATCTCACCCAGAGTCTGAAAGAAGGCGGTGCTTCCGGCGATTCACGCTCCAAGCATCGCGCGCACAATGCGCTGGTCGTCGTCGAAGTGGCGCTTTCCGTCGTGGTGCTGATCGCTTCCGGCCTACTACTCAATAGTTTCTGGCGCCTCATGCGTGTTCATCTCGGGTTCGATCCCTCGCACGTTCTCACCACCGAAATCTCCCTCGTCTCCCCGCGCTACGACGACGAACAGAAGCGCGAATCGTTCTTCCACGCGCTCCAGGACCGCCTGCAATCTGCCCCCGGCGTCATCGGCGCCGGGTTCATTTCCGAATTGCCTCTCAGCGGCGAAGCGGACGACACATTCTTTACCATTGCCGAACATCCGCCGGCGAACCCCAACGACAACGATGACGCGGATGTCCGAATCATAGACGGCGACTATTTTGGCGCGATGCGCATTTCGCTGCGGGCCGGCCGCGCGTTCGAGCGCCAGGATTCATCGGAATCCCGGAAAGTCGTGATCGTCAACGAGCCGTTCGTGAAGAAATTCTTCCCGAATGAGAACCCCATCGGAAAGCACTTGAAGATGTTTGAAGGCAAACCCGAATTCGTAGTGCGCGAGATCGTCGGCATCGTCGGCGGCAACAAGCACTTCGCGTTGCAGGAGTCCCTGCGTCCCGAAATGTTCACGCCTGGATCCTTCATGAGAATGAATATCGTCGTCCGCAGCGCCGGTGATCCCGCGATCCTCACACCCGTCGTGCGCGAGGCCCTGCGCGCCATCGATCCCGACGAAGCCACCTCCACTTTCCGCACCATGGACGACATCGTTTCCAGTTCCGCTTCGGGCGACCGTTTCAATACGCTTCTGCTCGGTGCATTCGCCTCGATCGCTCTCCTGCTCACCGCCGCCGGAATTTTTGGCGTCCTCTCCTATCTGGTCACGCAGCGCACCCGCGAAATCGGTTTGCGCATGGCGCTCGGCGCGCAACCTGAAGAAGTTCTCTGGGTAATCGTGGGCCACGGCCTGCGACTCGTCCTCCTCGGTCTGTGCATCGGCGTCGCAGCAGCGCTCGTCGTAACCCGCTGGATGTCCAGCGTCCTATTCGACGTGAAGCCCACTGACCCATTGACGTTCGCAGCGGTGGCCGTACTGCTAACCGTGGTCGCGTTCCTGGCGTCATACATCCCGGCCCGCCGCGCCATGCGCGTGGATCCCATGGTCGCGCTGCGTTACGAATGAACGTCACGAATGATCGTGGCGCATGAAAATGAAAGGAATCTAAAATGTCCGCCATACTGCAAGATCTGAAATTCGCCGTCCGCATGCTCCTGAAATCCCCGGGCTTCACCGTTGTCGCCATCCTCACTCTGGCCCTCGGTATCGGCGCCAATACCGCAATCTTCAGCATTGTCAACGCCGTCCTGCTCCGCCCCCTGCCCTTCAAAAATTCCTCGCAACTCGTCGTCCTCCGCGAAACCTACAAAATCGTCGGCAACGTTTCCGTTTCCTATCCCGATTTTCTCGACTGGCGCCAGCAAAGCGACTCCTTCGCCGCCATGTCCGTCATCAACAACGTCAACTTCAATCTTTCCGGCGTCGCGCAACCCGAAAGCATCGACGGTTACGCCGTCTCACCGAATTTTCTCGCGCTCCTCGACGTCCGCCCCGTTCTCGGTCGCGATCTTCTTCCCTCCGAAGAAAGACCCGGCACCGCCCCCGTCATCCTGCTCAGTTATCAGCTCTGGCAATCGCACCTCGGCGGCGATCCCGGCGTCATCGGCCGCTCCATCACCCTCGACGGCCGCAGCTTCTCCATCGTGGGTATTCTCCCTCCCACCTTCCGTTTTCTCGATACCACCGATGTCATCGTCCCCATCGGAGTCTTCGCTGCTGACTTCACCGACCGTGCCCAACGTGGCGATATGGACGTAGTCGGCCGCCTCTCCCCCGGCGTCGCACTCTCGCAAGCCGCCGTCGAAATGGAAACAATTACCGCCCGCCTCGCCGCGCAATATCCGCAGTCCAATTACGGCTTCGGCGCCCACCTCGAATCTCTTCGTGACGCCTTCTCAGGCGACACGCGTCTCGCCGTCCTCGTCCTCTTCGGCGCCGTCGTGTTTGTCTTGCTCATAGCCTGCGTCAACGTCGCCAATCTCTTCCTCGTACGTGGCGCCGCGCGCGCCAGAGAAATCGCCCTGCGCCTCGCATTCGGTGCCAGTCGCGGCCGCGTCATTCGTCAGATGCTCACGGAAAGCTTCGTCCTAGCGGTCTGCGGCGGTGTTCTCGGCATTATTCTCGGAGCGTGGGGAATCTCCGGCCTTGGATACTTGCTACATGCTAATTCACTGCAAACCATGGGCGTGCGCATGGACCTCGGCGTCTTCCTCTTTGCTGCCGCGATGATCGTTCTCGTATCCTTCGCC
>Ga0210390_10001349_pt1 | contig 23748 bp, 22 predicted proteins | sample IncBWH11OmetaG_FD_161050 | JGI IMG/M metagenome (GOLD analysis project Ga0210390, IMG submission 161050) | Forest soil microbial communities from Barre Woods Harvard Forest LTER site, Petersham, Massachusetts, United States - Inc-BW-H-11-O ... | reverse complement strand
TCCCAGCTTCGATTTCGTTGATCAGGCGCTCGCGCTCGTGCTTGTCATTTGTCCACGCGCTGGCACCCAGCCCAAAGCGGCTATCGTTGGCGATCGCAATGGCATCGTCCAGATTCTTGGCCCGAAATATCGAAGCCACGGGACCAAACAACTCGTCGCGATACGCCGGCGATTCCTTAGGAATGTTGGCCAGAACCGTAGGCGCATAGAAGTTGCCGGGACGATTCACTGGTTTTCCGCCGGTAAGAACGTGGGCTCCGGCTGCGATCGTCTTACGCACATCCGCATCCAGACTTACCACCGCATCCGCCGTCGCCAGTGGTCCCAGCTCCGTGCTCTCGTCGAACGGGTCGCCGATCTTCAGCGCTTCCATCTTGCTGACGAATTTCCGTTCAAACTCACCTGCCACCGATTCGGCGACAATAAAGCGCTTGGCCGCAATGCACGACTGCCCATTGTTAATGACCCGCGCCTTGACTGCGGTTGCGACCGCTTCGTCCATGTCCGCGCTCGGCATCACAATAAAAGGATCGCTGCCGCCCAACTCCAACACCACCTTCTTAATTCTTTTCGCAGCCGAAGTCCCCACTCGTACGCCGGCCTCCTCGCTGCCCGTGAGCGTGGCAGCCACGACCCGCCGGTCGTTCAGAATTCCATCAACTTTTTGTGCGCCGATCAGCAGCGTCTGGAAAACTCCCTCGGCAAAACCCGCGCGACGAAATAGTTCCTCGATTTCGAGCGCGCATTGCGGGACATTCGACGCATGCTTCAACAGCCCAACATTTCCCGCCATCAAAGCCGGTGCCGCAAACCGCATGACCTGCCAAAAGGGAAAATTCCAAGGCATGACGGCCAGAATCGGACCCAGCGGCTGATAATGGATGTAGCTTCGGCTGGCCGTCGTTTCGATCACTTCATCGGCCAGAAAGCGCTCCGCGTTTTGGGCATAGTAACGGCAGGCCGAAGCACACTTGACTGCCTCATCCACAGCAGCCCGAACTGGCTTGCCCATTTCCAGGGTCATGGTGTGCGCGAATTTCTCTTTATCGCTTTCCAAAACCTCAGCCGCTTTCACCATCATTCGTGCCCGTTCGGCGAACGCTGTTCGGCGATACTTTGAGTACGCCTCAGCCGCGCGCTGAAGCTTGCCATCAATCTGAGAATCAGACAGCGGCTCGAACGACTTCAGGAGTTCGCCTGTCGCGGGGTTAACGCTTGCAATCGCCATTGACTCTCCCAATACCGTTGGTCTGACCACTATACCACAAGCCATTTTCTATTAGTTTTGGAATATCGGGGAATAGCAAAGGCAAAATTCTGGTGGAGTAGGGCCATCGTTCATGCAGTGTCGGCATTTGCCCTCGCCGATAAAGGGTAAACAACGCCCAATCGCCCTCGGGACGGCGGCGCTACCAGATACGAATCATCTAGGCATAACTGACTGGCGCGTACCATTTGTTGGAACTGGCTGATTAATAACGAGCCAATACAACCCGACCGTCTTGACAGTCTCCCTGAACTGATCAAAGTCGACCGGCTTCTGAATGTAACTGTTGGCTCCCAGGTTGTAACCCTCCACCAGATCCCGCTCTTCTTTCGACGAAGTCATAATAACGATTGGGATAGTTTTGGTCCGCGAGTCACGCTTGACCTGTTTGAGCACTTCCATCCCATCCACTTTGGGAAGTTTCAAATCCAACAGTACCAACTTGGGTGGATGCTCAAACGATCTCTCCGAGATCAGCTGCACCCGGGCGGGTGGGCAGCCGGTTTTCATGATGCGCGACAACGGCATCGCTTTGACATGAAGTATGTGGACAAGTTATTTGGAGTGTTCCAGCGACTGCATCGCGCAGAGGACTTTGAAGGTACGGGCGTCGGCTTGGCCACGGTGCAACGCATCGTGCAAAAGCACGCAGGCCGGGTATGGGCGGAGGCGGAACCGGATGAGGGTGCAGTCTTTTCCTTCACCCTCGATGCGGAAAGACAAGCTGAATCGAAAAGCAATGGAGCCACGGCTGGAGGCCGACTATGAACTCGAAGGAACTGGACATACTATTGGTGGAGGACAATCAGGACGGCATGGAACTGGCCATACATGCCCTGCGGCGGGAGAAGTTAGCCAACAACATCTCCGTAGCCCGCGATGGCGAGGAGGCTCTGGATTTTCTGTTCTGCCGTCGGGCGTTCTCGGGACCGTGTGAAGCGCGCGGAATTCGCCCCGCACTCGTATAACCCGCTCCCCGCAAATTCTCTTCCCGTACGCCCTTTTACGAGGGCGCCGCCGTCCCCGGCCACGTATTCGGCAGGGTGGCGCGAATGACATCCAGCAGCTCGTTATTGTCCGCGGGCTTCTGGAAAAAAGCCGTCGCCCCGGCCTGCAGTGTCTTTTCTTCGTTCGATTGCGGGTCGCGTGCGCTCAGCACAATCACCGGAATGCTCGACAGGGCATCATTGTCCTGCAGTCGCTCCAGCACCACGAAACCATCCCCGGCCGGCAGGCCCAGATCGAGAATGATCAGGTTGGGCTTTTCCTTCTGCGCCACCGAAATGGCAGAGTAGCCATCCGAAGCTTGCACCGTGTCGTAGTGGTTGGCCCGCAAACGTATTTTCAATGCCCGCCTGAGATCGGGATCATCGTCGACGATCAGAATTTTCGGCTTGTCCATGTGTATCCTCCATTAGATCGGTTTAATGCGTTCCGTTTGAATCGGCTTTGGTGTCCGTTGCTGCTGCACTTATGTTTCCGTTTCCGCTTGCCTGATCTGCCCTCAAGTCAACCGCCAATTGGGCCATTTCCATAATCTGGTCCGCAACCGCTTCCACCAGACCCTCAAGTGTTTTGTCGTCCTCGGTGGAAGGCAGCAACACCGCCGTCGCCGACACTTTCAGAACCCCCGCGTTCTTGAAACCTGCCCCGACTTCCAACTGCTCGCGAATGCGCTTCATCATGATCTCCACTCGCTCCAGGTCGGTCGAAGCCGCCACGAAGAAGGTCTCAGTCGGTCCGACGTTTCCCGTAACCGGAAGCACCAGGTCCTTGTCGAGATAAACGCAACGACGAAGCGTCTCCAGACACTTCTGGCAGATCTCCTTCCAGGTGGCGCGAGAAACGCTCGGAAGCGAAGTCAGTTCAACCCTGACCAGTACCATGGCATCCCGCAGGCGGCCTTCGTAGGTGACCACGGGAAAGAGCAATTTGGCCAGCGAGTACAGCGGCAAGGTAAAGGAAAAAGTGCTGCCATTTCCGCTTTCGCTCGCCACCCAGATCCGTCCGCCGTGCAGTTCGACCAGTTCCTTTGCGATAAAAAGTCCCAGCCCCAGGCCGGTGCGGTTGTTGTCCACGGAATTCGGGTCCTGATAGAGGCGTTCAAAGATCAGAGCTTTGGCCTCCGGGCCAATCCCGCAGCCACTGTCGGACACCGAAAGGTAGACCATGTTCGGATCGGCCTCAACCATGCACGCCTTCACCAGAACCGATCCTTCGGGTGGCGTGAACTTGATGCCATTGTCAATCAGGTTGATAAGCACCTGCAGAACCCGATCGGGATCGGCGTACACAAACGGAATCCGCGAATCCAGCCCCACTTCCAGGCCAACCCGCTTCTCTTTGGCGGTAGCGGCCATCATCGAAACCGCTTGCTGCACCAGATCGCCAATGGTGATGCAGCGCGGTTCGATGCGAATCTTCCCCGACTCCGCCCGCGTTGCCTCCAGCAGATCTCGGATCATGGCTCGCAACTGGTGCACGCTGTTGAGCACGGTTGTCAGGTGATAGCGCTGCTCCGGGTTGACTTCGCCCGCCAACCCGTCCATCAAAATGGTTACGAACTGGTAAATGCAGGTCAGGGGCGTTCGCAGTTCGTGCGAAACGTGCGACAGAAATTGATTCTTGAATTCCAGTTGCTGGTGGCGGCTCATCTCCAGGCTGCGCAGCAGCGCCTGGCGTTCGATGGCGTAGCGCATGACCCGCTCCAACTGGTTGCTGGTGATGTCGCCCTTTACCAGGTAGTCCTGCACGCCCTGATGCAGCGCCTTCATGGCCAGCACCTCGTCATCCTGGCCCGAGAGGATGACGACGGGCACGCCAGGAGCTTTCGCCAATACTTTACGGAACGTGTCCGCGCCGTGACTGTCGGGAAGATTGAGATCCAACAGCACCACCGAAGGTGGTTCCTTGGCCATCGAAGCAAGCCCATCCGCCAGCCGGTTCGAGCAACTGACTTTGACGCCGGAATCGCCCTCCACTAAACGCAGCCGAACCAGGTCTGCGTCGCCAGGATTGTCTTCAATTAACAAAACATGTGTGTGGCCGTTATTCATCGTTCCTCCTCGCGGGGCAACCGCGCCGAACCGAACCAGAATTCGCCGATGGACGTCACGGCGGAGATGAAATCCCGCAGGTTGCCGGGCTTGCTCACATAACAGTTCGCTCCCAGTTCGTAGCTGCGCACAATATCTTGCCGCGCCTCCGACGTGCTGAAGATCGCAATCGGAATCTTCCGCAGGAGTCGGTCGCCTTTGACTTCGGCCAGCACCGCCCGGCCATCCTTGCCAGGCAAATTCAAGTCAAGAATTACGAAGTCGGGAAGGATCGCGTTGGCATACTTGCCTTCCCGGCGCAGAAACGCGATTGCCTCCACGCCATTAGTTACCGCGTGAACGTGACTGGGACAGCCAGTGCGCGCCAGCACTTCGCTGGTCAAGTCCGTATCCGCCGGATTATCGTCGACCAGCAATACCTCGGTTGTTTTCATGCGTGGGCCGTCTGTGCCGCCTTAGGCGCTTCCATCGGCAGAGTGAATTTGAAGCAACAGCCAGGTTTGGTCTGGGCTTCGATCCAGATCCTGCCGCCATGGCGTTCGACGATCTTTTTGCAGATCGACAGACCGATCCCATTGCCCGCATATTCGTCGCGCGTATGCAAACGCCGGAAGATCACGAAAATGTCCTGCCAGTTTTCCTGCGGGATGCCGATCCCGTTGTCGGAAACCGTGATCACCCACTCGTGGTCTTTCTTTTCGGCGTCGATTTCAATCCTGGGGAGTTCGGCTCCATGAAACTTAATGGCGTTCGCAATCAGGTTCTGAAAGACCTGGGTGAGCTGCGAAGGATCAGCCAGGACCACGGGGAGCCTGTTCCACCTGACCTTCGCAGCGCTGTCCTGCACCGCGGCCTGCAAATTGTTCATCGCCTGTTCGACCACGGTGCTGCAGTCGGTCGTTCGTGGTTCAATCTCCGCTTTGCCCACTCGGGAAAGCTTCAGCAGGTCCTGAATCAGAGTCTGCATACGAGTGGCACCATCCACCGTGTACGCGATGTACTTGTCGGCCTGTTCGTCCAGCTTGCCGCGATACCGTTCCGCCAGCAGTTGGGTGTAATTGGCAATCATCCGCAGCGGCTCCTGCAGGTCATGCGAAGCCACGTAGGCAAACTGCTCAAGCTCGGCATTGGAGCGCGCGAGTTCAGCGACCTTGGCAGCCAGTTCCTCTTCAGACTGCCGGCGCGATTCGCGCAGCCGCTTTTCATGCAAAGCCCTGGCTACAGAAAGCGGCAGCCGGGCAAGATGGTCTTTCAAAACACAATCAGTGGCTCCCTGCTTGATGCACTCCACCGCCTTCTCCTCGCCCAGGTAACCAGTCACGATAATCAGCGGCACGTCCAGATTCTCGCGGCAAAGGATGTCGAGCGCCTCCATTCCTTTCCATTGCGGCAAGTTGTAATCGGCAAGGACGAGATCGAAATTGGCAGCCTTGATTCGCGCCGTAAACTCGTCCGCGGTCTGCACGACCTCGCTGGACACTTCAAGCCCGTCCTCGCGCAGGGTGAGCAACACCAGTTCAACATCGGACGGATTGTCCTCCACCAGCAGGACCCGTAACTTGATGCTAGTCTCGGCTGAGCCGTTCTTCGAAGGCCCCGTTTGCGGACACGCCGGGCGATCGCACAGCGCGACTTGGGAGCATTCGCGGTCCGTCGTCGCCTGCTGGCAACCCGCCGCGCAGGGAAGAGGACTGCGAACCGCGGATAGATTCTCAGACGTAGTAGCCTCCATCCTTTCGCACCGGGGCAGATTCAATCAGAACCAGCGTCGTGAGGGGAAACAGCCAGCAACAGCACTACGACCTTTTGTTCGCTCATAGATTGCCAATCGGCGGGGCTGACAATAGCTTGAGACTGAAACCATCTTGCGCTTGCCCAAACGACTGGGTCGCGGACGCGTTTTGCTCCAGTTCAGAGTGGGCATTCGGCCCTGTACCTTCGGGCTGAAACTTACGAGCCCAGAAAACACTCGCGCCTGGAGGGTTGCTTGATTCCCGCTCTCACCATACAATCTCCCGATGGTCACGGAGCCGTTAACGATTGAGCGATTAGTTGCGCAGGAGGGGCCGCGTGTCCTCTGCCTGAGAGGACCGCTCGTGCTGGAGAATTTGCCGTTGTTTCAGAATGCCATCCGGCGGGAAGAGAGTATCCAAACCGTTATTCTTGATCTGAGCGACGTTCCTTATATCGATTCTTCGGGACTGGGGTCGCTGGTCAGCGCTTACGTTACCCGCCAGAAAGCAACCCGACGGATTGCATTGAGCGGGGTCAACGACCGGGTGTTGAAGCTATTTGAAACCACGAGAGTCGAACCGCTCTTCCTGATTTTCCCCACTCTGGAAGACGCCATAACCGGCCTCACTACCGCAGCCGAAGCTTAGGCCGGAGCGACGAGCCCCAGTTCGCCGATTTCGGCTGGCTGCCATCACACTGCTACCGTCCCACGCTCTCATGCTCATACGTTAGCCGCCGATGGAACTGCCTACGCTCGAAAATACATTGTTGGCATTCCCGCCGATCAAACGCACCGTTCCCACCACGATAACCAGAATTACTGCCAGCATCACAGCATACTCGGCGATGTCCTGACCTTGTTCGTCGGACCAGAGTCTCTGCAGCATCTTAGTCATGTTCTCACCCTCCACCCTTTCGGGACTTGTCGCGCCAAGCACGAGAGGGGAATCCCGCGCCTACACGCCCTTACGGGACTTGTGGACGACTGGCACCAGAATGCGCCCAGAACGCCAATCCGGCAATGGCCCGTTCGGGGGTTATCGCTGACAGCTGTAACAGGCACGGTGATTACCGAAGTCACCTTCGCTTCGGCGGAATCGCGAGTCCCGCCGGGCAACCCGTACCACCTGCGAGGGATGCTTGCCACACGTTTGGGCCATGGCGCAAATCCCGCGCAGGGATCAAGATACAAATAGGTCAGGAACAATCCCCTCGGATCGTTAATCCCCGGACATCGAATCACTCAGTAAAAGGAAGTGGCATTTTGAACTCTTCGAATCAAACGCTCGCGAAACAGGTGGAACCCACGGTAGGGAATCAGCGTCGTTTAGACCGATCCAAGGCGGTGTTGCCGGTAAGAATTCTCGGCAATGACACCTCGGGCGCTTCTTACTCCGAACTGGTCCATACCCTCGATGTCAGCAAGGCGGGAGTTCGGCTGGGTGCGGTTCGCCGCCAGTTTGCGGTGGGGAGCGTGATCACCATTCAGTATCGCCAGCACAAAGCAGAGTTTCGCGTCGTTTGGATTAAACCGTTAGGTAAAGGCGCCGAACAACAACTCGGCCTGGAAGCCGATGCGCAAAGAGATCTCTGGGGATTGGACGCCGCCCCAAAGAGCAGGCCCGAAGCCGTCGCCGCGCCCGGCGCGCACGTCTCGATCGGCGCATAAAGTCCCACTCAAGAGAGCCCCGGCACCGTGGAACTCTCCACCAGTTCCCCTTCCCACCGCGCTACCACCGCGCAAGCCAGACAATTGCCGATGACGTTGACCGCAGTGCGCGCCATGTCCATGAGCGCATCGATGCCGAGAATAATAAAGATCGGCTCCGTTGGCAGATGGAACGTGGCCGCGGTCGCGAGCAAAACCACGAGCACGGCGCGAGGTACGCCGGCCACGCCCTTGCTGGTCAGCATCAGGGTGAACACCATCAGCAATTGCTCCGACCATCCCATATGCATGCCCGCGGCTTGCGCCACAAAAATCGACGCCAACGCCAGGTAAAGTGTCGAGCCGTCCAAGTTAAAGCTGTAACCTGCCGGAATAACGAAGGCCACAATGCGCCGCGGCACTCCGAAAGCTTCCATCGCTTCCATCGCCCGCGGCAGGGCCGCTTCGGACGCGCTGGTAGCAAATGCGATGGTCGCAGGCTCAGCCACAGCCTTGATGAATCGCCCAAGCGGCAGCCGCGCCATGCGCGCGATCGGCAACAGGATCAGCAATAAGAACGCAATCAAAGCGCAATATCCCGTGAGCAGCAATTTCCCCAGCGGCAGCAGCACTCCGATCCCCAGATGACCCACTGTGTATGCCATCGCCGCTCCAACCCCGACGGGCGCAAAATACATCACCAGATTGGTGAAGGAGAACATGGTTTCCGTAAGCGACTCGCAGAACTTCAGCATGGGAGCGCGCTTCGTCTCAGACACTCGCGCCAGCGCGATTCCGAACAGCACTGCGAACACGGCGACCTGCAAAATTTGATTCTCCGCGACCGACTTCGCAATATTCTCGGGGAAGATATGCAGCAGAAAGTCATCCCAACGCAGGGGAGCAGTAGTCTGCGGCTGGGAGACGGCAGCCTGCGAAATCGCGAGCCCCTCTCCGGCCCGGCTGAGGTTGATCGCTGCTACGCCCAGAAACAAAGCAAGCGTAGTGACGACTTCAAAGTAGATCAGGCTCTTCAGACCAATGCGCCCCACGCTGCGCAGATTGCCGTGTCCGGAGATACCGGTCACAAGCGTGCCAAAGATGAGCGGAGCGACGATGACCTTGATCAGCCGCAAAAAGATTTCGCTCAGCACGCGCAAATGCTCAGCGAATTCTGGGCGGTCGAACCCAATCTCGCCACCCAACAACATGGCAAAGAAAATCCAGCGAGTAAGCGACTGCCGCCAAAGTCCGGTGCATGCGATGACAATAAGTCCCATCCAACGCAGTGCCGCGATCCAGGCGTGCCCTGAGAGAAAGAGCGGCAACAGGGCACCAACTACGAACAACAAGACCCCACCAATGGAGATCGCCCGCATTGCCAGCGGTTGTTGTACCTGCGGCGAATGATTCGCGGTTACGACGCTCATACCTGCGATCTTCCGAATAAAGATTCAGGAAGGGTATTCTCTGGTGTGTATCTTGTCCATGGCATGTGCCCTAAATGTCATGAGTGCGGGTCGTTCGCGCGAGCGCCAGCTGAGGAAAATCTCGGTCAGTTCGTCGTCACGTATCGGACGCTGACGGATCGAAAGCTGGGATCTTGCCTGTATATACGAGCCTTCTCTGGGTAGGTAACCACGAGCTGCGCACTAGAAGCCCAGCTAACTTTCACATCGATTTGGCCGCGATCGCCCCAGCGAAGCGCTCCGTCGTTATCGTCGGCTACGAACAGGTTCGGTCGAAACAGGCCGATCTGCCGCGCCGCGGGATTGCCACGGCTGACAATGGATATTGCGGTCGCATAACCTGTCATTGCCCCGCCGTTACGAACTATAAGCACCGCGTCCCACCTTCCATCCGGTGATACAAAATCGCCTATTATAGTTGTTCCTAATCTGACGTAAGCGCCGCAGCCTACCAGAAGAAGGAACAGGACCAGAGCCACCACGGAGGCCCACCTGTGTAGCTCTTTGCGGCGTGTCATTTCTTGTAGCATCTTCGGCGATATTATTCCCTTAGAAAATTTCTGTTATCTCCACCCCCTATATAGATTCACAAACGTGGCCGCGTGTCGAACTCGGCTGTGCGAAGAACCTGGCGGAGCCGCCATAGCACCCCAGCCAGAGCCGCAATCCCGGCGATCCAGATCGAGAAGCATACCTCAACCACCCAACCCGGGGCCTCCCCAACTCTCCACAACAAAAACGGCAGAAAATTCCACGTCGTAATGTGAACGTAATCCCACGGATCCTCAGTCATCGCCTGGTTGTTGAGTCCCCAAGCGTCCATTTTCCCCAAAGCAAACGCAGCAATGTTCCTCAAGCGCAGCCCAATCACAAACGTCGGATGCCCAAGCGTTTCCATCTGATAAATCTCCAGTGGCAACCAGAAAGCCAGCGACGCCACCTGCACCAAAGCGCTAACCGCGATCAAAGCCAATCCGATCGTCCACACGAACTTTCCCAACTCCGCGCGATGCCGCAACAACAGCGGCACCGAGATAAACGCAACCAGTTCCGCCGCAGTGGAAACATAGCGGTCGCCCCAGGCAAAATCGCCGCTCCAAACCGTGTACTTGGCGTAAAAGCTGATGTAAGCCAGCAGCAGCAGAAATCCCGCGACCAGATACGCCCTGATTTCCGGCCGAAAACGCTTCCAATCTAAAACGGCAATGACCACCGTAAGCGCGAGCAAAGGATCAAAAAGAAAGACAGACTTCTCCGGCGCAAACAGCGCCCCCAGAAACCCAACGTGAAACGGATTCTCAAACGGATAACTCGCCGGCAACGACGGATCCTGTAGCCGCCGTTCCACGGTGAAATAATGCAGGTAAGTGTTGAAGAACGACCCAAAGCGGTAGTACTGATAAATCCGGTCGGCTAAGAAAAAGACCGCATACACCGGCAGGGTGGTCTTCCCGTACACGACGAACTTTTTCCACAACTCCCGGCCGCGCACCTGCTCGAACCACAACACCAGTAATAAGAAGGATGCACCGGCCATCAGGTCCAGGCCAGTGGTCAGTCGGGTCAGCAGGTTGAGTCCCAGGGCGGCTGAGCCGACAAGCAGCGCGCGCCGGCTCCCGGAGCGCAGCCACTTGTACTGAAACGCCAGCCCGGTCAAGGTCAGAAGCATGATGTAATTGTTCTCCATCATGTTCTGGGTGTAGTGGAGATGTGTAGTGCAGAACAGCAACGTCAGCACGCCCGCTACAGCCTGCCGGACCGTAAACCCTAAGAGGTGCAGAAAGCGGAAGCAGACGAGCGCCGTCAAAACGCTGATCAGAATGTTGGTGGTGTAGCTGACCACAATGTCGCGCACGCTGGGGTCATTGCCGTTGTACTCCGCGAACACCGGCAAGCGCTCGATATAAGTTCCCACGACATCCGCCGGCAACATGAGCAGCGGCTGGCCGATTCCGTACCAGTCGAACAGCTTGCCTCCCCGGCCACGCGCCCCGAATTCGGGATACTCCTGTGGAAACACCGCCGGTTCCGGAGTCCAGAAGGAATGCGCGGTCTGCAAGCGATGCATGGTGTCGGCCGATCCAAGCTCCCCGGACTGGACCACGAACGCCGCCAGACCCGCCGTCAAGGCAAGCAGGAACAAAGGATCCCGAAACCAACCGCGAGCACGAAGCTCCATGGCTAGCTCTTCCGCGATCTCGCGACCGCTTCCCGCGCTTCCTTGTCGGCGGTCTTGCGGCGCTCGGTTTCGCGCTTGTCCCACAGTTGCTTGCCTTTAGCCAGCGCCACCTCAATTTTTACTTTACCGTTCTTGAAATACATCCGCGTCGGGATCAACGTAAGTCCACGCTGCTGGGTTTTGCCGATAAGCTTTCGAATCTCTTCTTTATGTACCAGCAGCTTGCGCGTCCGCAGGGGCGCATGGTTGAAGATGTTTCCATGCTCGTAAGGACCGATGTGACAATTCAAAAGCCAGAGCTCGCCGTCTTTGATCAAGCCATAAGCGTCTTTGAGATTGCTCCGGCCCGCCCGTACCGATTTGACCTCCGTCCCTGTTAGAGCGACTCCCGCTTCAAATTTTTCCAGCAAGAAGTAGTTATGTGACGCGATCCTATTAACGGAGGCGTCTCGCTGCCCCGCAGCCGTAGGATCGCGGCGAGGATTTTTCTCCGGATTCGGCCGGGTCGGTTGCACAGGCTGTCGTGGCATGGGTTTTTACTAGCTTATCTCATAGGAGCAAGTCGGCGTCGAGCCGACGCAGCAAGAGCAGCACCGTAGAGACGTAGCTTGCTACGTCTCCGCCGCCAAGCGCAGCCAACTGAGGGAGGACCGGAGAGCTGACAACTTTGGTACACGCACCAAAGAGTAACTGCTACCACAGCAGTAACTTCGGAAGGCTTCGAGGCGATGCTATAATCGCGCAGCTAACGCTATATTCGGCAAAATTTAAGAGTTTTGTCCCGAGGTCCTGGCCGGCCAGCGGGAGAAAACTGTTTATGAGGAATTTGTGATGAAACCCTTGCTCCGCCCGGCGGCGATGGTCCTGCTGGTTCTGGCCGTAACCTTAGCCATCGCGGCTGATAAGGCCAAGCTGCTCTACAAAAAAGGGCAGGACGCCGAGGCTCGACAAAACTACGAACAAGCCTACGACGATTACAAACAAGCCTACGACCTCAAACCCACCGATCTTACCTACCGGTCTTCGTTTGAGCGGCTGCGTTTCCTCGCCGGAGCTTCCCACGTCCATCGGGGACAGCTGCTCCGCGAAGCAGGCCAGCTGGATTCCGCCCTGGCCGAGTTCCAGAAAGCCGCGGAAATCGATCCCTCGAGCGCCATCGCCGTGCAGGAACTCAAACACACTCAACAAATGATCGACGCGGCCAAGTCGGCCGCCCCAAAGGCAACCGCCCCGGTTCCGAGTGGCGTGCAGAAGCGCCTTGACGAAGCCGCAGGCCCGGTCGAGCTGGCTACCATCTCCAATGTTCCGATCAATCTCAAGATCACCGAAGATTCCAAGGTGATTTACGAAACCGTCGGCAAGCTTGCCGCGATCAATGTGCTCTTCGATCCCGATTACACTTCCCGACGCATCAAGATCGAGCTGAACAACGTTTCCCTCCAGGAAGCGCTCGAAATAATCGCGCTTGAATCGAAAACCTTCTGGCGTCCGGTAACCGCGAATACGATCTTCGTCGCGTCCGACAATCCCGCAAAGCGCAAAGATCTCGAGCAAAGCGTTATCAAGACTTTCTACCTGGCAAACCTTTCCCAGCCGACCGAACTGCAGGACGTAGTCAATGCCATGCGGCAGATCCTCGAAATTTCCCGCATTCAACCGCTACCCTCGCAAGGCGCAATCGTGGTTCGCGGAACCCCCGACCAGATCGCGCTGGCGCAAAAGTTAATCGGCGATCTGGATAAGGCAAAAGCCGAAGTCATCGTCGATGTTGCTGTCTTGCAGATCAACCGCGACAAGTCCAAGACCTTGGGCATCAGTCCGCCGACCAGCGCAACCATAGCCTTACAGAGCAACCTCAACCCGACGTCTCCCACCACCACGACAGCCACTACGGGCTCGGGCACAACCGCAACCCTGAATTCAACCACCGGCACTCCCAATCAGATCAACCTGAATCAAATCGCCAACCTGAACGCCACCAACTTCAATATCACCATTCCGCCGGCCACGGCCACCGCACTCTTTAGTGACACCAGCACCAAGCTCATTCAGAAGCCGCAGATTCGTGCCGTCGACGGCCAAAAGGCCTCGCTCAAAATCGGCGACCGCGTACCGGTCGCAACCGGATCCTTCCAGCCCGGCATCGGCGGCGTCGGCATCAACCCGCTGGTGAACACACAGTTCCAATACCTCGACGTCGGCGTGAACATCGACATCACCCCCAAAGTACACGCCAACGGCGAAGTCACGCTCAAGGTCGTGATGGACATTTCTTCCGTAACCGGCACTTCCAACATCGGAGGCATCAGCCAACCCGTAATCGGCCAGCGAAAAATCGAGCACGAGGTCCGCCTGAAAGAAGGCGAAGTCAACCTGCTCGGCGGCATGCTGGAAGACCAGGAGACCAGATCGTTATCCGGCATTCCCGGCTTGGGCAACATTCCAATCTTGAAATATCTCTTTGCGCAATCCACCAAGGACCACTCGGAAACTGAGACCGTCTTCGTCCTCATCCCGCACATCGTGCGCGCCCATGAATACAGCGACGTGAATCAGGAGGCTCTGGACGTAGGCACCGCCAACGCCATTCAACTGCGCCAGGTCAGCCATCAGAACGCGCCGGCGGCGGTTGCTCCAATCCCTGCGGCTCAACCTCCCGCGCAGCCTCAAACCGGACCGACTGGCGCGTCGACCGGTCAGTTCCCCAAAGCCGTCAGCGTGCCTCCGGGAGCGGTTGCTTTCAACTTTGATCCCGGCAGCGCCACTCAGGCGGTGGGCTCGACTTTCGCAGTAAATGTGGTTCTCTCAGGAGCCCAGAATGCGTACTCCGTGCCCATGCAGATCAGCTACGATCCGAAAATGTTGCAGGTGGTCAACGTGTCCAATGGAAGTTTCCTTTCCCAGGACGGCCAGGCCGTAGCCCTGGTCCATCGCGATGATGACAGCACCGGCACTTTACAAATTACAGCGACCCGCCCACCAGGCGCAGGCGGAATTTCCGGACAAGGCACGGTCGTGACTCTGACGCTGGTAGCGAAAGCCCCCGGCCAGTCCAGCCTGACGATCGCAAGGGGAGGCGTTCGCGACCCCGGCATGCAATCAGTCCCAGCATCCGGCGCAGCCATGACTGTAACCATTCAATAGCAGCGCCGGCATCCTTCCCTCGCCGGCGAATAGCCGCGAAGCGGCGTAAGAATGCAGCCCACGGCGGAAGCCGGCGCTCGATAGTGAGAGATGAACAAGCCCCAGCGGGGCGAAAGATAAGTTGCGACACAGTCTCGGGACGCCCCACCGGGACTGGCGCTACAAATCAACGCGTACCAGGATTTCGATACAGCCAATGCCGTTAACCATTCCCCAAGATCGCGCCGCACGCAAGACCCGTGGCTTCACCCTGATCGAACTGATCGTGGCCACGACCATCCTGCTGATCCTTACCACGCTGGCCGTCCCCCTGGCCCGGGTGACCATCAAGCGCGAAAAGGAACGCGAACTGCGCCGCGCTCTATGGGATCTCCGCGACGCCATCGATCGCTACAAGGACGCCGCCGACCGCGGCGCATTCCAGACCAAGGTGGGCTCGGAAAATTACCCTCCCGATCTCGATTCGCTGGTTAAGGGCGTCGACGTCCAGGGCAAGAAATTAAAGTTTCTGCGCAAAATTCCGATTGATCCGATGACCAACAGCACCGAGTGGGGCATGCATTCCATGCAGGACGAGCCGGACTCCGACTCCTGGGGTGAGCAGAACGTTTTCGACGTCTTCACCAAGTCGCAGGACTCGGCGCTCGACGGCACCAAGTACAGGGATTGGTAAATGGCAAGCTCTCGAAAAAAGCGCAACCGCGGCTTCACCCTGATCGAGCTGATGATCGTCATGAGCGTCATCCTGATCCTCGTGTCGGTCGCGCTCCCCGCCTACAACCAATCGATCTGGCGCGCCAAGGAGTCCGTCCTCAAGCAGAATCTCTTCGCGCTCCGCTCCGTAATCTCGCAATACACTCTGGATAAACAAAAAGCCCCGCAGTCTTTGCAAGACCTGGTCACCGGAGGCTACTTCAAGCAAATCCCCAACGACCCCATGACCGGCCGCAGCGACACCTGGACCGTCGAAGAAGAAACCGACACAATCTTAACGGTCGACCAGCAGGAACCCGGAATCTTCGACGTCCACAGCGGCTCAACCGCCGTAGGCCTCGACGGCACCGCCTACAACACCTGGTAACACCCCCATGCCACCGCTATGATCGCGTAGGAACAGTCGCCCTCGGCCGTTCGGCTCTGGGTGCCCCGCTCCTTGCGCTTTTGCAAGGGGCGGGTGTCAGCATCCACCTGGATGCCCAAGCACGATACCGCGGTTCGCGTCTGTTCTTAGGGCGCCATGGCGTTTTCATGGCCATAGCCCGCTAAAGAATTTGTCATCCCGACCGGAGCCTCCCATCCCCGAAGGGGATGGGAGGCGGAGCGGAGGGACCTGCTGTTTTCTTGATTGCCCCGATTTCATCAATGAGCATCATTGACTTCCCCTCCAACGCAGGGGATAATGTCGCGCACTGAGCGCAGGAGGTTTTCGATGAAACGCTCTCCCCGGCCTGGCAAGACCCTCTCGGATTCACTTCACCAACGCCTCAACTCGTACGCGCTCGCGGCGAGTGCGGCAGGTGTTGGAGCGCTGGCTTTATCGCAACCCGCCAACGCCAAGGTCATTTACACCGCTGCCAACGTTACGATCCCAGTGTTCACTTTCGTCCCGCTGGATCTCAACCATGACGGCGTGAACGATTTATCGTTCTATCGGACGTCCTGGATAAAGGGCGAAAATATCCAGGTTTCGGCTCTCCAGACCAATGCAGTGGCTGGCTATTCCACGCACTGGGTGGGTCGCACGCAAGCCGTTGCATTTGCTTTTAAGCACCGCGTGAACATCGGGCCAAAACTAGGGTTTCAGGGCGGGAAGCATATTGTTATGTGGAACCTAAACGTCTCCTCCACCGTGAGGTCTAGTATAGGTCAGTGGAAAAACGTTAAGAATCGCTACCTGGGTGTGAGGTTCAAGATCAACGGACGGACGCACTACGGCTGGGCTCGGTTGAATGTAGCGGCCGCCATCTTTAAAGGAGGCATCGCAACACTCACCGGCTACGCCTACGAAACCGTCCCGGACAAACCGATCGTCGCTGGCGTGACGCAAGGCCCAGATGCCGATCAAGCGGCTCCGGCATCGCTCCAGCCGGTCAGTCCCAAACCGGCCTCGCTGGGCGCACTAGCTCTCGGAGCACCCGCGCTTTCAATCTGGCGGCGCGAAGATTCGGAACCCGAAGGCGCTTTCAACTAATCACATGAACGATAGCCGTTCACAACAAAATCCCTCCTATGAAGCACGCTATCTTGATCGTCGGTTTGGCCCTGGTATTGGGCGCAACGGTTCTCCTGGCGGGAGATGCGGTTGCGCCCGTTACGCCCCAAACGTCAGCCTTGGTGTCCTTCGCCAAGGCTATCAACGTGGGCAGCCCGCTTTTGTATCCAAGTTCGCTGGCGGCTGGAGATTTGAACCACAGCGGCATTCCGGGCCTCGCCGTCGTGAGCGTGAATAACAGCGTTCCCCTCGTTTATGCACTCGGCAAAGGCAACGGCCGCTTCCGCGCCTGGAGACAGGACGGTAACGTCGGCTACGCGCCCGGCTTTGTGCTCCTAGCCGACGTGGACGGCGACGGAAACCTGGACGCGATCACAACCGACATTTTAGCGGGCGATCTCAACGTGACCTTTGGCGATGGCGAGGGCCACCTTTACGGCGGCAAACGGCTGTTAGTGGGCGGAGTACAGAGCACTTACATCGTTGCCGTGGCTGACGTGAACGGGGATGGCGTTTCCGACATTGTGGGCACGACGAACAGCGGCATATTCGTCATCCTGGGAAAGGGCTCGCGGAAATTCGCGAAGGCCGTGACGTTCGGCAGCGGTGGGCAGAGCCCCTACGGGATCGCGGTGGGCGATCTGAATCATGACGGCATTCCAGATCTGATCGTCGCCAACTATGGGACAGAGCAGAATGGAGACTACGGGAACGTGGCGGTCCTGCTCGGCAAAGGCAACGGCAGCTTTGATCCGCCCGTTCGGTACCCTATCGGTAAGTATGAGGATCCGTTTTGGCTGGCGCTGGGGGACTTTAACGGAAATCTTGGTGTCGCGGTGACTACGCAGAACAGCAATGCTGTACACGTTCTGCTGGGGCGTGGGGACGGCACCCTGTCCCCGCCGCGTTCGTTCCCCGCCGGACTCGACCCATTCGACGTGGTGTCGGCTGATTTCAACGGGGACGGAATCCCAGACTTGGCGGTCACGAACTACAGCAACCCAAAGCCCTGCCACGTTTCGGTCATGCTGGGCAATGGCGACGGCACATTCCAGCCTCCCGTGCAATTCCGCGTCGGGGTCAGCCCCGCTCAGCTTGTTGTTGCCGACTTTAACCACGACGGGAAGCCGGACATCGCAACCATTAACGGAGGTGATTCCACGATCAGCATCTTGCTGAACGCCACGCCGTTCCCCACACCGTCGCATGCGCACCGAGGGCGGGGCTTCGGGTTGTGAAGTATGAAGCCGCCGTCGCTGTCGAAACATCCCCATTACACTCACGGTTCGGGGTCTCCGGATGTAACCATTCGTGAGCCTGATGCCCCGCTCCTTGCGCTCTTGCAAGGGGGCGCCACCAGCACCACGATCCCTAAGCTTTCATTCGCACTCAAGTCAACCAATGCCCATTTTGGAACTGCACCCGATTTTTTCCCATTATTTACTTGACTTCACTTAAAGATATACTGTACTGTAGCTATATAACGAGTCAATCAAGGAGCCTGTAAGTTGTCCCTTCCTTCCGGATCCACATTCCAGGCAATCGCTTCCCCTTCGACCACCCCGCAACTCCTTTATTCCCAAGATTTTGCCCGCAACCTGTTTCGTTTCATAGATCTGGCGGGTACCCTTCAACCTCGCCTCAATCGATTCATAGATTTAGGCGAAACCCGCGATTTTTTTCAGGAGTAGTTCATGCCCACACTTCTACCGAAACGTCCCCGCAGTTGCACCCACATCAAGGTCACCGGACAGCGCTGCGGATCGCCCTCCCTGCGCAGCGAGTTCTTTTGTTATTTCCATACCCGCGTGATCAAAGGCGTTCAACAACGCGTCGACATGCTCGATTCCATGGCCCTGCTCGAAGATTGCGAATCCATCCAGTTCTCGATCATGCACGCAGCGCGATAGTACAGGTGATCCCGATCGCCGAGGCGCTGGATGCCGATGCACTCTCCACTCAGCGCGTTCTTTGGGTGCTAACCTGGGAAGACCGCACTACTTATTTAGGCAGACTGGCGTTGGCTGGGCGGTTGGATGCTGGAGAGGCGCGAGATGGCGGCCACCATCAGGCTGGAGAGCAGTTGCATGGTGGCTACATCGCGGTTGTCGAAGGCGTGAGGAGAGCCGGAGAGAACCTCAAACACTCCCAGCGTCCTGCGGAAATAGCGAAGCGGAGCAGCCAGGATCGAGCGCGCGCCGAGACGGCGGCAACTGGCCAGATCGACGCGGGGGTTGCGCTCGGCGTCGTGGCAAAGCACGACCTCGCCGGTGCGGACACAATCGGCGGAGATGCCGGAGTCGGTCTGCAGGCGAACGCCGAGATCGGGAGCGGTGCGGCCGGTGCGGGCACGGCAGATGATTTCGTCTCCGTGGCGCAGGGCGATGGCGGCGCCGGTCGCCCCGGTCAGAGCCTGCGCACGCTCGGCAATCACGCTTATGGCAGGCTCAAGATCGATGTCGCCGGGGTGAATATTAAGTTCGTTGCCGGAAACGCACACCAAGCTTGGCATCGGCTGCGGGTGCATGGATCGGGCATGGCTGCGCGAGGGGGCAAGCGTTGCGAAGGAAGCGGGCACACGGTTTTCTAAAGTGGCAGCAGGGACGGTGCGAAGCAGTTCGCGCACCAGGCGATCCAGTTCGGCGTCCGCGATCAGATGAGCCGTCTGCTGTCCGCGTAAAGATCCTCCAAGCACTCGCGACAGACTCAACACTGCGCGTGATCCGCAAGCCATGCAGGATGGGGTGTTGTTCTTGCTGATCAACTCACATTCAACGCAAAACACAGCGGTCTGTAGGGTGAGAAAGCTGATGTCCTGCCCAGTGAGCTTTTCCTTCATCTTTCGGAGTTCCTCCCGCTGGATTTTTCTTGGGCGAGCGAATGGAGAAAACTACATGGGAGTTCGGCGATTCAGAAGTGACAGGACTGGTTCAGGGCTGTGGATAAAGCGGCGGATAAAAAAGCAGATTCCTCGCTCTGCTCGGAATGACAATGATGTTGGAATGACACTCGTGAAAGGATCGTCCACTCTTAGCTGGCTTGCGCTGTGACCAATCCCGAAGATTGCTCGGCCGTCTGCAGCACCTCGATTGCAGGACTCGCGGCTCGTTCCAGGGCATCCGCCAAAGCCACCGGGAAAACTGAGGTCAGCAGGTTGATGTCGAACTGCAACTCACGGTCAGTGTAGAGGCGGTAGATGGTCATGGAGCCGCACCGGTCGTGCCCGGTGGTGACAAGATCGAGAGTCAGGCACCAGGAACTGGTCAACTCCTGGGCGAAGTGGCTGCCTGGCTTGGTCCAGCGCAACAGCGGAGTTTCTCCCCAGCGGGAAATGAGATGCAGTCCGTGGATGGTGGGGAATTCGGAAGGTTGTGAGTGTAGTTGCAAATCAAAGGCATCGAAGTCGTTGCCCGCGAGCGCGGCCACCAGGATGCGGCAAAGCTGCGCGTAATCACAGGTGACCTTCAACTCTTCTGTAGCTCTGCGGATGGCGAGGTTATTGATAAGAATCTGTCGCTCGATGGTCCGCTGCGCCACCCGCCGCAGTTCGCCAAACTCCAGATAGCCAAGGTGCTGTACGCCGATCCACACTCCCGTACCGAGTACAGCGAGGACCAAGCCCAGCATCTGACCGGTCGGCCAGAGGAGAAACAAACTCAGTAAGGCAAAGAGTGCAGACACAGCGTAAAGCGTGATGACGACCTGCCTGTGGGAAAGTCCGCGCTGCAAAAGTTTGTGATGAATGTGTTCGCGGTCGGCGGTAAATACAGGGCGGCCGTTGATGTAACGACGAACGATGGAGAGCGTAGTTTCAAGAATAGGCAAACCAAACGAAACCACCGGAATGGCGACCGCGATGACGGTGGGCGCCTTCTGCGCGCCTTGCAGGGCGAGGGCGCTCAACATGAATCCAATGAAAAGGCTTCCGCAATCTCCGAGGAAGATGGTTGCTGGACTGAAATTAAAACGGAGAAAGCCCAGAATCGATCCCGCCAGTGCCAGCGCCATTAGCGAAACCAGAGAGGAACCCGTGACCAGCGCGACGGCGAATACAACCATCGTCGAAAAGAGCGCGGACCCCGCAGCCAGCCCGTCGAGTCCATCAATGAGGTTAAAAGCGTTGGTGATGGCTAGGACCCAGAGGATCGTGAGAGGAAGGCCGACAAACCAGGAGAAATGGTGGGTGCCAAAGAACAGCGGCAAATCGAGGATCCGGAGGCCACCGGCAAAAAGCATGGCCCCTGCCACAGACTGAATGGCAACTTTGGCGTAAGGCCCGACTGAATGGATGTCATCGTAAACACCGAGCGCGAAGATGAGGCAGCCGGGGAGGAGAATGGTGAACAAAGTTCTGAGGGAGACCCCGAAATTCGCTGTAAGTTGATGCCATCCAGATAGCAGTACGACCACAAAAGTCAGAAGGAAAGCCAGAAAAATCGCGACGCCGCCGAATCGGGGAAGGGGATGACTGTGCAGGTGCCGCTCCAGAGCGGGAGCCGCTACCCAGCCATGGGCGGTCGCGAGATCGCGCACGTACTTGGTCAGAACAAAGGAAAGCAGGAGCGACCCAGCAAATGTCCCGAGGTAAAAGAGTATCAACACTCTCCTCTATCGAAAGCAGAAGCGCCGAGAGCGGTTGGCTGCCCCGCAGCGCTTTCCCGCGATGCGTTGAAGTTTCCGGTTGAGAAGGATATCGCCTACTCTCAACTCGAATCTGTCACGATGGATCAAAATCTGTTTTCCATTAATCCTTAGACGTCTGCGAAACGTAACCTCAAAGAGAGCCGCGAAACCAGTTTCAACTTTCAGATCCTACAACCATCAACATCGCGGCACTATTCTCTGTCTTGGTACGTGGATCGACTTGTTGGGCTGAGATTCGCGATGTTTGCGATCTGAGCACCGGGGCAGAACAGTGGTCTCGAACTGTTCATGGCCATGCTAGACTTCAAGCAAAAATGCCAGTGCATCTTTCCACGTCGTCCATGCGGTGGAATTCGGTCACTTTCGTTCGCGGTTGGATATTTTTGCTTCTGTTAACGGGGGCATTCGCGATCAAAGTGTTTGCTCAATCCGCCGAGCCGGAAGCCACAACTGCAATCGTTGAAAAAGCAGGGACGCCGTCCGCAGCAGGCTCTCCAAACGCTACACATCTGAGCGAAATTCCGGCCACTCAACCAGGCTCCTCACTGAGACTTGAGGCGGGGGATTTGGTCGAAGTTGGGGTTTACAACGTTCCAGAGCTCACGACCAAGGCGCGCGTCAGCAGCCAAGGCGAGATTTATCTGCCACTGATCGACTATGTCCATGTCGTCGGGCTGACGGCGGAAGAAGCTGAGGGCCTGATCCAGAAGCGTCTTTCGGACGGCGGCTTCGTGAAAAATCCTCACGTCACATTGTTTGTCGACCAGTATGCGTCGCAAGGCGCGAGTGTGTTGGGTGAAGTCGCGCGGCCGGGCGTGTACCCGGTACCGGGACAACAACAGCTTTTCGATCTGATCTCGGCAGCTGGGGGATTCACGGAAAAAGCCGGCCGAAGCATTACGGTCACGCATCGCGCGCAGACTGACAAACCGATTACGGTCCCGCTCTCCCGCAATGTCAGCGACAATCCGGAGAGCAATATCCCCATCCTGCCCGGAGACACGATCATCGTACGCAAGGCCGATCTGGTTTACGTGGTCGGGGACGTGGGAAGGCCGAGCGGATTTCTCATGGACAGCGGGCATCTCACGGTGCTGCAGGCGATTGCCATGGCGGGAGGGACGACGCGTACCGCCAATCTGGGTGGCGCCAGGATCATCCGCAAGGGGCCGGATGGCATTACCGAAACCTCGGTTGAGCTTAAAAAAATACTGAGGGCAAAGGCGCCGGATGTGACGATGCAGGCCGACGATATTCTTTTTGTCCCGACCAGCGCAGCCAAGGCTATTGCTGGACGTACGTTTGAGGCGGCCATGCAAGCCGCGACCGCGGCCAGCATCGTAGCGATCCCCTAGCGAGACATCTCACTGCGTATGAACCTGAGTCCGGACCCGCTCCAGGCCGGACCCCGCGCAACACTGGCGATTCACTGCCACGCCACAGCCTCGACAGCGCGTGGATCTCGTTCCGACAAATCCCGCAATATTTCGAGATAAATTCTGGCGGTATGTTCGCGGGAAAAAAATTGGAGAACATGTCGGCGGCCATTGCGACCGAGGAACTCGCACAACGCTGGATCGGCAGCCAGGCGCAATATCGCCTCCACCAACTCGGCGGGATCTTCTGGTTCGATGAAGATTCCGGCATTGGCTCGCTCCATGACTTCTCTAGCGTAACCATCTACGCCCAGAATTACAGGGCGACCACACGACATGAACTCCAGCATCTTAGTGGGGAGAACGGTTTTGAAAAGCTCGGCGCTCTTCAGCAACACCAGACAAACGTCCGATGCAGCAATGTAAGCCGGAATCTTTTCCCGTGGCTGCTGACCGATGAAAAGCACATTGGTGAGTCCGCGGGCGCTTACTAAAGAGACGACGCGCTGTTTCTCGGCGCCTTCGCCGACGAGCAGGAAGAGAACGTTAGGTGCTCTCTCGCGCAGCAAAGTTGCGGCTTCAACCAGTGTTTCTAAACCGTGCGCATTGCCGATTGTGCCGATATACGAGACGACGAATTTTTCCTCCGCACCCAGTTCACGTCTGAGAGGCATGTTGAGAGAACGCCTGCTAAACAGATTTGCATCGACTCCATTCTCGACTACCAGAATCTTTTCTTCGGGCACCTGCCAGTGTTCGATCAGATGCTTCTTGAATGCAGGGGTCACAACTACAATGCGGTCGGAATGACGATAGAGAAATCCCGCAATCTTTGCCAGCGTGCGATGGAGCAAGGAATCGCTCCTTCCCACTCCGACCGCAGCCAAAGATTCAGGCCAGAGATCGCGAACCTCGAATATGAAAGGGGCACCATTGCAGCGAGCCAGCCACCAGCCTGAGAGACCGACCAGCAGCTGCGGAGACGTTGCGATGACGACGTCGGGCTGGTCAAGGAGGAG
>Ga0210390_10001348_pt1 | contig 23754 bp, 20 predicted proteins | sample IncBWH11OmetaG_FD_161050 | JGI IMG/M metagenome (GOLD analysis project Ga0210390, IMG submission 161050) | Forest soil microbial communities from Barre Woods Harvard Forest LTER site, Petersham, Massachusetts, United States - Inc-BW-H-11-O ... | reverse complement strand
CGAAGCGGGGAACCGGATGGACCAGGCGGTCGCGCTGACCACCCGGCTGCCCGCCACGTTCGCCGGGCTGGGCGCCGGGACGATCACCGCCGGCAACGCCTACTCGATCTGGTTCTACACCCGGTTCCTGTCCGATGCCGACGCGGCCGAAGCCGACGCGATCCTGGCCGCCGCCGCGCCCGGGGTCCGGCAGGACACGCTGGCCGCCAAGGCGGCCAAGCTGGAGATGACGCTCGACCCGCAGGCGGCCCGGGCCCGTAAGGAGCACGCCCGCAAGGACGGCCGCCGGGTGGAGGCCCGCCGGGAGCTGTCGGGGAACATGTCGTATGCCGGGCGGGAGCTGGCGGCGGAGGAGGCGCTGGCGGTCAGCGCGGCGGTGGAGGCCGACGCGGCGGCGCTGCGCCGCGCCGGGATGGACGGCACCCTGCGCGACCTGCGGGTGGCGTGCTTCCTGGACCGGCTGCTGGGCCGTAACCCCTTCGACCGCCTCCCCGCGTCCGCGCCAGCCCCCGCCAGCCCCGCGTCCCCCAGTCCCGCCCCCGGCGACCCGGCCCCCGGCGACCCAGCTGCCGCCGGCACCGGCTCCGACCCCGGCACCGGCACGGGCCACCCCGGCACCACCGGCACAGGCGACCCCGGCGCAAGCGGCCCCGGTACGCCCGGCACCTTCGGCTCGGCGGCCGGCGCCGGCGATCCCGGCAGCGACCCGGCGCCATTCCCGGCGCTTATCAACCTCCTGGTCCCGGCCGGCACCGCGCTCGGCTGGTCCACCACCCCCGGCGAGGCCGGCCGGTGGGGACTGCTCGACCCGTGGGACACCCGCCGCCTGCTGCAGGCCGCCTCCGCGCATCCGCGCACCCGCTGGTGCGTGACGGCGGTCGGGTCGGATGGCACCGCGGTCGCGCACGGCTGCTCCCGCGGACCCCACCGCTGGACCCCCGCACCACCCGCCACCGCCACCGGCACGCCGACCCGGCGATCACCCGGCACCACCTCCAGGCCCCCGCCCGGACCCGACGAACATCAGCAGGCACAACTCGCCGAACTGCTGCGTGCGCTGAACATCACCTGGGCGCCGATCGCCAAGGGAACCTGTGACCACCGTCATCGCGAGGACCGGTACAAACCCAGCCGCAAGCTCGGCCACCTGGTCCGCGCCCGCACCGCCACGTGCCCGGCGCCCGGCTGCGGCGCCAGCGCCTACCACGCCGACCTCGACCATACGGTGCCCTGGCCGAAAGGCCCGTCGGATGAGTGCAATATCGCTCCGCCGTGCCGCCACCACCACCGCGTGAAGCAAGCTCCCGGTTGGAAACTCGAACAAACCAGCCCAGGCGTCATGCGGTGGACCGCGCCCTCGGGCCGCACCTACACCACCACCCCCACCGTCTACGACATCTGAGCGCGTAGCTCAGGCCCAGTCGACAGCGCCCACTAGGTCGCCGAGCCCGGCGGCGTCTTCCGAATTGGGATCCGGGGTCAGCGGCAACCGCCGTTCGGATTAATAAATCGCATCCGACTACCGGGGCCCGGGAACCTGGACCAGTCGAGCGTCTCGGTAGCAGCGCCGAAGTCCCACAGTTCAAGCGTCGCGTGGCCGCGGAGCTTCCCCCATATGCCCGACTTCACGGTCTACTCGCGGACCCGCCGCATGTAGGCGTCGTCCATCCAGAACACAAACTGGCGCGAGTTCGTCTCGACGGCGATCACCTGGCATGGCGTATCCCGGACGATGTCCTCGCCGCCGAACCGGGCGATGGCCGTGGCGCGGACGCAGGCCAGCGGTTCCAGGAGCCAGTCGTCCCCGGAATAGCTGTCCGGCGACGGGGGCTCCTCGACCGACTCGCCGGGGCGCCCGAAGAATTGCCGGCCGCCGGTGACGACCGTGGCATAGCCACCCTCGCAGATCTGATACCGGCCGGTCGACGGCTCGATGAAACCTTCTCCCGCCACGCCGCCGATGGATGCTTCCATGCCGGGGACGATAAACCGGACGAATTTCGCGCGCAGATCCTCGCGGGTCGCGAGATCCGTTCCACGCGATACCGGATCCGCGCGCTCCGAGCGGCCAGCATCGCGTTCACGCGATCGGCCAGCAGGGACAGGGCAGGTTCCGCTGAGGACGCGAGCTTGCGTGCGGTCACGCTATACCGTTCTCCGCCGACGGTCATCCTCGCGCGGACCGAACGTTTGCGGGCACGATCCCTAGTCATCGGGGTGCCTTCGGCAAGGCCACACGCGCCCCGCCAAGGCAAGACGAATGTGCCCGGTCTGTCGCGCGAGTCCGTGACCCTTGTCCTCGTCACCGGGACCAGCGTGGGTGGCCACTCGGTTCGGAGCGGGCGAGCGCGCTCGCCACTACGCAGATACTAGTGGCACCCACCGCACGGAGAAAGAGAACGGGTGGACGGAGCTCCAGCGGGAGTTCCATCACGGCCGCGATGTTGGACAGTAGACGCGCCTGAAGGAGATGATCGCTTCGTGGATGCTGATCCTGGCGCGGTCTATTTGCTAGAAACCGCGAAAGAGCGGCTGGCAAGAGATTTTCCTGGGTATCGCATTTCCGATGTGGACTCGTTCCTCGACGGTGTCCTGGCGGCGCTGCGCGGCGGCGAGCCGCCCTCCCCGACGGTTGTCCGCGCTGTCACTTTCCCTGTCACGAAGTGGCGCACCGGGTACTCCCCGCGAGACGTCGATCGTCTGATCGGCGAGCTTGCGCAACTGGTCCTGAGGCCCGGGTTGGACGCGGACGTTCCGCTGGGCGTCCGCGAGCTGGTCGAACGGATCAGGAGCTCGCGGTTCGGCACGACCCGCCGGGGCGGTTACGACGAAGAAGAAGTCGACGCGTTCCTCGACCGGATCATGGACAGTCTCATCCGGGGCGAGCGTGGAACGCTGTGGCAGCTGGCGGGCCCGGCCAGGTTCACGACGGTGAAGCTACGCCCGGGATACCTCGTGGCGGACGTGGACAGCCTGCTCGCCTCGGTAGAGCACGCGCTCGCCGAACTTGGCTGATGACCGCGGTGCGGCCGGGCAATCCGCATCGGGAAGAACCGCTCTCCCAAGCGGATAGCGCCCCGACCGACAGCAAAGCCGCCGCGCCCCGGTAAACACCAAGGGGATCCGCGGTCAGTTGATCACGAGGTATTGGGTGTAAGTGGCGGGCCACTTTTTCGTGCCGACACTCCCGCTGCCGCCCGGATCCCAAAACTCAATGAAATCGATACTATTCTGGTCACTCCCATAGCAGGCATAGACGACCACCCAATGGGTACTGTCCCCCGCCATGACGAGCTTATTCTGGCTGATTAGGCTGAGAAGCTCGGCGCTGGGCATAGTTGCGCGAGGATGCTCCACCCTGCCGGCCATTGCGGGCGGGAACATCGGTGATCCTGTGCCTCCCATGGCGGAGTTGTACAATTGTGGTTTTGAGCCGCTAATACTCTGGACGATGTCATCGACTGACGGGTCGGGGTTGCCGGTCTCGATGAGCGTCTTTTTTGTTTTGTCGAACTCTTGCCTGTAGCTTTCTGCCCACCTGTGCTCATTAGCTCCTGAATAGGCGTACATGTGCATGCATTCCAGCAGGGTGATCTGTACACCCGCGCACTGGCACGCAGTCGCGGCGGCGGCCGCGTAGCAGAGCATTCCTGTTTGCGCCACACCATGGGCCGGGCTCCACATCGTGCTGTGAGCCTGGACAGCAAAAGGCCGCTGAACTCGTCGCTGCGGGTGGTCGTCACGACCGGTGACCAGGACGAGCATGTTGAGCTGGCACACAGTGCAGGGCAGGTCAGGATTAACGCACTGAACGTGATAGGGGCTGGAGTAGCTCAGGCAGCCACTCCAACTGCACCGCATAGTCGGCTCCAGCGGTCGGCCGTCCGGATCCCATACCTGTCTTTCGCACTCCAGGCACACGACCGGTGGAAGCACGACCTGTGCAGGCACGACCTGTGCAGGCGGGCCGTCGTCGTCTGATACCACTTCAAATCCCTCGGCCAGCAGCATTGCTTCCAGCAAAGCCTCTTCTTCAGGGGAGAGATCAGCGCCTTGTTGCGGGTTTGTCATCTGGTCTACCTGCCTGTCTCGTGGACTGGGAACTCATGGACACCCAGGCGGTTCATGTCCTCGTGGAACGCAGCCGCCTGAGGGCTTCGCCGGCAACCACCGCGCGGCGCTCTTCGGGGATCTGGGCAAAGCGGGGGTTCTCGGCGATCACCTTGTCCATAACCTGGCTGATATCAGCCACGGTCACCGGAGCGGAGGAAACCTGCTGGGGCTGCGAGCTAGCCAACTCACGGGCACTTCCGATGGTGACGCCGTACTGAGCCAGCTTGGCGACCCGCTGCGCCGCCGCGTCAGCGGTCAGCTCATCCATCAGCGCCTTGGTGGGCACCCCGAAGCCCCGCTGACCGGCGTCATACACAATCCACTCACGGAATGGCCCCCAAGCCGGCTCCGAGCCATCCCAGCGCCAGCAGCTCTCCCGGAGATAGCCGTACCACGCATCCACGTCATAGGCGGACGCCGCCTCCTGGGCCAGACCCTGATCATGGCTTGCGGTGTACTGGCTGATCAGCTCGTCGGCTTCGGAGTTGAGCTGACCGCTGGTCAGCATGCTCGTACGGTCATTCTCGGAAGAGTCGTCCAGCCGGTCAAGCAGCCGCTCCATTACCGCATGCTTGGCAATCCCGCGTGATTCCAGGGTCTGGACAAAGCATGCGCGTCTGTTCTCCCACGGCGTGTCAGGCGCCTGGTCGTAGTCGCCCTTCAGCTCATCGAGCGCAACGTAGATCAGCCGGCCGACGTCATCGCCTGTTGTCATCACGGCTCCTTGCTGCTGGGATTCCAGCGGTTGGCGTCAGGCCCGATAAGCAAGCACACTAGGTGGCGCGCCGGTGTCGGCCCACGCTGATCACCGCAGAGTTCGGGGCAGAGTGCTTCTGCGCTCTCTAGCAGGGCATCCTTTGCTTTCTGGCAACCTCCACGACCTGATAGCGTCGCCAAGCTGCTAGCCGTGCCGCGAAAGCGTGGCGCCGGCCGCTATTCACGCGACACTGCCCCGCCGTACGCTTTGCCGCGTGGAGGGGACCAGGCACTGGGTCCGCGTCGGCCTACGTGACGTCCTGCATGACATCCCCGGTGGCGGCGCGGATCTTGTGCAGCACCGCGGTGATCGCCGCGGCCTCGGGCTTGCTGTAGTCGGGCAAGCCGAACCACGCCCCGTTGAGCGCCACGGTCGCCTCCCGCACCACCGCGCGCCCCTCGTCGGTGATCGTCGCGAGGACGATCCGCCGGTCATCCGGTGACATCTGCCGCTGGACGAGCCCGCGCTGCTCGAGCTTCCTTATCGCGTTCGTCACCGAGGCGGGGTGCACCATGAGGCGCACGCCCATCTTGCCCATCGGCAGCGAGCCGCTACGGGTGAAGGCCAGCAGCTGGAGCGCCTCGTAGCCCGCGAACGTCAGGCCGTGCGGCTTGAGCGTGTCCTCTACCTTGCTGAGCAGGAGCTGCTGCACGCGCATCACCGACGTGACGGCGGCCATGTGGTCGGCCTGCTCCGGCCAGCGGGCGGTCCACTGACGGTGCGCCTCGGCGATGGGGTCGAAGGGCTGAGGAGTAGGCATGCGGCAACCGTATGCGAAGCCACGCTTCTAGACGACTGCTAGCATTTGCTTTAGCGTCCAAATCTTTAGCGTCCAAATATTGGATGTTCAAGGACCTGGAAAGGTGGTCGTACCGTGACAGCTACTCCGGAAGGCACTCCGCTGCACGTGCCGGTTCATCCCGTCCGGTTCGTGACGGCGGCCGCGCTGTTCGACGGGCACGATGCCGCGATCAACATCATGCGGCGCATCCTGCAGGCGCAGGGTGCCGAAGTGGTGCACCTGGGACACGACCGCTCGGTGCGCGAAGTGGTCGACGCGATCCTCGAGGAGGACGCGCAGGGCGTCGCGGTGAGCTCCTACCAGGGCGGGCACGTCGAGTACTTCGAGTACCTGGCGAGCAGCCTGGAGGCGGCCGGGGCCGGGCGGGTGCGGATCTTCGGCGGCGGCGGTGGCGTGATCGTGCCCGAGGAGATCGACCGGCTCGCGAAGGCCGGGGTGCGCATCTTCACTCCCGAGGACGGCCAGCGGCTGGGCCTGGCGGGCATGATCAACGAGCTGATCAGTGACTGCGACGTCGACCTGGCCGCCGAGCCGCCCCCGCTCGAGGCGGTGCTCGCGGGGGACCGCAGGGCGCTGGCGCGCGCGATCACGTGCGTGCAGGCCGGTGCGCTGCCGCCCGCGGACGCGCAGGCGCTGGCGGCGGCCGCGGCGGCGCGCCGGGTGCCGGTGCTGGGGATCACGGGCACGGGCGGGTCAGGGAAGTCGTCGCTGACCGACGAGCTCGTGCGGCGGCTGCGGACCGACCAGCAGGACAAGCTGCGCGTGGCGGTGCTCGCGGTCGATCCGACCCGGCGCCGCGGCGGCGGCGCGCTGCTCGGCGACCGGATCCGGATGAACGCCCTCGACGGCGACCACGTGTTCTTCCGGTCGATGGCCACCAGGGGCGCGCGGGAACTGCCGGAGAACATCGAGGCCGTCATCGGCGCGTGCAAGGCGGCCGGCTACGACCTGGTGATCCTGGAGACCCCGGGGATCGGGCAGGGGGACGCGGCGATCGTGCCGCTGGCCGACGTGTCGCTGTACGTGATGACGCCCGAGTTCGGCGCGGCGACGCAGCTCGAGAAGATCGACATGCTGGACTTCGCCGACGTGGTGGCGATCAACAAGTTCGAGCGGCGCGGGGGCGCCGACGCGCTGCGGGCCGTGTCACGGCAGCTGGTCCGCAACAAGGCCGAGTTCGGGGCCAAGCCCGCGGACATGCCGGTCTTCGGCACCAGCGCGGCGACCTTCAACGACACCGGCGTCACCGCCCTCTACCAGCACCTGGCCCCGCTGCTCGGCGACGCCGGGCTGCCGCGAAGCGAAGGGGTGCTGCCCGCGGTCGCCGGACGCACGTCGACGGACGCCGTGTCGGTCATCCCGCCCGCGCGGACCGGCTACCTCGCCGAGATCGCCGCCAGCGTGCGGGGCTACCACGCGCACACCGCCGGGCAGGCTGCGGCGGTGCGGCGGGTGCAGCAGCTTGCCGCCGTGCACGCTGAGCTCCGTGAGGATGATTCGGAACGAATGGTGGCTCCTCCCCACGGCCACGCTGACCCCCAGGCCGCCGAACGCGCCGTGGCCTCTCTCCTCGACCGTGCCGCCCGCGAGGTCACAGAAGACAGCCGTGCGCTCATCGAAGGCTGGCCGGCTGTCGTCGAGTCGTACTCCGGCGAGCTGCATACCGAGATGAGTTGGGAGTCGCTGTCCGGCAGCGTGATCCCGCGGGTGGCGCTGCCGCGCTGGACCGATCACGGTGAGCTGCTGCGTTTCCTGCGGGAAGAGAACCTGCCCGGCTACTTCCCGTTCACGGCCGGCGTGTTCGCGTTCAAGCGGGCGGGGGAGGACCCGGCGCGGATGTTCGCGGGGGAGGGCGACCCGTTCCGCACCAACCGCCGGTTCAAGCTGCTGTCGGCGGGCAGCCAGGCGACCCGGCTGTCGACCGCGTTCGACTCGGTCACCTTGTACGGCCGGGACCCGGGGGAGAGCCCCGACGTCTACGGCAAGGTGGGCACCTCCGGGGTGTCGATCGCGACGCTCGAGGACATGAAGGCGCTGTACGACGGGTTCGACCTCGACGCGCCCACCACGTCGGTGTCGATGACGATCAACGGACCCGCCCCGACCATATTGGCCTTCTTCCTGAATACGGCGATCGATCAGGCAGTCGCCACCATTCGTTCCGAGAAAAGAAGAGAGCTCACGCAAGCCGAGGCGGAACAGGTGCGCGCCCGGGTGCTGGCGACGACGCGGGGCACCGTGCAGGCCGACATCCTCAAGGAGGATCAGGGTCAGAACACGTGCATCTTCTCCACCGAGTTCTCGTTGCGGATGATGGCCGACATCCAGGAGTGGTTCATCGCCAACAAGGTCCGCAACTTCTACTCGGTGTCGATCTCCGGCTACCACATCGCGGAGGCGGGCGCGAACCCGATCAGCCAGCTCGCCTTCACGCTGGCCAACGGGTTCACGTACGTCGAGGCCTACCTCGCCCGCGGGATGAACATCGACGACTTCGCGCCAAACCTGTCGTTCTTCTTCTCTAACGGCATGGACCCCGAGTACACGGTCATCGGCCGGGTCGCGCGGCGGATCTGGGCGGTCGCGATGCGCGACAGGTACGGCGCGAACGAGCGGTCGCAGAAGCTCAAGTACCACGTGCAGACGTCGGGCCGGTCGCTGCACGCCCAGGAGATGGCGTTCAACGACATCCGCACCACGCTGCAGGCGCTGTGCGCGATCTACGACAACGCGAATAGCCTGCACACCAACGCCTACGACGAGGCGGTGACGACGCCTTCCGAGGAGTCGGTGCGCCGGGCGCTGGCGATCCAGCTGATCATCGGCAAGGAATGGGGGCTGGCGATGAACGAGAACCCGCTCCAGGGCTCGTTCATCGTCGACGAGCTGACCGACCTGGTGGAAGAGGCGGTGCTGGCCGAGTTCGAGCAACTCAGCGAGCGCGGCGGCGTGCTCGGCGCGATGGAGACCGGCTACCAGCGCGGCCAGATCCAGGACGAGTCCATGCTGTATGAGCAGCGCAAACACGACGGATCGCTGCCGCTCATCGGCGTCAACACGTTCCGCAACCCCAACGCGGAGGCGCAGGCCGCGCCGGTCGCCCTGGCCCGCGGCACAGAGGAAGAGAAGAAGTCCCAGCTCGAACGCGTCCGCGACTTCCAGGAGCGGCACGCCGACCAGGCCTACGCGGCGCTGGCGGCGCTGAAGGAAACCGCCCGGACCGGCGGCAACATGTTCGCCGCCCTCATGGACGCGGCGCGGGTGTGCAGCCTGGAACAGGTCACCGAGGCGTTCTTCGAGGTCGGCGGCCAGTACCGGCGCAACGTCTGAACCTTTGTCGGGGGTGCGGGGGTCGTCCCCCGCGAGTAGCTGACAAGCTGGTGCCCATGCTCGCGGACGACGATCTCGGGCATCCGGTCGAGGTGCCGCGGCCGGGCCGGGGCTCCCGCCGGGTGGTGTCCCTTGTCCCGTCGCTGACCGAGTCGGTGGCAGTCACCAGGCCAGCGGCGCTCGCGGGCGCCACGATCTGGTGCACCCATCCCGCGGACCTGGACGTGCCGCGGGTCCGCGGCACCAAGAACCCCGACCTCGCGGCCATCGCCCGGCTGGAACCCGACGTCGTGCTGGCCAACCAGGAAGAGAACCGGCGCGTCGACGTGGAACGCCTGCGCGCGGCCGGGATACCCGTGTGGGTGACCGTGATCAGGACCCTGGACGAGGCGATCGCCTCGCTGCGCCGGGTGTTCACGGTGGCGCTCGGCTGGCCATCGCCGTCCTGGCTCGACGACGCCGAGCGGACCTGGCGTTCCCCCGCGCCCGGGCCGCGGGTCCGCGCGGTGATCCCGATCTGGCGCGACCCCTGGATGGTGGTGGGATCGGCCACGTTCACCGGCGACGTGGCGGCCCGGCTCGGGCTCGACAACGTCTACAACGACCACCCCGACCGGTACCCGCACGTCGGTCTCGACGAGGTAGCGGCGCGCCTGCCCGAGCTTGTCGTGCTGCCCGACGAGCCGTACACGTTTGGCCCGGACGACGGGCCAGAGATGTTCCCGCGCCAGCGTGTGGCGCTGGTCGAAGGGCGCAGCCTCACCTGGTACGGCCCCTCGCTCGTCGCCGCCCGCGCCCAGCTGACCGCGCGGCTCGCCGCGGCCCGCCCCGCCGACCTCCCGTAGCCGTACGACCCGGGCGCGCCCCACCCGCCTCACGTGGCTGTGTGACCCCCGACACCTGGTGGGCTTATTCAAAACTGATATCATTTTGATAGAAGACAGATATCCCCCTTTGGAGGCTGCCATGCAGGCGTCAACCCCAGCCAGCCAGTCCATGATCGTCACGACTACCGAGAACATCCCGGGCACGCGGGTGGTGAAGACGCTAGGCCAGGTATTCGGGCTCACCGTCAGGTCCCGGAGCCTCGGCGGCAACATCGTCGCCATGCTCAAGGGCCTCGTCGGCGGCGAGATCCATTCCTATGTCAAGCTCAACGAGGATTCACGGCGCCAGGCGCTCGACCGCATGGTGCAGAACGCGGCCGCCATGGGCGCGAACGCCGTCACCATGATGCGGTTCGACTCTTCCGAGATGGGCGCGGCCATGAGCGAGATCGTCGCGTACGGCACCGCCCGGGTCATCGAGTGGACCGACGTCCAGCCGGACGCGGCAAGCGACCAGGCCTGAGGAGGCCGTCATGGGCGTCACCGGCTGGGTCATCATCGCGATCCTGATCGTGGGGATCGCCGCCGCCCTGTTCGGCTGGGACCGCTACCGCGGCAGCCGCAAGAGCGCCAGCGGCAGCGCCGCGCAGCCGACGGACGAGGTTTTCATCGACCCGGACACGGGCCGCAGGATGCGCGTCTGGTACGACCCGCGTTCAGGGAAACGCGACTACCGGCCCGAGTGATCTAGGGTGACACACCCGAGGCGTGTCATGATCAGGCGGGAAGGGGGCGCCCGTGCGATACCTGATCGTGGCCGAGGCCTACCGTGACCTGGAGCAGCTCAGCAGTCGGCTGGCGCTGACGGACCGGCTGGCCGCGCTGCTGGCGCAGACTCCGGCGGAGCTGCTGCCGACCGTTTGTTACCTGAGCCAAGGGCTGATCGCGCCCGAGTTCGCCGGGGTGGACCTTGGCCTGGCCGAGAAGCTCGCCGTCCGCGCGGTGGCCGCCGCGGCCGACACGGACGCGGCGCAGGTCGCCGCCCTCGTGCGGGAGACCGGCGACCTTGGTCAAGCCGCCGAGCGGCTGCTGGCCCGGCCGGGCGAGGCGGGGGTCGGTGGCCCGGCGGCGGCCAGCCTGGAGGTCACCGAGGTGGTGCGCACGCTCAGGGAGATCGCCGCCGCCGAGGGCGCGGGTTCGCAGGGCCGCAAGCTAGAGCTGCTGGCTGGGCTGCTCGCTCGGGCCACCCCGCTGGAGGGCCGGTACCTGCTGCGGCTGGTCACCAAGAACCTGCGGCTCGGCATCGGCACGCCCACCATCTTGGACGCGCTCGCCCAGGTGTACCTGGGCGGCAAAGCCGCCAGGCCGGTGCTCGAGCGCGGTTACAACATCTGCTGCGACCTCGGCAAGGTGGCGGCCGCCCTGGACAGCGGCGGCCTGGCCGCGGTGGAGCGGCTGCGGGTCCAGCCGGGCAACCCGGTTCGGGTCATGCTGGCGCAGCGGCTGGCCGACGCCGGGGAGATCCTCGCCCGCCTGGGCGGGCGCTGCGCGGCCGAGTACAAGTACGACGGCGTCCGGGTCCAGGCGCACCGCACCGCCGACGGGAGGATCGAGCTGTTCACCCGGCGGCTTGAGGAAATATCCGACCAGTTCCCCGACGTCGTCGAACTGCTGCGGGCGGGGTTGACGCCGGCCGAGGCGATCGTCGAAGGGGAGGTCGTCGCGTACGACGCGGCCGCGGCCGAGCTGCGGCCGTTCGGCGAGGTCATGCTGCGCCGCCGTAAGCACGGCATCGACCAGGCCGTCAGGGACGTGCCCGTAGGCCTGTTCTGCTTCGAGCTGCTGTACGCCGACGGCGAGGACCTGACCATGCTGCCGTATCCGCGGCGGCGCGCCGCGCTCGAGGCGGCCCTGACCCTGTCGCCCCGGCTGCGGCTCACCACCGCCGCCGAGGTCACCGACCCGGCCGCGCTTGACGCCATGTTCGCCCAGGCGGTCACCGACGGGTGCGAGGGCCTGGTGTGCAAGTCGACCGGGCCGGACTCGGCCTACCAGGCCGGGGCGCGCGGCTGGCAGTGGATCAAGCTCAAGCGGGACTACAGGACCGAGCTGTCCGACACCGCCGACCTGGTCGTCATCGGCGCGTTCGCCGGGCGTGGCCGCCGCGTGGGGGTCTACGGCGCGGTGCTGCTCGCCGCCTACGACCCGGACGCCGACACGTTCCGCGCGGTGACCAAGTGCGGCGCCGGGTTCTCCGACGCCGACCTGGCCGCGCTGCCCGCCCGGCTGGCGCCGCTGCTGAGCCAGCACAAGCCCGCCCGGGTCGACTCACGCCAGGAACCTGACGTCTGGTTCGAGCCCGGCCTGGTCCTGGAGATCCTCAGCGCCGAACTGACCCTGTCCCCGAACTACACCGCCGCCTGGGGCCTGATCGAGGACGACGCGGGCCTAGCCATGCGCTTCCCGCGGTTCACCGGTCGCTGGCGCGACGATAAGGCGGCGGAAGACGCCACCACGACCCGCGAGCTAGCCGAGCTGTTCCTCACCGCCAGGCGCACGCCCACCGGCGGCTAGTCTGCCCAGGTCAGGAGCGCGCGGATATGCTGCTGTCTCATGCGCGCTGACGATATTCGCTTTTTCGCCCTCTTCGACGGCCTGACCGGCGACCAGCTGACGGAGCTGGTCGAGGGGAGCGACGAGGTCCGCATCGAGCCCGGTGTGGAGCTGTTTCACGAGGGCGAGCACGCGGATTACTGGTGGGTGCTCGTCGACGGCGCCGTCGACCTCGTGCGCCACATCGGCCGCGAGGACACCGTGGTCGGCCGGATGGACGTGCCGGGCCGCTGGGCCGGAGGGTTCCGGGCCTGGGACGAACACGGCGTGTACCTCGCCACCGCCAAGGGAGCGACCGCCGGGCGGGTACTCCGGGTGCCCGCTGAAGTGCTGCGCGACAGGCTTAACGCCTGGTTCCCGCTCGGCAGGCACCTGATCGAGGGCCTTTACCGCACCGCGCGGTCCATCGAGTCGACGGCACGGCAGCGCGCGTCCCTCATCACCCTCGGCACGCTCGCCGCGGGGCTGGCGCACGAGATCAACAACCCGGCGGCCGCTGTCACCAGGGCGGTCGACGACCTGGAGATCGCGGTGCAGACGCTGCTCTCCTCCTTGCGGCGGCTCGCCCACGACGAGATCTCGGCGAAGCAGTTCGCCGCGCTCGACGCGCTGCGCCAGCAGATCGAGTCCGCGGCGGGGGTCCGCGACCCGCTGGCCATCGCCGACCAGGAAGAGATCCTGGCATCATGGCTTGCCGACCGTGGCATCGCCGATGAGTGGACGATCGCCCCGCCGCTCGCCGCCGCCGGGGCCGACCTCGACTGGTGTGAACGCGTGGCGGAGGCGCTGGACGGACCGGGACTCCAGGCGGGCCTGGAGTGGGTGGCGAGCACGCTGTCGGCCGCTGCCTTGCTGTCCGAGATCAAAGAGTCGAGCGGACGCATCTACGGACTTGTCGACGCCGTCAAGTCCTACTCACAGATGGACCGCGCGTCGACGCAGCACATCGACGTGACCGAAGGCCTGGAGAGCACGCTGGTGATGCTCGGGTACAAGCTCGGCGGCGGTATCGCGGTCGTGCGGGACTACGCCGCCGACGCCCCCAGGATCGAGGCCTATCCCGGCGAGCTCAACCAGCTGTGGACAAACCTCATCGACAACGCCATCGACGCGATGGACGGCGCGGGCACGCTCCGGCTCACGACGCGGGCCGAGGGAGCTGACGTGGTCGTCGAGATCTGCGACAGCGGTCACGGCATGCCGCCGGAAGTGGTGGCCCGCGCCTTCGAACCCTTCTTCACCACCAAGGACGTGGGCAAAGGCGTCGGCCTCGGCCTCGACATCGCTCAGCACGTCGTCACCGAACGCCACGGCGGCACGATAACCATCGACTCCCGTCCCGGCCAGACGGTGCTGCGCGTCCGCCTCCCCGCCCGCCCCGGCCGACTGAGTTGACGGCGAAGATGGCATATGGAACGCTCCGTTCGTGGACAGGATCAGGATCCGTGTCCGTCGCGAGGGCACGCGCTCGATCAGATTTCCAGCAATAATCTTCGTGGTTTTGTGTGCGGTCGCGGCGACCACGTCGGCCTGCACCGGGTCGGCCGGCGCGGCCCCTGCCGCCCGCGACACAGCGCCCGCCGCCCGCGACACAGCGCCTGCCGCCCGCGACACAGCGCCTGCCGCCCGCGACACAGCTCGGGTCGCCAGCGCCGCAGTCCATGGCTGCAAGACGTCCGTCAGCCTGCCGAAGGACGAGGCGCCGCACTCCGCTTCGGTCGAGTGGTGGTACTTCAGCGGGCACCTGAGCGGCACAGACGCCAAGGGCCATGTGCACACCTACGGCTACGAATACGTCATCTTCCAGTTGCTCGGCATCGCGTCGAAGCCCGTCTACCTCGGCAACTTGTCCGTCACGGATCTCGCCCGCAAGGCCTTCAAGTTCGCGGGCGAGGAGGCCTTCTACCCAGTCCCGAAGACCCCCAACAGGTTCGCCCTGCACGCGGGGAGCTGGACGATGAGCGGCGCGTCCGGGACAGACACGCTCAAGGCGGCCGTGCCCGATTACAGTCTCCAACTCGGGCTCCGCACCACAGAGCCCGCGGTCCTCGAGGGCAACAAGTGCGGCTATATCTCGCTGGCCTCGCTCGGGTCGTCGTATTACTACTCGTGGACATCGCTGGCGACCACCGGCACGATCGTGGACCACGGCGTCACGTTGAAGGTCACGGGGAAATCCTGGATGGACCACCAGTGGGGGCCGATGAACCTGGCCAGCGGTGGCGGCTGGGACTGGTTCAGCACGCAGCTGTCCAACGGGCAGCAGTACATGCTGTTCTTCATCAGGAACAGCAAGGGCCAGATCGTGGAGACGGCCGGCACCAGGGTCGCCCACGGCGGGAAGGACATCACGTACCTGACCGCCGCCAGCACCCGCGAGAAGGTCACCGGTTCCTGGACCAGTCCGGCGACGCACATCAAGTACGGTTCCGGCTGGCAGATCACCGTCCCCGGCGGCCAGCTGACCCTCATCCCTGACCTGCGCGACCAGGAAGTGGACCTGGTGAACACCCAGGGCACCGTCTACTGGGAAGGCGACGTCGCGATCAAGGGCAAGATCGGCAGCGCCACGGTCAGCGGCGACGGGTACACGGAGCTCCTCCCGCCGGGTTTCTGACCCTAACGCGCCCGCTCCTTGAGCGCGCTGAGGTACCGGGCGATCGCATCCCTGGTGCGATCCGACGACCACAGCTCCGCCACGGCCTCCTCGTCCCCGCCGCGCGCGGCGATACGGTCACGAGCCGGCTGCTGTAGCTGGCGCTTGCTGACCGCGAACACGTCGGCCGGAGTCCGCAGCATCTGACGCGCCCAGTCAACCGCGGAATCCAGCAGGGCCTCCGCCTCGCAGACATGATGAACGAGCCCGATCGACTGCGCCTGCGCCGGATCCAGCAACGCGGCGGTGAGCACGAGATGGCCGGCGGCGGGCCCGACCGCATACCGCATGATCTCCATCGCGACCGGCGGGAAGGGAACGCCGACGCTGAGCTCCGCCAGGCCGATCCTGCCCCGCGCCATCAGGCGGACGTCGCACGCGGCCGCGATGACGCACCCGTCGGCGATGGCGTGACCGTTGACAGCGGCCACCACCGGGCCGCGGTGATCGAAGACGGCCAGGAAGCAATCCGACAGGACCGGAAGGAACTCCCGGACGTAAGACGGCCCGCCCTCGACGATCCGCCGCAGGTCGACACCGGCCGAGAAGGCCGATCCTGACCCCGTGATCACCACGCCGCGGGCCTGATCGACGCCTCGCATCGCCTCGGCGATTGCCAGCAGCAGTTCAAGGTCGAGCGCGTTGACCTTCCCGTGCTGGAGCCGCACGATCGTGACATCGCCGCGTTCTTCGAGGTTCAGCATTCGTCTCCTAGCGTTCGGCCCGCGCGAGAGCGATCGTCGCCGCGGTAGCCCGCTGAGGCCGGCGTGTGACTTCGATCCGGTCTACGGACTTGACGCTCAGGAAGCAGTCCCACTCGGACGGTCCGACCAGCCGCGGGAAGCTGGCCCGCCGGGGGCTCGCGGCGCCTTCGTGCTCGAGCGCGAGGAGCACCCGCTCATCCTCCGCTTGGTCGCGGGTGCGCACGGCGGTGTACTCGCCAGAGCCGATCGTGACATAGCCGGCCGCGTCGGCGGCCCCGGCGAGCGCGAGCAGGGTCCGAAGCCGCACGCCGCGCCAGCGCTCGCCGAGTCGGCTCCAACCCTCGCGGCAGTGAAAGTCCGCGACCACTTCGGCGTCCATCAACGAGCGCAGCTCGTCAAGCGCGAGGCAAGCGGGCCGCTCGACGTCGCCACAGATTGAAACCGGGACGCTGGAACTCATCAACGCCCGATTCTAGGGTCCGCCGCTGCCATGGAGCCATCGTTCCAATGGCGGGATAGCGTCGCGAAGGTCGATGCTGTCGATCTGAACGTGGGCATGAGCACGAGTGTCGCGGTCAGCGTTGAAGGCGATCGCGAGGCCGACTTGACCGAAGAGAGGGAGGTCGGAGCGGCTGTCCCCGATCGCCGCACATCGGTCTAGCGACAGGCCGTCCTGCTCGGCCAGGGCCTTCGCGAAATCGCTCTTGCCGTATTCGTCGCAGGACCCGAGAGCGACGCCGGTGAAGACGCCGTCGCGGACCTCAAGCGTGGGTCCGCAGCAGTCGTCGAATCCGAAGACCTCGCACAGGTAGGTGCCGACCGGGCGCCAGGCGAGGGTCGCCAGGGCAGGGACGACGTCGTGGTCACGGCACCAGCGGACAACGTCGCCGATGCCGCGCACGAGGGGAAGCTTCGCCAGCCAGTCGCTGACCTGCGCCTCGGTGGTCCCGGCCCAGCCTCGCGCGTCCAGTTCCTCGACATGCCTCGCGGTCACCAGCCCGGCGTCCCAGGCGGCCTCAGCTTCCACCACTTGCTCCGCGTGGCCAAGCCTGGCGGCGAGAAAGATCGCCGAGGAAGTCTCCGGGACAAGAGTGCCATCGACATCAACGAAAAGGACCGCTCGCATACCTCATCTACCAACTCCGGCGGGAACACCCTCGTCAGCACCCCGACCGGGCCTGTATTGCCAGTGCCATGGTTCAGCCCGCATGCCGAACTCATTGCCTTCGGGCCAGGATTCATAAAAATTAAACTCATTGCCGTGCCGGCGCAGCCACGCGTACTCGACTGTATCTTTGAAGTCCTCCGGGTGATAGCCAGAGGGAGATCCATCGACGTTCTTGAAGTCAATCGCCGCTTTGCTGGCGATGGTGTGCTGCGAGTAGCTCGGTGGCGACGCGTGCCGGATAGTCCTGGCGATATCGCCATCATAGGCGTTGATGAGCCAATCGACGAAGACAGCAACTTGATCCGCCGGGGAACGATAGCACGATTGAACTAGCAGCTTACGGTCCGGATGCTCGGTCATGAACGCTTCGTTCATACGAACGTATGCTTCGAAAATGTGTCGCGGAACATATTTCTCGGCTATGGTCTTCCGCTCGCCCCGCTCGATGTACTGCTGGTCGCTTATCTTTACGAAATCGGTCGGCACAGGCTCGAGGTCACCAGCGTACGGTGTGTTAACACCATAATCCCGCGGCTTGAGATTGATGATTTGATCAACGATGGCCTGCTGGTCGGTGCTCAGCGACGACCTCAGCTGGTCGAGCGTGATGGTAGGTCTCAATACAGCTCGTTCCTCGAGATGATTGAGCGTTGCTAGAAGCTCCCTCAGCGTTGATTCGTCGAATGAGGCAATCGGTTGATTCATGCGTACGCTCATCCCCCTCGTCTCCGCCTCAGTCGGCATAGTGGTCCAAACACTGTGCCTCGACGCTGTGCCTCGCCACGCTGCCCCGACCGTGCCGCTATCCGTGGGTCCAGCTGGTGGCGGCGAGGAACAGTATCGCGGCCACCACGACGCACATGACCACGATGCGCAGGGCTCGGCGCCCGCGCGGTACGCGCATCCCCGGGTTCGTCTCGTTGTCTGGTGTCGTCATCGGGGTTACGCCTCCTGCGGTGGTACGGAGTTCGGGGTCAACGGGCCAGTGGCGGTCGGGGCGCGGTGAAGGAGCCGCCCGGCCGCGGCGGCGCCGCCCCATCCGATGGCGGCGAAGACCACGATGGTGAAGCCCAGCAGGACCAGGTTGTGGCCGATCCGGTCACTGATGGTGCCCGGCAGGGTGAAGCCACCGTCCGCGTCGGGCGGGCCGCCGCCGCCGATCACGGCGACCGCGATGGTGGCGTAGACGAACAAGCCGAGGCTGCTGGCGATGGCGGCGAGCCGGGCGATGCGCTTGCCAGCGATCGGGTCACGGCTCCACAGGGTGCCGGCGGCGCCCACGAGGAACGGCACCGCGATCACCTGCACCAGCCGGTGCCAGCCCACCGTGTTCGGCAAGATCTGGTCGAGGAAGGTGAACCCGGACACGGTCAGGAAGATCACCGCGATGAACAGGCCGCCGAGCAGGCCGGGAAGTGCGACGCCGGGCCGGCGTACGAGAGCACTGGCACCGAGCAGGACACCGAGCATGAAGACAGTCAGGATCGACACCGCGATCCATTCGCCGCCGCCGAGACCGTAGTGGACCGCCATTGCGGCGTCCAGGCCGACGGCGCTGGCCGCGAGCACGATCATCGCCCCGGCGCCGGTCGCGGCCTGTCCCCACGGGGGCAGCACGAGGGCGGCGCCGACGCAGCCGAGCGCGAAGCGCATCCGCCGGATCCAGCCCTCGATGTGGCCGAGTTCGCCGAGCATCGCCTGGCCCCACTCGGCCCGCTGCGGGGCCAGCAGGCCGATCGCCCAGCGCGTCAGGCGCAACGGCGCGTCCTCCGCCGGGCCGTCCAGGAACCTGCGCGGATCGCGCCGGTACCACGCGATGAGAATGCCCAGCAAGCTCACCATGGGGACGAAGAACAGGCCACCGAGCATTACGCCTCACTCCAACGGTTGTGCGTGGTCGGGACGGTCCGGTCGGCGCGGGCGGCAGTCAACGCCGCCACAAACTCGCGTCCCTCGCCGGTCAGCCGGTACAGGTGGCGCGGCGGCCGGCTGCCCACGCCGGGCTCCCACGACGTTTCCAGCAGGCCGCGATCGGCCAGGCGGACCAGGATCGGATACAGCGAACCCGACTTCAGGTGCACTTCAGCGGCCAGATCGTAGCCGTAGCGCCACCGGGCCGGGTCGGCGGCCAGCGCCCGCAGGACGTTGATCGCTTGTGGCGACGGGGGGCGGTTACGCTGCATGGGGCTTAACTCTACTCATGTAGCCATAATCGTCAAGGAGCCAGTCCGCACCGTCCTATGGCCGCTCTGCCTGCAATGACCGCACAAGGAAGAGTGCGCCGTGTGCGATCCGAGAGCGAATGGCGAGCAGATCTTGAGGACAACCGCCCTTCGAGCCTGTGCAGACCAACGGGCACCCATGTCGTGGACGGCGAAGGGGTCAGTATCGGCGATCCAGGTGACACCGTCGGGTGACAGGCCAAGACCGCTGATGCGCTCGATGACAAGGACTATCTCCGCGCAGGCCGACACTATCCGCGCGCGGGGTTGGCGACCCCGAGGCCGTCCGCTGCGGACCAGAGCCTCCAGCGCGCGCTCAGAATCGGTCAGCGGCTTAGGGCCCGGCACTCCACAACCTGCAACGATACTCAGAACACCAGTGGTCGCGCCTGTTAATTTGTCCGGGTTCATGCGGCCAGTGGGTGGGGTGCGTGGCGCTCGTGCTGCTTAACGCGTGCCAGGAGCTGGTTGAGGTCGGTGCGGGTGAACTTCCAGTCGAATGGCCTGGCGGTGGCGTTGTAGTGCTGTTCGAAGGCGAGGATCTGCTCCGCGAGCTCGTCCAGGCCCTCGAAGTCGTCGGGGTGAGGAGCTTGCGCTGGATGACGGAGAAGTAGATCTCGACCCGGTTGAGCCAAGATGCGCGGGGAGGTGGGCCATCTGGGCGTTGGGGCAGGCGTCGCTGAGCCGGGCCGCCGCCGCTTAGTTCTTGTCTGAGGCGCTGCTGTCCGCGACCCAGAAGACCCGCTGTGCCGAGGCGTACGGCTCGGCGCTGATGACCTGGTCGACGAGCGCGGTGAACGGCTTTATCCCCGTGGGCGGCTCGCACCATGCGGTACGGTGCCGTGGCCCGGCGGGACAGCGACTCCAGCTCGGACGGTCACCGCGCCAAGCCCGTCACCTGTAACGGGGCATACACGTACCACATCTGGCTGGAAACCCCCGGCGCGCAGGTGGTGAGCGTCACCGGGACCGTGCCCGATCCCGTCCCCGCGGACACGCAAGACCCGGGCGCCGCGGCGGCCTTGAGCTGGAGATAGGAGATGCCGTCCCCGCCAACCTCCGAACTGAATGTGAACTCCTGGCTTGTGGCGCCGTTGCATGCCTGCGCTGTCACCGCGGTGGTGGTCGCGTCCAGGCACCATCCGGTGCGGGCCGCGAGCCGGAACGTCTCGTGCGTCCCGTCCGATGACGTCACGGGGAACCAGGCCAGTGAGGTGCTGCCCATGCTGAACGGCGCGGTGGCCGCCGTCGCGCTCGTCCCTGGGAGCGAACTAACCGTGAGCATGCGCTGCGGCGGGACGCCCAGCGGGTACGCGTTGACGCCGGCAGGCTCGCCGCCCCAGAGATACCAGGCCTCCATCGGGTTCCATGCCTGAGCTTGCGTGCGGCTGCACGGGAGCAGGGTGACCGCGGCACCCGCTTTCAGGCCCTTAGGCATGCCAAGGCAGAGTTCGCCATCGCCGTAGGGCACGAGTTCCTGTTGCTGCGCGCCGTTGAAGGAAATTGAGGGCATCCGGAAGAACTCCTGGTCCAGGTTCCCGGTGCACGGCTCAGCGGCGAGTTGCTGTCCTGAGGCGTACTTACCGCCTGGCACGGTCAGGCAAAGCCCCTGGTTGGATAGCGGCCGCAGGCTCATGGACCCGTCTGGGTTGCCGACCCGCCCGGATGGGCCCCGGTCCGTCCATACCTGACTGGCCAACTGCGAATCGCCCGCGAGCACGGTCTTAGCGCCCGCGCCCGTGCCGGTCAGGCTCAGGTTGTACTGCGGCGAGACATATCCGTCGGTATAGATCTCCTGATACTGATACGACTGCTGCGTTGTCAGGTCCATGCCGGTGATCCAGGTCGCCGCCGTCCACAGGTCGGCCGCGGTGCCCACGCAGTGCCCAAGCGCCGCGTGGTGCCCGATGACCGCGCCGGACGTGATGGCGACACAGAACCGCCCGTCCGGCTCGGTGACGTAGTACGCGGGATTGTCGATGTTGTAGAGAACCTCGATGCCCATGAACGCCTGCGCGGGGGAGCCAGAGCAGGTCTCCAGGCGCAGCGCGGCTCCCGCCGCCTCGGCCCCGACCCTGGTCAGGCAGAGCGACGTGTTGGCGACCGAACGCAGAACACGCTCCTGCCCGAACGGTGCCACGTTCTCGGTGCCGACCTCCCACAGCGCGCCCAGCGGGAGAGCCCACGGCTGCACGGCTTGCGCCGACGACCCAGCCGTCGAACCCGCTACGCCGAGCGCGATCGTCGAGTTGAGCTCCCCGGCCGTGGCGTCCAGGTTGGTCGCGGCCCACACCTCGGTACCTGGTGCGGTCAGCACCGGCCCGCACTTGTCCAAGGTGACCGCGTCACCTGCATCGAAGAAGCCGCTGGACAGCGACAGGCACAGCTTCCTATCGCCGATCGGGGAGATGAAGAACATCGGGGTGGACCCCGATGACCGGAAGGTCGCGAACCGCTGGCTCCTGATGCCGCGGCAGGTCGCCACATCGAGCGCGGTGCCCACCTGGTACCTGGCTCGCGGCACGTCGAGGCACAGCCTGGTGTCGTAGGCGGGCCTGATAGTCCAGTCCTTCTCCCGCAGCCACCGCTTCCCGTTCGCGGTCCCGTCCTTGTGGACCCGGACGGTCACACCGGACTTGCGGGCACCGCCCGCATCCATCACCAGCCCGCTCGCGTTCGCGTACAGCCCGGTCGCCGTCACCGTCGATGCCGTCATGGTGACTGCCCGGGCGGCCGCCGTGCCCGTACCTGGTGTGAGGACCACCGAGGCTCCCGCCGCGACCACCGCCGCCAGCGACGCCGCTATGACCGTCATCCGCTGCCTGAGTGTCATCACGCCGCGTACCCGCATCCTGCCACCCATCGCGCTCCCGACCGAGCCTGAGAAGGCCACACGACTCCGCAACTCAGCACAGACATGTGCCGGATGTGATCCTGACAGCGCGTGCAAACACGGTCAACTACCTGAGGCAGTTGTTAGGCATTCGGCTCTAGTGGTCGCGCCTGTTCATTCATCGGGGCGGGGTGATCCAGGCGGTGGTGTCGCCGAGGTAGAGGCCGCAGGCGCAGTCGAGTACTTCCTGGGGTGTGCCGCGCGGGGTGGCCGCTGGGCAGGACGGATTTCTCGTAATCGTCGTGGCTGGCCCGGTAGATGGCAAAGCCCCAGGTAGAGGCCGATCCGGCGTCTCGCAGGCGCATCAGGGGCAGTGCCGTCGGGGAGGTGCCCGGCGACGTAGGCGAACTCCCCGTGGTAGCGGACGGCGATGCAGGCGAGCTGGGGCCAGCGCTCGGCTCCCCTGGCGGCCAGCCGCTGGCGCAGCGAGGTCTTGATCGACTCCGGTGGCTTGGCCATGCGGCCATCATGCCCTGCCCGCCTGGCTGCACCATGGAGCGCGTGCCTTCCAGTCCCTATGTCATATGCCTTGGCGCCGCTGACCGCACCGGGCTGCGAACAGCACTACAACGCCACCGCCAGGCCATTCGACTGGAAGTTCACCCGCACCGACCTCAACCAGCTCCAGGCACGCGTTAAGCAGCACGACCGCCACGCACCCACCCACTGGCCGCATGAACCCCGACAAATTAACAGGCGCGACCACTAGAGGTCGTAGACGGTGGGTGTGGTGGTGTAGGTGCGTCCTGATGGCGCGGTCCACCGCATGACGCCCGGGCTGGTTTGTTCGAGTTTCCAGCCGGGAGCTTGCTTCACGCGATGATGGTGGCGACACGGCGGAGCGATGTTGCACTCATCGGTGGTTCCCCCCGGCCAGGCCACCGTATGGTCGAGGTCGGCGTGGTAGGCGCTGGCGCCGCAGCCCGGCGCGGGGCATGTGGCGGTGCGGGCGCGGACCAGGTGGCCGAGCTTGCGGCTGGGTTTGTACCGGTCCTCGCGGTGCCTATGGTCGCAGGTTCCCTTGGCGATTGGCGCCCAGGTGATGTTCAGCGCGCGCAGCAGTTCGGCGAGTTGTGCCCGCTGGTGCTCGTCGGGTCCGGGCGGCGGCCTGGTGGTGCCGGGGCCGGCGGTGCCCGGCCTGGTGTTGCTGGCAGTTGCGGTGGTAAGCGGTGGTGCGGGGGTCCAGCGGTGGGGTCCGCGGGAGCAGCCGTGTGCGACGGCGGTGCCGTCCGGGCCGACGGCCGTTACGCACCAGCGGGTGCGCGGATGCTGGGAGGCGGCCTGCAGCAGGCGGCGGGTGTCCCAGGGGTCGAGCAGCCCCCACCGGCCGGCCTCGCCGGGCGTGGTGGACCAGCCGAGCGCGGTGCCGGCCGGCACGAGCAGGTTGATCAGCGCCGGGAATGGCGCCGGGTCGCTGCCGGGATCGCCGGCGGCCGCCGAGCCGAAGGTGCCGGGCGTACCGGGGCCGCCCGTGCCGGTGGCGCCGGGGTCGGAGCCGGTGGCGCCGGTGCCGGTGGCAGCCGGGTCGCCGGGGGCCGGGTGGCCGGGGGCCGGGTCGCCTGTGCTGGCCGGGGCTGGCGCGGACGCGGGGAGCCGGTCGAGGGGGTTGCGGCCCAGCAGCCGGTCCAGGAAGCACGCCACCCGCAGGTCGCGCAGGGTGCCGTCCATC
>Ga0210390_10001347_pt1 | contig 23771 bp, 19 predicted proteins | sample IncBWH11OmetaG_FD_161050 | JGI IMG/M metagenome (GOLD analysis project Ga0210390, IMG submission 161050) | Forest soil microbial communities from Barre Woods Harvard Forest LTER site, Petersham, Massachusetts, United States - Inc-BW-H-11-O ... | reverse complement strand
TCCGCGCTGGAGTCGGAGGCGGACGCCGATGCGGACGAAGAAATTGTGTCTAGTGGGCGATAAGGGAATCGAAAGAGATCGCAGTTACGGTAAGCTGAAAAATAGCGCGGGTTGAGAACCCGCGCCGGGATGGCGAGCCAGTTGATTTAGTTCTGCTTCATCTGGTCGTTCTTCATGGTGTCGTCCTTCTTCATGTCATCTTTCTTCATATCGTCTTTCTTCTTCATGTCATCTTTTTTCATCGTGTCTTGCTTGGCGGCCTTCTTGGTTTTTGGCTTGGCGGTCGTGGACGTGGTCGCAGGTTTGTCCGATTTCATTTGATCGTTCTTCATTTGATCACTCTTCATCGAATCGTTCTTCATCTGATCGTTCTTCATGGTGTCTTGCTTGGCGTCGTCTTTTTTCATGGTGTCCTGCTGCATCTGGTCCTGCGCGAAGGCGGCCATCGATGCGGTCAGGGTACAGGCGAGCAGCACAGTGCTGGAAATCTTTTTCATGGTGAATCTCCTTGGATGATTTTGAAATTGTCGGCAGGCTCTGACCTGCGGGCAGAGATGGGATGAGCCGCGCGAGCAGAAGTTACGGCAAGTTCCGTTTTTCGGTTGGGTTCGAGAGGATCAGCTCAAAGTAAATTAGCGGATTCTTCCGATACACGACGCGCCCGACTTCACGGAAGCCGCACTTGGCGTAGAAGCCGCCAGCGCCCGCGTCATTGTCGAAGGCGTCGAGGCGAATGGCATCGGCGGGCCAGGCGCGGGCTTGTTTGACGGCTTCCTTAATAAGGCGTCGGCCAAGGCCCTGGCGCTGCATGGCAGGAATCACGGCCATACCCGTAAGGTAGAGCGGGTTCTCCGCGGGAGTGAAATAGGAGACATCAATGGCCCATGGCTTTTGGGTGGGCAGGTTCAGGGTTCCGACGAGGCTTTTGCCTCGGCGCGCGATCAGTACACGCGCGCTCCGAATGGCGAGGAGAGCACCTTTTTCTGAAGTCTTGTTTGATCTGAATCCGCGGCGAGTGAGATCTTCCGCGACCGCGGTGTGGAGCGCGGCTAGTTCTATGGCATCAGCTGGGCCGGCGGTGGAAATGGAGAGCTTCATGCCGGTCTTTGAATCTCGAATCACCCTATCATGCAAGTGTCGGTCAGCAGGCCAGTTGGTCGCGGGTCAGCTTCAGGCCGGGAAGATTTCCCAGCACGGTTACGGCAACCGACTCGGTTTTGAAAAACTCGTTGGCCAGTTCGGTGAGATCCTCGGCAGTGACGGCTTCGATTTTCTCGATGAGTTCGTCGAGATCGTAGAAGCGGTCGAAATACATTTCCTGGCGAGCCAGATTCGACATGCGGGCGGTGCTCGACTCGAGCGACAGCATCAGGCTTCCTTTGAGCTGGGCTTTGGAGCGCTTGAGTTCTTCTTCGGGTACGGGTTCGGCCTTGAGGTTGCGGAACTCTTTCACCACAGACTGTACGACTTTGGAGGCGGACGCGAGAGATGTGCCGGCGTAGACCGCCAGGCATCCAGTGTCGCGGTAAGGATTAAGATCGCTGTAAATCGAGTAAGCCAAGCCTTGGCGCTCGCGGATGTTCTGGAAGAGCCGGGAACTCATGCCTCCGCCGAGCAAGGTGTTGAGAATGTAGCCGGCATGTCGCTTCTCGTGCGCGATGGGATGCGCGGGCACGCCCAGGCACAGCTGCACCTGCTCCAGAGCTTTCTTATTGCGGAGAATGATGCGCGAAACAATTTTCGGAGCGGAAGAATGAAAGCCATTTCCGTTCTTCGACGGCTTCATGTGCTCGAAGTGCTTGGTAACCAGTTCGACAAATTGGTCATGATCGAGGTTGCCCGCCGCGGACACGATGATGTTTCCGGGCGAGAAGCGGTGTGCATAGGCATCGACAACCGGCTGGCGCTCGAAGCGCTTCACAGTTTCCTTCGTGCCCAGAATCGGCTTGCCCAGGGGATGATCTTTCCAGAAATTCTGGGTAAAGATTTCGTGGACGAGATAGTCGGGATTATCTTCGTCCATTTTGATTTCTTCCATGATCACGCCGCGTTCGCGGGTGATGTCGGCGGGATCAAAATTGGGATTCAGGACCAGATCGCTGAGAATGTCGAGTGCAGTGGGAACGTGCTCGTCGAGTACTTTGACGTTGAAGCAGATGCATTCCTTGGCGGTGAAGGCGTCCATATTGCCGCCGATGGAGTCGACCTGGCGGGCGATTTCTTCCGCGGTGCGATGCTTGGTCCCTTTAAAGACCATGTGTTCGATGAAGTGGGAAATGCCGTTCCATTCGGCGTCTTCGTCGCGCGAACCGGTCTGCAGCCAGATTCCGATGGAAGCGGAGCGGATGTGTTGCATCTGCTCGGTGATGACGGTCAGCCCATTGGGCAGCTTTTGACGACGAATATTGCGGACTTCTTTTGGCATTTTGAGATTTTCGGTAGTGATAACCTTCTATTAGACGCCGGTTGAAAGCGGAAGACTCGGCGAAGGAATCTCTTCTATTCTGACATAGGGCAATCCCGTGTGCGAGAATAGTTTAGTTATTTAGAATCAGTGGGTTATGAAAGATTCATCGCAAATCTCGCTGCTCGGGTTAGACCGCGACGAACTCGCGGCGCTGGTAGGGAGCATGGGCGAACGACCCTATCGTGCCCGGCAGATTGCGGATTCGGTGTACCGGCAGCGGGTGGAGTCAATCGAGCAAATCTCTACTCTGTCGCAGGAGCTTCGGGCGAAGCTGGCGGAAAAGGGCGTTTCGATCGGGTTACCGCAGATTGAGAATCGGTTCGTATCGGAGGACGGGACAGTGCGGTATCTGATTTCTTTTGCCGACGCGCAGAGCGTGGAGACCGTGTGGATGCCGGAGGGCGACGGTGGGGAAGCAGGAGATGGAAGCGAGGCGGGGCAAGAAGCAGAGCGGTTCGCAGACCTATGTCCCTCGGGGGCTGAAGCCTGTTCCGAAAAGAGTGAGCGCACCGCAGCGCTGAAGCGCTGCGCCACCCAAAAGCGGAAACCGAAACAGGGACAGAATCGCGGGCGCTCGACGATTTGTATATCGAGCCAGGTGGGGTGTGCCGTCGATTGCCAGTTCTGCCTAACGGCTTTGCTGGGGGTGAAGCGCAATCTGACGGCGGGCGAAATTGTCGGTCAGGTTTGTGCAGTGCTCAAGGACCAGAACGTTGCGCCGCCCGAGGATCGCATCAACCTGGTTTTTATGGGCATGGGTGAGCCGTTCCTGAACTATGAAAATTTCGTGAAGGCGGCGCGTCTTTTGGTGGAGGAAGTCGGCATTGCCGAGCGGCGCATGACGGTGTCGACAGCAGGAATCGTGCCGCGCATTCATGATTTTGGCGGAGAAAAAATTCGGCCCAAGCTGGCGATTTCTTTGAACGCTTCGAACGATGCGCTCCGCACCCAGCTCATGCCGCTCAATAAGAAATGGAATCTGGAAATGCTGATGGCAGCGGCGAGGGCGTATCCGTTGCGCGCGCGTGAGTGGATCACATTCGAGTATGTGCTGCTCGGCGGAGTGAACGATGGGCCGCGGAACGCCAGGGAAGTAGTGGAATTGCTGAAGGGCATGCGTTGCAAGGTGAATTTGATCGCGCTGAACCCAGGACCGGGAATTGACTTCGTAACTCCGGAGGTGGAGCGGATCATGGAGTTTCAGAACATTCTGCGCGCGGGCGGGATTCCGGCGTTCGTGCGGCGTCCGCGGGGACGGGACATTTATGCCGCATGCGGACAACTCAAGCGTACGGTTGAGATTGCCACATCACCGGCACTGTCGAGTCCTTTGGCTTAACCGGAGCGGACTCGGTGACGGGCAGTTCCACACGCAGCAGCACGGTGCCATCGTCACGCCGCTCTTGTGAAATCTGACCGTGGTGCTCCTGCAGAATGCCCTGACATGCGCTCAGTCCCAGACCGTCTTCGAGATCGAGCGGAGTTGCCGCGCCGTCGGACGATGGAGTCACGGGCACCGCTTCCGTCGCGATTTGCACTATGGAAATTCCCGCCAGTGATTCGGTGCTGACGGTCATGACCCGGCCGCCGCGCTCGTTCAGCACGTGCAGGCAGTTGGCTACGAGTTGCAGGCAGACCTGCAGCAACTGATTGGAATCGCCCAAAACCTTGGGCAATGCCGGGTCAAACTTGGTTCGAACTTCGATGCTTAGCGCCTTCCACTGGGGCTGTGTGAGCTTGACGGCCGTGCGAGCCAGCGTATTCAGATCGACGGGACTCTTGGGCGCGGGGGCCTGCCGGGCGAAGCTGATGAGGCTAGCGACCAGAGACTTCGTGCGACGAACATACTGTGCGATCTTTGCCGCCAGCGGTTGCTGCTCCGCCGTGAGGTGCGTGCTCAACAGCATCTCCGAATAACCGAGCATGGCGGTGATGGGGTTGTTGAGTTCGTGGGCTGCTCCGCCGACCAGCTGACCAATCGATGCCAGCTTTTCCGACTGAAGAATCTGTGCCTGCAGGCGCTGCAGATTGTCAAAAGAGTCCTGCGACTGGTCGAGCAGGTGAATCAGTTCACGGTCCAGTAAATGCTGGCGCGCGAAGACCAGCAGTCCCATCAGGAATGCGGCGGCCAGCGTCAGCGCCAGCCGAAACACGCGAATGTGCGGCGAGACAGCGTTATCTGACATGGCCCAGGCGGCGAACAGGGGCAGCGAAAAAACCGCAATCATGCTGCAGCGCGCGATCCATACACCGTATACAGTGGAGGTTTCACGGGTATCGGCTTGGGGCTCAGCCGCCTTGGTGCTCAACCCAATCCAGGTGAGCCAAGCCATCGAAGCGGCAATCGGAATATCGTAGAAACCGCCTGTGTAGTAGACGTTTCGCGTGATCGCCCAGTTTGCGAGCGCCGAGCCCAGGGTGTAACAGAGGCTCATGCCGAACAGTCCAGCGTAGAGACTCCTCCAATGACCTTTGGTGCCGGCCCAGCACGCGAACAGGCCCGCCAAGAGCGCTATGTTCTCGGCGATATACACGGAGTTCAGATTGCGATCGTAGGCTGCAACGTCGGCGACGACATATTGCCAGGGCATGACGATCAAGACATAAAGATAGAACCACCACACCAGCAGAAGCGCGAAATCGAGCCGACCGAGCCGCGCGGCATATTCGTCACGAGGGGCATGCGGACGCAAGGCCAGAGCGGCCATCAGCGGGACCACATGCAAAAAGAGCACGACATCGAAGACACAGAGGTCGGGCACTTCGCGGCGCAGCACCACTTCGTAGTAAGTCCAAAAGAGTTGATAGCTAAGCCAGAAAGTAAGGCCCAGGGCGATGAGCGACCAGAACATGCGCATGCGGCCGCGAGAACGTAGCGCTAAGGGAATGAAGGCTATCGCAGCCGAAGCCAACAGCAGAGTGTCGGTAATATCGCACAGTGCCGCCAAAGCAAAAGATTTGGGCAGGATGAGCGCGCCCACGATTAGGGTCGCCAATATGGCAGCGACCGCTCCGAGCCACACTTTGTTACGCTTGCTCAAGACACTCCTCTGCAGGCATTTTAGACGCGATCGGGGGGCGCTATTGGTTACTGTAGTAACCCATGCGTGGTTCGGGCGATCGGATACAAAAATGCGTGGGCAACGTGTGCACCAAACCCTCACTTGCTGGTAAGCTTTTCTCATTCAATAATATGCAGCTAAGCCGCCACGACGTCCGGGGAGATGGACGCGATTGAATCCGCTGGTTGAGCGCTACCAACATTCATGGAGACTGAGAATCCCGCCTGATCCAGGGGAAACCCGCCGGATTGAGCGCTGGCTGGCGACTGCCCGGGTATTTCTGGCAGTTGCGACGCTGGTGGCGATCCGAATGGATCCCACCGAACTGGGCAACTCGTGGGCGGCGTACGGCCTGTTCGTGTTTTATCTGGCGAATGCGATTCTGATCCTGATGCTGCTCAAGCGCAGGCAGCAATCGACCGCTGGCTTTCGGCTGCTGGTGCACGCCGGGGATGTAGCCTGGCCTGCCTTGATTTCAATCTTTGCAGAAGGACCGAGAGCGCCCTTCTATCTTTTCTTTTTTTTCGTTCTGGCGGCGGCTGCGTATCGCTGGGGACTTTGGGAAACGCTGGCGACGGCCGCGGCGGAAGTTGCGCTGCTGTGGATTGAAAGCTTCGTGCTATTGCACTTGCACCTGGGACCAGGCGGCGCTTTGCCCTGGCCGGTGCTAAATGGGCTGCGCGTGAGGGTGCCTGAGTTCGAGCCCCAGCGACTGTTCATGCTGTCGGTCTATCTGCTGGTGATGGGTTTATTGCTGGGATATCTGGCCGAGCAGCAGAAGCATCTGCGGGCGGAGAAGGCTGTGATCACCGGTACGCTGTCGCAGGTGAGGGTGGAAGCCGGCCTGACGGGGACGATTGAGCAGATTTTCCACGAGGCCATGGCGATGTACGGGGCGTCGCGAATGCTGGTCGCATCGCAGGAATCGCACAGTCATCGGGTTTTTGTGGGCGAGTTGAACCGCGCAAAAGGACCCGGGCCATCGGAATTCCGTTGGCTGGAGTCGGGCTTGCGCGACGCGAAAATTTATCTGGACGATTTTCCCGGCGACGTCTGTTACGCCTCGGTCAATCGGGATCGATGGACGACCCTGGCATTGGACGCGACTGGTCACGCGATCCCGGTGGTGAACCTCGTATCCATTTCTCAACTGCGACAAATCCAGACGTTTGACTCGATGGTCACCGTTTCGTTCTTGTTTGGAGGAGAGTGGAGAGGCCGCGTATTTCTATTCAACCCGGTGTGGCGGGGAGAGAAGCAAGAGGAACTGCGCTTTCTGCTGGATCTGGTGCGACAGGTCGGCCCAGCGGTCTATAACGTTTATCTTCTGCACCGGCTGCGGCGCCGCGCGGGAGCGGCCGAGCGAGCCCGGTTTGCGCGGGAACTGCACGACGGCGCGGTGCAATCGCTGATTGCCGTGGAAATGCAGGTGGACGTGTTGCGCCGGCAATCCGACGCTGGCAAACCGATCGGCTCGGAACTAGGCCGCATCCAGGGACTGCTGCGCGAGGAAGTGCTCAAGTTGCGCGAACTGATGCAGCAGATGAAAGCCATTGACGTTGACGCGCAGCGGTTGCTTGGCGTTCTGAACGACACGGTCGAACGCTTTCAGCGGGAAACCGGGATCCAGGCGCGGTTTGTCACCGACCTTGAGGGAGTGGACATGCCGCAACGGGTTTGTCGCGAGATCCTGCGCATTGTGCAGGAAGGATTGGTCAACGTAAGGAAACATAGCGGGGCGCGCCATGCGCTGGTGCGTTTGGCATCGAGTAAGGAAAAATGGAACCTGACTCTGGAGGATGATGGGAAGGGATTTCCCTTCGCCGGCCGGTATAACCAGGATCAGATGGAAGAGGCGGGAAAAGGGCCTATGATCATAAAGGAACGGGTGCGTTTAATTGCCGGGGGACTCACGGTAGAATCAAATCCCGGACAGGGAACGCGTCTGGAAATCAGCGTGCCTCGCGGCGGAGAAGTGCCTCATGAATTTTAGAAAAGCGCAGCAGGTTCGGCTTGTGATTGCCGACGACCATCCTATCTTCCGCGACGGTTTGCGGCGATTGCTGGAGGCCGAAGCCGACTTGAAAGTCCTGGGGGAAGCCTCGGACGGCGCCGAAGCGGTGAAGCTGGCGCGGCAATTGAAGCCTGACATTCTCCTGCTCGACTTGGCCATGCCCAAGCATCCGGGGCTCGAAGCTCTGCGGGAATTGAGTATGCCGGCGAATGCGACTCCAGTGCGGGTGATTCTTCTGACTGCGGCGGCGGAAAAAAGCCAGATCGTCGAGGCGCTGCAACTGGGAGCGCGCGGCGTGGTGCTAAAAGATTCCGCGACGCAGCTTTTGTTGAAAGCGATCCATACGGTGATGGCGGGCGAGTACTGGGTTGGGCGCGAGAGCGTTTCCAACCTGGTGCAATACCTGCGCACGCTGATGCAGTCTTCCCATGATGAGGCGCGGCAGAAGAAATTTGGTCTGACCCCGCGCGAACTTGAAATCGTGTCGGCCGTGGTGGCGGGGTACTCTAACAAGGAAATAGCCGAATACTTCAAGATCAGCGAAGATACGGTGAAGCATCATCTGAGCAATATTTTCGACAAACTAGGGGTCTCAACTCGGCTCGAGTTGGCGCTGTTTGCGGTGAATCAGGCCTTACCGCTGAAAAGCATTGCCTAAGCTGGGGTTACGCCTTAGGTTCCGCAGAATCGTGCCGTGGCACTTCCGTGCCATTGGCGGATGGGGTTCGGAACACTACAATTCCGTTACAGATCAGCTTGGGAAAACTGTGGGTAGGGTACGTGTGAGTAGCGGCGGGTTCCTTGTTGGAGTGGGAACATGGCCGTCATAAAGTGAGAAAGAGGAGCCCCGTGGTGAAACGGTTAAAGCAGCTCTGGAGCGATGAGCGTGGACAGGACATTGCGGAATACGCAGTGATGTTGGCTGTGATTCTCGTGATTGTCGTGGGTACGATCCGGCTCATCGGTTCGAATGCGAACAACGTGTTTTCTCAGGTCGGCAGCGCCATTCAATAAGCGGCGACTCCGGCTCGCCAGAAAACACGCGGCAAAGGCTGAGATGTGGGGGCGCTCCAACTCCTCCGCGTATACAAAGTTTGTTCCGCCATTCCCGCCCTTTCCCGAAGAAGGTTTTTCCGAGAAGTCCCCGCACAATTTTTCCGCACGAGAATTCCCGAAACGATTATTTCTGTCCAGTCTGTGAAGGCGACCCGGTCGTGAGCGCAACCTTGTCCGTGCCGTTGGCGGATGTGCGCACAAGGAACGGGAAAAAGGGAGTGATTTCGAACTCCATTTTCTCGCGCGCGGAGGTTAACGCCACCGGCTTGGACTTGTTGAGTTCAACTTGATCCGTCCAGGGATCGACCTTGAGGCGGCCACCGAGTGGCAGAGCCGCAATCTGGTCCACACGCTTCTCGTCGAGGTTCGGTGCTGAGGCCAGCAGGGCTGCCATGCGCACGTTCTTCTTGTCGGCAAAGCTGTTTCCCAGGTGAGGGCGAATCAGGTGCTGCAGTTCGGGCGCTTTTTCCTGCAGGGCCTTCAAGAATAGTCCGGCGTTGCCCAGCTTGTCTTTGTATGGGGAGTTTTTCAGGAGTTCGAGAGCCTTGGTATCGGCGGCTGCTTCTTCCGCTGGGTTGCGCTTGAAGTCGAGGCGCTGAAAGGACTCTTCATCGGGAAAGAACATCTTGTCGTTGAAAGCGAGTTTGGTGTCGAGGCGATGTCCGAGCACAATGTGGCTGAGTTCGTGCGCGAGCACCATAGCCAGTGAGGCTTCATCAGGAAGGACGTCGATCAAGCCGCGACTCATGACGATGGTGTGGCCGATGGTGAACGACTCGAGAGGCGCCGTCAATAGAATGCGGCAATGAATGTCCCCCTGCAGGTCAATGTTATTGGTGACCAGCAGATTGTTGACCACGGTCGCCAGAATCTTATCGACTTCGCCGGGGGGCGCGAGCAAGCCAATCTTCTGCAGGCGGTCGATGGCGTTCTCTTCGGCCTGTTGTTCCCACATCCGCTCGGCGACGACCGGCGTCGCATCGGAGGCAGTGGCGCTCTGGTCATTCACCGACTGCGGAGAATCGATCAGGATCTGGGTGAACTCTTCGTTCTTGCCCAGACTTTTCAGGTCGTAGCCCCAGAGCCGGGTCTGCGCCTTGAAGTGCAGAGTTTTAGTCAGTCCGGTCTTGAGATTCGATTCTTCGGTGTAGACATAGGCCGGCAGCCAGGTTCCCGGCCGCATGTTCAAGCGCCAACTGTCGAAGTGGAAAAAGAAATTGATTTTGGGCTGCGGGTAATAGCTGCCATTGAAGCGGACGATGTTGTAATCCTGATCTTCAACCCAGATCCTGCCTACAAAGCGTGAAACCTTCTGGCCTTCCTTAGGTTGAATATCGATCACGAGGCAGCGCACTTCACCCAGGAATTCGCGCCGCACGAACGTGTAGTTGTAATACTTTTTCTGAAAATCGGAGTCGACCACCACCATCTGTGCAAAGCCCATAGGCAGGAAGTGCAGAGAGTAAACGCCAGTCAGTTTGGCGACCATGCGATGACCGAATCCCGGTTGCCCGACGAAGGAAACGTCTTCGGGACCTTCTGACATATCGAGCCGGCCAAGAAAATACTGATCTTTCACGGGAGTCGTGTTCCCGTCTTTGTCGTCCTTCAAATCCTGCAGGTAGGTCTCGATCATGGGATGCATGTGACGCATCTGCGCCATGAACAGGTGTTCGCGCTGCACCACGCGATCCATCACCTCGTTGAGTGTGGCTGCTGCTGCTGGCAACGACTCCGTGTTTTGAGTGGGAGCGGTTTGCGCGGGCGTGGCGGACGGAGCGGTCGTCGGAGTAGCAGCACCCGGAGCCATCGCCGGTTGCGCGGTTGGCGGTTGGGTGGTCGGCGGTTGCGCGGTCGCGGGTTGCGCTGCGGCAGGAGTATCTTGCGCCGTCGCGGCGAAAGCGCAGACCAGCACCATAAGAATCAGAACCAATATCGAGCCCGAACGAACAATCTGCATAAGAACCTTCTGGGAGATGATCACGCCAACTGAAAAACGACGTGTAGAACGGCCGTATAGTCCGAGGGCTGGCCATCTTTCAGGGCTGGCTTAAATTGTACGTGCTCGGCAGCTTGTACCGCTGCCTCATCCAGACCGTGCCCGAGTCCGCGAACTACTCTCAACACGCGCAACTTACCGCTGGCTTCAAAAACAACCTCGAGAAGCACTTCGCCCTCGATGCGCTGGGTTTTGGCTTCTTCACTGTAGACGGGCTTTGGCTTGGCAAGGATGTCCGGAAGAACTATTTTCGCCGCCGCCGGAGCGGCGGGATGCGACTGAACCGTAGGAGGAGCCGGAACATCGGCATCGCCGAACCCTGCCTGGCGCACTACGCCGCGGGAAGCATGCGGATCGCTGGTGGCAACGCCGCCGCCGAATCCTGTGCTGGCAACCACGCCGCGCGCGCCTTTGGCTCCGCCGGTTCCATTGCCGTAGCCAGGTCCGGTGGGCATGTCGAATCCGCCAGCCTGCGCAATGTTGATGGCTCTGGTCTGGGTGGTTTTCGCGGGCACGCCGTTGGGGTCGCCGAATCCGCCCGTCTGCACCTTCTCTGGGGCGCGGTCGATGGTTTGAGGCGCCGAACTGCCGGTCGAGAAGAGGTTGGTGGCCACGAGTTTCTTGGGAATGACTGGCGCCGTAGAAGGCGCCAAGTCAAGCTTCTTTTCAGCAATTTTCACTTCCGGAGCGGGCGCAACCTCCACTTTCGGCTTAGGCACAGGTTGATTCGCGGGCAGACGCAAGGCTGTCGGTGGAGGATCGAGCTTGGCCACTAGAACCGGCTTTGGAAGCTGCCGCTGCGGTGTGTGGTTGACCGGAACCGGGGTCGGCACCAACTCGATGGCGTGGTAATCCCTCTTCGGCCCCTCCATGATTTCAGGATGGAGGACCGGAATCCAAACCAGAATAGCGATGACCACCGCCTGGGCGCCATAGCTCCAAAACAGCTCAGACCACGGCGTCTTCCACTGTGGGAGCGGTGTGAACAGGTTCGATTCGTTGGAAGGCGACGGCATAATCAACTCGGATAATACGAATTCTGGTGGAGCAACGTCTCACGGTACTGCGATTTCAAGGCACAGTGGTCCAACGTGTCGTGGCGCAACGTATCAACGTGCAACAGTCAAACCCCACGGACAGAATAAAAGTTCTCCCGCCCCTTTTTGAAATGCTGGCAACATGGCACGGGCGCGACGACTAAAGTGTACTATCCCCGCTAGGGTTATGCACGATACAGGCCATTCTGTAGGGCCGAGGAAAACTGACAAAACCTGTAGCATCAGCTGCTTACAGGAAATTGGCCGGGACTCGACGAGAGGCTGGGATGGGGAGGTGCACGAAACTACACCCTCGGTGGACAGATTTCCCACTGCGCTCCGGGCCGGTCAAGGGGCGGCCGAGCCTTAGCAGCGAACGATTTTGTCGCTCTGAATCCCCCGTGTGGCATTGCGGGTGTCGACCACGAGTTTGGCCTGATCGACAATTTGGCGATAGTCGTAATCGGAGTGGTCGGTCACGATGACGATGCAGTCATATTGCCCAAGATCGTTCAACTCTGAGCGCTTCATCTGCAGATCGTATTTCCGGCCTTTGCCTATGATGGGGAAGTAGGGATCGTTGTAGCTGACCTGCGCGCCATCTTTCTGCAGAAGTTCGATGATGGTGAGGGCCGGCGACTCGCGGAGATCGTCGATGTCCTTCTTGTAGGCCACACCCAAGATCAGAACCCGTGCCCCATTCACTGATTTCTTGTGGCCGTTGAGCGCGCCCGCCACGGACGAGAGAACGTGATACGGCATGTTGTTGTTGATCTCCCCGGCCAGTTCGATGAAGCGGGTGCGAAAATCAAACTCTTTGGCTTTCCACGAGAGATAAAAAGGGTCGATCGGAATGCAATGGCCGCCCAGTCCGGGCCCGGGGTAGAAAGGATGGAAGCCGAAAGGCTTGGTGGACGCGGCTTCGATGACTTCCCAGATGTCGATGCCCATACGCAGGCTCAGCAACTTGAGTTCGTTGACCAGAGCGATGTTCACGCAGCGGTAAATGTTTTCGAGCAGCTTGGTCATTTCCGCAGCGGCCGGCGAAGAGACCGGAACGGTGCGCGCGAAAATGGAACCGTACATGGCCGCAGCGAGTTCCGACGCCTGCCGATTTAGTCCGCCGACGACCTTCGGAATATCGCGACGGGCGACCGTGGTGTTGCCGGGATCTTCGCGCTCCGGCGAGAACGCGACAAAAAATTCCTTTCCCGTGGAAGGCGCGTTGCGCGCGGCTTTGAGGCCAGCCCGGTTTTCTTTTTCGAGAATGGGGATCATCACTTCTTCGGTGGTGCCCGGATATGTCGTACTCTCAAGGACCACGAGTTGTCCGGCGCGCAAGTGAGGAGCGATGGAGTGCGTGGTGTCGGTGATGTAGCTGAGATCGGGCTCGTGGTATTCATTCAGCGGCGTGGGAACGCAGATGATAATGGCGTCCATGTCGGTGAGTTGCGAATAGTCAGCGGTTGCGGAAAATCCATTCGCCTTGGCAGACTGGATTTCCTCAGCCGTGATGCGGTAGATGTAAGAACTGCCCTTGGCCAGACTGTCGATCTTGCGAGGATCGATATCAAAGCCGGTCACCCGGAACTTCTGTTCGCTGTACAGCAAAGCCAAGGGAAGGCCTACGTACCCAAGGCCGATGATGCCGATGCGGGCCTGGTGCTGCTGGATTCGGGTCTTGAGTTGATCAAAAGACGTGTCGGCGGCAGAAGAAGTCGTCATGAAATATTTTTCCGGGATGAAGCTCAGATGTGCAGCACGAAGCGCTTCAATTCTAGCACGATGAGCTGAAGCGGCCAGAGCGACGAACACCGGAAGGCAGCAGTGAAAACAACCCCGACGGTTATAGAGAGTCGGGTTTCCGAACTAGGTGCAGAGAGCTAAGAAAGGCTTGATCGATTGACCAAGAATTTGAGCGAGAGGAAAAGAATACGGTTTTGGAGCATGGCTGTCGTGCTGGTGGCCATACTGCTGGTGTTCGCGGCGAGAGCCGGCCGGTTATTGGTGGTGGATGCTCCGCAGCCCTCGGATGTGATTCTGGTTCTGGCGGGCGAGACGGACCATCGTCCGGCGCGCGCAGTCCAACTGCTGCAGCAGGGCTATGCCCGTAGCGTAGTCATTGACGTTCCGGCGGAAGCCAGGGTTTTTGGATCGACCGAACTACAGCTAGCCGAGAAGTACGTGCAGAGCCTGCCGCAGGCGTCGGCAATCCGGATCTGTCCGATCGAAGGGCTCTCGACGCGGGATGAATCGCATGATGCGGCAAAATGCCTCGCTCGCGAGGAAGCGCGCCGTGTCCTGATCGTCACCTCGGAATTCCATACGCGGCGCGCGCTCAGCATTTACCGTCACGAGATTCCGGGGTATACGTTCTCGGTGGCGATGGCTCGCGAGGACACAGAGTTCGGAACCCGCTGGTGGACGCATCGGGAGTGGGCCAAGACTTGCTTGGGCGAGTGGGAGAGGCTTATTTGGTGGGACGCTTTGGAGCGATGGAAGTAAGCAGAATCGCTTGCCCAGAGCGGGAATTGCGGGTAAGGAGTTAATAAGTTTTCCACCGGAAAACGGTTTTCCAGGCACAAAAGGCATTGACTCACAACAACGAGGAGGGTACGATTCGGGGCAAGGTCACCAAAACAGTTATTAACGGAGTGTGGGAATGGGTAAGTCCGCGTTTCGCGGTATGGTTAGTTGCGTGCTCATGATTCTGTTCCCCGGTTCGTCGTTCGCGGCCGATTCCAATGCGGCCATGCTATACACCAGCGGAGCCGCGTGGGTGAACGGCGTACACGTTCCGCGTGCTTCTTCCGCAATTTTTAATGGTGATCTTCTCCAAACCCGTTCGGATTCGGTAGCGAACATCAACCAATCCGGATCGAGCATCACCGTTCATTCCGACTCTCTGGTGCAGTTCCAGGGTGTGTCGGTGGACATTGAACACGGCGGCGTCACCGTATCGACGTCAAAAGAAATCGCGGCCACTGCCGGAGATGTGAAAGTAACGCCCGCGTCCAATGCATGGACGGAGTTTAACGTCACCGACATCGACGGAACGGTTCGAATCTTCGCTCGCAAGGGCGATCTGACCATCAGCGACGGCAAGAGTGTTGTGACGCTCGCCCAGGGGCAAGACACAACCAAACCTGAAACCACCGATACCGCGGACAACGACACGACCAAGGACGGAAAAAAGAAGAACAGGAAGCGGGCGGCTGGTGCAATACCAGCAGCGGGCGGCGGGATTTTGAGTTCTCCTTACGCTGTCGGCATCGCCGGCGGAGCCGTTATCGGTGTTACGACATGGGTTCTGATTAAGAACGACAATCCTGCCAGCCCGACCAGGCCGTAAGCGGACGCGGCGAGCTTCGCCTCACGCTCTTCAACTTCTCAAGCAGACTCCGATGGCGGAACACAGGTCGTGCCTTCGGTGTTGCGAGCGCATCTCTACATAGGCTCGTCTTTTCAATACATTGGCTCGTCTCTTCAATTCAATCAATTCCATTCTTGTCTGAGGGGAACCCGGGAGCAGCTAGACCACTTCCGACGCGGGCAACACATCTTCTTGCTCGGTGGAGGCGGGCTTGCGTTTGCGGGAGCGCTGCAGCAACGGCGGAGCGGCCGCGATGGTGCAGAGCACATAGAAAAGCGCGGCGTTGCCAGGAATCTGCAAGTTGAAGTCGAGCACGCTGTGGATCAGGATTCCCGTGAAGCTTAGAGTGCAAGCTAAAGTAACGGCGCTGGTCACGTCAGACGACCAGTTTCGAATCTTGCGCAGGGCCGTGCGATAAAGCACGATGAGGAACCACACCATGGTTCCGAAGCCGAGCAGTCCCATCTCGCACAGCAACTGCAAGTAGTCGTTGTGAGCTTCGTTTACAAAGAAATTTGTATAGAAGCTGCGGTACTGGGGATAAACCACGGGGAAAGTTCCCAGGCCCCAGCCCAGCACTGGCTTGCTCCGGAACACGCGCAGGCCGTCGCGGTCAATCGAGAGCCGCATCCCGCCGGAAAGTTCAGTGCGGGTTTCCGAGGAAATGCTGGAAACGCGAGACGTCAACTCTTTTCCGCCCAGCCAGGCGAGCATACTGACCAGCACGATCGCAAAGGCGCCGGCGCCGACCGCAATCCGGATGCTTTTTCGCTGGCGGAGCAACACGATGACGAAAACGACTAGCTCCACGAAAATGGCGATCATGCCGCCGCGGGAGCCGGATAAGAAAATTGTCACCACCATAACGGCCGCTGCGATGCCTGCTGCGGCGCGTTCTCTTTCCGGCGCCAGTCGCGACAGCGACATGACCAACGGTATGGGGACGAGCAGCTCCATCAGACCTGCGTAGTGATTGTGGTTCACGTAGGGACCGTAAATCCATCCCCCATGGCTCACCGGGTAGAACCAGTAGAGCTTCCCGTTGGAAGAAATACCCTGTAGCAGAGCAAAGGCCGCGATCGCGAAACCATAGAGCGCGAGAATCACAGCGATCTTTCGCGCCTGTGAGCTGCGCAAGAGGACTTGCCCCGAAAGGAAACAAAGCATGCCATACGCGCAGTAAAGCAGGGCGCCTGAGACAGTGTCGTGCCTGTACGCGCTCGTTCCGAGGACAATCTGTAGAAAGATGAGAAGGCCGAAGCCCGCCATGGGGAGGTACAGCGGATTCCACTGAATGGTCAGCTCGCCGGCTAGCCATTGTTTGCGCAGCCAGAGAAGCATGAGCAGAACCGCGCCAGTTTCCAGGATGAAAGTCGACCAGGGCTCGACCGCGCCGAACGCAGCGGGACCGAACATCAGCAGTCCGAACGTGCCGAAAAGCAGGATTTCGTTGAGCCTTGTGTCCAGCCATTGACGGCTGACAAAATTCTTCTTTTCCCGCTTTTTTTCCCTGTGATGATGCATGAAAGTTGCTGTTTTCCCGGCGTTCCGCTCGCTTAAGACGCTTTTCTGGTGAGATGAAAATCGTCGATCCAGAGCTTACCACGGATTGGACTGCCGGCTGGAAGGCGCCGGACGTGCAGAACTACGAGTTTGCATTCCGGGCCGGTCGTGAACTCGCCGTCCGCGGACTTCCAGAAGCCGACGTCCTTTAACTCGTCGCTCTCGTAATAGACCGCCTGGGTGTACATATCTTGAATCGTAAAATGCGGTCCTCCTGCGCCTTCCATTTCCGAGGTCTTGTAATACCCCGAGAAGTCGTAGGTTGTATTCGGTTGCACGGCTACGAACTGGTAGATCCCCGCGTCGGTGATTCCGGGTCCATCAAACGTAATCGTCAGAGAACGCAGGCCGGCGTGAAAGTCGCTGGCATCGAGGGTTAGGTCGATTCCAGATTGGGGCTGATATTGCCAGTCAAAGCCGGCGTTTAACAACTCGAGACTGAAGCTGCCATTAACAATTAAATTGCCGGGCGATGGCAAGTAAGACAATAACCCGAAACGATCGGCGGTCTGGTGCCAGGCCAGTATTGCCTGGTCGACGTCGTTATGTTGGATTAGATATTTGATGTAGTCGTACGCTAAGCTCCGTTCGAAAGGCAGATGGGCCTGCATCATAGCGCTCCACACCTTGGCTGTGCCGGCAGTTTCCTGCTTGGTCTCCAGCAGACCAAGAAACGCTACATAAGCTTCGGTCCGAGGTGGGACCACGTCGCGGAGCAGTGCATCAACATCCGGTTCGATGTGCCAGCAGAACCGGATGGCAGCCGGCGCGAGCTCGGGGTCACCTGCCATCACCACTCGAAACTCGCGCAGAGCTTTTTCATTCTCGCCCTGAACCAGGTACAGGTTGGCGGCTTCCCAGGCCACATCGGGTGTCATGGAGTCGGCCTGGATGGCTCTTTCAAGGGCGGCACTCTGGTTGATCGTGTCTCCGAGGATCTGATACGCTCCGGCCAGGTCGAACCAATACCGTGCGGAGTGAGGATCCAGTTGTACTGCCGCCCGGTATTCCCCAACTGCCAACGCAGGATCGCGAGCGACGAGATCGTAGAACCGGCCTAAGTGATCGCGGTAGTCGGCATTGCCAGGGTCGAGCCACGCAGCCTTCTTGAGGCTGGATAGCTCAATCCGGCCGCCCAACCACGAGGCCGCGAACCGGCTCGCCGCCAAGCCGACGTAGGCAATGGAAAACACCACGGCGATGACCGTGACCAGCTGCTTGCGAGCGGGACTATTGAAAGGAATCTTCATGTCGCCTGGCTGGAGAGCCTCTGGTTACGCACTGCTCGACGAAGGAGAGATTTCGTCCTCTTCGTCGCTTCCCTCATCGTGAGCGGACGATTCTTCTTCGCGGTAGTAAGCGGAATACTTGCCTTTGTACTCGTAATAGTAATAGTAATCCGGAGATCTCAGGTCGACCGCATTGAGCAGTACTCCCACAACCTTAGCGTTGACCTGCATGAGAATATCGCGCGAGCGGCGCAGGGCGTTCTTCGTGGTCTGGCCAGATCGGATTACGAGCACGACGGCGTCCGCCCGCGGCGAGAGCACGACAGCGTCCGTTACCGACAGTGACGGAGGTGTGTCGATCACAATGTGGTCATACTCTTCACGCAACTGAGTGAGGACGTCTTTCATGTTGGCCGAGGCCAAGAGTTCGGCCGGATTGGGCGGCGGCGTTCCGGCAGTCATCACGAACAAATTAGGCAGGACTGCGGTGCGGGTGATCGCCTGCTCCAGCGTGGCGCTTCCGGTCAAGACGTTGCTTAATCCGCTGTGCGGGCCCATACCCAAAGTCTTGTGAATGCTGGGACGGCGCAAATCGGCGTCAATCAGCAGGACCCGCACTCCTTTCTGAGCCAGTACCACAGCGCAGTTGATGCTGGTTGTGGTCTTGCCTTCCTGAGGCAGAGCGCTGGTCACCATAATGACCTTGGGAGGCGCTCCGAGATTGGAGAGCAGCAGGGAGGTGCGGAGAGCGCGGTAGGATTCCGCCATTTGCGACTGCGGCCGCACCTGGGTTACAAGTTCCACCGCTTCTTTAGAGGTGGCGATGACCAATCGCTTAGGATTGGGGCCTTCGCGAGCCGACCGGGAACCGAGCGGAATCATTCCCAGCGACGCCAGGCCGGAAATCATATGGGCTTGTTCTGTGGTCCGCACAGAGTTGTCCAGCGCCTCGAGAAGAAATGCCAGTCCAATTCCGGAAGTCAGGCCGAGAACAACCGCAAATGCCAAGTTTCGCGGGATGTTGGGCTCGACTGGCCCGGTCGGAGGCCGCGCGCTGTCCACAATGCGAAAGTTATTGGATTTCAATCCCGCCGAGACTCCTGCCTCTTTGAGCTTTTCGAGAAGTCCCTCGTAAAGCGTGCGGTTGGTTTCGACGTCGCGCTTGAGCAGGTTGTACTCGATGGCGCTCTCGTTGAGCTTGTTGGCTTCCTGCTTCTGCCGTTCAAGGGCATCGTGCAGCATGCCTTCGCGCTGAACCGCGGTCGTGTATTGGCCACGAATCTTGCCGGCGATCTGTTTCATCTCGGCCTGAATCTGCGAATCGATTTCCTTGAGTTGATTGTTCACCTGGCCCAGCTTGGGATAGGACGGGCCAAATTGGGTGCTCAAATCGGCAGCCTGGATCTTGAGATCCGCCCGCTTGCCCAACAGACTCTCCAGCAGCTGCGAGTCCGATTGCGATGCGCCGGCACTTTCCAGATTGCCCGCGCTGGAAGTGATAGCGTCCGGATCTCCGGACTCAACCAGACGGTACAAAGCCTCCTTTTCCATCCGCTCACTTTCCGCAGAGGTAAGTTGTCGATTCAGTTCGTCCAACTTCGTCATCGTGATGTTCTGTTTCTCGTCGACCCCCAGGATCTCGTGCTCTTTCTGGTAGCGCACGAGCTTTTCCTGAGAAGTTTCGACCTTCATCTGCAGGTCAACGAGTTGCTTGCCCAGCCAATCCGAGGCCTGCATGGTCGATTCGAAACGCGCTTTGAAATTGTTTTCGACATACGTCTTCATCAGCGTGTTTACGACCGCAGCGGCCATCTGGGGATCGGAGCTGCGATAGTGGACTTCGATGATGCGGGTGTTCGGACTGAGATTGACTGCCAGATTCCCCTTGAACCCACCGACCATGGCTGCGGCTCGGGAAGGGTCAGTCTGCAGCGGGTCAGGAGCGAGATCGAGATTGGAGGAAGGTGGCGGCGGCGCCTGACCGGAGAACTCGGGACGACGGTCCAGGTTCAGTTCCCGGATCACTTGGAGGGCCAGCAAATCGCTCTTGAGAATCTTAAGTTCCGTCTCGAGTTCGGTGGGATCGTAATAGTCCAGGCTGAAGGTAGCGGAATTCTGAAAGTTCAGACTGGAGTCAGGTTTGTTGATCTCAATCGTGCCGTTGGCGTCGTAGACCGGCGTCATCTTCAGGCTGGCAATCGCAACCACGGAGAAGATCGTGGCCAGGCAGGCGATGACGACCCACTTACGCTTCTGCAAAATCCGAACAGACTCCCCGATCGCGGATTCCTGCGAAGGCGGATCGAAATAAAGCCGTGGCCCGGCCGGTCTCCCCAAGGCCAGACCTGGGGTCTCGCCGGGGATGGGGCTACCTGCCTGCACTATTGGTCCGGAATCCATGCCCGCTCCTCACGATTCTGTGACTGCGCAAAATGCCCGAACAGCGCAGCCCTCTACAGCTGACACCAAATCCCGGTCGAAGAGGCTGGTCCGTCGCTTAGGGAGTTGTTTCGCACTCAATTCGTCGGTCATTTTAGCATTAGATTGAGACGAACCGCGACGAATTCTAAGCAACGAGTTCTGATCGCGTGGTGATCGCGCGCCGTTTCCGGCAAAGTCCGTTATACTTAGCGGGCAGCGTGAGATCGAGCCGTGGCCGTCGATTCCAGAAGTTTTTACGACGGCTTTGCGGACGCAAATTTGAAGGCTTTCCAGCAGTTTCGCCGAAAGTAGTCTTCGAGACACCACGAGCTGAGTCAATCTAAAAAGGTGGCATTGGTTCAGTTTGATTCGGAGGGGACGGTGAACGCGTATCGGCGAAATGGAGTTCAAGCATTGTTGAGAATTGTCTACCGCCGCAATCTAAAAGGGGACATCGTGAGTATTCATCACCGTTCAGTCTTGATCGCGCTGCTAAGTCTGTGTCTGGCAGCGCCTGGACAGTTGACCTCACAATCGCACCAGGATTCGGGCCACCAGGATTCGGCCCTCCGGATGAATCAGACCGAGAGTGCAGTTCCCGGTCTTCACGACTTCGACTTCCTGGTTGGTCAATGGCAGGCCCATCATCGAAAGCTGAAGCAGCGACTCGCCAATAATCACGAGTGGATTGAATTCGAAGGCACGTTGTTGAATCAATCGCTTATGGGGAGTTACAGCAATGTGGACGATACGGTGCTCGGCGTTCCCGGCGCTCCCTATCGCGGTGTCGCTCTGCGGTCCTTTGACGCGAAGACCCAGCAGTGGTCAATCTGGTGGCTCGACAGCAGGACGCCATCTGAACCATTGGACCCGCCCATGATTGGGAGCTTTCACAATGGCGTGGGCACTTTCTATGGGGAGGATACGGTTAAGGGAAAGCGAGTTCGGGCGCGCTTCCTCTGGTCCAACATCACTCCGACATCGGGCCACTGGGAGCAAGCGGATTCGCCAGACGAGGGCAAGACCTGGGAGACTAACTGGGTGCAGGACATCACACGAGTTCGCTGATCGAAGGAATCGATGAATAGGAAAAATGGCATAAGTTTTTTTTGCAAAAGGTTGTGACGAGGCGGATGGGATGAATTGGGCTGAACAATCAGTTCTGGTGACAGGTGGCACCGGTTCTTTCGGGAAGAAGTTTGTCGAGATCATGCTGCGGGACTACAAGCCCAAGCGGCTGGTGATCTTCAGCCGCGATGAACTTAAGCAGCACGACATGCGCGCCTCCGGCCTTGACCATCCGAGCTTGCGTTACTTTCTGGGCGATGTGCGAGATGCAGGGCGTCTGGAACGGGCCTTTGCCGGCATCACGATTGTGATTCACTCGGCTGCGCTCAAGCAGGTGCCAGCCTGCGAGTACAACCCCTTCGAGGCGATTCAGACCAATATCATCGGTGGACGCAACGTGATTGATGCCGCCATCAATCAGGGTGTACGGCACGTTCTGGCTCTGAGCACCGATAAAGCTGTGAATCCAATCAACCTGTATGGCGCAACGAAGCTCTGCGCCGAGAAAATGTTTGTGCAGGCCAATGCGTACGCGGGAGCTCAGGAAACCAGCTTCAGTTGCGCACGCTATGGAAATGTCGTGGGCAGCCGGGGCAGCGTGATCCCGGTGTTTCAGGAACAGAAGCGTCGGGGCCGCATTACGCTGACCGATGCACGCATGACCCGCTTCTGGTTGACGCTGGAACAGGGAGTGCGGTTTGTGGTGAGCAGTGTTGAGCAGATGCACGGCGGCGAGATTTTCGTGCCCAAGATTCCCAGCATGCGGCTGGTCGACCTGGCCGAGACGATTGCTCCGGGATGCGAGATCGAGACGATCGGGATTCGTCCCGGCGAAAAGCTGCACGAAGTTCTGGTCTCGGAAGACGAAGCGCGGAATACGCTGGAACTCGACGACCGCTATATCATTCAGCCGTCTCATCCGTGGTGGCGAAGCGAAAACTGGGTGAACGGGCGGCCGTTGCCGGAAGGATTCCGCTACGCCAGCGACACCAACGAACACTGGTTGACGAACCGCGAATTGCAGGAATTGATCTCGCCGGCGGCGTCGCCGACGGCAACGCCAACGGACGATCAGCCAGTCCCAGCCAGGGTTCCGGCCTGAGGGCATCATCGTGAGTGCAGCATGAGTGCAACGACAGTCAGCCCACGAACCCTTGCGATCCACGGCGGCTCGCCTGTGCGCGCTAATCTTCTTCCTTACGGTCGACAGTCGGTGGATGAAGCCGACATTCAAGCTGTGGTGGAGGTTCTGCGCTCGGATTGGCTGACGACAGGCCCCAAGGTGGGTGAATTCGAGGAAGCTTTCGCTGCGCGCGTGGGGACAGCGCATGCCGTCAGTTTCACATCTGGTACGGCCGCGTTGCATGCGGCAGCGTTTGCGGCTGGACTTAAAGCTGGCGACGAAGCGATAACCACCCCCATGACTTTCGCGGCGACGGCGAATTGCGTTTTGCATCAGCGCGCTACTCCGGTGTTCGCGGATGTCAGCGGGGATACGCTCAATCTCGATCCCGAGCAGATTGAGAAGAAAATCTCCCCGAGGACGAAGGCGATTCTTCCCGTCGACTATGCCGGGCATCCAGCGGAACTGGACCCGATCCTCGAGATCGGGCGGCGGCACGGACTCATCGTGATTGAAGACGCGTGTCATGCCCTGGGCGCCGAGTACGACGGGCGGCGAGTGGGCAGCATCGCTGATATGACGGTGTTCAGCTTCCATCCGGTGAAACACATTACAACCGGAGAAGGCGGAATGGTCGCCACGAATAATCCGCAGTTCGCGGAGATTCTGCGGCGATTCCGCAATCACGGAATTTCAAGCGACGCGCGCCAGCGACAATCGACGGGGCAATGGCACTACGAGATGGTGCTGCTCGGCTTCAACTATCGCTTGCCCGATTTTGCGTGCGCGCTGGGAATTCAGCAATTGAAGAAGCTCGAAGCGAATCTTGCCCGCCGGCGGGAAATCGCCGCGCTCTACACGGCTGCATTCCACGAAATTCCCGGCGTGATTCCGCCAGCTGTGCGGTCCGAGGCATCTCCCGCGTGGCACTTGTATCCGATTCTTCTGGATGTGGAGAAGCTGACGACGGATCGTGCCCAAATTTTCGCAGCGCTCCGGGCGGAAAACATCGGTGTGAACGTGCACTATATTCCTGTGCATCTGCATCCCTATTACCGCGATCATTTCGGCTTTCGTGGTGGAGAGTTTCCCGTAGCAGAGAGCGCCTATGCGCGTTTGATCACCCTTCCGATGTTCCCGGCAATGAGCGCTCAGGACGTGGATGACGTAATTGCTGCGGCAGCCAAGGTCTTCTCAACCTATTCGCGCTAAGGACCGGGATGAAGAGTACGGGATGAACTCTAGAGGAGCGAGCGTTTGACCCGAAAGACCGCATTTGCAGAAGGTTCGCTCGTAGCGTTGCGCCCCCTGGAGCGCGCGGATCTAAATGACCGTTACCTGAGTTGGCTCAACGACCCG
>Ga0210390_10001345_pt1 | contig 23797 bp, 21 predicted proteins | sample IncBWH11OmetaG_FD_161050 | JGI IMG/M metagenome (GOLD analysis project Ga0210390, IMG submission 161050) | Forest soil microbial communities from Barre Woods Harvard Forest LTER site, Petersham, Massachusetts, United States - Inc-BW-H-11-O ... | reverse complement strand
CGGCCCGAACAACGGCCTCGGCAGTGGCCACGAACGTATTGGCCGGCAGTACTACCTCGGCCCCGGCAGGAACCTCGGTTGCGCGCAAGGCCAGTTCGACGGCGTCAGTGCCGTTGGCCACGCCGATGCAATGGGCCACCCGGGTAAATGCGGCGTATTCCCGCTCGAAAGCATCCGCCTCCGTACCCTTAATGAAGGCGGCGCTGGCCATCACGCTCTGAAGTCCGGTGCTGATTTCGGCCGCTACCTCGGCGTGCGCTGCGCGCAGGTCAACGAGCGGTATCGCGGTCATGCTGTCGGTACTACTACTCACCCTCGGGCCTCTATCGATAGACGCGGTCAGCTCGCTTGAGATGTAGCGGGCTAGCGATGGTACTGCACAACCGCTGCAGTTCAGCGAGCAGCGAAGGCGCAGCGGCCGGTAGCTCGCAAAGCAGAGCGTAACGCCCAGGGTCTTGCCTTATGACCCGTAGCATCAGCAAGTATGCTGGTTTGCCGGTGCCCGAGGTCAGTACGAGGCAAGGGGAACCTGAGCGATCGCTCTCGGCGTGGCATCCGTCAGCTGACCCACCGCTTGGCAGCCGTCGCGTACCAGAGGAGAACTGCGTAAATGCCCTCAGCCATCCGATCGGCCGGCCTCCCCGAGGGGGCAATTCTTATCCAGGATTCGGCTGACGTTGATGAGCGGGCAGTACTTGGCGCGGGAACCTCCGTCTGGCACATTGCGCAGATCCGCGAGGACGCGAGACTCGGGCGCGGTTGCATTGTGGGCCGAGGGGCCTACGTTGGTCCTGGCGTGGTCATTGGAGACAACGTCAAGCTGCAAAATTACGCGCTGGTTTACGAGCCTGCCAGGCTGGGCGACGGGGTTTTTATTGGACCGGCCGCCGTACTGACGAACGATTTGTACCCGCGATCAGTCTCCGGGACCGGCGATCTGAAGCGGCCCGGCGACTGGGATGCCCGTGGCGTTGTTGTACTCGAGGGAGCATCGATCGGTGCTCGCGCCGTAGTCGTTGCCGGAATCCAGATTGGCCGGTGGGCCCTTGTGGCGGCCGGAGCTGTGGTCACGCGGGACGTGCCCGACTTTGCGCTCGTTGCGGGTGTTCCGGCCCGACGAATTGGGTGGGTCGGGCAAGCGGGGGTCACGTTGGTCCCGGACGGAGATTCGCACTGGCGCTGCCCCCAGACGGGCGAACTGTTCAGCGAGTCAGGCGGTCTGCTGGCGATGACCGAAGTCCCACGGCTCGGCTAGGGATCTCGGCCCATCGGGCAGTAATCCCACTGGTCAGGCAACCTGATCGCCCGCTCGCGCGTCTGCTTAGCACGCGCTACGCTTCCGGGCGAATTCTGCCGCGAGGGGTCGTTCGCGCCAAGTAAGGTGTCTTTCGGATCAGCAGGCGGCGCGTGGCCGGTAGCCGAGGAGAGACTTGGCCAAGGGTGATGTCTGCATGCGGTGTCTGTCGCGAGGAAGAGGTTTGCGTTGGCGTGCCACACCCAGAGGCTAGTTCCACCGATCGGTATCGCGGTGGTTGGAGCTGGCTACTGGGGGCCGAACCTTGTGCGCAATTTTGCCGGCTGCCCGAGCTATCGGCTTACCTGGGTTTGTGATCTGGACAAGGCTCGCGCAGCCGACGTTCTTGGCCCTTATTCAACTGTCGGTGTAACTGATGACCTTGGTGCCGTGCTCGCCGACGAACGGGTGGCCGCGATAGCCATAGCGACTCCCGCCAGCTCACATTGTGAGATCGCCGTTGCGGCAATGCGGGCCGGTAAACATGTCCTGGTCGAAAAGCCGCTTGCGGCCACGTACGAGGACGGCCTCCGGCTGGTAGAGGAGGCAGAGCGCGCCGGAGTGGTGCTCATGTGCGACCACACGTTCTGCTATACGCCCGCTGTCATGAAGATCCGAGAGCTCATACACGCCGGTGACCTCGGAGAACTTCACTTTTTTGACTCGGTCCGGATCAATCTAGGGCTGGTACAGCCAGACATCGACGTGCTGTGGGACCTGGCACCGCATGACATCTCAATCCTGGAGTCGATCCTGCCGCCCGGCGTAGAAGCTCTCACCGTCGCGGCGCACGCGGCCGACCCGATCGGCACTGGCCGCTCCTGCGTCGCCTTCGTGACCATTCAGCTGACCGGTGGCGCCATCGCCCACTTCCACCTGAACTGGCTGTCACCGACGAAGATCCGCACCACCATGATAGGCGGGTCAAAGCGCGCGCTGCTCTGGGACGATCTCAATCCCTTGCAGCGGGTGACTGTCTTTGACCGGGGCGTTGACCTCTTGCCCGCCGAGGAGGCGGATGCGGCAGACCGTCAGCAAGCCTTTGTGTCATACCGCACCGGCGACCTAGTATCTCCGGCCCTTGCTGAGCGTGAGGCGCTCAGGGGCGTCGTAGAGGAGTTTGCCGACAGCATCTGCACAGGCCGACCGCCCCTCACCGACGGCCTCTCGGGCCTGCGGGTGTTGGACATCCTCGAGGCCGCGACGCGTAGCATCGAGCTCCAGGGGGCGCCCGTACCGTTGCGCGGGATCCGACGCGCCCGGGCCGCCGCTCCAGCCCGTCAGGAAATCGGGGTATGAGCCGGGTCGATGTTGTCATTCCCTGTTACAACTATGGCAAGTTCCTACCCGATTGCGTCGCTAGTGCTATCGACGACCAGCCCGAGTCAGATGTGCACGTGCTCATTATTGATGACGCGTCACAAGACGACAGTGCCGACATCGCGCGAAAGCTGGCAGCCAGCAGCGACCGTGTCGAGGTAGTGGTTCATCCCGTCAACCGCGGCGCCATTCCGACCTATAATGAGGGGCTGCTGGATTGGGCGGAAGGCAACTACTGTGTCCTGTTGTCCGCCGATGACAAGCTCACTCCCGGTGCGCTTCGCCGGGCCACCGAATTCCTTGACGGGCATCCAAACGTTGGCTTCGTCTACGGAAACGCAGTGTGGTTCCGTAGCGACGAGGCGCCACCTGCGCAGTTGACCTGCCGGCTGGAGCGAGTCTTCGCAGGCCGCCGGTGGCTCGAGCGGCGCTTCAGGGAGCCGGTAAACCGCGTAGCCTCGCCGGCAGTGGTCGTCCGGACTTCACTCCAGCATCAGGTCGGCGGCTACGACCCACGTTTGTACCACACGAGTGATGCCGAGATGTGGATGCGGCTGGCCGCGCACGCGGACGTTGGATATCTAGGCGTAGATCAAGCCTACTACCGCAGGCATGACGCGAACATGTCGCTAGGGCTTGACGACTTCGTTGTGCGATTCACGCAGCTGCGAGCTGCCTATGAGGCAGTACTGAAGCACTGCGAGCCGTTTTTGCCTGACGCAGCCAACCTGTCACGCGTCGTACATCGACGCCTCGCTCACGAAGCCTTGTGGGTAGCTGTGCGGGCTTACGACCGTCGTCGGACTGACTGGGTCCCGGTTGACGAACTGGTGGCATTCGCGTTCGACTGCTGGCCCGACACTGCGAGCCTAGGTATCTACCGCGGCCTGCAGTTCCGTCGCTCGATCGGACCACGGGTCACACCGTACTTGCAGCCGCTGGTCTGGTCAGCCGTCATACGTGAGATTAGAGACCGATTCCGGCGTTATTCATGGGCACGGCAGGGATTCTGACTCCAGAGAGCAGCGAGAGGATTGGCAGGAATCGTGATAGCGGGAACACGTTGCCTTGTGACCGGCGGCGCCGGCACTATCGGATCCACGATAGTGGACCGGCTAGTTGACGCTGACGCGGCCGAAATAATTGTGCTGGACAACTTCGTTCGCGGTAGCCGCCAGAATCTCTCCAAGGCGATGCCCTCCGGCCGGGTGCGGGTGGAAGAGGGAGATATCCGCGACGGCAATCTTGTGCGTCGGTTGATGCAAGGGGTCGACCTGGTGTTCCACCAGGCGGCAATCCGGATCACCCAGTGCAGCTCGGAGCCCCGTCTGGCGCTCGAAGTCCTCGTCGACGGTACGTACGAAGTCATCGAGGCAAGCGTCGACGCGGGTGTCCGCAAGGTCGTCGCCGCATCCTCGGCTTCGGTATACGGAGGCGCCGACCACTTCCCCACGACTGAGAACCATCCCCCGTACAACAATGACACGCTGTACGGCGCTGCGAAGACGTTCAACGAGGGCCTGCTCCGCAGCTTCCACGCCATGCGCGGACTGGACTACGTCGCGCTCCGCTACTTCAACGTCTACGGGCCACGGATGGACATCTACGGCCGATACACCGAGGTCCTCATTCGATGGATGCAACGCATCGCCGCCGGGCAGGCGCCGCTCATACTTGGTGATGGCCTGCAAACGATGGATTTCGTCTACACAGAGGACATCGCAAGGGCGAACATTCTGGCCGCGGAGAGCGACGTCACCGACGAGATCTTCAACATCGCCAGCGGCACGGAGACGAGCCTCATCGAGCTAGCTCACGGGCTGCAGCGAGTAATGGGCTCCAGCCTGCCGTTGGAGTTCGGACCGGAGCGGGACGTCAACGGTGTCGTCAGACGTCTAGCCGATACATCTGCAGCTGCGCGTGCGCTCGGCTGGAAGGCCGAGATTAGCCTGGACGAGGGACTCGCCAGGCTGGTTGATTGGTGGCGAGCTCAACAGTGATTCCGGTGATCCGCCCGCTCCTTGGCCCAGAGGAAGCGGAGGCTGCAGCCCAGGCCATCAGCTCGGGCTGGATTGCCCAAGGCCCTCGGGTAGCGGAGTTCGAGGCAGCATTCGCGGCAGCAACCGGCACCGGCCATGCGGTCGCGGTCTCCTCGTGCACCGCGGCCCTGCACCTGGCTATGATCGTCGCTGGTGTCGGCCGTGGCGACGAGGTTGTCGCTCCGTCCATGTCGTTCATAGCAACGGCTAACGCGGCCCGATACGTGGGTGCGCGAGTTGTGTTCGCGGACGTGGAGCCGGACACGCTGAACCTCACGGTTGAGACAGTCGCGCCTTTGCTGACCGACCGCACCCGAGCTGTGATTCTCGTTGACCAGGCCGGCGTTCCGGCGGACCTTGACGCAATGCGGGAACTATGCGACCCGCGCGGCATTGCGGTCATCGAGGATGCGGCGTGCGCGGCGGGATCGACGTATCGCGGCCGTCCGGCTGGTGCTGGAGCGGCGCTGGCGGCCTTCTCTTTCCATCCTCGCAAGCTGCTGACCACCGGCGAGGGCGGAATGATTACAACGCCTGACCCAGACGTGGCCGCCAGATTGCGCCGTCTCCGTGAGCACGGCATGAATGTCAGTGCCGCGGCAAGGCACGTCGAGCAGCGGGTTGTCATAGAGCGCTACGACGAAGTTGGCTACAACTACCGGATGACGGACATCCAGGCCGCGATCGGGCTCGTGCAGCTCGGCCGACTGGACGAGATCATCGAGCGTCGGCGAGAGCTGGCGCAGCGATACCAGTGCCTGCTCAGCCAGATTTCCGGCCTGAGGACGATCTCGGACCCAAGTTTTGGCCTGACAAACTTCCAGTCGTTCTGGGTCGCGTTGCCAGCGGACTTCCCGGTGGCCAGGAACGATCTGCTTCAGATGCTGGCCGACGCCGGGATCTCGTCGCGCCGAGGAATTATGGCCGCGCACCTGGAGCCGGCCTACGCCAATCTGGTGCGTGACGTGCAACTGCCAGTCACAGAACGGCTATCGGCGTCGACCCTGATAATCCCGCTCTTCCATCAACTCACCGCGGCCGAACAGAACCGCGTCGTCGATGTCATATCGGCCGCAAGCGAGAAAGCCGCCGTGCTACCTGACCCAGCGAAGCTGCCAGCATAGCTCTGGTCGAGAAGTAAGTGCCTACCTTGTCGTCGACCCTGCCGCAGAGCCAGAACTCTCGCCGCCCTGCGCACGACCACCAATGACCGGCAAGGTATTGGGCGGCAGTTCGTAGATCTCCACATCGCCTTGATGCACAATAAGCTGCCAAGGCGGCGTGTGAGCCAACGACCGCTCCAGCACCTCGAAGGCATTAGCAGGTGCCAAGCCATATGCTTGATTGTAGCCAACCATGCTGGACGCTATCACGACGTAGACTGGCCTGCTGCGATCGGTCTGCCTCAGCGCAACGTCCAGGATAAGAGTTGCGACATTTGGCCCGACCTGCCATTTAGCGCCGAGGAGGCCTGAGGCAAAGATCTGTTCTATGTTGCTCAAGTTATAATTACTCGTGTCGTCGAACGGCCCATTAGCTACAGCCGCATATATCGTCCCTGGCACGGCATATTGCTGAAACGCCGTCAAGGTATTCACGTCGTTGGCGGGCATAACGTTGTGACCGTCATTGCCGAAGAACGCAGGGAAGAACAGAGCCAACACCGCACCCAGTGCGATGAGGACAGGCACTGTCCCTCGACCTCGGTTCTTCAGGCGCATGCGCGCGCGGTGATGTTTGGTTTTAGCTAGGATCACCGCGGGTGGCGGCAGCAGCGCTATCGCGGCCAAGGCCGCTGCATACGGCAGGGAGAATAGGAAGACGCGCAGGACGCCCTCATTGCCATAGGCCTGAATTGCAAGCAATCCGAAAGGCGAGAATGCGAGGAAAACCAGTGCCAGGCAGGGCTGGCGCGACCTTCTTCGAAACCATGCGCCAGCCAGCGCCAGACACCAGATGCCAATCGACAGCAGCTCGGAGCATCGTGCAATAGTGGTTTCGCTTGCAGCCACGACGGGGGTGACGGAAAGCGACGGCGGCTTGGCATTGTTAAGGAACGACCCAAGGGAACTCAGCAGACCAAAATGGCTATTAACGAAGCCGAAGTGAGGCAATAGGTAGCCTATGGCTACTGCCGCAAGCGCGACTGGCAGCCACTTCGGCCGCAGCATCCCCGCAACTGCTAGTCCGCCGAGCTGGATCGCCACCATATACGGGGATAGCTGATGCGTCATGCTGAGGGCAAAGTATATGCCTATGATGGTCCCGCATATGAGCAGCGACCAGCGCCGGTCATATTCCTTCGGGAGGCTCCACCAATGCAAGCCTTCGCTTTGCATCCGGCGCGGCCGACGGGTATGACGGCGATTCGGCCACGGGAAGCGTAGCCGGTCCCGTACGGGCCTAGCCACGTATAGCCACCGTAGAGCTAGCGCCATTATGCCCAGGCTGAGTACCGATCCGAGCGCCTGCGGCGAGAAGTAGTCCTGGCCGACCCAGTTGCTGGCGGTATACAGGAAGATTGCAACCCAGCGCTGCCGGATGGGTAGCGCAAGCGAGTCGTAGATCAGATAGAGCAAAGGAAGCGCCACGAGTTCGAAGACTGGCTGCGCCCACTTTGCATAGGCCAGCGGGCTCGCGACCCCAGCAACTTTGTCGAACCAGCCAGCCAAGGCAAAGAACCCAGGCCAATTCTGATAGATGTCGATCTGATCGTTGAGCCGCCCGTGCGCGTTGATGTACTGGACGACGCCTATTGTCTTGTACAGCCAGGCGTATCGGCCGGCCGAGTACACCAGGGGCGCTGTGGCGAAGAGCATGACAACCAGCGACACGGCGTGAGCCGCCAGTCGCCATTCAGATACAGATTTGTGCCGCAACTCGAGGGCGGCGGATACCACTAGCAGCGCAATCCCCGCAAAGTAGACGAGCGGCAGGGATGTCATCAACCCGTACGGCTGGGTGGCGGGTACATGTGTCCGGCTCAGCCCGAATGCCCAGAGCAGGATACTGACAGGGAGGAGCAGGTCACTGAGATGCAGGACATTCGGGCGTCGCGGATTCGGCTCCTGTGGTGCAGCCGGACGCCTTTCGAGAGTACGACTAGCTGTCATTTGACCGACAAAGGTCTGGCCGACCGTCGCCGCGCGACACGATATGCAAGGACACCAGCCAGGAAACCGCGTGCCTCTGAGATAACGAGCTTGTTACCGGTGGCGCCCATCTGACTGCTTTGCGATGCATCCTTTATTCGGCTTGCCTGAAGACCTGCCTGGTGCATTGCGTGAACTATCAGGCCACGTTGCAGGTCAGTGTTGGACAAGTGCTTAGAAAGGTACGCACCCAGCCCGTAGCCATAGTTATACACAACCTGACGCAGCGCGTCGGCGTCGTCTCGATGCCGATGCCAGATGAGCGCCGAGGGCATGAAGCATATCCGGCCGCCGTCAAGGATGAGACGTACAAAGAAATCTAGGTCTTCGCCGCTACGGCAGGGGGCCCCGGCCCCCAGCAGGGTGTCGAACCCGCCGATCCGCTGTGCCGATCCACGCCGCACCGCCATGTTGGCCCTTCGGCCGAACAAGCCAGCCGCGAATGGATAGAGCGAGGAGCTCGGGCGGTGAGTGCTCATGTCGTAACGAAGAGGTATGAGCATTCCCTGGCTCGGATAGCGCCCTTCGAAATAACGCTGAAACGGATTGTCAAGCGCACTAGGTGCCACTAGGCCCGTCACGCATGTCACCTCCGGATCGGCGGTGAACGCCGCAACTATCGCTGACACCCAGCCCGGATCAACAAGCACGTCGTCATCAGTGAGTGCCACTATTTCATAGCGTGCGCTGGCCAGGGCGCGGTTGCGGGCCGCAGAAGCGCCGGGGTAAGGCTCGCAGGCATAGGTGACTCTCGGGTCGCTCCGAGCCAGTTCGACTACGAGGTCCCGCGTACTCTCATCGCTCGGCGCGTTGTCGACCACGAGTATCTCGAGCGGCGCGTAGGAAACCTGCATGAGCGTCTGCAGACAATCCCGCAGCAGCCCAGCTCGGTTCCTAGTCGGAATCGCCACCGTCACCCCGACTTCTTCGCTTGGCGGGAAATGCGACGGGCAGATTGTCTGGGCGGTCCAGTCCGTTGCTGCTCCCTGGTCTGGCCCAGGTCGCCCGTCGCCCATGGCGTGACTCGCCAGCGCCTCTGCGAGCGTGACGCTTGCCGCGGCCCTGGCCCGCTCGGCGAGCGTCTCGACAGGCTGCGGAGATAGGGTAACGAAGCCGAGCGGCGCTCGATGCTTGCGCACCAGGACGCGGGCGAGACAATGACTATCCTCCACGGCGCCGGCCACGCCGACAACCGGGCCATCCTCATCTAGATCAAGGACGCCTACCCACGTCGGGCCATCCGTCTCGTCGGCTCGCCTCGTGGCGATCACCGTGCCACCTCCCAATCTGCCGGCGCGCGGGCGCGTGTCGGCGGAGAGCCCCGACGACGAGTGCCACAATGCTACCGGCGGCTTCTGCTTGGAACAGGCCAACCGGATGCCATTCGTGCGCCCACAACGTCACCGTGGCCAGGAGCCCAAGCACAGCAAGGCTCAGCACCATGGGCATTGCTGCCACCGACCACTGGCCCAGTCTCGGCCAGTTCGAGACGATCGCCCTGCCGGGCACGAAAAAAAGGAACGCCAGCGACAGCAACAGGCGAGCAAGGCTCGGCCTGCCCGTCAGTGTGAGTACCACGAGCCCCGCCGCGATCAGCGCAGCTAGCAGGTCTAGCAAGTCAGCTAGCCGCATCGCCAGCAGCGGATACTCTGGATGACCTGGATCTGACACGCCTATAGTCTGACCTAACTATTCGCGGCTTCGCCCGTTACTGCCTCGCACGCCCTGAACGAAGCAGACCCCGACCGCATCGGAGTGATCCGAGTGATCCCCGGCCAGTGGTTGTTTACTCTGGTATTTTATGCCCATATGCGAGCTGGATTAGCCCCCCAGCGCGCGCACATGGGGGCTTCGGTCATACCGACCCCGCCGCCATCGCGATCGATGCGACACGAGCATTCGGCCACACGGGATCGGAGCACCGGGTGAGAGGACGACTGGCACTCGCCGCCGTGGCTGTTGTCGCGGCAGTTGTAGTGTTCGTGGTCGGATTGCTCCCCGGTGCTGCCAGCAGGACACCACCGGGCTCTCCCGCCGCTGGCTTTTCCATCGGCGCCGCTACCGGAGCCCCGAGCGAAAGCACATCGCCGACGTCCGCCGCCTCGAATCCGGCGCTGACGGCCAACATGCGGTTGGTTCTTGATGCCACTTTCACTCGTCCGAAACTCGACAAGTCAATCTGGGATACCTGCTACCCGTGGATCGCGCACCAGGCCCAAGGCTGTACCAATTTTTCCAACACCGAAATTGAGTGGTACAAGCCATCGCAAGTTCAGATATCTGACGGCGTGCTTAATCTTGTTGCACAGCGAATACCGACGGCCGGATACACCAAGGGTGGCGCCAGCCACGAATACCAGTGCCGCTCAGGCATGGTCACAACCCACCCGGGATTCAACTTCGAGTACGGCTACGTGCAGGTCGTCGCACGTATTCCGAACGGAAAGTACCTGTGGCCAGCACTATGGCTCGCTGCCTCTAACTATCAATGGCCACCTGAGATGGATATCCTGGAGCACTGGGGTCCGCCGGCGAACTTCTCGGGCGTCTATTTCCATCCTTCCGGCGCCGAGACGGTCAACATGCGGGTCCCACCGAGCATAACGCTGGCGGACACTTGGCACACGTACGCGCTCGACTGGACGCCGTCCCAGATGACTTGGTATATCGACGGTCAGGCAGTGCTCTCTGTTGATCAAGACATTCCGCACCAGGATATGTACTTTATTGCAAATGTTGCGTCAAATGGAAGCAGCCAATACAGCCCTTGCAGCGGCACGCTTCAGATCAGCTCCGTTAAGGTCTGGCAATCCTGACCCTCCGGTGTGGGCGCGCGAGGTGCGTCGCTAGGCAGAGTCAGATTGGGGAATCATGGCATTGCAGGATGGCGCAAGTGACGTGCGTAGCTCTACCGGGCTGCGCGCGGATCCGCCCGGCGCCGACCAATCGGATGACTGCTCGTCCCCATCGCCGCGTATTACAGTCATCACCCCGACATACAACGTCGCAGCTTACATCGGCGAGGCAGTCGACTCCGTTCTGTGCCAGACGTTCCGCGAATTTGAGTACCTCGTCGTAGATGACGGGTCTACCGATCGGACTGTCGAGGAAGTCCGTGAGCGCATGGCAGATGACCAGCGGCTGAGGCTGATAGCAGCTGAGCACGGCGGATCGGCGAACGCGCGGAATCTCGCCCTCAGGCAAGCCAAGGGAGAGTTCATAGCGTTCCTTGATGGCGACGATCGCTGGCGTCACACTTTCCTCGAGCAGCAGCTTGCACTGCTGGAGTCCGTCGGCTCCAATGTCGCCGCCGTGTTCGCCAGGTCGAGAGTGATATCCGAATCCGGCCGCGTGTATGCCTTCCGCTGGCAGCGGGCCGGACGCTACGACTTCGACGACATGCTGATCCAGGCTTGTCCGCCACGATGCGGCAGCTCGCTCCTTATCAGGAAAGCGAGCTTCGATGTTGCCGGGGAATTCAACGTTCAGAAGACCGCCGCCGTTGATCACGACATGTGGCTTCGGATTCAGCGTGACTCGGGCATGCCATACTTCTGGGGCAACTCAGCTTATCTTCTCGATCTACGCGTGCGTCCAGGCGCCCTTAGCCGCGATCACCGGCGAATTTTCGAGGAACGCGACATAGTCGCGCGCGATTATTCCCCGGCTCTTCAGCGCTATCCCGCGGCCATGGCATATGTCCGGGCTGCTGTCTTCGCCTTTCGCGCTGGGCAGGAAGATTTTGCGCTGCGCTGGGCCCGGTTGGCCAGGCAAGCCGGGTTCAGGAGCCTTGCGGCTGACACCTACGGCTGGCGCCTACTCGGCTGGAGCGCCCTTCCCTCATCTGGCCGGCGGCTACTCAGGTGGTGCAATTCTCAGCTGAGAGCTCTGCTAGGTCGCATTGCCCGGGCACCGGGCGGGCTGCAGCGCTAGCGATCTGTAAGGCGGTTTCCTTAGGCAGGCCGCGTCGGTGGCCGGGAACGTCGGCCACATCGCTTGGCATGACATCGCCAGCCGGATAACCGGCGGATTAGGCTGATGCTGGACAACTTCTCAAGGCCTGATCTGCTTCGGTGGCTGCATCGTCGCGTTCGCACTGCTGGCACGCTAGGAGGTGCGTGCGGAGCAGACCGACGGCGATAGGCTGCTCAAGCCTGGTCTGGTGAAGCAGACCTCGTTCTCAGCGGGCGCCGTGTTCGCGATCGCGTTCTTCGGCGGCTTCAGCAGCATCTTCTTCACGCTGTCGATCCCGTGGCAGGAGGGCCTCGGCCACCCCGCGCTAATGACCGGACTGGTCATAGCGCCGTACTCCCTCGGCACGCTGGTGTCCGCGGCCAACAATGACAAGCTCGGCCCGGCTTAGACGGATGGTGCTGGTGATCGGGTGCATCCTGCTGCTCGTCGGCCCCGCCTTCGTGATCCTGGTGATCCACTTGACGAGTCCGCCTGGGCGCTGATCGCCCCGCCGCTGTGGGATTCGGTGTCTGGCACGCCCGGTTTGGGATGATTTGGGTCACACGCGTGCGCCCGGATTAACTGGCCATCAGCCCTAGCAGCTTAGGTATTCTAGATGGGGTGCGCCTGGGCGGAACTGCTGTGGCGAGCGTTGTTTCAGGTGCGGAGGTGCAGCCTTGGCTGCCCAAGGTGTGTCCCGGTGCCTGCCCGGTGCGGATCAGCATGAAAGGAAGACGGTGAACGACTGTCCATCGCCGCGATCCAGGCTTCGAATCAGTTGTTTCACCACACTCGCTGGGGGAGTAGCCGACCCGTCACTGCCAGATCCCGCGCCTGGCTGACGGAAATGTGCACACGCTAATGGACGCGCAGATCGGCATTACCTCCGAGCGGGGGGCGGGCGATACTGGCCGCCGTCCCGCGCACTGGTCGCCGTGGCCGCTCGCCAAGGCGACCTGGGTCCGGCACCAGGACCTGCTCAGGAATCTGCTCTACCTGCTTGCGACGACCGGTGTGACGTCGTCCATGGGAATTGTGTACTGGACCGTCGCGGCCCGGTTGTTTGCCCAGGAGGCCGTCGGCTACGGCACCGCCGCGATCTCAGCGATGACGCTGATATCGTCGATCGGAGTCTTCGGGCTCAGCACGCTTCTGATCGGCGACCTGCCGACACGGCAGGGCCGAGCCGGCCTAATCGCTGCGGCAATGCTGACCGCTGCGGCCGGGTCATTCATTCTCGCGGTGGGCTTTGTGTTGGTGGCACCGCACCTTACATCGCATTACAACGATATCGACGGCTCCATCCCCGCGGCCAGCTTGTTCTGCCTGGGCGTCGTACTGACTGCGTCCTCGGCGGTCTTTGACGCCGCCGCCATCGGCATGCAGCGCGGCGGCCTGCAACTAATGCGCAATATGGTGTTCGTCATCGTCAAGATGCTGACCCTGATATCTGTCGCGATAGTCATCCACTATTCGTCCGGCATCAGTATCTTTGCATCCTGGATTGCAGCAATTCCGCTGTCGCTTCTACTCGTCGCGATCCGGCTCTGGTTCTCGCGCGCCCGCGTCCTGGCCAGGCCGGACTGGGCGATACTGAGGAGCCTCGGCAGGCTACTTGCGGCGCACAATTGGCTGAACCTCGCATTGCAGGCCCCGTCGCTCGTGACGCCCGTGCTCGTAGCGTCGCTGCTGACCCCGGCGACAAACGCTGCCTACTACATCGCGATGACCATATGCACTGGCCTGTTCATCCTGACGGCGCACATGTCTACCGCGCTGTTCGCGGTGGCAGCCGGTGATCCCAAACTGATCTCGCGGAAGCTGCGCTTTGCCCTCCGAATGTCGCTCCTGCTGGGACTACCCGGAATGGCAGTCCTGGTACTGGGCGCCCACTTCATTCTGGGCGTGTTTGGCGCCGGCTACGCCCAGATTGCGACCGTACCCATGCAGCTGCTAGCCCTCAATTTCATTCCAGTGTTGCCGAACTCCTTCTACATCTCGGTCTCGCGCGCCAGCGGGCGACTATCGCGCGCGGCGACTGTCGTGACCTGCTTCGGCGCCGTAGATGTCACTGCAGTGGTCATCGGCTGTATGCGAGACGGCCTGGTCGGCATGGCCGCCGCGGGGCTCATTGTGACCACTATCGAGGCGCTAGTGACTACGCCCGTTGTGGTCCGAGCAGCCATCGGCTCCGGACGACACAGACACGCGACGACGCCAGCGACTGCCGGCGCGCGCGTAGCGCCTCCACCGCCACGGCTGGTGCTGGATGGCGCCAGCCGTGAAGTCCTCGACTATCGGCAGCAGGCAGGCCTGGCATTGCTGTTTTCCATGTCGACGCCGGCACCCGTCATCTTTATGGCCAATCCGGCCGAGGAACAGAACACCTGGCAGCACCGCACCAGAGCTCCGGCCCCGGCGCCAGCGCGGGAGCGCCAGCCTAAGCCTTGAGGCTCTAGGCGGTCGGCGAAGCTGGTCTGTCTGGCCGTCGCCGATCTCGTCTCGCGGTCAAGCGAGTCATGCAAGCGCGGCGCCCGCGGATGCGGCCCGCAGCGCGGCCGCATGCTGTGCCAGCCACGAGGTAGCACTGAAGCGCTGGGCGGACTCGGCTATCAAACGATCGCGATTGGACATGTAGTCGACCCGGTTCGCAACCAGGAGCTCCATGGCCGCCGCCAATTCCTCGCGGTTAGCTTGTGGCCGGTATTGCGCTGCGGCGGACGCCGCCCAGTCCGCCCTGAGCGGATCGCCGAGTGGATTAGACACCACATAGCCGCGGGAGGGATCCCCGGCGATCTGCTCTCGAGCTCCGCTGACGTCAGCGATAACCACAGGCAGCCCTGAGAACAGCGCTTCCATTGAAGCAAGCGGCCAGCCCTCGAAGAACGAGTCGAGGACGAACCCATCCCCCGCCGCGAGCAACTGACCGGGCGTCGGAATGTGATCACGCAAGTGAATACGCTCCCGGCACGACAACGTGTCCCGGAGCTGCAGGACCCGGCGATAGTATCTCGGCTCATCGATCCTGCCGGCGACGGCAAGATGCACTTCCGGCCGATTCGCGGCCACATCGGCGAACGCGGCCACGAGCCCGTAGCTGTTCTTCACCATACAGTGCCGACCAAGAGTTACGAACAGGAATTCGTCTGTCAGGCCAAGCCAGTCGCGGACCGCGGCTCGGTCTAGAACCGCAAAGCGTTCGTCGTCAACGCCGTTCGGGATAGTAACGATCCGCTCGGGGGGAAAATCTGGATTGACCGCGAGCTGCTGTTGGCGGAGCATTTCTGAAACCGCCACAACTCCCAGGAAGCCGCCACTGCGCGCCGCGGCGCTGTGCCAATGCCAGTCTCGGCCGACATGCCCGTTGATACCATGCAGGTTGTCTATGTAGGGCACGCCTAGCCGCCTGGCCAGATCGAAGGTCCAAGCGGGAGCGCCATGCGCGCTAATGACGTCGGGGCGCCATTGCTTTGCCCACTCGAACGCCTGGCTCGGCTCGGCTGCGAAGACCTCAACCCCTTTTGACTTGAGCATCAGGGCGGTACGTCCAGTGAGCTGCCCGTCTACCATTGCGTCGGAACTAGTGCAAAGTACGGCGGTCTCCAGGCCGCGAGACGGCAGCCGACGCGCCAGGAAGGCGACTACTTCGCCCAGCCCGCCGGTGCGCAAAGCAGGAGTCACGATCAGGCATCGCAATATCGGATCAGCACCAACCACGTGGGTCTCAGGCAGCGACAGTGAAGATTCTGCTGTCGGAATCCCCTCCGGACTGTCAGCGAGACTCGCTAGCGGATTCGCCTCGCTGCGACCCGATCTGGGCCGGACTACGAGTGGCGCCGACCAGTCGTCAATTCGCACTGCCGGCCGACGACGGTCGATCGACATAGCGATGCGATGCCAGGCACTGCCCAAGTGAAGCAGAAGCATCACTCGGCGGGCCAGTAGTCCGGGCCGAACCGCGTCGCTGGTCGCTCTGGCGGTAGTCATCATCTTGGCTAGCAAAGAGATTGCCTCTCCATCGGTGGCTCAGGCGATGGGCTAACTAGAAGCGGTCGCCTAGCTGACAACCGCCCAATAATAGGGCCTTAAGCTCCGCCAACTGTCGAGATCCCGGTTTGCAGCACACCTGATCTGCAGTGTCAGCAGTGCTCTATAGGTCTGGGTCACATGACTGCCGGGCAGCCCGGAGGCAAGCGCTCGACAGTCCCGCGCAACTTTCAGCAAAAAGTATAGAAACAAGCCTAAGTCAGACGATAGCATTGCTTCCCGGACGTGTCGCATTTGCGAACGGCAGCGGCCGCCAGCCGGGTTCAGGAGACTGGAATTGGGTGTCTGGGGAGTACTCTCGTCGGCGGCAATCTGTAAGTTGCCGATCGGAGTCAGGCGCCGGGCGCTCTTCGCTCGCGCTAACCACCGGCTCCCGCGCCTCAGAAACCCTTCGTCCTTCAATGATAAGGTGAATTGGCGGATCTTCCATGACCAGCGTCCATTGCTGGAATGGACCTGCGACAAGCTAGCCATGAAAGACCGCGCTGGACGCGTTCAGGGCCTTCATATTCCACGCACGCTATGGGCGGGCACGAACCTCGAGGAACTGACCTCCGCCGGGCTGCCGGAGCACTGGGTTCTGAAGCCGAATCATAGGTCCGGATCCGTGTACTTCGGCCATGGCCAGCCTGATGTCGAACAACTGTCCGCGCTGACGGCGGGGTGGCTTCGCCCCGTGGAGTCTGAGGTCCTGGGCGAGTGGGCCTACTCCAAAGCGCGGCCTATGCTGCTGGCCGAAACGCTGATAGGCACCCCGGGCTCGCCGCCTCCCGACTACAAGTTCTTCGTGTTCGAGGGCGATGTCGCGGCGGTGCAAGTTGATGTCGGCAGGCATTCCATGCACCAGCGCCGTCTGTACCTTCCTGATTGGTCGCCGCTGACCGTAAGGTATGGCAGATACTCGCTGCCGCCACTCGAGCCGCCTCCCGTGGGCCTAGATCGCATGCTCGAGCTGGCCGCGGAACTCGGGACAGGATTCGACTTCATCCGGATCGATCTTTATGACATCGCCGGACGCGTGTATTTCGGTGAGTTCACGCCCTACCCGTGCAGCGGGCTCGACCGATTCGTGCCGGCATCGTTTGACGCAGAGCTAGGTGCCAGATGGAAGCTTCCGGAGCCCGGCCAGCAGCTAGGCCGATAGCCTTCGCCGTGCGGACGCAGCCACGTAACCTCCTGCAGCTGCGACGAACCCCGTCACCGTAGCGGCGATCCGCAGCATGGCGCTGGCTTCGCCCTTGCAGAACTTGCGCAGGTCGCGGAATATCGCCGCCGGCAGTACCGCAAGCACTTGGCGTCGCTCCCGTTCCAGGCCTGCGCTGGCGCCGGCCAGGCTGACGACTGCTGCCTTGGATTGCCCCTCATGCCAGTTGCGGCGTATGAAGTAGCCAAGAGTGACCCGCTCTCGGCTGACGTTGTGGTCCACGACGGCGGCCGGGACATACAAGACTGCCGATCCTGGCTGACTAGCGGTGAGTCGGATCGCTAGCTCGGTTTCCTCGCAGCCTCGGGGTTTGGTGCCGACCCGGCCAATAACAGCATCAAAGCCGCCGACGGCCAGCGCCTCGGCCGTTCGCATACTCATGTTGGCGCCAATGGGATTGCGCACGACACTCGTCGTGTCTGGCAGGCCGCGATAGCTGCAGCCAACGACCCAGTAGAACTCCGGCGGCATCCAGCGGGGCGTGCGTGCAGGCCAGACGGGGTAGATGCCGCCGCCGGTGGCAACGACCTGAGGGTCGTCGTAGGGCTGCACCAGCGAAGCTAGCCAACCGGGCCGCGCGGCTGCGTCGTCATCCAGGAAAACGGTGATGCCGCACGCCGCCGCCCGCATGCCGGTGTTGCGCGCCCCGGACAGGCCCGGTGCGCCTTCGCTGTCCAGCACCGTCAGGTCGGGGTATTCCTGGCGTGCTCTGGTCGCGAGCGGCTCATTGTGATCGATGACGAGGAGCAGCTGCTTAGGCGCAGGCTCCTGGGCGAGCACGGACTCTACCGCAGCCTGGGTGAGCGGCCACCGCAACTCGGTGTAGGCACAGATGATGACCGTGACATCGAGCTGACCGCCGAAATCGCTGCCAGGAGCCCCGCCATTGAGGGCGGCTTGCGGCTGGGCGACGGGCACACCGGTCATGTCAGCTCGGCACGGCTCTCTGAGTGGCTGGCGGCGGCCGCCATAGCCTGTGCGGGCACACTGGCATAAATGGGCGCGGGGTCGGCGAAGGGCTTCGCACCGCTTCTGGCCGCATCACGGTGCTGTCGCCACTCGCGAACGATCACCTTAGCGATCCGGAATCCATCCAGCACGATGTGCAGGTTGCTCACGCCGAACACGCGCTTGTGCTCGAAGCTCGGCACCTCGTGGACGACCAGACCAGCCTCGGCTGCCCGAATGTTCATTACGGTCTCGACTTCGAAGCCGGCACAGTCCAGCGCCAACGTCTCCAGATGGCGGGCCCAGAAGGCGTTGTAGCCATAGCAGAGATCGGTGTAGCTGGTGCCGAAAAGACGGTTGACCAGGGCGCCCAGGAACCTGTTCCCAAACCGCCGCGAGACCGTCAAGTCGGCGCTACCGCCGCCGCTGGCGAACCTCGACCCCTTGACGAAATCAGCTCCGGCGGCCAGCGCGGTCACGAAGCGCAGTATCTCCCTGCCATCGGTCGAGCCATCCGCGTCCATCATCACGATGATGTCGCCCCGGCTAGCTCCAAAGCCGGCCAGGAGCGCATCGCCCTTGCCGCGCCCTGCCTGCATGACAACGTTGACGTCAGGCCGGAGCCGCCGGGCAACAGCCACCGTGTCATCCGTAGACCGGCCGTCAACCAGTACCACTTCATGAACCCATGACGGCAGCGACGCGAACACATGCGGCAGGTTCTCAGCTTCGTTCATCGCCGGAATGATGACGCTGACGGTGGCGGTGATGGCGATCTCCTCGGAGATCGGCTGATAGCTCGGCACCGTCACTGCCGTCGCAGCCTCGACCTGCCTGCCAGCAGCGGCAGCCAGCACCGGCGCTCGCCGGTCAGTCAAGGAGGTCTCCAGCCAACGGTTAACCGCCATCCCGCACCCCTTCGAAGCCCGCCGTTGCTCACGCGCGCATGCCTGCTGATGGCGAACATCAGCCACAGACCGAGCGCGAGACCTCACCCGTCACGGACGCGTGAGTATTACAAAGACGCGCAGCAGCCGACGCAGGTTTACTCAGACCGCGAACTTAAGCCGCGTTGACGACAGATCGCTGCGACAAACTGACCATATCGGTCAGCCTGCGCCGGTGATCATTGCGGCGCCCAGCGTGGCGCCGGTCGCCTCGTCGATCATGATCAGCCCGCCGGTCATCCGGTTGCGGGCATAAGGATCGCAGAACAACGGCTGCGTGACCCGCAGCGACACCCGGCCGATCTCGTTCAGGCCGAGTTGCGTCGCCGCCTCGTCCCGGTGCAGGGTGTTGACGTCGAGCCGGTAGTGCAGGTCACGCACGATGGCCTTCACCGTCCGCGTCGTGTGCTTGACGATCACGCGGCCCCCGGCGGACAGCGGCCGTACGTCGCTCATCCAGCAGACCATGGCCTCGATGTCCTGGGTTGACGCCGGCTGGTTATGCGGGCGGCAGAACATGTCGCCGCGCGACACGTCCAGGTCATCGGCGAGCAGCAGCGTCACCGACATGGGCGGGAACGCCTCAGGCGCCGGGCCTCCAGCCGTGTCGATGCGGCTGATCGTGGTCGTCAGACCGGATGGCAGGTGCATGATCTCGTCGCCGGGCTTGAGCACGCCGCCCGCGACCTGGCCGGCGTAGCCGCGGTAGTCGTGCAGCTCCGGGTCGGTGGCCTGGTGCGGCCGGATCACGTACTGAACCGGGAACCGGACGTCGATGAGGTTGCGGTCCGACGCGATGTGCACGTGCTCCAGGTGGTGCAGCAGCGACGGGCCGTCATACCACGGCATGTTGCCTGACCGCTGGACCACGTTGTCGCCGTGCAGCGCCGAGATCGGGATGAACGTCAGGTCGCCGATCTCGAGCTTCACCGCGAAGGCGGTGAATTCCGCGACGATCCGGTCGAATACCTCGGAGCTGTAGTCGACCAGGTCCATCTTATTGACTGCGAGGACAAGGTGCGGGACCCGCAGCAGCGTGGCGAGGAAGGCGTGCCGACGGCTCTGCTCGGTCAGCCCGTTGCGGGCGTCGACCAGCACGATCGCCAGATCCGCAGTGGAAGCGCCGGTGACCATATTCCGCGTGTACTGAATGTGACCAGGCGTATCCGCAATGATGAACTTCCGCCGCGGTGTGGCGAAGTATCGGTAGGCGACATCGATCGTGATGCCTTGCTCGCGTTCGGCCCGCAGGCCGTCGGTCAGCAGCGCCAGGTTGGTGTACTCCTCGCCGCGCTCGCGGCTGGTCCGCTCGACCGAGGCCAGCTGGTCCTCGAAGATCGCCTTGGAGTCGTAGAGCAGCCGGCCGATGAGGGTGCTCTTGCCGTCGTCCACCGAGCCTGCCGTGGCGAGGCGGAGGATATCCATGTGCCCTCCGCTGTCGGCAGCGTCGCCGGCCGCGCCGGGCTGCGTTACGGTCATCAGAAGTAGCCTTCCCGCTTGCGGTCTTCCATGGCAGCTTCGCTAGCCCGGTCGTCGGCGCGGGTCTGACCGCGCTCCGTGATCCTGGTGGCAGCGATCTCCGTGATCACCTGGGCGACGGTGCTGGCTGTCGATTCCACAGCGCCCGTGCACGTCATGTCGCCGACTGTCCGGTAGCGCACCCGCGTCTCGAAGAGCTGCTCGTCCTCGCCCCTGGTCACGAACTCGCTGTCAGCGAGCAGGATGCCGTCCCGCTCGAACACCGTGCGGGTGTGGGCGAAGTAGATCGACGGTGTCTCCAGCCCCTCCCGCTCGATGTAGTGCCAGACGTCCAGCTCGGTCCAGTTCGACAGCGGGAACACCCGGATATGCTCGCCGCGGCGGATCCGGGTGTTGTAGATGCTCCACAGTTCCGGACGCTGGTTCTTGGGGTCCCACTGGCCGAACTCGTCCCGGAACGAGAACACCCGCTCTTTCGCCCTGGCCTTTTCCTCATCGCGGCGACCGCCGCCGAATACCGCGTCGAACTTGTTGTCCGCGATGGCGTCGAGCAGCGCCGTGGTCTGCAGCCGGTTCCTGCTCGCAAACCTGCCCGTCTCCTCGACTACCTTGCCGGCGTCGATGGCCTCCTGGACGGACGCTATGACGAGGCGGGCGCCCACTTCGGCGACCCGGCGATCGCGATAGTCGAGAACCTCGGCGAAGTTGTGCCCGGTGTCCACGTGCATGACCGGGAACGGAATCTTCGCTGGCCAGAACGCTCGCTCCGCCAGCGCCAGCATCACAATCGAGTCCTTGCCGCCCGAGAACAGCAGGACGGGCCGCTCGAACTCCGCCGCCACCTCGCGCATGATGTGGATCGACTCGGCCTCGAGCACGTCGAGCTGTGACAGCAGGTAGTCACCTCGGGGTGATGTCATGGCTGCGGCTCCGGATCGCTGGGGGTCGGCGGGTGGCGGTGTCCCTGCGCTTGCTGGCTCACTGGCGCCGACGCACGAGCGATCGCCGTCAGCAAGCCAGGGGCAAGCCAGGCTGGACAGATCAGGATATCCGGTATCGACACGTCGGCCTGGTTGTAGACCAGGGCCGAGCCATCGATCCGGGAGGCGTGCAGGCCGGCCGCACGGGCGACGGCTACCGGCGCCGCCGAGTCCCACTCATACTGACCGCCCGCGTGGACGTAGGCGTCGTACTCGCCCCGGATGACAGCAGCGGCCTTGGCCCCGGCTGAGCCCATCGGCACCAGCTCGGCGCCCACGTCGGCGGCCAGTTGCTGCACGAACGCAGGGGGCCGCGACCGGCTGACGAGGATCCGCAAGCCGGCGGGCAGCGCCACCTGACCCTCCTGGACAAGGGCCGGGAACGGGGCCGCCTCAGCCTGGCTCGCCTCGTAGTCCGCGGTGCTGAGCACGAGGCCCTGGGCCGGCAGCGCAACTGCACCGGCCGATAGGTCGCCGCGTTCCCACAACGCGACGTGCACTGCCCAGTCCGAGCGGGCCGGCTCGCCGAACTCCCTGGTGCCATCGAGCGGATCGACGATCCAGACCCGCGGGGCAGCGAGCCGGGCCGGGTCGTCCTTGCCCTCCTCGGACAAGATCGCGTCGTCCGGGCGGCGCCGGGCAAGCTCGCCGGTGAGGAACTCATGGGCCGACAGGTCGCCCGCTTTGCGCAGGTCCTCGCCGGACAGGCCCGGATCGGCCCGTAGCTCTATGAGCCGGCGCCCCGCCGAGACGGCGAGGTCGCTGGCGAGTTCATGATCGCTGGCGTTGACAGTCAGTGCTGGGCTCCGGTTCCGTGCAGATGAATCTTATCCAACTCAGATAGGCCGAAATCGCCCACGGCGACTTGGCCCCACAGCTAGTGCATCTCGTTCTGCGCGACAGCCAGTCCGCGTTCCATCAGGATCCGCACTGAATCCGCAGCCCGGCCGAGGATTTCCGGCAGTTCCTTTCGCTCGGCGGCCGAGAAGTCACGCAGCACGAAGTCTGCCGGATCCATCCGGCCGGGCGGCCTGCCGATCCCGATCCGGATCCGGTGGTACTCCCTGCTGCCGAGCGCCGCGGTGACAGAGCGCAGGCCGTTGTGCCCGTTGTCGCCACCGCCGAGCTTCAGCCGGACTGCGCCGAACGCCAGGTCAAGCTCATCGTGGATGACGATGATCCGCTCGATCGGGATCTTGTAAAAATTCCGCACCGCAGCCACCGGGCCGCCGGACAGGTTCATGAAGCTCATCGGCTTCGCCAGGACAACACTTGCGTCTGCCATCGTCCCGGTCGCCACGAACGCCCGCGACTTGTCCCGCTTGAACGTCACGCCCAGATCGCTGGCGATCTCGTCGCAGCCCAGGTACCCGACGTTGTGCCGGTTGCCTGCGTACTGCGGGCCTGGATTGCCCAGGCCCGCTATCAGCCAGCGGTCAGAGGTGGCCATGTCCGCGATCGCCATGGGCCGCCAGAGCTAGCTAGCTCAGGCGGATTCGCCGCCCTCAGACCGGCCACCTTCGGCAGCGGCCGCGGGCGCGGCAGGCTCGGCCGGAGCGGCCGCAGCCTCGCCCTCGACCTCGCCTTCCATCTGCTCGGCAGTCGGCGAAGCCAGGACGTGCACAACCAGCAGCTCGGGGTCGTCCGCGAGGGTCACGCCGGCGGGCAGCGGGAGGTCGCTGGCGTGCACGGACGCGCCAATCGGCATGCCCTCGACGCTGACCTCGATGCCGGTCGGGATGTTCGTGGCCTCGGCCTCGACTGAGATCTGGACTAGCTGCTGGTCCATCATGCCGTCGGGCGCAACCTCGCCGACGATCGTCACCGGGATGTCGACGGTGACCTTCTCGCCGCGGCGCACAGTCAGCAGGTCCACGTGCTCGACGTAGCCCTTGATGGGGTCGCGCTGGACGGCCTTCGGCAACGCCAGCTGCGCACCACCCGTCAGGCCCTCGAGCCGGATCAGGACGTTGGGCGTCCGCAGTGCCAGCAGCACGTCGTGGCCGGGCAGGGTGAGGTGCTTGGGCTCGGTGTGGTGCCCGTAGAGCACAGCCGGGACCCGGCCGTCGCGCCGGATCCGGCGCGATGGTCCCTTGCCGAACTCGGTGCGCAGCTCGGCGTCGATACGTACCTCGGGCACTGTAGGGCTCCTTGAGATGACAGAAAATCCTTGTGCAGTCTAGCGGATCCGTGCCGCTAGCTGCCCGGCGGCGGCGTTGACGGCGGCTGGTCCCGGTTTCTCAGCTCTGGCCGTCGAACAGGCTCGTGACCGAGCCGTCGCTGAACACCTCGTTGATGGCCCTGGCAATGAGCGGCGCGATCGACAGGACAGTCAGCTTGTCGAACCGCTTCTCGGGCAGGATCGGCAGGGTGTTAGTCACGATCACCTCGCTCACGCGCGAGTTCTTCAGGCTGTCCACCGCCGGGCCGGAC
>Ga0210390_10001344_pt1 | contig 23799 bp, 16 predicted proteins | sample IncBWH11OmetaG_FD_161050 | JGI IMG/M metagenome (GOLD analysis project Ga0210390, IMG submission 161050) | Forest soil microbial communities from Barre Woods Harvard Forest LTER site, Petersham, Massachusetts, United States - Inc-BW-H-11-O ... | reverse complement strand
ATCGGTAGTTTCCTTTGTGCCGGTGTCCAGACGATGGAAGGGGCAGCCGCGCCATCCTACCAAACCAATTTTCCGCCACGTTACGCTTCTGTTGCTGCCACGTTAATTTCGTGAATCGCGCCACAGCGCGATTCACCCTGAGAACCGACGGTGTCGGTTCGAAGGGCCGGCGCCGCAGCGCGATTCACCCCGAGAACCTGCCCGCCGCGGCCAGGCCGGCGGTGTCGGTTCGAAGGGCCGGCGCCACAGCGCGATTCCTCATAATGTCCTAGAATAAGCGCTCATGAATTCCCCGCCCCTCATGGACAATCTCCGCGTCGTCCTGGTCGCCACGCGCAATCCTCTAAACATCGGCGCCGCAGCCCGCGCCATGAGCAATTTCGGCTGCACGCATCTGCGCCTGGTGAATCCCTACGACCCCGCATACCGCGAAGCGCGTTCCGCCGTAGGCGCCGCGCCAGTTCTCGCCAGCGCCGAGCAGTTCAGCACCGTAGCCGAAGCTGTCGCCGACTGCGCCCTGGTAGTCGGCACCACAGCCGCCGGCCGCCGCGAACTGCATCATCAGCTCTGCACGCTCGAAGCCGCCGCGCGCATCATTCTGCAACGCCTGGCACGCAAGCTCGCCGGGCGCGGCAAAAAAAATCGCGTCGCGCTCCTCTTCGGCTCGGAAAAAACCGGCTTGTCCAACGAAGATCTCAGCCACTGCCACTGGCTCCTGCGCATCCCCACCCGCGCCGAGCATCGCTCGATGAATCTCGGCCAAGCCGTCGCCGTCTGCCTCTACGAATTGGTCCGCGACGCCAAAGCCGCCGCCAAATTTGCAAGCGCGCTGAAAGAAGACCCGCCCGCCACCGCCGCCGAACTCGAACGCTTCACCGCCATCCTCACCGAAGCCCTCAGCTCCAGCGGCTTCCTCGATCGCCGCACAGTAGCCGACGCCGACGACCGCATCCGCCGCCTCGTCCGCCGTCTAAATCTCCCCACCCGCGACGCCACCATGTGGACCGCCATAATGCGCCAAATCGTCTGGAAGCTTAACGCCGCAGAAACGCCGCAACCATCCCCACGCAAGAAGCCCACGAATTAATGCCGGAGCGGTTCGCGAGAGGCGCTTCGGACATCGCATCCGTAAAAGTGCGCGCGTCGATAAACTGCCACGTAATTGTGCGCTAACTGGACAAATCAAACCTCGCTTGGTTCCATGCAGACCTGGCGTGGAGTTCGAGTTCGAAACAAACAACAAGGACCAGGCGTGAAGTCGTTGAAAAACAAACCGCGTTAAAAAGTGGCGCTCCCAGAGAAATCAGAACTTCCATCCCTCTGCTTCGATGCAAGCTGTGGCCAACTCCAACTAGCTTGTTTGGTGTCGCTTACGAAGCCAGGAGCGCCCCCGGATCCGCGCAATGATACTTAATGAGGCCAAGGAATGCGACTTTGGAATTCTTTCCTACGACGCTCGTGGAAGATAACCTGAGACTTCAATCCTCACGTCCGATTAATGCGCTTGTCAAGCATATGGCTTCGTTCGGGTCTACTCGTTTAGTGATCGCCGCCTCAGAAATCGAAGCGTAATTGAAACGCGATCATGCGCGGGGTGCTGTCTCCGCCAAGACCCACGCCGAGCAGTCCGGTGGGCGGCGAAGTGGCGTATGTAAGCGCGCCAAACCCGGTCTGCGTCGCGGGCTTCCCAGCGATCCCGGCGAGCACCATGCTGGGAAGCCCAAAATTCGGATGGTTGAATAAGTTGAAAAATTGTGCGTCGAATCGTAACTTTACATGCTCGCTCAGCGCGAACGATTTCGTCAGGTAGAAATCGCTCCAGGTGAAATCGGGACCGCGCAAGGCATTGCGTCCGAGATTTCCGAATTGGCAATTCAGCGGACTGTTGCCTCCCAGGCATGCGCCGGTGCTGGGATCCACGGTCGAAACGAACGCATTTGGATTCAGCCATTGAAGTGTGCCGGGCTGCGTGACGCCGGCAATCGGGCCCTGCGTATATAGCGGCACGCCGGGAACAGCGCTCGCGAACTGCGGACCGCTACCGTTCACGATGCCATCTCCGTTCGCCGAATACGGCGTGCTCAAGACGGAAAACGGAATCCCGCTGTGCCAAAACACCGTGCCGGAAATCTGCCAGCCATTTAGCGCGTATCCCAAGGCGTGGTTGCGCACCTTCGATGGTAATTGGTACACGTACTGCGCGTTCAGGTTGTTGCGGATGTCGTAGTCGCATGGTCCGTAATCTCGCGCCAAATCTTCTGGCAGCGGTGAAAGAATTCCTCCCGCCGAAAATTGCAGGAATCCGCCGTTTGAGACCGTGTCCATACAACGGCTCCAGGTGTAGTTCACCTGTCCGCTGAAACTTTTTCCAACGCGCTTCATCGCCGTCAATTGCAAGCCGTTGTAGTGGCTGTTGGCCCCAGTGGAAAACTGCGTCACCGCTCCGAATCGCGGATCTGTGGATTGCTGGTATGGGAAGGGCGCGAAGCAGCCATCGCATGCGGTCTGATAACCATTGACCTGCGTTAAGTACGGTTGATTCACGGCGCGCGTGCCGACATATTGCGCGCGTACGCTCCCGTTCGCTCCTAACTCACGTTCGAGGCCCAAGCTCCATTCCATGAAATACGGCGCATGCAGTTCTCTTTCCGGCACCGCCGCGATAGCGACGGGAGGAAGACAAGTTGTCGGATTCGCCGTTGGCGCGGCGCAGGAGACCTGGCCTTGCGGAAATCCCGAACTGAAGGTCTGGTTCGCCGCCACCGTCGCGTCCACCGCGCTCCCCGGAACTCCTGGCGCAATCGCTGTGCCGCCGACAGTTCCCAGCAGCCCGCCCTGAAACGTTTTTACGTACGGCGGATTGACCCCGACCACATCGGCGATGCTTCCTGGCAAAATGTCACTGAAAATACCGAAGCCAGCCCGGAGCACGAATTTAGGGTCGAATTGCCATGCAACCGCCGTGCGCGGCTGCAGGATCGCGACCGGCGTTGATGAAAACACGTTGCCGAGACCTGTTTGAATCGCCGCGTTGAGGGGCTGATTCACTTCATGCGAGACTGAAGTGAACGAACTACGCAGGCGCGCAATCTGGTCGTGAGGATTGAGCGGGTTGGAATTAAAAGTATCGCGCAGGCCGAACGTCCAGGTCAGGTTCCGGGAGACTTTCCAGGTGTCCTGTACATACAGATCGAGATTCAGAAAATTGAATGGCTCGTTCGGTGATTGCGGAAACGTCTTGGTGGCCGTGGACGCTACGCCATAAACGTATTGTGGCAAAGTCGTATAAACGACGGTAGGCACGCCGCCCTCACCAAAATCGTAATCGTTCAGTCGGAGAAGTCGCGTGTTGGTGCCGAAGCGCAGCTCGTGCGGCCCATGGCTCCAGGCCAGATTGTCGTTGATGAAAAACCGAGAAGCCCGTCGCCCCTGAATCCAGGTGTTGTCTAGGCCACCGACCGTGGTAAAAGGCGCATTCGCTCCGCTACCTTGCAGCACGATCGGAAACGCCGCCAGCGTCTGCTCAAAATTGCTCGGCCCGAAAAGGCTCTCGTACCAGGAAAATGCCGGATTGAAATAATTCACAAGGCTCTGCGAAAAGACATGCGTGTAGCCCGCTGCAAATGAATAAAGCGGTTGCGGAGAAACCGAATCGAACAGTGAATTTATCGGATCAGTGTAAGCGGCCTGCACACCCGTATCCACCTGAAATCGAAACCACGTCGTATTGTTTTGATTGATGTTGTAATCCACACGCGCGGTCTGCACTTGTTCGTGGTCGTCGCTGGAATGCGAAATGCTCTGGCGATTCGCGCAGCCATTTCCATCATTAGCGACGGTCGGCGTCGCTCCGCCCACGTCGAACGGACAGCCCAGCACGGCGAGAGGCGTTCCACTCGTATTTCCATACAACGAAAACATCTTCTGGTAGAACGGCACCGATTGGGGCGAAGGCTGGTAGACCGAGCCGGTAACGGAATCCACTCCGCCCAGGGGTAGTTGCTGGAGTACGTAATTTTGAAACGCCGTGGTCGGCACGGTCGTGGCCGTCACGATGGGCAGCGCAATGCGCACCCATTCAGAGTCAAAAAAGAAAAATAGTTTGTCGTGGACGATTGGACCGCCGAGGCTGCCGCCGAAATGATTCACGGTAGAACGCGGCTTGTGGTTCCCCGCCGTCGCGTTCGTGAAATAGTCAGCGGCGTTGAAGCGCGAGCCGTTCCACAGCTCGTAGAGGTTCCCGTGAAATTGATTTGAGCCTGATTTCGTTACGTAATTTACCTGCGACGCGCCGTACCGGCCTTGGTCCACGGCATACGAAAGCGTGTTCACCGTCACTTCTGAAATTGAATTCAACCCCAGCACCAGATTCGTCGAAAGCCCGCTATTCAGATTCGTGAGTGGATCGTTGGTTTCCAGGCCGTCCACGATGTAGCCGTTCGAAAGAGCCGGCAGGCCGTTAAATTCCACGTTGCCGTAGCCGTTTGAGCTGCCCACAAAATCGTTTCCGCTGCCCGCTGTATTTATCAATGCACCAGCCGAAAACTGTAGCGGGTACGTTAGATCACCGCCCGGATTCGGAAGATTTTCCAACGCTGGTGCATCCAGATTCGTCGAGGTGTTTGGATTCCCAGGATTGATGACCGGAGGCACGGCGCTTACTTCCACGGTCTGGTTTTCGCCCGCAACCTTGAGCACGAAATCGACTGTCTGCTTCTGACCCAGGCCTGCGGACACCACATCGTTTCGCTGCGGCGCGAATCCAGCTGCTTCCACGTTGATTGAGTAAGTGCCCGGTTTCAACTGTGGAAAATTAAACCTGCCCTCATCGTCTGTGTGGGCAATACGTCGTGCGTCGCTCTCGCGACTTGTGATTGTGACTATAGCGCCCGGAATGCCTGCTCTGGTTGCATCACTTACCTGGCCCACGATTGCACTCGTGGTTTCTCCTTGCGCACAAATCTCCGCGGGAATCAAAAAGAGGCAAAAGGCTGCGAAGATCATTCTGTAAATCACGATTCACACCAATGTTCCCGTCGTGAATTCGACGCTCCCCAGTCGAGGCACTGCTGAGAGTTCTAGCCGCCTTGAAGTCCATCTCACATTCGTTGGCACGTGCAACGATATTAACCGCAGTTAAGTACAAAAGTACACTCCAATGAATAAAAGCACAGCTGACTATCGCAGGTACTAACTCCGGGCTTCGGGCGGGTGGGCCACCCTTCCACACCACCCAAACACACGCAGCTGAATTTCCGGGTGCCGCACTCTCGCCGCTGGCGCCCGTGCGCGCCTTTGACTTTCACCCGCTAAGCGTTGAACTTCGCTCCATACCACTTCGTTCTTATAAACCCGCCGCACGACTGACATCCCACGAACCCATCAGCGTCGTTGTACCCCGAGAAACCTCCCGGCGGCAGCGTCGAAGAGAGGCGCGGCATAACTTAGCCCGCCGCGGCGGGTAAAAAGACGGCGCGAAGCGCCATACCTTTCGTGAATCGCGCTACAGCGCGATTCAGCCAGAGAACCGGCAGTGCCGCTTCGAAGGGCGGTGCCATTCCCGCGTGTTTCCGAGTTGCTTTCAGCCACTTGTCCTGAGAACCTGCCGGCGGCAGGATCGAAGGGACCTGGCACGATCTTGCCCCGCGAGGCCCCCACCCCGCAGTTTGCACTTGAATTACCGTAACGACTGTGTTATCATCAGTCGTGCGCTAATTTCATCACCACAAGGGGCTACATGGTCCACGCTGCTCGCGCTTCAACCGCCAGCGCCCGAGGCCCACTCTCCACCCGCCATTTTCTAATCGGCCACGCCGCGATTAAAAACGCCCGCAACTCCCCTGAAAACAATGCGTTGCATTTTTCTAATCGGCTCAAAACAGCGATTTGCAGCGCGCGTTTTTCACGCGTTTTGCACCCCCAGAATCACGAATCACCGGTCGCGCGACACGGGCCGCGCTTCACCGCTCACCAATCACGACTCACCAATCACGCATTTCTAATCGCTAGTCGGCAAATATCAAAAATCGAGCTAACCCCCTCACAACAAACGAGAAAACATTTTCTAATCGCTAGTTTTTCGCGCATTTCGGGGCCGCACCTCACCAATCACCACTCACCAATCGCAACATTTCTATTCAATACAAATAAAGCTCACAAAATCATCACCCTGGTGAGAGCCCTGCTGAAAACAAAGGAGAAACAATTTTCTATTCAATACAAATTTGCCTTTCGTGACACAGGACTGTCCGGCGCGGCGGGCAGGCCTGTGTCACCCAACATGCTCCGTCCGCGCTTTTCACTTCGCGACGGATTCATGTATTCTGCTGAACCTATGCTGGACTTGGGATACGTGCGGGAACATCTGGATGTGATCGAGAAGATGGCGCGGGACCGCGGCGCCACGCTCGACCTTGCGCCTTTTCGCTCGCTCGATACTGACCGGCGCATGGTGATCACTTCGGCGGAGCGGTTGAAGGCGGAGCGCAACAAAGCCAGCGAAGAAATCGCGCGTATGAAGAAGTGCGGCGAAGACTGCACCGCGCTGCTCACCTTGATGAAACAAGTCTCCGACAAAATCAAGCGCGACGACGAAACCATCACGGTGCTCGACGAGCAGCTGAAGCAATTCCTCCTGACCGTGCCCAATATTCCGCACTCGAGCGTGCCGGTCGGAAAATCCGCGGCGGACAATGTGGAAGTGCGCCGCTGGGGCGCGCCTCCTGCTTTCGATTTCAAGCCGAAACCGCACTGGGAACTGGGCGAAAGCGCCGGGATTCTGGATTTTGACGCGGCGATAAAAATCGCAGGCTCGCGTTTTGCGGTGTACAAGGGTCTGGGCGCGCGGCTGGAACGAGCCCTCGCCAATTTTTTCCTGGACGTGCACACGCGCGAGCACGGCTACACCGAAATTCTGCCTCCGTTTCTGGTGAACACCGCTTCGCTCACCGGCGTGGGCCAGCTGCCGAAATTCGCGGCGGACATGTTTCACCTGGAAGGCACCGACCTGTGGCTGACCCCGACTTCCGAAGTGGAATTAACCAGCCTGTATCGCGACACCACGCTCGAGCCCGACGCGCTGCCGATCAAAGTGTGCGCCTGGACGGCCTGCTTCCGCTCCGAAGCCGGGGCAGCAGGGCGCGACACGCGCGGCCTGAAGCGCCAGCACCAGTTTCAGAAAGTGGAAATGTTCAAATTCACCCGCCCAGAGCAGAGCTACGACGAGCTGGAATCGCTCGTCGCAAACGCCGAAGCGATTCTGCAGCGCCTGGGCCTGCATTATCGCGTGATGCTGCTGAGCACCGCCGATATGGGATTCGCGTCAGCGAAAACCTACGATATCGAGGTGTGGCTGCCCTCCGCCGGCGAGTTCATGGAAATTTCTTCGTGCTCGAACACCGAAGCGTTCCAGGCGCGCCGCTCCGGGATTCGTTTCAAGCCCCCCGGCGGGAAAAAATCAGAATTCGTCCACACTCTGAACGGCTCCGGCCTCGCGGTGGGCCGCACCTGGATCGCCCTGCTGGAAAATTTTCAGCGCGCCGATGGTTCAGTCGTCATCCCGGAAGCGCTGCGCAGTTACATGGGCGTGGACGTCATTCCCGGCGCGGCGAAAACTTAAAATTTTTCTCGTGCGAGAATTCGCGCGCGGAATTTCGTGTGCGGACCTTCGTGCGCGGTGGATTAGCTGGTTTCGCCGGCGCGCCGGATTAGCGGATCGGCAGATTAGCTAGTTGGCCCGACGAGAATCATGGGACCCGTAGGCTGCGGCATTCCGCCCGCGGGTTCGAGCGAAACTGCAAATGCTTTTGCAGTGACGCCCGCGGGAAGTTTCATCATCATGTGGCTCATCTCGCCATTCTTCGGATTGAAAACGCCCGCGCTGATCGGCGCCCCGTTCATCGGCACAAGCCACAACTGATAACTCTTGTCCGCCGGCGCCGATGGCAGCCATCCGTCGTAAGTCATCATTCCTTCCTTCGAATTATAAAGCACCCGCGCATGCCCTTCGCCGTGCACATCGGGCATACCTTTCTGCGACCACAGCGGAACCACAAGCGTCTCGCGCGCGGCAATCAGATCAGCTTGGTGGCGCGTTTCAGCAAGCTCCTGCTTCTGCTGCTCGACCGTGGTGCGCAGATCGGCGAGCTGCCGATCGAGCTGCTCGCCGTGCAGCCACAGCAAAACCGTGGCAAGCGCGAACGCACCCGCAACCGGCAGCAGCACAGCCCACCAACGCGCGAACACGCCGCTGTCGTCTGCGTGGCCGGGATGCACACGCGCGCCACTGCCGCCAGGACCTTCGGCCGACGCGATGACCTGGCGCATCAGAGTTTCCTTCACTCCGGGCGAAGGAGCCACGGGAGGCGCGGCAAAGGCAAGAATCGCGATGCGTCCGCGCGCGGCTGCGAGTTGTTCGGCGCAGTCCGCGCAGGAAGCTACGTGCGATTCGAACCCTTCGCGTTCGGCGTCGTCGAGTGCGCCTAGCGCGTAGAGATCGAAGTCTTCCGCCCGAGTTGGATGTTCGCTGCTCATGAGTGCAAATCCCGTTTCAGAGTTTCTACCGCCGAGCGCAGGCGCGTTTTCACGGTGCCGAGTGGGTCGCCGGTACGCTGTGCGATTTCACTGTGCGTCAGTCCTTCGAAGTAGGCCAGCTCGATCGCGGCACGCTGTTCTTTCGGCAGATTGTCCAGCGCGCCTTTTACTCTGGCCATCAATTGCTGCTGCGCGACGGAGCTTTCCAGATTCGAGGCGACCACGACTGTGTTCTCGCTCAACTCGTCGCCGCTGGCGGGATTGTGCCTTCGCAAACGCGAGATGGCGCGATTGCGAGCAATCACCAGCAGCCAGCCAGAGAGCGAACCGCGAGACGAATCAAATTGCGCAGCGTTGCGCCACAACTGATAGAAAATATCCTGCAGAATTTCCTCGGCAGCCTGGGTGTCGCGCAAAATCCGGTTCAAGACGGACGAGAGCATCCCAGCGTAACGGTCGTATAGCGCCGCGAGCGCTGACTCGTCACGCTGAACGATCCGGTCTATGAGCGACGCGTCCGTGGCCTTCAACTCCGCTCGCTTCTCCGCCGTCACCAAGTAAATGCTTCTCCTAATAGATACGCGCGCGAAGGGATTCCGGATTGCGCCGCGGGACGGGCTTGCAAAGTCGCATCGGCGGTCGCGTCGCTGTGGAGGCAGCCTAACTTGTTGGTCCGATGTGGTCAACGGGGTTCTGGGGCGATTTCGCGCGCGCTGGGAACGGTGAAATTACGCGCTCGTGGCCAAGATTGCCGTGCGTATAAGTGCTTACTGAACATAAGCTTACGGGCCGGCGTGTGGCAGTTACGCGAACGAATTGCGATGAACACGGATGCGGAGATTTACTGCGGTCCTATTGGTTTCCATTGACATCCTGTACGGCTTGACTAAACTTCGACTCGCGCAAGACATACGGCCCTTATCGTGTAGTTGCTCGCCACGTCAGGAAGGAACATCGAATGGCAACCGTTGCCAAACCCGCTAGCACTCAGCCTATCCCGCGCATCGCGCCGCGGGAGGACCTGAATCCTTACCGCATCTCGCAAATTCAATTCGATATCGCGGCCGAATATTTGAAGCTTGATCCGGGAATGCGCCAGATTCTGCGCACGCCCAAGCGCGTGTTGGAAGTTTCCATCCCTACGAAGATGGACAACGGGCAGATCAAGGTGTTCACCGGCTTTCGCGTGCAGCACAACGTGGCGCGCGGGCCAGCGAAGGGCGGCATTCGCTATCATCCGGCGGTGACGCTGGACGAAGTGAAGGCCCTGGCGATGTGGATGACCTGGAAAACCGCGACGGTGAATATTCCGTTTGGTGGCGCAAAGGGTGGAGTGATCTGCGATCCGAAGCGGATGAGCAAATCCGAGCTCGAGCGCATGACGCGGCGGTTCGCGGCAGAAATCCTGCCGATCATCGGGCCGGAGCAGGATATTCCCGCGCCGGATGTGTACACAGATTCGCAGACGATGGCGTGGATCATGGATACGTATTCCATGACGAAGGGACATTCGTCGCTGGGAGTGGTGACCGGGAAGCCGATTTCGATTGGCGGGTCGGAAGGGCGCAATGAGGCGACGGCGCGCGGTTGCGTGATCGCGGTGGAAGAAGCGTGCAAGGTGAAGAAAATTTCCTTGCGCGGGGCGAGCGTCGCGATTCAGGGATTCGGGAACGCGGGTTCGATCGCCGCGAAATTATTTTCGGAGAAAAAAGCGCGAGTGATCGCGATCAGCGATTCGCGCGGCGGAGTTTTTAATTCGCGGGGGATCGATCCGCTGAAGGCGATGCGTTACAAAGAGCGGTCTGGGACTGTGGTGGGCATGCCGGGCACTTCCCGGATTTCGAACGATGATCTGTTGACGATGAAGTGCGACATTCTGGTGCCGGCGGCTTTGGAAAATTCCATCACGCTGAACAATGCCGATCAAATCAAGGCGAAAATCGTGGCGGAAGCAGCGAACGGGCCGACTACCCCTCATGCGGATGAAGTGCTGGCGCGCAAGGGCACGCTGGTGATTCCGGACGTGCTGGCGAATGCGGGCGGCGTCACTGTGAGCTATTTCGAGTGGGTGCAGGACCTGCAGAGTTTCTTCTGGTCGGAAGCGGAAGTGAACGCGAAGCTGGATCTGGTGATGCGGCGCGCGTTTCACGAGGTGCATGAGATGGCGCGGAAACATCGCGCGCATCTGCGCACCGGAGCGTACGTGCTGGCGGTGGGACGAGTTGCAGATGCCACGCTTGTGCGCGGACTTTTCCCGTGATGTTGGCGCGCGGTTAAGATTTCACTAATTTTTCCCTCGTTTATTTTCGCCGGATTTTTCGTCCGTCGAACCTGTCTGGCAATTTTCAAATATTGTTCTTGCGCGATGCACAAGAACGCGCGTACATTTTCGTTAGCCGGTGCGCCAATGTGAAAAATGGCGGCGCCGGCGTAGTTGTCTGTAGCAGGCTAGTGCGGAGGACATTCGCAATTGATTAATCACAACGGACAAACGGGCCCCGCACCACCCATCCTGCTGACGATTGCGGGGTTCGATCCTTCTTGCGGCGCGGGCACAGCGGCCGACCTGAAAACTTTCGCGGCGCACAATTGTTACGGCGTGGCGGTGGTGACGGCGCTTACGGTGCAATCGACGCAAGGAGTCGTGTCAGTGCACGCGACGCCATCGGCCACGCTGCGCGCGCAACTGGACACGCTGGTGGAAGATATCGAGATCGCGGGCGTAAAAATTGGGATGCTGGCGAACCGCGCGAACGCTTCGGTGGTGACGGAATTTCTGGACAAGCACAAATTCGCGCACGTGGTGCTGGATCCAGTGTTTCGTCCGACGGCGGGAAACGCGGAATTGCTGGATACTTCAGGGTTGAAATTCGTGCGCGACGAATTGTTGAAGCGCGTGAGCGTAATCACTCCGAACGTGCCCGAGGCGGAATTTTTGACGGGCCTGGAAGTGAAAGACGTCGCCGGGATGAAGGTGGCGGGGCTGAAGTTGGTGGAAATGGGCGCGCAGGCCGTGGTGGTGACCGGCGGGCATCTGGAAAAACCGACGGATGTGCTGTGCATCGGCACAGAAGTGGAAACGTTCGGCGGTGACCACGTGAAGAGCCCGAACACGCATGGCTCGGGCTGCACATTTTCGTCGGCGATTCTGGCGCAACTGGCGAGCGGGTTGCAGTTGCGCGAAGCCGTGATTCTGGCGAAGGCTTACGTCACCAAGGCAATCGAGAAATCCTACGCGATCGGCAAAGGCGCCGGACCGCTGAATCAACTTTTCAGATTTCATCAAGAACAGCCGCTGCGCGGAGTGCACGAAGTGCCGCAGCACGGCATGCACCCCGCAGCAGAACCTACCGCGCACTAGAATTAGCGCGCCTCGCCGTTGCCATCACGACAATCTTCAAGTCCCAAATGTTCCGCAGCCATTGACTTTGAAGATTCTGGATTCGTTGACTTCCCTTCCGGCTCAACCTAGGATAAGCGCCAAGTGCGGGACCTCTCGTCTCTAACTGGCTAGACAATCGCGCACCACAGAATTGCAGAAGTGCCCGGCGGAAGCGAAATGCGTTCATGGTTGCGGTGCAGGAGGGGTGTATGAGACAGAATGCAAAATTAATGCTGGCCGTGCTGTTGCTGGTTTGCGCCGGATTCGCGGCAATAGGAAACATAGTTTCGGCCGGCTCGCATTTTGTGCCGCCGGACGTCACCACGGCGAGCGACATTCCCTATCCTTTTGACAACATCGCGTCCGGGCTCGTGTCACTCGGGGTGACTGTGAGCGAGACAGGTCAAGTTGAGAACGTGCAGATGGTGCGCGGCATTTCCGGCCTGGCCGCAGGAGCGATTAGCGCAGTGAATTCCTGGACCTTCTCGCCCGGCAAGCTCGACGGAGTCGCGGTTCCGTCCATAATCAGTGTTCAAGTAATCTTCAATCCCGGCACTCTGCAAAGCCAGAATTTGCCGCTGCCGGAGCTGACGCTGACCGCCCCACCGGTTCCCTCGGGATACCAGCCTCCGCAGATGGCTCAGGCGTTTTATGCCGTCTATCCTCCAAACAGTGTGGCGACGGGGACCGTGGTGCTGGACTTGGTGATAAACAAGTTCAGCCAAGTGAAACAGGTGACACCGATTCGATCGGTGCCGTCCTTGACCGAGGCGGCAATCGCTGCGGTGAAGACGTGGACGGTGAATCCAGCGACGATGAACGAAAAGAAATTGAGCGCGAACGTGATCGCTGCGTTTGTGTTCCGTTCGCCGACGAATTCGATGCCGTAGTAGCGCGCGATCCTCGGACGTGAGGACGATTCCCGCAGGAAACGCAGGCGGCGTCGCAGGGGAAAGTGCTATTATTCCGCCAATTCCGCCAAGGAGATTTGGCGCTAATCCCCCCACGGTTTAGATGGCCAATCTCACAAAGACTTGGCGGGAAAAGGAGGAGCGCCATGTCTCATCACCTGGATTCGCCCATCGCACGCCAAGATATACGCCTCGACATCACGGACCTGTACGTATTCCGCGGAGAGACAGGCACGGTATTCGCAATCAATGTATGCCATTCCATTTTCGGACCCATCCCCGCGCCGGGCTACCATCCGGAGGGAATGTACGAATTCAAAATTGATTTGAACGGCGACGCGATCGAAGAACTCACTTACCGCCTGACATTCACTGAGCGGGATAAAAATGGAAATCAGACTTACACCGTGCGGCGTCTGACGGGTGCGGACGCAACTGATCCACATGCTGGTGGCACGGTGGTCGCGCGGGGTACAACCGGCGAGATCGTCAAGACCGCAACGGGACTGCGCGTGTGGGCCGGCAAGGCTGGCGATCCTTTTTGGATCGAGCCGGACGTGTTGCACGCGGTGGGGCACGCATTTCAAGACGGCACGACGATAAATCTTTCCGGCTGGGATCCCAGCCGCGCAAAGAATCTGTTCGCGGGACACACCGTGCATTCGATGGTGCTGGAAGTGCCGGATGAGGAGGTCCTCGCCGATGCAGGAGGGCGGCATCGGATCGGCGTGTGGGCGGTATCAACGCTGGCGACGGACGCTGGCGGTTGGCGTTCGATCAATCGCGTAGGGCTGCCGATGATTCATCCGCTGTTTACGCAGTACAACGAGGATCTTGGTAATCGCCTGAATGCCGGGACGCCGAGTGAAGACCTGGTGACGCACGGAAAGACCGTCGCGCAAGCAATCGCAGGCGTGGTGGCAGCAAATGGAACAGCCGAAGATCCTCGCGCGTATGGGGAGAAAGTGGCGCGCCGATTTTGCCCGAACATCCTGCCATATTCGGTAGGCACACCGGCCTCGTTCGGATTCCTGGAGTGGAACGGGCGCTCGCTGACGGATAATGCGCCGGATGTGATGTTCTCGATTGCGGCGAACGCGCCGGTTCATCTGGGGATCGGCAAGGAATCGGTTATCTCGAAACCTACGAAGACATTTCCGTACGTTCCTGCCGCGGGTGAGAGCCGGATGGCCGGGGCGTAGAGCGCGGCGAATTCGCACATTTTGGATTCGCGTGGATGGCGCGTTGGGCTATTTCCATGCTGGTGTGCGCGAACGCGAGGTAAAAATTTAACGCAGAGGGCGTCGAGGTAAGCGCGCAGAGTTCGCAGAGAAAACTTCAGGAACAAGGCGCACAGGCAAGATTGCCTATGCTACCGGCGGCCGTCAGTTGGCGGATTCGAAGGCGCGGAAGCGGCGTTCTAGTTCCCATTGTTGTTGGGCTTTTTCGCTGGATTTGAGGAAGGCTGCGCACGCGGCTGAAGGTTTTTCGGCGCCGAGGAACTCTGCCGAGCAGGCGGCGGCCGGCCGAGTGAAAACATCCTGCTCGCGCCAGAGGCTGCGGCCCGGTAGAAAATCGTGCTCGAGGCTAGTGCGGACCATTTGTTTCAGGTCTGCGTAGGTGAGCGCGTAGGTTTCCACCGCGCGGACATATTCGTGGGTTAGGTCAATGCGCGAAATGCCTTCGTCGTCTGTGGAGAGCGCGACGGGCACGCCGAATTTGCGATAAATCGGAAACGGATGATTCTTGCCGCTGATGCCTAGAATCAGATCGTTGCTGCTGAGATTAATTTCCACCATCACGTGTTTCGCAGCCATTTCTTTTAGCAAGTCGTAGGGCCTTTCCTCGTACATGATGTCCACACCGTGGCCGATGCGTTCGGCGTGAGCAATTTCGACGGCCTGGCGCACGTGAAACGAAAGCCCATCGTAGGTGACGAGGCCTGGAGCGAGTTCACCGGCGTGCAGAGTGATGTGAACTTTGGGGTACACACCGTGCAGAAAGCCGACCATGCGCATTTGCAGGGCGTAGTCGGACATGGAGACATAACCATCTTCGGGCATCACGAGATTGATGCCGACAACGCGCGGATCTGCTGAGGCGACTTCAAAACCGAGCAGAGTCTGCGCGAAGACCTGCTCGGGCGGAAATCCGCGCAGAACTTGATAGAGGTAACGGAGTTGCACGGCGCAGGCGGCGGTTGGATTGGGTTGGTCGCAACGCTCGGCCTGGCGGCGGACGGATTCGGCTTCATCGAAATGCGCGCGCGCTACGGCGACGTCGTCGCGCAAACCTTTTGCGAGCAGCTGATCGCGAAATTCACTGAAACCGAGATTGGCGCGCCAGCCGAGTTCTTTGGCGATGGCCGCGGTGTGCTCGAACGAAGGAGTTTCCATCAACTCGAGGTATTGCTCGTTCTGCGCGGCGGCGCGCGCGGCCACTTCGTCGAGGAATTCGCCAACATGGGAGTGCGAAACGCCGTGGAATTTCGCGAAGCTATCGAAGAAATGATCGTGGCCGCTGACGCCGGTGGAGGGGACGAAACTGCGCATGGAGAAAGCGTCAATGAGCGCGTCGTAGAGATGCTGATCTGCAAAGGCGTGAGCTGCGGGAATATTGCCATCGCCGCAGACCGGTTGCGGCGGGAGGCTGTCCGTCATGGCGCGCGACTGAAAAAAAGAGTGAGTGACGAGATCGACGCAGAGATTGTCTTCCGCAGCGGCGCGAATCCAGGATTCGGCGTAAACCGCGCCGGAGAGATGGTTGTGCAAATCGGCGCCCTTGGGCATGCGGGCTAAGAATGCGTAGAGTTTGAGCGGATCGGTGCGGGCGAGATCGAGCGCGTGCGCAGTGCGAGTTTCCGGCGAGGACGTAGCGGACTGCGAGGTCGCTGCTGATTTCTGAGCGATGGCGGAGGCTGCAGCGATCGGCAGAAGTGCAAGAGTAATGAGATGAAATAGATATGTAGAAAGCGTGTTGCGCGTTTCCATCTCTGAAAACCTTCAGCGTGAATTTCTCAGACCGAAGAATGTATCACAGGCGAGAGCGCCGGTACCTCGAGAGCGCCCGCGGCGGGCCGAAGGGGCGCCGGCGTCGAAACTGATAGCCGCGGCCCGCGGGTGGATAGAACGAAAAAGCCTGTAAGTTGCGGACGCGACGGTAGTAATTGGGCAATTGGTACTACCCGGCTATTGCGGTGGACGGCCTCGAGGGGCACGATATTGGCATAGCCTATCCGCGGAAGGGCCGCCGGAAATTTGATCGGCGCCCGGGAATTGGTGCGGACAACGGCTGCGATTCGATGCCGGGGGGCAGAGCGGCAATGCAACAAATTCCATTCAATGGTGTGAAGAGACATGGCTGATTCCGCCGGACACGATCAAGCGAACGTGCTGGAAGTCCCAGTGACGATTCAAGGGGCGAAGCATGTCGGGGGATCGGAGCAGCGCCAGATTTTTACGGAGACGACCAAGACGACGATCGTCTTCGGCAATGGCGCGGTGGTAAATCTGAGTTCGAAAGTGACGCAGGGGCAGTGCGTTTTTCTGCGCAACGACCGCACCGGAAGAGAAATTCTGTGCAAGGTGCTGGAGTGGCGGCAGGTGGCGGAGTCTGGTTACGCGGATCTGGAATTCACGACGCGCGATCCGAATTTTTGGGATGCTCCGGTGATGCAAGGGCCTGCGGTCGCGGCTCCTGTGATTCCGGTACCTGTGGTTACGGCTCCTGGGCCGAAACCGGTTGAGGCGCAGGAAAAAGTGCTCGGGGTGTCCGATCCTACTCCGGATGCGGCGCCGGTTGTGCAGAGCAGCGGGCCACACAGCGAGCAGACTCCTGATGTTTCCGCGGCAACTGCCGCCGCTGCGGAAGCGGCCGCGGGAGAGCGCGCCGCGCGGCTGACAGAAATGCTCGAAGAGCCGGCGGAGTCTGAAGATGAAGCGGCGCAGAATGATACGAAGGACGCGGAGCTGTTGGCCGCGCTAATTGCGAAAGACCCCAAACGAAAGCCGAAGCGCGAAGCTGCGCCTGCGGAAGCGAAAGAGTCCGAATTCGATGCGACGTCCGAGGATGCGCCGGAACAGGGCGAGGCGAGCGCGGACGCCGAAGTCGAGAGTGACATTGACGGCGAGGGCGTCGGCAACGCGAAGCTGATTGCAATGCTGCGGCCGGTGGCTCACCGGCTGCACAGATTTACGTACGGGAAGGGCGCGATTGAGGCCGGAATCGCGGCGGCGTTCTTGCTTGTGGTGTTGCTGGGAATGGCGTGGCACTCGCACCGCGTTAAGACTCGCAGCAACAAGCAAGCGGTGGCGGCGGCTCTAGCTCAAGCAAAACAAGACGCGAAGGCGCAGTCGCCGGCAACGCCGAGCAATTCGAATGGCGAGATCGAAGCTCCCGCGCATGGTAACAATTCGGGAGCGACTCCTGCGCAAGCGGCGCAGAAGATTCAGCAGCAGACTGGCGCACCTGCGACGAGTGCTGCGAATGCGAATAATGCTACCGCTTCGTCCATACCTTCGGCCGTACCGTCGAGCGCAACTGCGGGCGCGCCCCCAGTCACACCCTCGGTTGCGTCCAAGTTACAAGTACGCGAGAGCGCGCCTGAGGCTGAACTGGATGCTTCGGGGCAGCCGAAACATCACCACACGAAAGGGCCGAACAGCGGAGAAACGATTCCGCCAAGAATTGTGGCGCAGCCTCCCCCCGCCATTCCAAAATGGGCGAAGGGGCTGGACACGGACGGCGTGGTTACGGTGGACGCGTTGATTGATGAGAAGGGTAACTTGCGGTCCACGAAAGCGCTGTCTGGTCCGCGCGTGCTGCAGCATGAGGCCGAACGAGCCGTGGCGCTATGGATATTCGAACCGGCGCTCATGGACGGGAAGCCTACGGCGACGCACATGGTCCTCACTGTTCAATTTCAGAGATAACGCTGCTGCGTTTTGGCATCCTCGCTCGAACTACCGCAGGTTCTTTCACAAAAAAGTTGGAACGATCGAAAGTCCCGGCTTCAGGGGCTAAAGCCCCGCCCTTCCGAATCAGGCATTCATGAGAACGCTTCTACGCGGTGGCGCCTAGTTCGCGGCAATAGACGATCTGGCCGGCTACGATTGTAGCTACTGGGGCGCCGCGGAAGGTGCGGCCGTCGAAGGGTGTGTTGCGGGATTTGCTGGGGGATTCGGATGCGTGGTACGTCCAGGCGAGATCGGGCGAAAAAATGGTGATATCGGCGGAGCCGCCGACGGCGATTTTTCGTTCGATGCCTAGGACGCGCGCGGGGCCGGTGGTGAAAAGCTCGACCAGGCGCGGGAGCGAAATTTTTCCGCTGTGCACAAGCTCGCTGAGCGTGAGGGCGAGCGCGGTTTCGAATCCGATGATGCCAAAGGGCGCGCGATCGAATTCCACGTCTTTGCTGGCGGGATGATGCGGGGCGTGGTCGGTGGCGATGGCGTCCACGGTGCCGTCGGCGAGGCCGGCAATCAGCGCGGTACGATCTGCGCGCGAGGCCAGTGGCGGATTCATTTTGTAGTTCGTGTCGTAGCGGACGTCTTCGTCGCACAGCGTGAAGTGATGCGGCGTGACTTCGCAGGTGACGCGCATGCCCTGCTTTTTGGCGTGGCGCACATATTCCAACGCGCCGGTGGTGGACATGTGGGCGATGTGCAGGCGCGAGCGCGTGAGAATGGCAAGTTCGACGTCGCGTCCGGCGCAGATGGATTCGGATTCCGCGGGAATGCCTTTCAGGCCGAGGCGGATGGAGCGCGGACCTTCGCGCATCACGCCGCCGGCGAAGAGCGAGGGATCTTCGCAGTGGTCAATCACGGGCAGATCGAGCGAATTGCAGTAGTCCATCACCTGGCGCATCAGGCGCGCGGTGGCGACGGGCTTGCCGTCGTCGCTGACTGCGACGATTCCGGCATCTTTCATCGCGGCGATTTCGGCGAGGGCTTCGCCTTTGCTGCCGACCGAGGCCGCGCCAATCGGCCAGACGCGCACGGCACCAGCAGCGGCGGCGCGATCAACGATGGAGCGCGTGACGGAAGCATTGTCGTTCACCGGTTGCGTATTCGGCATGCAGCACACAGCCGTGAATCCGCCGCGGGCGGCTGAGCGCGTGCCGGTTTCGATGGTTTCAGACATTTCCTGGCCCGGCTCGCGCAGGTGGCAGTGCAGATCTATGAAGCCGGGGGCGACGATCATGTCGGTGGCGTCGAAAATTTCGGCGTCGGATGATGTGAGGTCGGGTCCGACGCGGACTACGCGCGGGCCGTGCAGCAGCACATCGTGCTGCGCATCGGTTTTGCTCGCAGGATCGAGCAGTCGGCCGTTCTTGATTAGAAGCAAGCGATCGTTAGTGGTTGGCATGTTTGGGCCTCATTGCGACTTGTCGGGACCTTTCGCCGGCGGTGGTTCCACGGCGGCGCCGCCGACGAGATGGTAGAGCAGGGCCATGCGGATGGCGAGGCCGTTAGTGACCTGTTCTAAAACGCAGGACTGGGGACCGTCGGCGACGGCATCGTCGATTTCCAGGCCGCGAATCATCGGTCCGGGATGCAGCACCAGGGCGCCGGGCCGCGCGAGCTTCAGGCGCTGCGGCGTCAGTTGATAGCGCAGAATGTATTCCTCGGCGGCGAGCGCGGGTTCGTGCAGGCGTTCGGTTTGCACGCGCAGGGCGATGATCGCGTCCGCGCCGTCGAGCGCTTCTTCGATGCGCGTGACGCGGCGCACGGTGGGCGCGAGAGTTTCCAGCTCGCGCGGCACCCACATGGCAGGGCCGCACAGCGTAATGCGCACATCAAATTTGCTGAGCAAGTGAATATTGGAACGGGCGACGCGGCTGTGCAGTACGTCGCCGAGAATGGTGAGGTTCCAGCCCTCGAGGTGGCCCTTGCGATCGCGAATGGTGAGCGCGTCGAGCAGCGCCTGCGTGGGATGTTCGTGCGTGCCGTCTCCTGCGTTGATGACAGGGACGCCGAGGCGGTCGGCGACAAATTCGGGCGCGCCGGAGGAACTGTGGCGGATGACGAGCCCGTCGGGACGCATGGCTTCGAGTGTGCGCACCGTGTCGAGAAGCGATTCGCCTTTTTTCAGGCTGGAAGCTTCGGCCTGGAGATTCATGGTGTCCGCGCCCAGACGAGCGGCCGCAGTGGCGAAGCTGATGCGCGTGCGCGTGGAATTCTCAAAAAAGGCAATCGCTACGGTCTTGCCGCGCAGCGTTGCTAATTTTTTCAGGGGATGACGCTGAAATTCCTGGAAAGGTTTGGCCTGATCGAGAATAAAAGAAATTTGTTCGCGGGTGAGGTCTTCGATTCCGAGCAGGTGTTCCAGGCGCTGCAGCACTTTTTCCCTTTAGATACGGTTGTTTCCAGGCCTCCGCGAGGGTTGCCAGGTTTCAGGGAACGCGATCTACGAGCACGACGCGTTCATCGCCATCAATTTCCTTCAAATGCACTTCCACGATTTCCGTGTCGCTGGTTTGCACCGAATTGCCGATGAAGGTGGCCTCGATGGGCATTTCACGATGGCCGCGGTCAATCAGCACGCAGAGGCGAATGCGTTTGGGGCGGCCGAGATCGAAGAGACCGTTCATGGCGGCGCGAATGGTGCGGCCGGTGTAGAGCACGTCGTCCACGATCACCAGGTCGCGATCGTCCACGCTGAAACTGATTTCGTTCGAGTGGACGACGGGTTGGGGGCCGACGGTGGAAAGATCGTCACGGTAGAGCGTGATGTCTATCGTGCCGACCGGGATCTCGACGCCGGAGAAATCTTTGACGGTTTTCGCCAGGCGCTCGGAGAGTGGAACGCCTCGGCGGCGGACGCCGATCAGCGCGAGGTCTTTGGTGCCGCCGCTTTTTTCCACGATTTCATGGGCCAAACGGTTGAGCGTACGGCCGATTTCTTCCGCTGAGAGGAGCTGTCTTTTTTCTACGACGCGCATCTGGCGCATCATCCTAGCACAGACAGTGGGAAGTTCGCATGGGCGGAATCTCGTCAGAATTCGAATGCGACCGATTCGAGCTCTTAGCTAGTCGCAGTCAGTAGACATCAGAAAGAGATTGTGATCCCGGACGGTGAGAGTTTCAAAGATTTTGAAGCCTTTCTTTTTGTATATGCCGACATTGCGCAGGTTCGCCGTCTCAAGAAAAACAGGAATCGAGTTCTCTTTCATCGTTTGAAGCATCGGATTCATTAATGTGCTTGCCAATCCCTTTCCCTGTGCTTCGGGCAAGACTCCAATCATGTACAAATGGCAATAACGCCGATATTTGCGAAAATTATTGTGAACGTGAGCTTCTGATTTCACGATTCTTATGACCGGCTTTATGCCAATCCGGATAAGGAAATCCAGATTCCGCCAAATGTAATGGAGCGACAGCTTTTCATTTCTCTCAAAATCCCACAACGCAACCCCGTTATTGTCGTCGCCCAAATATATTTCACCCTGGCGGAAGGTCTGGTCCACGACGTAATCCATTAATATATTGAGCTTGCGCGCGTTTTTGCTTTCTTCCAAAAGAAAGTGCACGTGTGGATCATTCTTAAACGACACCAGTAAAATATTCTTGATCAGATCAACATCGGCCAGTGTTGCTCGCTTCATGAGCTACCCTCGAATCATAGTTCGGCCCCCGGCGGGAGGGCGGCCCGGCCCGAAACATCACGAAACGACATAAACGACGATTAGTGTGATGTCATCTTTCTGGTCTACCTTGGTGGGTTGCCATTGGCGAATCTCGGAAAGCACTTGCTGCAGCAACTCGGATGCGGGACGTGAGTGGTTGACGCGAATGACTTGTTCAAGCTGGCTGTCGCCAAAGGGATCGCCCCGCGTATTTTCGGGCTCAGTCACGCCATCGGTATAGAGCAGAAAGCGGTCGCCAAGTTTTAGAGTCACATCACAAACGGGGTAGTCGGGCTCTGGCAGCACTCCGAACAGTACGCCGTTACTCTCAATGCGCTCAAGCGTCCCTTCGCGCCAGTGCAACAGTGGCGGATGTCCGGCAGCCGAGTATGATCCTACGCGATTTTCTGTGTCGAGCCACAGATATGCGGCTGATACCAACTGAGCGCGTAGTTGCGGCGACAGAATCCGGTTCAATTCACGCAACACCTCTCCGGGGTCGTGAGCGCAATACATCACCGATTGCATCGCCACCTTAATCATCGCCGCGATAAGGGCCGCCGGCACTCCATGACCGGTGACGTCTGCCACCAGGATGCCGGTCCTGTTCTCATCGACAGCGATGAACTCGTAGAAATCACCAGCGACGGCTTCCATCGGACAATACGCGGCGCTAACACGAAGATTCTTCAATTCAGGGTTTCCGCTTGGGAGAATCGAGGCTTGAATCTGACGGGCAATTTCGAGTTCGTTTTCAATTGAAGTTAAACGCCTTTCGTTTGCCCGCAAAGTTCCCGCGGCGATATACCCAAACGAGAAAAGCAGAGCGGCAAACGCAAGCGAGACTGGGATCTGCGTGGTCGGATAGTGTAGCGCCCGCGCCAGATTGAAGTACATCCCTTGCAAGGCAAAGATGAGTGTACCCGCTATCACTACCGCGCGATTGGGAAGAACCAGGAACTTACGGGAAAGTTGCGGCACCAGGACCACAACCACCAGCACCAGCAGAGCAACCGCGGCGAGAAGATTGTTGTAAGAGAGCAATTTGTCACGCGAGCCAGTTATGACAAAAATAACGATTCCAGCGACGCCGATAAACCCACTGAGAAACAGCACGGCCTGAAGGAAAATCCGCACTCTGCCGATGCTTAGTTCCAGCCAGGCAAGTGTGGCAACCGGAACGACTAGATAGACGATCACTGTCCAAACGAACGGAACACGGAACTGAATCCACTGCGGCAGAACGTCGACCACGGCCGGCGATTCCGCCAACAGCCGTCCTCCATACATTGCACTCCACGTCCCCAGCCATAAAAACAGGCGCACTTCTTCCCGCCGGCGAACCGCCGCGAAGGCACAGGCGGCCAGTCCGATGAACACGTACACAGTTCCGAACATGATTATGGCGAGCTGCTCGCGGCTTATCACGGGAAGTTGATCCTGCAATGGCGCACCCCCCAAGCACGCCAAGATAGCAGAATCAATGTTACTTTGGCGTCCATCGCCGCTGGAAAACGATCCACCCGGAAGCAACTCCACTTGTTTGGTGAGTCTTATAATCGGCGACTGGCCTACCCGGCGCCGTGAAGCCTTGACCGGCGTGATAGACTGGGCGCGTTATGAGTTCGCCGGCGCCGGCACGCAGCCCTCAACGGCCCGCTTCAGTAGACCTCCGCGTCAGTATCGGCAGCCTTGCCCTAAAAAATCCCATCATCGCCGCCAGCGGCACTTTTGCTTATGGAGTGGAATTCGCCCATATGGTGGACTTGAACCGCCTGGGCGGATTCGTGGTGAAGGGGCTTTCCGCGCAGCCGATGGAAGGTGCGGCGGCGCCCCGGATCTGCGAGACGGCCAGTGGGATGGTGAACGCCATCGGGCTTCAGAACATCGGAGTGCGCGCGTTTGTCGCCGAGAAGCTGCCACTGTTGCGCCGTTACAACACTGCGGTGATCGCTAACGTCTTCGGGCATACAATCGCGGATTACGTGGAAGTGATCCGAGTGCTTGAGGATGCCGAGGGGCTGGCGGCCTACGAGCTGAACATCTCCTGCCCCAATGTGGAGCGCGGGGGGATTGAATATAGTACTGACCCCTCCCTGACAGCTGCCGTTGTGGGGGCTGCACGGACTGCGGCGAAGCGCCCCCTCTGGGTGAAGCTCTCGCCTAATGTTAATATGATTGAAGTTAGCGCAAAGGTCTCTGAATCAGAAGGAGCAGATGCTGTAGTGATAGCGAACACCTACCCTGCACTGTGTATAGACGCACACAACCGGAGGTCCCGTCTCGGTAGTACGACGGGAGGGTTGTCGGGCGCGGCCATAAAACCTATAACCATGAGGCTGGTCTAC
>Ga0210390_10001343_pt1 | contig 23802 bp, 20 predicted proteins | sample IncBWH11OmetaG_FD_161050 | JGI IMG/M metagenome (GOLD analysis project Ga0210390, IMG submission 161050) | Forest soil microbial communities from Barre Woods Harvard Forest LTER site, Petersham, Massachusetts, United States - Inc-BW-H-11-O ... | reverse complement strand
GGGGGATATTCCGGACGGCGACGTCATCGCGCTCACCGCTGCGTCGATCTTCGAACAGGCCTGGCTACTTTGTTTTGACGAATTCCACGTCACCGACATTGCCGATGCAATGATTCTGGGACGATTATTCGCCAGGCTGTTTGACCTCGGCACCGTCGTGGTTGCGACATCCAATGTCGCGCCCGAGGACCTCTACAAGGGCGGTCTGAACCGATCGCTGTTTGTGCCGTTCATCGCGCAGATATCTCAGCACATGGAGGTGCTGCGGCTGGATGCGCGCACCGATTTCCGGCTCGAAAAACTCGCAGGGGTGAAGATGTGGCTGGTGCCGGCGGCTGCGGCGGCTGCGGCTGCGCTCGACAGGGCCTGGGCCAGGATGACCGGCAGCGCGCCCTGCAAGCCGCTCGACATTTCGATCAAGGGCCGCGTGCTGCACGTGCCGTGCTCGGCGCACGGCGTGGCACGATTTTCCTTCGCCGATATCTGCGAAGAGCCGCTCGCCGCATCGGACTACCTTCGGCTCGCGCGCGACTATCACACCATCATCATCGACCGCATTCCGGTCATGGACTATTCCGATCGCAACGCCGCCAAGCGTTTCATCACCCTGATCGATACGTTGTACGACAACGGCGTCAAGCTGATGGCCTCCGCGGCAGCCGATCCGCTCTCGTTGTATGTCGCAACCGAGGGCAACGAGGCGAACGAATTCAAGCGGACCTCGTCGCGCTTGATTGAAATGAGCTCGGAATCCTATCTGGCGCGGCCGCATGGACACAAGGATTCCGAGGCCAGCGGTGCCAGTACCGGGCTGGTGGAGACCTGAAATCGCCGTTGCGGACCGGCACGCCCGCGGTCAATGCCTGACCGACAATTGAGCATGGTCCGGCTTGAACGGGCCGGTCGAAAGGGATAACCAAACTTCCTTCCTTCCCTCCGTTCGTTCAAAGGACAGATTTCCCATGGCGCGCGACAAGATTGCTTTGATTGGCTCCGGTCAGATCGGCGGAACACTGGCCCATCTCATCGGCCTGAAGGAACTGGGCGACGTCGCGCTGTTTGACATTGCCGAGGGGGTGCCACAGGGCAAGGCCCTCGACATCGCGCAATCCTCGCCGGTCGACGGGTTCGATGCGAATTTCACCGGCACAAACTCTTATGAGGCGCTCGACAATGCCAAGGTCTGCATCGTCACCGCCGGCGTGCCGCGCAAGCCCGGCATGAGCCGCGACGATCTCTTGAGCATCAATCTAAAGGTCATGGAACAGGTCGGCGCTGGCATCAAGAAATACTCCCCCGATGCGTTCGTGATCTGCATCACCAACCCGCTCGACGCCATGGTATGGGCACTTCAAAAGGCTTCCGGCCTGCCGCACAAAAAGGTTGTGGGCATGGCGGGCGTGCTCGATTCCGCGCGTTTCCGTTATTTCCTTGCCGACGAATTCAATGTCTCGGTCGAAGATGTCACCGCCTTCGTGCTGGGTGGCCACGGCGACACCATGGTGCCGTTGGTGCGCTATTCCACTGTGGCCGGCATTCCGCTGCCCGATCTCGTCAAGATGGGCTGGACTTCGCAGGCACGGATCGACGAGATCGTCGATCGCACCCGCAATGGCGGGGCCGAGATCGTGAACCTTCTGAAGACGGGGTCGGCATTCTATGCACCGGCCGCTTCCGCGATCGCAATGGCCGAAAGCTATCTGAGGGACAAGAAGCGCGTGCTGCCCTGTGCCGCCTACCTCAATGGCGAATACAGCGTGCGGGACATGTATGTCGGAGTACCCGTCGTGATCGGATCAAAGGGCGTTGAGCGCATTGTCGAGATCGAGCTTGGCGGCAAGGACCGCGAGGCCTTCGAAAAGTCGGTAGCTTCCGTGCAGGGACTGGTTGATGCCTGCAAGAAGATCGCGCCGGACCTGCTCGGCCGTTGATTGCGCAGACAAAGGCTGGTGGATCGAGCGATCGATCCTCGAGCCTGCTGGAATTCATTGATTGGCCGCCCGTTTCGGCGAAGCCGGAATGGCGGCGTGTTAATGCCATGGGATCCCATTGGGTTTTGGATTTGCCCCGGTCTGGCATATGGTATACCAAGGGTTGGACTAGTACGGATTTACTGATCGTGCCCATACGGGCGGGGGAAGCGTCCAGATGAACATCCATGAATATCAGGCCAAGGCGTTGCTGCACGAATTCGGAGTTCCGATCTCGAAAGGGATGCCGGTACTGCGCGCCGCCGACTCCGACGTGGCTGCGAAGGCCCTGCCCGGTCCGGTGTGGGTGGTGAAGAGCCAGATCCATGCCGGTGGCCGCGGCAAGGGCAAGTTCAAGGAGGCTTCCGCAGGCGACAAGGGCGGCGTCCGCATCGCCAAATCGGTTGCCGAGGTCAATGAATTTGCCAGGCAGATGTTGGGGGCGACCCTCGTCACGGTGCAGACCGGAGCGCACGGCAAGCAAGTCAACAGGCTGTACATCGAGGACGGTTCGGACATCGACAAGGAGTTTTATCTCTCCATATTGGTCAATCGCGAAACCTCCGAAGTCTCGTTCGTGGTCTCCACCGAAGGCGGCGTCAACATCGAGGACGTTGCACACAATAATCCGGAAAAAATCGTCAGCTTCTCGGTCGACCCGGCAACCGGAATCATGCCCCATCATGGCCGCACGGTCGCAAGGGCGTTGAACTTGTCCGGCGATCTCGCCAGACAGGCGGAAAAGCTGGTGACGCAGCTTTATGCGGCCTTTGTCGCCAAGGACATGGCGATGCTCGAGATAAATCCGCTGGTCGTCACCAGGCAGAGCCAACTGCGGGTGCTCGACGCCAAGGTGTCGTTCGACGACAACGCGCTGTTCCGTCATCCCGAGGTCGCCGCGTTGCGCGACGAAACCGAAGAAGACGCAAAGGAAATCGAGGCCTCCAAATACGACCTGAACTACGTCGCGCTCGAGGGCACCATCGGTTGCATGGTGAACGGCGCCGGTCTTGCCATGGCGACCATGGACATCATCAAGCTCTACGGCATGGAGCCGGCGAACTTTCTCGATGTCGGCGGCGGCGCCAGCAAGGAGAAGGTCGCGGCCGCGTTCAAGATCATCACCGCCGATCCCAGTGTGAAGGGCATCTTGGTCAACATATTCGGCGGCATCATGAAATGCGACATCATTGCCGAAGGGGTGGTCGCAGCGGTCAAGGAAGTCGGCCTCAAGGTGCCGCTGGTGGTCCGGCTGGAGGGTACCAATGTCGAGGCCGGCAAAAGGATCGTCCGCCAAAGCGGCCTCAATGTGCTGTCGGCGGATGATCTCGATGATGCCGCGCAAAAAATCGTCCAGGCCGTCAAGGGAGGGTGACCATGCCCGCAGACCGTCTCACCGCACCGATACCGCTGGATGAGCATCGCAGGCTTGGGGCGCTTGCCGGTGAGTGGGTCGGTGAAGAGATGGTGTATCCCTCGCGCTGGACCGAGGGCGGCCCCGCCACCTCGCATGTCGTGGCTCGCATCGATCTCAATGGCTTTTATCTGATTCAGGATACGCGGCAGTCGCGCGACGGCAAGGAGATCTTCGCAACGCATGGGGTGTTTACCTACGACCGCGAGGATCGGCTCTATAAATTATTCTGGCATGATTCACTCGGCTACTATCCGCCCTCGCCTGCCTCCGGCGGCTGGACGGGCAAGTCGCTGATTCTGGTACGCGGCTCGCTGCGCGGCAACGCGCGGCATGTCTACGAAATCATCGGCGACAATAGCTACGCCATGAAAATCCAGTTTTCGCCTGACGCGGAAGGGTGGGCCGACGTGCTTACCGGCGTTTACCGGCGGATTCATTGATCCCTGTCCCACCGTCTCGCGAAAGCAATCCCAGTCATGTCCATCCTGATCGACAAGAACACCAAGGTCATCTGCCAGGGCTTTACCGGCAAGAACGGTACGTTTCATTCGGAAGCAGCAATCGCTTACGGCACCAGGATGGTCGGCGGCACTTCGCCGGGCAAAGGGGGATCGAGCCATCTCGGGTTGCCGGTGTTCGACACCGTGGCTGAAGCGCGCCAGAAGACCGGCGCCGACGCCTCCGTCATCTATGTGCCGCCGCCGGGCGCCGCTGACGCGATCTGCGAGGCGATCGACGCCGAAATTCCGCTGATCGTCTGCATCACAGAAGGAATTCCCGTGCTCGACATGGTGCGCGTCAAACGATCGTTGAGCGGATCGAAGTCCCGCCTGATCGGACCGAATTGCCCTGGGGTCATGACGGCGGGTGAATGCAAAATCGGCATCATGCCAGCGAACATCTTCAAGCCGGGCAATGTCGGCATCGTCTCGCGTTCGGGCACGCTGACCTACGAGGCCGTTTTTCAGACCTCCCAGGAAGGCCTCGGCCAGACCACGGCGGTCGGCATCGGCGGCGATCCGGTCAAGGGAACCGAGTTCATCGATGTGCTCGAGATGTTTCTGGCCGATCCCAAGACCACCTCGATTGTCATGATCGGCGAAATCGGCGGATCGGCCGAAGAGGATGCGGCCCAGTTCCTCAAGGATGAAGCCAAACGCGGCCGCAAAAAACCGATGGTCGGCTTCATCGCCGGCGTGACCGCGCCGCCCGGACGCCGCATGGGCCACGCGGGCGCCATCATCTCGGGCGGCAAGGGCGATGCCCGGTCCAAGACAGAGGCGATGGAATCGGCGGGAATTACTGTCTCTCCGTCGCCAGCAAGGCTCGGAAAGACCCTTGTCGAAAAATTGAAATCTTAGTTCATTTTTTCGTTCTTTTCGGCGCGATATCTCACCTTAAATAGGGTAAGGGTTCTGTACCCCGCTGGTTCGGCCTTTTCGGACCGGCCGCCGCGCCGTTTTCCATGCGCGAAATAAAAATCACCAGGACGCTGCCATGTCTCGTCAGGATGCGAACGCCGCTTTTGCCCTTTCTTCTTTTTTGCAGGGCACCAACGCCACCTACATCGACGAAATCTACGCCCGATACGAGAATGATCCCTCCTCGGTCGACCCCGAATGGCAGGAATTCTTCAAGAGCCTGAAGGACACCCCGGCCGATGTCCGCAAAAACGCCGAGGGACCGTCCTGGGCGCGGAACAACTGGCCAGTGACGCCACGCGACGAGTTGACCTCGGCGCTCGACGGCGACTGGCTTGAGGTCGAAAAGGCCATCGGCACCAAGCTGGCCGCCAAGGCTCAAGCCAGGGGCAGCGAACTAACGGCCGCCGATGTACATCAGGCGACGCGTGACTCGGTCCGTGCCCTGATGCTGATCCGCGCCTATCGCATGCGCGGCCATTTCCACGCCAGGCTCGATCCGCTCGGCATCGAGGCGCCGCGCGATCGCGAAGAACTCGATCCGCGCTCATATGGCTTCACCGAGGCTGATTTTGATCGAAAAATCTTCCTCGATCACGTGCTGGGCCTGGAATACGGCACGTTGCGTGAAATCGTCGCAATCTGCGAGCGCACCTACTGCCAGACGCTCGGCGTCGAATTCATGCACATCAGCAATGCTGCGCAAAAGGCCTGGATTCAGGAGCGCATCGAGGGCCCGGACAAGGAAATCTCATTCACGCGCGAGGGGCGTCGCGCGATCCTCAACAAGCTCGTGGAAGCCGAAGGCTTCGAGAAGTTCTGCGATCTCAAATTCACCGGAACCAAGCGCTTCGGCCTCGACGGCGCGGAATCGCTGATCCCGGCGCTCGAACAGATCATCAAGCGCGGCGGCAATCTCGGCGTGAAGGAAATTGTCGTCGGCATGCCGCATCGCGGCCGCCTCAATGTGCTGACCCAGGTGATGGGCAAGCCGCATCGCGCGCTGTTTCATGAATTCAAGGGCGGCTCAGCCAATCCAGACGCAGTCGAGGGTTCGGGTGACGTCAAATATCATCTGGGCGCGTCCTCGGATCGCGAGTTCGACAACAACAGGATCCATCTGTCGCTGACCGCCAATCCCTCGCATCTGGAAATCGTCGACCCGGTGGTGCTCGGCAAGGTGCGCGCCAAGCAGGACCAGCACGGCGATCCGCCGGACATGCGAATTTCGGTGCTGCCGCTTTTGATGCATGGCGACGCCGCCTTCGCCGGTCAGGGCGTGGTGGCGGAGTGTTTCAGCCTGTCGGACCTGAAAGGCTATCGCACCGGCGGTTCGCTGCACTTCATCGTCAACAACCAGATCGGTTTCACCACCTATCCGCGCTATTCGCGCTCCTCGCCCTATCCGTCCGATGTGGCGAAGATGATCGATGCGCCGATTTTCCACGTCAACGGCGACGATCCGGAGGCGGTGGTCTTCGCGGCCAAGGTCGCGATCGAGTTCCGGCAGAAATTCCACAAGCCTGTCGTCATCGACATGTTCTGCTATCGCCGCCACGGCCACAACGAGGGCGACGAGCCCGCCTTCACCCAACCGGTGATGTACAAGAAGATCGCCTCGCATCCGAGCACGCTGGAGATTTACGCCAAACGGCTGATCGGCGAAGGCGTGGTAACCGAAGGCGAGGTGGAAAAGGCCAAGGCCGACTGGCGCGCGCGGCTCGACGCCGAATTGGAGGCGGGAGCCGGCTACAAGCCGAACAAGGCCGACTGGCTCGACGGCAAGTGGGCGGGCCTCAAGATCGCCGACCAGGAGGAAGATCCCCGCCGCGGCGTCACCGGCGTCGATGTTGCCGTGCTGAAAGAGATCGGCCGCAAGATCACCAGGGTGCCGGACGGTTTCCGCGTTCATCGCACCATCCAGCGCTTCCTCGACAATCGGGCGAAAGCGATCGACAGCGGAATCGGCATCGATTGGGCGACCGGCGAAGCGCTGGCGTTTTGTTCGCTGTTGCAGGAAGGCCATCACGTCCGGCTGTCCGGGCAGGATTCCGAGCGCGGCACGTTCTCGCAGCGCCATTCGGTGCTGATCGACCAGGAAGACGAGAGCCGCTATACACCCTTCAATCATCTGGGTGGCGAGCAGGGCCATTTCGAAGTCATCAATTCACTGTTGTCCGAAGAGGCGGTGCTGGGCTTCGAATACGGCTACTCACTGGCCGAGCCCAATGCGCTGGCGATGTGGGAAGCGCAGTTCGGCGATTTCGCCAACGGCGCGCAGGTCGTGTTCGACCAGTTCATCTCTTCCGGCGAGCGCAAGTGGTTGCGCATGTCCGGGCTGGTTTGCCTGTTGCCCCACGGTTATGAGGGCCAGGGACCGGAACACTCTTCTGCACGGCTCGAGCGCTACCTGCAAATGTGCGCCGAGGACAACATGCAGGTTGTCAATCCGACCACACCCGCCAATTACTTCCACGTTCTGCGCCGCCAGCTACATCGCGAGATCCGAAAACCGCTGATCGTGATGACGCCGAAGTCGCTGCTGCGCCACAAGCGCGCGGTCTCGCGGCTGGATGAACTCGGCCGGGAGACGACGTTCCATCGCATCCTATACGATGATGCGCAGATGCTTGCGGACGAGAACACCAGGCTGGTGTCGGACGACAAGATCCGTCGCATCGTGCTTTGCTCGGGCAAGGTCTACTACGACCTCTACGAGGAGCGTGAGAAGCGCGGTGTCGATGACATTTACCTGATGCGGATCGAGCAGCTTTATCCAGTGCCGCTGAAGGCGCTGGTTTTGGAGCTGGGTCGCTTCAGGAACGCCGAACTGGTCTGGTGCCAGGAAGAACCGCGCAACATGGGATCGTGGCACTTCATCGAGCCCTATCTCGAATGGGTGCTGAACCAGGTCAACGCTCCGAACAAGCGCCCGCGCTATGCCGGCCGCGCAGCATCGGCTGCAACCGCAACGGGCTTGATGTCGAAGCATCTGGCGCAGCTCAAGGCACTGCTGGACGACGCGCTGAGTTAGGTAACGATCGATCATGCCCGGCGAAGGCGGGGCATCCAGTAAACCGCGCTGCTTGTTTCCAATCAGAACCTTCGCGGATTACTGGATCCTCCGCATTCGCGGAGGATGACAGCCAGGGAACATGGCCGCAACGGTTATTGAGGAAGCAAACCATGACTGACATTCGCGTGCCGACACTCGGCGAATCCGTGACGGAGGCCACCATCGGGCGTTGGTTCAAGAAGCCCGGCGAGCCGGTCGCGGTCGACGAACCGCTGGTCGAACTCGAGACCGACAAGGTTACGATCGAAGTCCCGGCGCCCTCGGCGGGTACGCTGGGGGACATCGTCGCCAAGGATGGCGAGACGGTCGCCGTCGGCGCGCTGCTGGGTCAGATCAATGACGGCGCGGCGGCAGCCACCGTCAGGCCGGCACCTTCGCCTGCGAAGCCAGCCGCGCCAGCGCCTGCGGCGGCCCCCGCGCCCGCGCCTTCGGCAAAGGTGCCCCCTGCCGATGCTCCCCTGGCACCTTCGGTGCGCAAGCTCTCCGCCGAAAGCGGGATCGACGCGGCGACCGTCCCTGGTTCGGGCAAGGACGGCCGCGTCACAAAAGGCGACATGCTGGCAGCAATCGAAAAGGCCGCATCGGCTCCGACACCGGTCAACCAACCCGCTGCAGCCGTGCAGGTTCGTGCACCTTCGCCGGCCGATGACGCTGCCCGCGAGGAGCGGGTGAAAATGACGCGGCTGCGCCAAACCATCGCCCGCCGCCTGAAGGAAGTGCAAAACACCGCCGCGATGCTCACGACCTTCAATGAAGTCGACATGACCCACATCATGGCGATGCGAGGCCAGTACAAGGACGTCTTCGAAAAGAAGCACGGCATCAAGCTCGGCTTTATGGGCTTCTTCACGAAAGCCTGTGTGCAGGCCCTGAAGGACATCCCGGCAGTCAACGCCGAGATCGATGGCTCCGACCTGATCTACAAGAACTATTATCACATTGGCGTCGCCGTCGGCACGGACAAGGGGCTGGTGGTGCCGGTGGTGCGCGACTGCGACCAGAAATCGATTGCCGAGATCGAGAAGGCCATTGCCGATTTCGGCCGGCGTGCCCGCGACGGCCAGCTCAAGATCGAGGAATTGCAGGGTGGCACTTTCACCATCACCAATGGCGGCATCTACGGTTCGCTGATGTCGACGCCGATCCTCAATGCGCCGCAATCAGGTATTCTCGGCATGCACAAGATCCAGGACCGTCCGATGGCGCTGGGTGGCAAGGTCGAAATTCGTCCGATGATGTATCTGGCGCTGACCTACGACCATCGCGTCATCGACGGCAAGGAGGCGGTGACCTTCCTGGTGCGCGTGAAGGAAAGCCTGGAAGATCCGGCAAGGCTGGTGCTGGACCTTTAGCAGTCCGATTCCGGCTTTCGCATCCCGCGAGAGCGTCGTTTTGCGGTCCTTTCCGCGTTTCTATGGGGGTAGTTTTGACCGACAAGGTAGTAATCATCACCGGCGGCAGCCGCGGCATCGGCCGCGCCACCGCGCTGGCCGCCGCGGCGCGCGGCTATCGCGTTTGCATCGGCTACGCGAGCAATGAGGCCGCGGCAAAAAGCTGTGTCGCCGCTATCGAGGCCAAAAACGGCAAGGCCATCGCGATCAAATGTGACGTCGCGAACGAGAAGGAAATCCTCGCCCTGTTCAAGGCCGCCGACGGGTTCGGGACCCTCGGGGCGCTGGTCAACAATGCCGGCATCGTCGGTACGACATCCAGGGTCGATGAGATGTCCGCCGAGCGCATTCAGCGGATGATGGCCGTCAACATCACCGGCAGTATGCTGTGCGCGCGCGAGGCGGTGAAGCGGATGTCGACGCGTCACGGTGGCAAGGGTGGCGTCATCGTCAATCTGTCTTCGGTCGCGGCGAAACTCGGTTCTCCCAACACCTATGTCGATTACGCGGCCTCCAAGGGCGCCATCGATTCCTTCACCGTGGGGCTGGGATATGAGGTCGCCGGCGAAGGCATTCGCGTGGCGGCCATCCGGCCTGGCCTGATCGACACCGAAATTCATGCTTCCGGCGGCGAGCCTGATCGCGCCCACCGCCTCAGCCACATGGTGCCGATGAAACGCGTGGGCACGGCGGACGAGATCGCCAATGCCATCGTCTGGCTGATGTCGGACGACGCGTCCTACGTGACCAGCGCCATCCTCGACGTATCAGGTGGACGCTAGAGCCTTTACGGTTCTGATTGAATCAGAACCGAGGCTCTAATCTTACGTTATGACGCGTTTTCTTCACGCGAACCGTTATACACTTCGCTCGAAAACGCTATAAAGACACAGCCATCCATTGCAGCGACAGGACTACAATTATGGCCAGCTATGATCTTGTTGTTATCGGCACCGGTCCTGGCGGTTATGTGTGCGCGATCCGCGCGGCGCAGCTCGGCATGAAGGTCGCGGTGGTCGAGAAAGATGCGACCCTCGGCGGCACCTGTCTCAATGTCGGCTGCATGCCCTCGAAGGCGCTGTTATACGCGTCCGAAATGTTCGAGGAAGCGGAGCACTCCTTTGCGAAGATGGGCGTCAGCGTCCCCGCTCCGAAACTCGATCTGCCTTCGATGATGAATTTCAAACAGCAAGGTATCGACGGCAACGTCAAGGGCGTCGAGTTCCTGATGAAGAAGAACAAGATCGACGTCATCCATGGCAAAGGCAGGATAACCGGTACCGGCAAGGTGGAGGGAGGGACAATGACGGCAAGACGCAAATCGTCGAGACCAAAAACATCGTCATCGCGACCGGGTCGGATGTCGCGCAGCTGAAGGGCATCGAGATCGACGAAAAGCGCATCGTGTCTTCGACCGGTGCGTTGTCGCTCGACAAGGTGCCGGGAAAACTGTTGATCGTCGGCGCCGGAGTGATCGGACTTGAGCTTGGCTCGGTATGGCACCGGCTCGGGGCGCAGGTTACCGTGGTGGAATTTCTCGATCGCATCCTGCCCGGTATGGATGGCGAGGTCGCGCGGCAGTTTCAGCGCATCCTCGAGAAGCAGGGTTTTGCGTTCAAGCTTGGCAGCAAGGTCACCGGCGTCGATAATTCGGGCAAAACCCTCGTTGCGCGGATCGAGCCGGCCGCCGGCGGAGCTGCGGAAAAGCTTGAGGCCGATGTCGTGCTGGTTGCGATCGGCCGCGTTCCCTATACGGAAGGGCTCGGTCTGAAGGAAGCCGGCGTGGCGCTCGACAGTCGCGGCCGCGTGCAAATCGACCACCACTTCGCGACGACGCTGCGGGGTGTGTACGCGATCGGGGATGTCGTCGCCGGCCCGATGCTGGCGCACAAGGCCGAGGACGAGGGCGTGGCAGTGGCCGAAATCCTTGCCGGCCAGGCCGGCCACGTGAACTACGACGTCATTCCTGGTGTTGTGTACACCACGCCGGAAGTGTCCTCAGTCGGCAAGACCGAGGAAGAGCTGAAACAGGCTGGCGTCGCTTACACGTCAGGTAAGTTTCCGTTTACCGCAAACGGCCGGTCCAAGGTAAACCAGACCACTGACGGATTCGTGAAGATTCTCGCAGATGCGAAAACCGATCGGGTACTTGGCGTGCATATTGTGGGACGAGAGGCGGGAGAAATGATCCATGAAGCCGCCGTATTGATGGAGTTTGGAGGGTCTGCCGAGGACCTCGCGCGGACATGCCATGCCCATCCGACTCGTTCCGAGGCGATCAAGGAGGCCGCGCTTGCGGTCGGCAAGCGCGCGATCCATATGTGATCGGTGCCCGGCAAAAGCCGGGCCGGGATGAGACCTGATGATACGCCGCCTCCTTCAGCCGATTTGGATCCTGCTTGCGGTCATCTTCCTGATCGAGGCCTGGCTGTGGGATCACCTGGAGCCGATCGTCGCCGGGGTGGTGGCGAAGATTCCGCTGCGCACCTTCAAGCATTGGCTCGCCGAGCGCGTCGATACACTGTCGCCGGCGATGACGTTGATTGTTTTCATCGTGCCGGTTATTCCGCTGTTTCCGCTGAAGCTGGTTGGCTTCTGGCTTCTCGCACATGAGTATTGGCTGAGCGCGGTCTTCACGATCCTGTTTGCCAAATTCCTGGGCGTTGGCGTCACCGCCTTCGTGTTCGACGTGACGCGGCCGAAGCTCCTGGAAATGGGATGGTTCGGAAAGCTCTACGAATTCGTGCTGACGCTGCGCGCAAAGGCGCACGAACTGGTCGATCCGATCAAGCAGCGCATCAGGGAAGTCCTGCAAGGCGACGGCGATGGCTGGTCATCGCGGATGTTTCGGCTGGTGCAGCGCTTCCGCAAAAGAGTGCAGCAAGCGCGTTGAAGTCCACACAAACTACAAGGCCAGATGCAGCGCGTGGGGCGCGAGCATCCCGAGCGCCGTGAAGGCGAGCCCGGCCACAGCCAGCAGGCCCGAAATCCAGGCCAGCGCCATCATGCCGGTGATGATGGTTGCCGAAGCGAGCACGATCGCGATCTGAAAGGCTGCGGAGGCAAGTTCGAAGTGGTGATACTTCGCAGTCGCCAGGTTGCGTTCTTCCTCGGCATGCTTGGCGCGCTCGGACAATTGCTCGGTACCTTCGCCGGTCTCCGGTTCCGAGCGGTAGCGCGCGGCGGTCTTCTGCCAATCCTCGATCTGTTTTTGCAGGGCTGCCTTGGCGACATCGTCGCCTGCGGAAGCGATATTCAGCCTGGCCTGATCGGCCGCGGTCTGGACCACGGTCCTGCGAATGCTATTGGCCTGAAAGAATGCCCAAAGGTTCGACGCCTCGACATTCCTGGCTATCGATTCGGTCTGCGCCCCCTTGCCCAGCGTCTCCGACAGCGCAAGGAAAAGCGCGATTACAGCGATCAAAAGCGCGATCTTCCTGTTCTCGCTCGATGCATGTTCGGCGTGCTCGGCGTGTTCCATGCTCTCGTGCGCGCTCATGATTCTCTCCCTGCTCGCCCGGGCACGATGGACATAACCGCACGGTCAGCGCAAGAGCAAAGGCACGCCGCCGCTTTCAGGCGCGTGGATGCGTAGTGCGATAGACTTCCAGCAGGCGCTCGCCGTCGATCCCGGTATAGACCTGAGTCGTCGAGAGCGAAGCGTGACCCAAAAGCTCCTGGATCGCGCGCAGATCGCCGCCACGGGACAGAAGGTGCGTCGCGAAAGAATGTCGCAGCGCATGTGGGGTCGCACTGTCGGGCAATCCGAGCGCACCGCGCAGCCGCGCCATGGCGAGCTGAATGATACGGGCCCTCAAGGGACCGCCACGGGCTCCGACGAAGACCGGCCCCTCGGCGGGCAATGGATGCGGACACATCGCCACATAGTCCCGGATCAGTGCCAGCACATTTTGCAGCACGGGCACCATCCGTGTCTTGTTGCCTTTGCCCGTGACGACGAGCACGTCGCCGTCGCCGGGCAACGGGACGTCGCGGCGCTTGAGGCCGAGGGCTTCGGAGATTCGCAGGCCAGATCCATAGAGCAACGCCATGACGGCGGCATCGCGCGCCCAAATCCAGGGCTCGCGGTCCTCGCCCGCACGCTCATCGGCGTCGGCAAGGCGCTTGGCAGCACCAACCGGCAGCGGTTTCGGAAGGCTCTTGCCGATCTTGGGTGCGCGTATCGCCGTGAGCGCACCGACCTTGCCGGCACCTTCGCGCTCGAGGAAGCGCCCGAACGAGCGCAGTCCCGCCAGCGTTCGCATCAAGGAACGGCCGGCGATTTCCGAGGCGCGCCGCTTCGCCATGAAGGCCCTGATATCGGTGGCTTCCAGCGCGGCGAAGGCTTCGAGCGTCGCACGCTCACCCCGGTGCTCCGTCAGAAATTCCAGGAATTGCCGGAGGTCGCGGGCGTAGGCTTCCGACGTCTTGGGCGATAGCCGGCGCTCGGCGCGCAAATGTGCCAGCCAGCGCGTCATTTGCAGGGTCAAATCACGACAAGCGCAGGCGAGTTCGGTGGATTCAATCGCTGGTGTCGCCTTGGCCATCTTCGCTCTTCGGGAATCTCGACCGAACGGCCAAGATTATCACATCCGCATCGTTTATCATTGGTGAAGGGAGGCGACGGGCTTGGCTATATAATTCCAATGCCGACACTGGTAACTCTCGATAGGCTCAAACAGCCCTTCACCTGATTCCCGATGGACCTCTCCCCGCGCGCCTCCACCCCATCCGCCTCGTCGACGGCCATCGTCGATGTGCTGGTGCCGGTCGCGCTGAATCAGGCTTACTCCTACCGCGTGCCGCGTGGCATGGAGCTTGCGCCGGGCGATGTGGTCTGCGTGCCGCTTGGACCACGTGAGGTCGTAGCCGTAGTCTGGGCGCCGAACGCCAATCCCGATCCACGCCTGCATAATCGTCTCAAGGATGTCGGGGAAAAGCTGGATGTTCCGCCGCTGAAGGAGGAACTGCGCGCGCTCGTCGATTGGGTGGCCAACTACACGCTGTCGGCGCGCGGCATGGTTTTGCGGATGTGCCTGCGAATGGGAGAGCATCTGGGGCCTGAGCGGGTGCGCGTGGGCGTTCGTCTGGTCGGCAAGCCTCCGCAGCGCATGACCCCCGCGCGGCGGCGGTTGATCGGCCTGTTGTCAGATGGCTTGTTGCGCGGCAAATCCGAGGCCGCGAAGGAGGCAGGCGTCAGCATCGGCGTCGTCGAAGGCCTCGTCGATGAAGGCACGCTGCTGGTGGAGGCCATGCCGCGCCCGCTGGCTCCGCCCCCGCCCGATCCGTCCTTTGCGATGCCGGAATTTTCGCGCCAGCAGCGCACGGCGGTGGATGCGATGCGCGCGCTCGCGGCCAACGGAAGCTTTCACGTCGCGCTGCTCGATGGCGTCACGGGTTCCGGCAAGACGGAAGTCTATTTCGAGGCGATCGCGGAAACCATCCGCCGCGGCAGGCAATCGCTTATTCTGATGCCGGAGATCGCACTTACCGGACAGTTTCTTGATCGCTTCGCGCGGCGCTTCGGTGTGCGGCCGCTGGAATGGCATTCCGAACTGACGCAGCGGACGCGACAGCGCAATTGGGCTGCGATATCGGCGGGCGAGGCAGTGGTCGTGGTGGGCGCCCGCTCGGCACTGTTTCTGCCTTACGCCGATCTTGGCCTCATCGTCGTCGATGAGGAGCACGATCAGGCCTACAAGCAGGACGATGGCGCGCACTATCATGCCCGCGACATGGCGGTGGTGCGTGCGCATATCGCGAAGATTCCGATCGTGCTGGCTTCGGCGACGCCATCGGTGGAGACCGAGGTGAATGCGCGCAAGGGCCGGTACCAGCGCATCGTGCTGCCGTCGCGGTTTGGCGGCCAGCAAATGCCGCATATCGAGGCGATCGACCTGCGGCGCGAGGCGCCGCCGCGTGGCCGCTTCATCTCACCACGGCTCGCCGAACAAATCCGCTTGGCGATTGAGCGGCGCGAGCAGGCACTTTTGTTTCTCAACCGCCGCGGCTACGCGCCGCTGACCCTGTGCCGGGCCTGCGGCCATCGCTTCGCCTGCACCATTTGCGACGCCTGGCTCGTCGACCATCGCTTTCGGCAGCGGCTCGTCTGCCACCATTGCGGGTTTTCGATGCCGCGTCCGCAGGTCTGCCCCAATTGCGCGGCGGAAGAATCGCTGGTCGCGGTCGGCCCCGGGGTGGAGCGCTTGCAGGAAGAGGCGGCAGGTCTGTTTCCGGACGCGCGCACCATGGTGCTGTCCAGCGATCTTGTCACCTCGGTCGAGACCATGCGCAGCGAATTGAACGAGATCGCGGAAGGCCGCGTCGATATCGTCATCGGCACGCAACTGGTCGCCAAGGGCCATCATTTTCCGCGGCTCAACCTGGTCGGCGTGGTGGATGCCGATCTGGGCCTGAGCAATGGCGACCCCCGCGCCGCCGAGCGGACGTTTCAGTTACTCAACCAGGTGATCGGGCGCGCCGGGCGCGATCAGGGCATAGGCGCAGGCTACCTGCAGACCCACCAGCCCGAACACCCCGTGATGAGGGCGCTGGTGGCATGCGACCGCGAGGCGTTCTATGCCGGCGAAATCGAAGCCCGCGAGCGCACCCACTATCCGCCATTCGGACGGCTGGCGAGCCTGATCATTTCCGCCGGCGATCGCCCCACGGCGGAGGGCTTTGCGCGCAAGCTAGCGGACCTCGCGCCGATCGATGAGCGAATTCAGGTGCTGGGGCCGGCCGAGGCCCCGCTCGCCTTGATCAAGGGCCGTTACCGTTTCCGCCTGTTGGTGAAGTCACTGCGCAACGTCGATCTGTCGGAATATCTGCGTCGATGGCTCGCCGCCGGTCCCAGGACCAAAGGCAATCTCAAGCTCGAGGTCGACGTCGATCCGCAGAGCTTCTTGTAGAGGGTGACGCCACGCTGGGCCATCTTCCCTGCGAGCGTCGACCTCTACTTGGTCGTTGCCGGGCTTGACCCGGCAACCCATCACCTTCGCAAGAAGCATTTTGCCAAGAAGATGGATACGCGGGTCAAGCCCGCGTATGACGCCTTCCTCTGCATGCGGTGCAAGTGGTTACATGACCTCGGCGACGACGCGGCCGACGCCGGCGCCGGTGAGGCCGATCGCGCGGGCAGCGCCCGTCGACAGGTCGAGCACGCGGCCCCGAATGAACGGGCCGCGGTCGTTGATGGTGACGATGACGCTGCGGTCACCATGAGTGACCTTCAGCTTGGTGCCGAAGGGCAGAGTGCGGTGGGCCGCAGTCATGGCGTTCTGGTTGAAGCGCTGGCCAGAGGCGGTCTTGCTGCCGGCCTCGTTGCCATAAAAGGAGGCCAGGCCCGAGAAAGATCCTCCCGATCCCGAACTTGGCGCGAGCGCATTGGAGTTGTGCCAGGCCAAGGCACCATTGGAGGCACGGGCCAAGTGATGGTGATGGTGGAAATGATGGTGGTAGCTATGGTGACGGTAGGACCTGGCCGAGGCCTCGGTAGCACTACCCCCTGCCAGTACAGTTGCGGCGACAACCATTAGCGCCGTACGCGACCGGGTTAGATTTCCCAGTGCCTGATTTTTGACTTTCAACATTATATCAGTCCCTTAATGTAGTAATGCTGCATCTGTAGCAAGTGGAACCCCCCGCCCCGCTCTGAAGGACTGCCATTTGCTGGGCTAATGAGGCATAAAAGGGGCAGTAGATCGATTTGTGTCCGGATGAAATATCTTGTTATCCCGGGGGTATGATCGACGAATAATTATTTATTCTTTAACCATACAAAATCTTGACAATGTAATACTTGAAATTACTGACCCCTGAAGTTGTTTGCAGTAGCACGGCGGTCTTTGCAAGTAATCCAGTCGATGGAGCGGTAGGGCTTGGCCCCAATGCGGTCATGGGCCCATGCGTTAGGAGTTGGAACGATTTCGGACTTGGATGCCGCATCGCGGGCCTTCGCTCTGCCCGAGCTTTGAGTCCTGCCGCCGCGAAGGCATCCGAAATTGCCTCGTACAATCACGGACAAGGATCTTGCGGCTGCCCGGCAAGCCACTGCCGTCATGTTGCACCTGCGCTCCTGCTATGTTAGCAAAGCCGCGATTTTTGCGGTCCCGGCGCTGCCTGTGCCGGTCGAAAAATCGAAGTCCCGCTTGAACTCCAAGGGCTTGGATCGCTAGGCGCCCCATTTTGGCGACGGTTTTTCCCTTGCGAGTTTCACAGCAAAAAAGAGCGCGCTTGTGGCTGCTGAAAATCCGTCCGTTTCGGGAGTGTCCGGTCGTTACGCAACGGCCTTGTTCGAACTGGCGCGCGATGAGCGATGCATCGACACGGTCAAAGCCGATCTCGACAGCTTCGAAGTGATGTTGACGGAAAACCCCGACTTGATGCGTCTGGTTCGTAGCCCGGTTTTCTCCGCCGAGGAGCAGTTGAGGGCACTGACCGCCGTGCTCGGCCGAGCCGGTATTTCCGGGGTCTCGGCAAATTTTCTGAAGGTTCTCACCGCCAACCGCCGCCTGTTCGCGGTCGCCGACGTGATCCGTGCGTTCACCGCGCTGGTGGCGAAGTTCAGGGGCGAGGCCACAGCCGACGTCACGGTGGCCGAAAGCTTGAGCGACAGGAATCTCGACGCCCTTAAGACCGCACTGAAATCGGTGACGGGCAAGGACGTTTCGCTCAATGTGAAGGTCGATCCCTCGATCATCGGCGGCCTCGTGGTCAAGCTGGGCAGCCGCATGGTGGATAGTTCGCTCCGCACCAAACTCAATTCGATCAAGCACGCGATGAAAGAGGCAGGCTGATGGACATCCGCGCCGCGGAAATCTCCGCGATCCTCAAGGAACAGATCAAGCATTTTGGCCAGGAAGCCGAGGTTTCCGAGGTCGGGCAGGTGCTGTCCGTCGGCGACGGTATTGCCCGCGTCTACGGCCTCGACAACGTCCAGGCCGGCGAAATGGTCGAGTTCGAGAACGGCACCCGAGGCATGGCGCTCAACCTTGAAACCGACAACGTCGGCATCGTGATCTTCGGCGCCGACCGCGAGATCAAGGAAGGTCAGACCGTCAAGCGTACTCGCGCCATCGTCGATACGCCGGTGGGCAAGGGTCTGCTCGGACGTGTGGTCGACGCGCTCGGCAATCCGATCGACGGCAAGGGTCCGATCCAGGCCACCGAACGCAGGCGCGTCGACGTGAAGGCGCCGGGCATCATTCCGCGGAAGTCGGTCAGCGAACCGATGGCGACGGGCCTGAAAGCAATCGATGCGCTGATTCCGATCGGCCGCGGCCAGCGCGAATTGATCATCGGCGACCGCCAGACCGGCAAGACGGCAATCGCGCTCGACACCATCCTCAACCAGAAGCCCCTCAACGCCCAGCCGGACGAGAACATCAAGCTTTACTGCGTCTATGTCGCGATCGGGCAGAAGCGGTCCACGGTCGCGCAGTTCGTGAAAGTCCTCGAGGAACAGGGCGCGCTGGAATATTCGGTCGTGATCGCGGCCACGGCTTCCGATCCGGCCCCCATGCAATACATCGCGCCCTTCACCGGCTGCACCATGGGCGAATTTTTCCGCGACAATGGGATGCACGCGGTCATCATCTATGACGACCTGTCCAAGCAGGCCGTCGCCTACCGCCAGATGTCTCTGCTGCTGCGCCGCCCGCCGGGCCGCGAGGCGTATCCGGGTGACGTGTTCTACCTGCACTCACGCCTGCTCGAGCGCGCCGCCAAGCTCAACAAGGAACACGGTTCAGGGTCGCTGACGGCACTTCCGGTGATTGAAACCCAGGCCAACGACGTGTCGGCCTACATCCCCACCAACGTGATCTCGATCACCGACGGCCAGATCTTCCTGGAGACCGATCTGTTCTTTCAGGGTATCCGCCCGGCCGTGAACGTGGGTCTCTCCGTGTCGCGCGTCGGATCGTCGGCGCAGACCAAGGCGATGAAAAAGGTCGCCGGCAAGATCAAGGGCGAGCTGGCTCAGTACCGCGAAATGGCGGCTTTCGCCCAGTTCGGCTCCGACCTCGACGCCTCGACCCAGCGCCTGCTCAATCGCGGATCGCGCCTGACCGAGCTATTGAAGCAGCCGCAATTCTCGCCATTGAAGATGGAGGAGCAGGTTTGCGTGATCTGGGCAGGCACCAATGGCTATCTCGACGCGCTTCCGCTGCAAAAGGTGCGTGCATTCGAGGATGGCCTGCTCTCGACGTTGCGGGGCAAGAATGCCGACATCCTGAATACCATCCGCGACAGCCGCGAACTGAGCGACGATACCGCCGCCAAGCTCAAGAGCGTGGTCGAGGGGTTCGCCAGGACGCTTGCCTGATTTACTGCGGGCGTAAGCCCTTTCTTGTCACCTGCCCCACAAGGGGGGAGGGGACGGGTTCGAGCCAGAGGATAAGTCAGCCGCAATGGCCAGCTTGAAAGACATGCGGGTCCGGATCGCCTCCACCAAGGCGACGCAGAAGATCACCAAGGCGATGCAGATGGTCGCTGCGTCGAAACTGCGCCGCGCGCAAAGTGCCGCTGAAGCTGCCAGGCCCTACGCCGACAAGATGGACGCGGTGATCTCCGCTATCGCTGCCGCGGGTTCGCCCGGGGCACCGGCTCTGTTAAACGGCACCGGCAAGGACCAGGTGCATCTTCTTTTGGTCTGCACCGGCGAACGCGGCCTGTGTGGCGCGTTCAATTCGGCGATCGTGCGACTGGCCCGCGACCACGCGCTGAACCTGATCAACCAGGGTAAAGAGGTCAAGTTCTTCTGCGTCGGCCGCAAGGGGTTCGACCAACTGCGCCGTACCTTCGAGAAGCAGATCGTCGAAATCGTCGAACTGCGCTCGGTACGGCAGCTCGGCTTCGTCAACGCCGAGGATATCGCGAAGAAAGTGATCGCGCGTTTCGACGACGGCGAATTCGACGTCTGCACCCTGTTCTATTCCCGCTTCAAGTCCGTGATCGCGCAGATTCCGACCGCGCAGCAGATCATTCCGCTTGTAGTGCAGACGCCAGCGGCCGACGCCGGCACGGCGGTTTCGTACGAATATGAGCCTGAGGAAGACGAGATCCTGCCGCGGCTGTTGCCGCGCAACTTCGCGGTACAGGTCTTCCGTGCGCTGCTGGAGAACAACGCCTCGTTCTATGGCGCGCAGATGAGCGCGATGGACAACGCGACCCGCAATGCCGGCGACATGATCCGCAAGCAGACGCTGATCTACAACCGGACGCGCCAGGCGATGATCACCAAGGAGCTGATCGAAATCATCTCCGGCGCTGAGGCGATGTGACAGCCGCAACGGTCGTTTGAGATTTTGGAATTCGAAGGAGAGAGTTTATGGCTACCCCCGCCAACCAGACCGGACGCGTTACGCAGGTCATCGGTGCCGTCGTCGACGTCCAGTTCGAAGGTCACCTGCCGGCGATTCTCAATTCGCTGGAGACAAAGAACGGCGGCAACCGCCTGGTGCTGGAAGTTGCCCAGCACCTCGGCGAATCCACGGTGCGCACCATCGCCATGGACACCACCGAAGGTCTGGTCCGCGGCCAGGAAGTCGCCGACACCGGCGCGCCGATCAAGGTGCCGGTCGGCGCCGGCACGCTCGGCCGCATCATCAACGTCATCGGCGAGCCGATCGACGAAGCCGGCCCGGTTCCAGCCGAGGATATGCGTGCGATCCACCAGGAAGCGCCGAGCTACACGGATCAGTCGACCGAAGCGGAAATCCTCGTCACCGGCATCAAGGTCGTGGACCTGCTGGCGCCTTACGCCAAGGGCGGCAAGATCGGCCTGTTCGGTGGCGCCGGTGTCGGCAAGACCGTGCTGATTCAGGAACTGATCAACAACGTCGCGAAGGCACACGGCGGTTATTCGGTGTTCGCCGGCGTTGGCGAGCGTACCCGCGAAGGTAATGACCTTTATCACGAGTTCATCGAATCTAAGGTCAATGCCGATCCGCACAATCCCGATCCGAGCGTGAAGTCGAAATGTGCGCTGGTGTTCGGCCAGATGAATGAGCCACCCGGCGCGCGCGCCCGCGTCGGACTCACGGGTCTTACGGTCGCCGAGTATTTCCGCGATCAGGGCCAGGACGTGCTGTTCTTCGTCGATAACATCTTCCGCTTCACGCAGGCGGGCTCCGAAGTGTCGGCGCTGCTCGGCCGTATTCCTTCCGCGGTGGGATATCAGCCGACGCTTGCCACCGACATGGGCGCGCTGCAGGAGCGCATCACCACCACCCACAAGGGTTCGATCACTTCGGTGCAGGCGATCTACGTGCCGGCCGACGACTTGACCGATCCGGCGCCGGCGACGTCATTCGCTCACTTGGATGCGACCACCGTGCTGTCGCGCGCCATTTCCGAAAAGGGCATCTATCCCGCGGTCGACCCGCTCGACTCGACCTCGCGCATGCTCTCTCCGCTCGTCGTTGGCGAGGATCACTACACCACCGCGCGTCTGGTCCAGCAGGTGCTGCAACGCTACAAGTCCTTGCAGGACATCATCGCCATTCTCGGCATGGACGAATTGTCGGAAGAGGACAAGGTGACCGTGGCGCGCGCCCGCAAGGTCGAGCGCTTCCTGTCGCAGCCGTTCCACGTAGCGGAAGTGTTCACCGGTTCGCCCGGCAAGTTCGTCGACCTCGCCGACACCATCAAGGGCTTCCGCGGATTGTGCGAGGGCAAATACGACCATCTGCCGGAGGCCGCTTTCTACATGGTCGGGACTATCGAAGAGGCGGTCGAAAAGGGCAAGAAGCTGGCGGCCGAGGCGGCGTAGCGGGCGAATAGCGAATAGGGAATAGGGAGTGGCGAGCGGCGAAGATTGACGGTCGCATTCGCCATTCGCTTTTCCGAGTTGAAATCACCTTGAATCACGGGCTCCTCCATGGCCACCTTTCACTTCGATCTCGTCTCCCCGGAAAAACTTGCCTTCTCAGGAGAAGTGGATCAGGTCGATATTCCCGGTGTCGAAGGCGATTTCGGCGTGCTCGCCGGACATGCTCCGGTGGTGGCCGCCATGCGGCCCGGCATCCTGACGGTCATCACGGGAACCAGCAGGCAGAAGATCATCGTGCTCGGCGGCATTGCGGAGATGTCGGCAAAGGGCCTAACGGTTCTGGCCGACGTCGCTACCTCTCTCGACGAACTCGACCGCGCAGAGTTTGCCGATACGATTTCCGACATGCAGAACAAGCTTTCGGAGAAGGAAGGCTCCGAGCTCGACCGCGAGATCGAGCGGCTTGATCATTTCAAGAGCATCCAGCACGAGCTCAGCACCACGGCGCTGCATTGAATCATAATCCATCCGGCGAGCGCGTGTCGCTGTTATCGACGAATGGCGCAAATTGTCGCGCCACGGAGCGGTACACGTCGCGGCGGAACGGTACGACGAGATCGGCGACAAGGTCGAGCCGCTCCCAGCGCCACTGGTCGAACTCCGGCGGTTGGCCGGAGCGTGGCGTCAGTGGATCGATTTCCTTCTCCTGTCCGGTGAAGCGCAGCGCGAACCATTTTTGTCGCTGGCCCCTGAATTTCGCAAGCCGGTGTGACGTCGGTCCGCTATAAGGCGGAAAGTCATAAGTGAGCCAGCCGGTCTCGCCGAGATAGGTGGCGTTCGACACGCCGGTCTCTTCCCATAGCTCGCGCATCGCCGCCCTGCGAAGGTCCTCTCCTTCGTCGATCCCGCCTTGCGGCATCTGCCATTCGAGGCCGGGGAGGATGATCTCCGGCCCATCGTCCCGGAAGCGCCGCCCGATCAGCACGAGACCGGCCGCGTTGAACAGCGCGATACCGACATTGGGGCGGTATGGTTTTTCGACTGCCATCCTCATGCATCCGGCGTCCGCGAGACTTCTTGGAAAAGAGCGGAGCTCGCCAACGATTCGCGGATTCTAGCGCTGGCATGCCGGAACGGGGACGGAAATTGCGGCTCGGCTCACGCCACGATGGAGAGTGACGAATTGCCCTGACTGATCTGCGCCGTCACCGATGCTGTCGATATGTCAGACTGCGTCACCTGGATCGAACCGGTTGTGAAATCGATCGCAAATGTCGCCGTATACGAATGCGCCGCAGCCGCGCTCGCCGCGACAGTCTCGGCGTCTGAGGAGGTGGAGAAGCTTACAGACGCGGCCTCACTTTGAGTGAAGGTCACATACTCGACGTTGCCGGCCTGGTACGAGCCCACGGCGGTTCCCGGCCCTACCCCTTGGGAACCGCCGACCTCGTCGCCTCGGCCGAAGCGCTGGTCGGAGAAGCTCAGTCCATCCGGTCCATTGATGATCGTGGTGAACGCGCCGGTTTTGGCGTCCGCGGTCACGGCAACGGAAAATCCAGCGATCTGCGCCTGATCAGCGAAGTTGATCGCAGGTTCAACCGGACTTGGAGCCGGACTTGGAACCGAACTTGGAGCCGGACTTGGAGCCGGACTTGGGGTTTGCGTGCCGTCCACGACTTGGGTATTGCCGCCGGTGAGTTGTTGGAAGGCCTTGTCGATGTCCGTTTTTGATCCGGCGTCGGCTTGCGCGCC
>Ga0210390_10001341_pt1 | contig 23820 bp, 20 predicted proteins | sample IncBWH11OmetaG_FD_161050 | JGI IMG/M metagenome (GOLD analysis project Ga0210390, IMG submission 161050) | Forest soil microbial communities from Barre Woods Harvard Forest LTER site, Petersham, Massachusetts, United States - Inc-BW-H-11-O ... | reverse complement strand
CCCAGCGGGTTGACCAGCGGAAGGAGCGCGCTGAATGCCAGCGCGAAGGACTTGACCAGATACATAGACCGTTCGTTCCTTAAAAGACGCAGTCAATAGTAATGGAATACGCGCTCGGCTGCGCGGACTGTCACTTCGGCGGGGGGCTGGGCTTCGGACGCGTTTTACGCATGCGCCGGCAGAAAGCAGATTCCTCGTCGCTTCGCTCCTCGGAATCACAACAGGAGAATGAGGACACGGAATGACAAAGAAAATTTCGCAGCATGGAGACGAACCCTGGCTATGGATTCGGATCCGGAGGTTGAACCAGATCTGGTATAGCTGCAATCACCGCGGGTGCGACCGGCTTAAGTTTGAGTTGCTCGGTGAGGAAAGCAATACGATCACGGCGAGCTGCGGCATTCAAAGCATGGGGCGCGTCGTAAAGTTGGAAGCGTTTGGGTTCAGTCACGATCGCAGCATAAACGCGCGCCCGATCGGGGGTGAGGAATTTTTCCTGGGTCCCGTATTGCAGAAATATCACTGCAGGGGCGGCGTGGGAGACAAACTTGCCGGGATCGAGCCATGCATACTTGGCTTCGAATGCGTCGAACCTCTCAGGGCCAACCTTCTGGCGATATTCCTGAACTTCTTTTGACTTGAGATCCGATTCGTCCGAGAGACCGCCCGCCATCAAAACGAACGCCTTGAAACGCCTGTCGATGCCGCTGAGAAATCCGCCCACGCTTGCGTCGTAGCTGTGACCGACATACGCCAGACGATTGGGATCAACGTCCGGCCGGGCCAGCAGCAGGTCCGCGCCGCGGCGCATGTCTACGATCTGCTGGACCAGATCCGTAACCTCCTGCTCGTTCAGCGGCGTCTTGTCCTCCACATGCCCAGGACGCGCGATGGGGCCGTCGGTGAGCAACGACACTACGCCGGCTGGTGCAATGGCGACAGCTTCATCCAGAAATTCCTTGCGATTGAGAAACGCTGAACCCGGCATATACCAATGGCCCCAGATCACGGTAGCGAACGGCCCTTTGCCGGTGGGCACGACCAGATAGGCTGGGACGTTTCCGCCCTTGGGGCTGGCGTATGAGATGTCGTGAATGGCGACATCGCCGCGGTGTTCGACGCCCACTTCACGGATGTCGAGCGGCGCCTTCTGGTCGTATTCAAAGTGTCGCAGGACATCTTTATCTTTATCCTGATCCTGCTCCTGCGCGGACAAGAAGGTGGCTACCAGAAAAAGGATGGTAAGAAGGTTTCGCATCGGCGCAATCCTCTCGATGCAATCATAGACCGGCGGGGAGATGAAAGTTAGCCGAAAGCATCAACGTAGAACGCAAGGAGCAAGCCAAATTTGCGGCTTGCTCCTCGTGCACTTCAACGCTGCGGCGTCGCGGCACCACCACGACTGTCAGGCGGCGGTGTGGCTCTGCCTGTTTCCGTGTTGACCAACGGTTCAGCCAGAGGGACATCACTCTTGACCAAGTCAGTTTTGATTTCAACCTTCTGATCGGCGATCGGATTGATCGTCGTCTCAAAGGTTTGGTAGCCGGGTAGAGCGATCCTGATCTGATGAGTTCCCGGCCCAACCAGCATCCCTCGACCCACGCCTTCAAACTCTCCTACGTGTCCCACGAAAAGCCCGTCGAGGAAAACCGCAGCTCTCGATGGATTAACCGCTATCTTGACAACGGCCGTCACTTGAGGAAGCGGTCCCGTCAGCGCTTTCTCCATGGCCACTCGCACGACTTCCTTCTGTCCGGGCTGGAGGAGAACTCGCTCGGTAAAATCCTGATAGCCATCCTGGCGCACGGTGATCACATGTTCGCCCGGCAACAGCAGGACTTTCTTCGATCCCTTGAGTTCCTTCAGATAGCCGACGTATTGCCCGTCGACCCAGACTCCGGAGCTTTTTTCGACGTGGGACTTGCCTTCAAATTGAACCTCTCCCATCACACTATTTTCAGCGTACGCAACTGGGCTGGTGAGTAACGCTGAAAACAGAATGAAAGCCCACAACAGTAGGTGTACTCTTCGAAGTGCGTTTTTCATGATGGCCTCCTTGCTAGTTATTCGAGGACCGGACGCAGTCTCAGCGCATTGTCCGGTTCCGATCGAGATCGCGAATCAGCGGTCACGCTGCGCGGTTCAGTCCCGAAGAGATGTGTGGGACATCGGTTCGTCTGGTTCCCGCGATACGGCGTAGCCTCCGCTGTTGCGCCTTAAGAGCGGAAGTAATCCTGTGGATAATTCGCGAGAGCTCGTCAGGATCCCGCTCTAGCGCCGCAGCTCGGCAGAGCTTCCGCCAAGTCAGTGAGTCATCCGCGAAACGAGAGTTCATCCAGACCCCCTTGCGACGACACATTTCGCTCATATTCCACCATCTCACAACGCAATCCTCGGGCCAGAATGCGTTTAGCCATAAGTGCTAGATACGAAACCTTCAGGGTAGAGTGAATACAGGAAGCGCCTGAGCGGGGAGATCGAAGAAATAAGTACAGCTGCGAAAAAATTACCCGGAAATCTGCAAAATCGGCAGCAAATTTCTGATCACGTTGCAGGCGTTCAGTGGGCTGTGGTCGCGCAGTTGCCTGCTTTGTGTACCTTCGTGTCCTTTGTGGCTGAGGAAGCAAAAGCTGAAACGACAAAGGACACGAAGGTACACAAAGGATGACGTCAACGCGTTGCGTCGCCCAAGATGGAATTCACGCGCGATCGGACTTCGACTTTTCTGCTAGCATAAATCCATGAGCGACCACGGCCACACCGGGCTTTCCGGGGACTTTACCGCTCTGGTTGGCCCTCAGGTCGGCGACGAGGATATCGACCTGCTTCGTGCCGCGCTTACTATCGCTCGTACCGAGTATCCCGATCTCGACATCGAATCGTACGTCGCTCGCGTGGACGAACTTGCCCGCTTGGCGGAGGCTCGCATCTCCGATGTCGGCGATGCCGCCCAGACCATTGCCGCTCTCAATCGCACCCTTTTCGAGGAAGCCGGACTGCGAGGCAATCGCGAAGATTACTATGATCCGCGCAATTCTTTCCTCAATGACGTTTTCGACCGCGGGCTGGGGATTCCAATCACTCTAGCGTTGATATACATGGAGGTGGGCCGTCGACTAGGCTTTCCGCTGTTCGGCGTGGGCATGCCCGGACATTTTCTGCTCAAGCACTACGACATTGACGGTCGCGAGACCCTGGTCGATTGTTTCAACGGTGGCGACATTCTCAGCCCGCAGGATTGCCAGCGCCGTCTCGACGAGATTTATTCCGGCCAGATGACTCTGCGCCCCGAATTCCTGTTCGCCGTCAGCCGGCGACAGATACTCACCCGCATTCTTAACAATCTCAAAACCGTTCACCTCTCCACACGCAATTTTCGTAAGGCATTGCCGCTCGTGGACCTGGTGCTGGTGATCTATCCGCGTTCTCCAGAGGACGTCAAGCAGCGGGCGCTGCTGCGCTACAGCCTTGGGCACAATTCGGGAGCTGTGGAAGATCTGGAGCAATATCTGAAGATGTCGCCGGACGCCTCCGATGCCGATGAAATCCGCCAGACAGCGCTATCCATCCGCAGAATACTCGCCCTAATGAATTAGATGCCCAACTAGTTGGTGCATTTAGGCCCCAGCCTTTCATACCTAATTTGCACAGTCGTCGTGCGCACGCGGGCTCTGGACCGGTGACGACCGAACTGCAAAATCTTTCATCTTGACAGCGCATCCCCGCTGAACCACAATGTTGCGACATTTTTTAGGTCACCAGATTCGTTGACTGTACGTAGTTCCCCCCCGTAGCCGTCCCCCAGGCCAGGGCATTTCTCTTTCGTATGTTTGCGGATCTCGTATGTTCGTGGTTCAAAATTCAGGAGGAAAATCTATGCGCGTGAAAGCGCTTGTGCTAGTGGCAATGACCCTAATCCTGGTGGCTAGTGCGTGGGCTGGCACCGAGACTGTTATTTACAACTTCTGTGCGCAGACCGCTTGCGTGGACGGCGACCAACCCCAAGGCCCCATGGTTGCGGACTCCTCGGGTAATCATCTTTATGGCACGACCTTCTACGGCGGTGCCAGCAACATTGGCGCGGTCTACGAGTTGACGAATTCCGGCGGCACGTGGACCGAGACCGTGATCTATAGCTTTCTCGGTTCCAATAACGGCGATGGCGCGTACCCCTTTGGCGGTTTGGCCATGGATGCAAAAGGAAACCTCTACGGTACGACCGAACAGGGCGGCCCAAGCAACCAGGGTACGGTGTTTGAGCTGGCCAACTCCGGGGGCACATGGAAAGAGACTGTGCTTCATAGCTTTGACGACATTAGCGGCAGCGACGGGTACTACCCACAGGGCACCGTGGTCTTAGACTCGGGCGGCAACCTGTACGGCACTGCCTACGCTGGCGGTAAGTTCGGCGACGGGATTGTCTTCCAGTTAAAGCCGTCAGGAAGCAAGTGGATTTACAAGGTGATTCACACTTTGCCCGGAACTAGTGGCGGGCAAGCTCCCTACGCCGGGGTCGTGGTCAACCCGAAAAACGATTATCTTTACGGTATCACGTACTACGGTGGTGTTATCTGGAATGTTGGCGTGGTTTACCAAATTCGCGAAGTCAGCGGCGTGTGGATATCAAGCGTAGTCTACACTCTCCTTGGCGACACACTTGGACAATACTCCTATGCCAGTTTGGCCGCGGATACAGCCGGCAACCTCTATGGCACGACCAATACGGGCGGCAACTATAACCTCGGGTCGGTTTTCAAGCTGACGCTAGGCAAGAACAACACCTTTACGCAAAAGGTCATCTACAGCTTCAAGGGTTATGCCCTCAAGGACGGCTCGGCTCCGTATTACGCTGGCGTTACCTTGGATGCAGCAGGGGATCTCTACGGCAGCACCTATCAAGGTGGGTCAAGCGCAGCCAACAATCTGAATTATGGCACTGTTTACAAGCTGACGGCAGGCACCTATAAGGAAAGTGTGCTCTGGAGCTTCGGCACCGCTGGCGACGGCTATTACCCCTATCACCAAGGGATTGTGATCGGTGGAAAGGTCTATGGTACGACCACAAACGGCGGAACCCATGGAGGGGGCGTCGCATACGAGGTTACACCGTAGTCAGGGCCTTCAAGGCTCTGCATGCGGTTCCGCTCTACTTCCTCGCCGCCGGGCTTCACGGTCCGGCGGCGATTTTTCTTTTGCCTCGGATGGACTCGCGTTTCAGACGCAAGTGGATTTGTGTGGATGGCTCTGAGCCGGATCGGCCCACGTGGAGGTCAGCAGCTGTGGAACCGGGATGGATGATTTGTCGATATTGAAAAGGAGGGAGTGCAAGAAAGCGCCGACCCGATGCCTTTGGACTTGCTCAGGTGGGAAATGACATTGGAGGTCCCGGGACCTCCTGCCGGGAACGGGCCAGCAGCGGATCACCCGTTCGCGTTTGGAAAATACTAGCCCGAGACGCAATGGCAATTGTCAAAGAAGCATCACGAAATTGTCATTTTCTTGTTATCTATTCTTGATGCATGCGCCGGGACAAAATCACGCGCGAGACCCCGCTGTCGCCGGAGCGCATGAGAATTCACGTTCCTTGGCGCTCAGCGCCGTTCGTAGCTCGGGCTATCCGGAAGGGGCGGAGGATAGTCGTGTCCGTACATATTTTGGTGGCCTTGCGGCATATTCATAACCGGCAGTCGCATGGCTCCGAGACTTGAATTATTTGCGGAAACGGTAACCTCGCGGGTGAGGTTGTTCAATTCCTCGGGCAACGTCTCTTCATACCAGATCCGGAGCGTGTAGTTACCAGGGGGTACGTGAGGGATGGCTACGCGGCCGTGCGGGTCCGAAATCCCGTAGTAAGAAGTGTTCACCGCGATGACCACGGCACTCATTTCAGAGTGAATGTTGCAGAAGATGTAGGAAATTCCGGCCTTGTCAAAAACAACATTGCGCGTGGTTCCGGCCTCGTAAAGGCCGAGATCAAAGCGTTTGCCCTCAAAAAGCGAAAACACGTTGTGAAAAAATGGATCGCGATTGGGGAATTCCACCGATGATCCAACTGGAACGACGAGGACATGGGGCTCAAAGCTCTTGTTCTTTTGCACCAGACGAGGGCGATTGGAAGCTTGCAGGACCGGCGGAGGCAAGAGTGCCACGTTCCCTGGCGGAGTAAGCCAGAGCACAACGTTGCCCGCTCCCCGATCTTTGCTTTTCTTGCCGCTATTCACCAACGCCACATCCGCGGTCACAGTGACTTCCTGCGCGCTGGCCAGCCCGCTGCAGATCATCAGCACGCCGAGGCAGAAGAAGGTTGATGTTTTCATCGTCAAAACAAAATTCCCATAATCAGATCGAATTGGTCGGCACTATTTGTGACATCGTAGAGCTGAGACGTTCGCAAGTGCCGGTATTCCGCCGAAAACAGCAGGCTCGAACGGGGGCGAAAGATAGCGTTCACCATAGCGCCCCGATTTTGAACAAACAAAGGACCAAACAGGTAAGTCTGACTTGGCTGCGCGGCGCGCACCTCTGCGGTGGTCGGATTATCCAGTCCGAAAGCCGCGTTGAATTCGAGTCGGTTGGTGGCCCTGAATTTTAGCTGCGACCACCCGCCGATCGTATCCAGCCCATAAATTGGAGTGGCAGGATCCGCGGGGTTGCCGTCATAAAGCACGCTCTGGCTGATGTCGCCGCCAATTCCGCCAATCGCCTTCCCGCGAAAGAATTCTCCGGAGAAAAGCACGCGCGGGCCGAACGGAATTTCCCAGTCTGCCATGCCCGCCCAGCTGTCGACGTTGTGGTTGTAATCGCGAGGACAAGCAGACGGAGAGGCCGCGGTTTGCGGGCACGTTGCCCAAAATTGCCGGCCGTAGTAACCAGAGGCTCCGAAGCTCAGAGGCTGACCAAAAAAGGTGTGCGTCCACGCAGTCCGAACCGCGTAAGCTGGCTGACGCGACAACTCCCCAGCACTGGGCTGGCGAAAGTACGAGCTCGCGGGGAACTCTCCAGTGAGATTGTCGAGAATTCCGCCTTGGATCGTGATGTTCTGATCCGCAGAAAGTTCAAATCGATGCTCTACCCGAACTTGCGGAGTCCATGCCCACAAATTCCCGGCGTAGTTCAGCGCAGGGACCGCGAGCGACGCAAATGAGGTGGGCGAAAGCGGCGAAAAGAATGCGCCATCCTGACCTACCACAACGGAGGTGTCTTTCCAATCCATCCGCATGGTGGCCGTACGCAGACGGAAGATGCCCGAGTTGACTCCGTTCCAGGTGCCGGGAAATCCCCCGGCAAAGTCGGCCTGCAAGCTTCCCGACGTCTTCGCTCCCAGCCAGGTAGGCCCGAACACCTCCAGGCCAATTTCAGACTGCCGCATGGTTGCGCCGAAGTTTCCCGTGCCCGTGCTCGGTCCGGTCACAAAACTAGGGAAATCCTGGTTGTCGGTGGCCCCGTGACTGTTGAACAGGTTCAAGAGCACCAGGCCGGAAAGCCGGACGCGATACTTGGACGCGCTCTCGACTTTGGTCTGATACTGATCGTTGAGCTTGCTGTTTATAAGCTGCGATGACTCTTCTAGGGAGGCCACGCGGTCTTCCAGCGAGTCCGTCGAGTTTTTTTGCGGCGCAGCCGTTTGGACGCGCGTGCTCGCAGGATCAGCATTCGCCTGCGGCGCTACCTGGTACGAATTCCCGGGCGGCGGTTCGGCCGTCGATGCCAACGGGCCGCGCGCGGTCTGCAATTCATGCCGCAGGGCTGCATTCTCGGCCCGGTACTGCTCCGTTTCCGAGCGCATCTCCGCCATCGCCGAGCGCAGTTCATTCACTTCTTGTCGAAGTTCGCGAATTGCGATCGCGGTCGCATCGCTTTGCGACGGCGGCGCTGGCGGGCTCGATTCTTGTGACCACGCAAAGACACTGCCCAACAGCAGAAGCCACCCGGCTAAGCCGGGTTTTCGCATCCAATCAGGCAAACCATTCCCCTGCTTCACAAATCGCCCTCCCCGAGGAAACTGTGGAAGTCCGTGAACGATATTTCGTGAACCTGCGAGACGGTCTTGGACTAACTTGCGCGCGCACTCCCGAACGGGAAATCTTACTCCGACTCTACCCTTTTTGCTCGGGCGAGCGGCGGGGTGGATGGCTTGCCCTCCCCACCACTGTCTGTACTAGACGATGAAACGATGGGTAGGGTTATGCGGAAAACCGTCCCTTCCTCGGACGTTTTTTCCACAGCGATATCTCCCCCGTGATCCTGCACTATCTTTTGCACTACGGTTAGCCCCAGGCCTGTACCGTTTTCCTTGCCATAGCTGATGAAAGGCTCAAAGAGTTTCCCGCGAATTGACTCCGGGATGCCACGGCCATTATCCGAAACTCGAATCTGCAATCCGCCGGGGATCTCGAGCAGGTCGACGTTGATTTGCCCGGCCTCTCCGGCGCTCGCTTCACAAGCGTTCAACAACAGGTTGTAAAGAACGCGCTCCAGTTTTTTCGTGTCGAACCAACCTGTACTGTTACCCTCCTGCCGGACCGCAATCCGCACGGAGTGGAAGCGCGGATGAGCGCGGACGGCCTGCACCACGCGGTCAACTGATTCCTTCACGCTTCCGTACGTCCGCCGCAGGGATTCGCGGGTTCGCGAGAATTCGAGTAACGAATCGATGAGTTCGGTCATCTGGTTTACCGCGATCCGAATCTCCTGATAGAGTTCCTCGCGTTGATCGGTCGACAAACGGCTTTCGCACAGGAATTCGGCGTTGGCAACGATCGCAGCCAGCGAATGGCGCAGATCGTGCGAAACCGAGCTGGCCATTCGCCCGATCGTGGCCAATCGCTCTGCGTCGATCAACTCCTGTTGCGTTTTTAGCAGGCTGGCCCGCATTCGGTTGAATGCCCCGGTGACCTCAGCCACTTCATCGCCACCACGGGCATCCAGTTGATAATGGAAATCCCCTCTTCCCAGAGCTCGCACTCCGGCGACCAGATGCCCCAAAGGCTTGGTGAAGGTGTGTGAAATGAAGAACACCAGGGCGCTCCCGCCAAGAACGGCAGTCAGTCCCAGGGCCAGCAGCAGTCGATTCAGGCTGTCTAGAAAAGCCGTGGCCTGATCGTAGGATTTGAGCACGCTCAAGCGAACCGAGGGAGTCTTGTCGCCGGCAAGTTCCAGCGATGTTGCCAGAAAACGCTCGTCTCCCAGTTGCACCTGCTCGGGCTCCGGAATGCCCGGAGTGGAATGCACGACCGAATGTCGCGATAGCTCAGCTTCGTGCGCAGGGTCCAGGGTGCTCCGCACAATTGTGTCACCGTAATAAAAAGCCACCTGGCTGGCTGCGATGCGGCTCACCTGCGAGGCCACAGTATCGTCAATTTCGTAACCGATCACCAAGAATCCCAGCAGATTATTGTCCGAGGCTGGACCGGCATAGATGGGCTTAAGAAACACCTGGTACAGATGCTGCGCACCGAACCACCACTGGCTTGAACCTTCTTGATCAGACGGACGGTTCAGCGACTGCTGCGCCATCTCCTTCGAGAAGCCGGGAGTCGCCGTGTGCAGGGCTACCACTTTGCCGGTTCGGTCTGCCAGCACGAACAGGTCGCTGCCCCCAAGCCGCCACAAATCGGTAGATGCATCCTGGATAGTCGCTTCGTGCTGCGTTGTCATTAGTGCACGTAAATTGGGCAGGTCCGCCAGCAACTCAGCGAGGTGAGTTAGAGTAAGCTCTCGTTCGCGGTGGAAATTCTGGTAGGTGCTGACGGAGTTATGAAGATCGGCAAAAATGCTCTTCCGCACCTGCGCTTGCACGCTGCGGCGCACCAGCAGGAGGCTGGTCCAGGTAAGGCCGGCGGTGATCAATAGCATGGAGAGCAGAAACTTGGTCCGCATCCGAAGTTTCATCGTGCTCACCTGTCTCCACGCCAACACAATTCGCAAGTTTGGGAATTAGCGCACAAACTTGTAACCCATGCCATGCACAGTCCGGAAGTGTATCGGATTGGTCGGATCCTTCTCCAGCTTCTGCCGCAGCTTCAGAATGTGATTGTCCACGGTGCGCGTGGATGGATAATTCTGGTAACCCCAGACCTCGTTCAGTAACTCGTCGCGCGAGATGACTCGTTCCGCATTCTGGATCAGGAACTTCAACGTCTTGAATTCCTGCGCCGTCAGCACCACCTGCTCACCGCCGCGGTTCACTTCCATCTTGATAAAGTCTACAGAGATTCCATCAAAAGTTACCACATCGCCGACTCCCGGACGAACCGTACGCCGCAGTGCCGCCCGCACCCGGGCTAACAATTCGCGCGGGCTGAACGGTTTGGTCACGTAATCGTCCGCGCCCAGTTCCAAAAGTAGAACCTTGTCCGAAACATCGCTGGCAGCGCTTAGAACAATGATAGGAACCGTGGGCGCCTGCTGTTTGATCTCCCGGCAAACATCCCGCCCGGAAACCAGCGGCAACCGCAGATCCAGGACAATCGCGGCTGGGGCCGCCCTGCGAAAGGCTTCCAATCCCGCCTTGCCGTCCGGGCTGATTTCAATTTCGAATCCTTCCGTTTCAAACAGGCGCTTCAGCGCCTTCTGCACAGCATGATCGTCTTCTACAACCAGAATTCGCTCCATCGTCTGCGCCCCCGAACTAAGGTACGGTAGTGCCCGGTGCAGGGCGCCTGGGGCACCCTGTGAATTCAGATCTCGGGTTGTCTCTGCTCGCATCATAAAAACTCCGTGATTACCAATTCGTGACGTCAATACTGCACAAGCTTACTACCGTTACGCCGGCAATCAGCCTTTGGGACGAACTGTTGACAATGTTTTTACAATCCGCAGACAATTGCGGCGTTTCAGCCGCTCTCTGAGAGCGAATTGACATTTTTTGTCACTTCTATTCGGGATTCGTTCTGTAGGACCATGCGACGTCTTCGCCATCGGGATTGGTCGCCATTCGAGCGCTTTCAATCAAGTGATGAGTGGGCGCGAGTGTGCAGACTGGATCGGTCGCACTCGCGTCGCCTGTGAGCAGAAAGGCCTGGCAGCGGCAGCCGCCGAAGTCTTCCGCTCTGCGTTCGCAGCTTCGACACGGTTCGGGCATCCACTGCTCTCCGCGAAACCGCTGGAATGCCGTGGACTCTTGCCATATCCATCCCAGAGAGTGCTCCCGCACATTGTCAAAGTTCATGCCGGGGATCACTCCCGCCGCATGGCAGGGAAGCGCCTGCCCCGCAGGGTCAATTAAGATGAGGCGCCGGCCCCACCCGCCCATGCATGCCTTGGGATAGCGCGCGTAATAATCCGGAACTACACAATCAATTCTCATGCGCCCCGAAAGCCGCTCCTGCGCTGCTTCCACAACGCGCAAGCAGTTTTCGAGTTGCTCGCGAGTGGGAATCAGCGTATCCCGATTCTTCAGCGCCCAACCGTAATATTGAGCGTGGGCAATCTCCAGCCGATCCGGCTTCAACTGTTCGGCGAAGCCAATCATCTCCTCGAGATGATCGAGATTCTGACGATGTACTACCAGGTTCACGGTGAACGCAATCGGGAACCGGTGAATGATCTCCGAGAGAACGACTTTGTGAACGTGCGCTTTTGTGCCCGCGATCCAGTTCGCGGGTTCGTCGCGTGAATCCTGAAAACTTAGTTGGATGTGGTCGAGTCCCGCTTCAACCAGGGTTTCCAGTCGCGCTTCGGGCAAACCAATTCCCGATGTGATCAGATTGGTATAGAGGCCGGCAGAATGCGCGCTTTCGACTAGATCCCTCAAGTCAGCTCGCGCCACTGGCTCGCCGCCAGTCAAATGAAGATGCAGGATTCCCAGCGCTCGGGCTTCTTGCAAGACGCGAACCCAATCCTCGGTCGAGAGCTCCGCCTTTGCGCGAGTCATCTGCAAAGGGTTCGAGCAGTAGACACAATGCAAGGGACAGCGATGCGTAATCTCAGCAATCAGCGCTAGTGGGTTCGGAATCATTTAATAGCGTGACATCCTTTGTGAACCTTCGTGTCCTTTGTGGTTGATGAAGTGCAAATGCTAAAACCACAAAGGACACGAAGGTTCACAAAGGGTGAGATTCGCACCTAATCAGAGCTGCCTAGTAATCGAGAATCCGCTTCTGCTGCAGAGCCTCCAAAAACTTGCCAACATCTTCCCGAATCTTTGCCGGATCCGCGCCGCTGTATGCTGCCGTAAGCGCGGCAACGATCTCTTGAACCGTGCGTTGGCCGTCGCAAAGTTCCAGGATGTTCTGTCCGGTCCCTTGAACCCGAATCATGCCTTCTGGAAAAAGCACAACTCGCTCCTCGCCCTGAGTTCCCCATCGGCAACCAGAAGCGAAGCGCGGCTGGCTGGAATCAGAAGGACGCGTCACGCTCAGGACTCCTGAATCCGAAACGCCCCGGGCGGTGGCCATCCCGGCTGCACGTAGGCAAAGTAAAGAGCGTCCAACTGCGCCCACAGAATGTCGCACTTCGCCAGCAACGCTCCGATCGCCAATTCTTGCTCAGTCCGCGTGCGAGCGTTCTCGGTCACCCAGTGCAGGGCGAATCGCGCGTCTTCCGGAGCCTGATCCAGACGCGCCGTAAAATAGTCGAGCCCGCCGGACAGCCACGGATAATACTGCCGCAGACGATCCATGCGCAACGTGATGAGATCGCGCGAGAACATCTCCGTCAGCGACGAAGCCACCGCTTCGAGGAAACTCTGATTCCTCACCAGGCTCAGGTAAGCATCCACGGCATAGCGTGTCGCCGGCAGGACCTCTTCACCGCGAAGTACGCGCTCGCGCTCTAGTCCCGTAGCTTCCGCCAACCGGATCCAACGCTCGATGCCGCCTTCGTGAGTCGCATCACCATCGTGATCGACGACGCGCTTCCGCCACGTCCGCCGAAAATCCGGATCGTCGCTTCGCGAAAGAATGATGGAATCTTTCATCGGGATGATGCTCTGGTAGTAATAACGGTTCAGCGCCCAAGCCTGCAGCTGTCCACGGGTCAACTGGCCTTCGTGCATCAACAGGTGGAATGGATGCCGATGGTGGTAGCGTTCTTCTCCCACTTTGCGCAGGCGAGTCTTTAGCTCTTCAGCGGAAAGCATCGGAGAATCGCACAACATTTCTGCCGCCGGTTTCAATTCCATCCTCCACAAAATCTGTCATCCTGAGCGGAGATGCCGGCGCATAGCGACGGCAACGAAGTCGAAGGACCCGGGCCTGCCGGTTCCCGCGACGGCGATTCAGGGAGTTCTCCCAGTAATCTCCGTGAGAATGTCTTTGTACGTTTCTGGTCATCGCGACATCTGCGGGGTCCTTCGACTCCGTGGATGCGCCGCTGCGCGCGGCATCCACTACGCTCAGGATGACAGCGTTCTGGGGCGGTTGATTTATAGATCAATACTCCACCCGTCCTCGGCCACTTCCCAGCCCGCCGCGCGAACTTCGCGATATTCAGGACCGGATTCATCTAGCATGGGATTCGTGTTGTTCACATGCAAAAACACTTTTCGCGGACGCCGCAATCCCGCCAGCTTGCGCAAGCTTCCCCCCGCCCCGGATACAGGCATGTGCCCCATCTCAGCCGCCGTCGATCCGCTGCCCTGCACACGAATCAATTCGTCGTCGCTCCAAAAAGTCCCATCGAACAAGAGCAGATCTATCTCATCGAGCCGCGTCAGCAACGAATCGTCTACTGCTGGAGCCGCAGGCATGTAGGCCAAGCTCCTACCTGAAGATGACGTCGCGATCACTCCCAGCAAAGCCTCCTCCTGCCGCAGTGCAAGGGATCGATCATCCGAAACGTAAGCTGGAAAGCGATTCCCCAGCGAGAACACGCTGCAATTGATTCCCGCGCCCCTCTCAGGCAACGCTTGCAAACAGAAGCTGCCGTCACAACTAATGTCCACCCATGATACTTGGTAAGGCACGCGATTCAACATCGCGAACACACTGTTGTCCTCCTGCAGAATTCGCCGGATCGAAGCTGTGCAATAAATGCGGAAGGGTTGCAATTCACGGAGAGACAATAATCCCGCAACTTGATCGATGTCGGCGCTGGTAAGCAAGACACCGCCGATAGGAGAGGTTCGCCCGTGGTGCCGGGGATGAAGGACTGGCGTGGCTTCGATCTGCGCCCGCAAATCGGGGGAAGCATTTAACAAAAACCAGGTGCGATTATCGTCGCCGATCGCTACCTGGGTCTGCGTACGCGACTTACCCTTGAGGGTTCCGTCGCGCAGTGACCGACAGTTGCGGCAATTGCAATTCCACTGCGGAAAGGCGCCTCCGGCGGCCGATCCCAGAATCTTTATGTGCATCCTTGCCGAGGATTACAGTGCGGCGCTGGCGTAAGAATTGATCTCACAATTCAAAGCAACTTCTTCGAACTTCGGTGCGGTCCATTCCATGGTCGAAACCCCTCAAAAAAGACTAACTGCTCGGGTAAGTATACAATCTGCCGACAATTTTCTCGATGAAAATCTGCAGCCGGGAACGATATTCATTCTCAAGGACTTAGCGCAAGGTTACTGTGGGGCATGTCCCTTATCTAGTTGGTGTCCTGTCCTAACGGCAGGCTTGTGCTCCGACCGGCCATGGTTTTAACTAGCGGTTGGCCCTCCCCTGAATCCATAGGGATTAGTGCGCCGGAGCGACTGTGGTAGAGGATCCGAAGTGGGAGTTGGCTATACTGGCGACCGTCCAGGGCTTCTATGAGAAGCTCTTGCAGGAGCCTGTCGGCGGGGAAGTTCCCGTCCCGGCCGGGCTCGAAGCGATCTCCTTACAGAGCGACGGCAGCGTGCAGGAGACTTTGTCGGCGATGCACCGCTGGCTTCGTTTGCTCGACCTGGCAATTACTCCGGCTATGTTGCGGCGGGCCTTTACGCCCGACACCGACCCCGAAATTGCCGAGGCCATGCTCCGGTACTTTACTCGCAACAAAGATAAGGATGTTGGCGATGTTCATCGCGACAAGACCGATCTGATCACGACTTTCCTCTATCGTCATCCGCGCGTGACCGGCCAGTGGGAGCGCCGAGGTTTTGGACTTGATGGTTCGCTTCCTCTTTCGCCGTTCGAAATCGCGCTGCTGGAAATCCTCGCCGACACTGATACGCCTTCTCTGACCGATGAGCATGTGCAGATTCTGCGCCGCTTCGATCAATTACAGGAAGAAGCCGAGGGCTTCCGCGACCTCAATGCGCTGCTCGAATCCGGCATCATTCCTCGTGTGCGCGACTTGAAGCAGTCGCTCGATACAGCCTTTTACCACCCCGGTGTTCTCGCCACGATCGCTCCTTACAACACCGCTTTTGGCAAGAAGTTTGACTCGCTGTTCCATCAGGCGACCAGCGAAATCAAGAATTTCGCGGAGGTGGTCGAGGAGCAGGGCGGCAGCATTCTGGGCAACGTCGATGGGGTAGATGTCACCGTCGAACACGTAGCCGCGCTTGAAGAGAGTGATCTGCTTCGCATCGACTACGGCGCCGCGCTCGACAAGTTCAGGCGCGTGTCCAAACTCAAGAAGACTCTGGACCAGCGTCCACCCATCCGCCGAAGCCCGCGTCTGGTTCGTCCACCGGTGAAAGCGAGCGTTAGTCAGGCGGCTAAACCATCTTCCTTTGCCAGCCGGCGACCCGTACTCGATGTGGCGGCCATGCGTTCGGCCGTGACTCCGCAACAGCTTTCCGCAGAAGAAAGCAAGCTTCTGCGCATCGAGGAATCGATTCGCATCTTCGTGCGCGTAGCCGATGCTAAATTCCGCGAGATCGTCCCCATGCGCTTCTTCAATCTCATGCTCACGACCGCGGAAGCGGATGCATATTGCGCCGATTATCTGGAAGAGAAAAGCGTTCGAGCCGGAGTCGCGCGAGTGCTGCTGCGTCTTGTGGCCGTGGTCGCACGCATGACCACGGAACTGGAGGAACTCAAGCGCGCCGAGAATTCCGAGTCGCTGTGGAAGCTGCACGCAGATTCGCTGATCGTGCTGCTGGAGATCGGCCGCACAGTAAATCAGAACGCCCAACGTGTAATGACTCTGGCCGAACAACGCGGAGCCAAAGTGGAAGCAGATAAGATTCGCGCCCCGTTGCAAAAGCTGCTGGACAGCTCACAGCTAGCGGAAAAGACTTTGGCTGGGCTTCCAGCAGAGAAGAGCCTGGGCGCGACCAACGCCAGTTGAGCCTGCCACAGGCGATTTTAAGCTCACCTTCCTAATAGACCGACGCTAACAACCTCAAAGTCAAAGGAAGCGGACAAGAAGTGTCCGCCCTACGCTTCGCGAGACGTGGAGCGTTTGGCAACGGAACTCGTCAACGTCGACTAGTTGGCGCCGATGTTCCTTCCACGCCATCGGAGAAACGGGAACTGGACTGTTGCTCCGAGCTGGGCTGCCAATTCGCGCCGAAGAAGACCGAGTTGAAAAACGAGTTGTTCGCCGGCTCGAGGCGACCGAACCTGTTTGCCATCGCGCCGTCATCGTTGGTCTCGAAACCGCGATAGGTATTCGTGCAGGTGCTGTCGTTCGGATTGGTACAGTATGGGATGACGGACATCCAGTACTTCCCGGCAGATAACCTGCAACCCTTGATGTGCTCAACTTTGGTTGCATAAATGGAAAAGTCAAAGAACTGTCCGGCAAGCGTAAGAGTTGCAGGCTTCCTGCCGTGGCAAACCAGCTTGCCGCCATTGCCGCCCGCCGCGGGAATCCCCTTGCGGATTTCGTAGGGGCTGATCGCGGGATCGAGAACCTTAGCCGACAGGATGTTATTGGTGAACAGGCCTGTAATCGTCCAAACCTTTCCCTTGGGAACGATGAAAGGAGCATAGACCGCCGCGCCCGTGCTGATGGTGACATCGAACTCGTTGGCCAGGCCGTTCGCGTCGCTGGCATTGGAATCGAAATCGCCCGCGTAGAACAAACAAGGCTTGCAATAGCTGGGTGGCGTTTGGGTTTGATGGGTTGGGTTGCCGAGAAGCGCGGCGCCGTCCCCCGCTTGTAGATTCACTTCGCGATCTAGGCTGGCCTCGGGCAAACGGCTGCCCTGCGCCGCGGCGATAGAAATCATGACCGCGGTCAGAGCTGCTGCGAAAACCATCTTTTTCATGTTCATCGATATCACCTTCCTGTCGATGTTCCTTCCACGCCGACGCTGAACCTGGAACTGGACTGTTGCTCCGAGCTTGGCTGCCAAACCGCGCCGAAGAAAACAGAGTTGAAGAACGAGTTGTTCGCAGGCTCGAGAGGGCCGAACCGATGATCCATCGCGCCATCATCATTGGCCTCGAAACCACGATAGTCGCCGTAGAGGTTGCATTTACTCGCGTTCGTGCAATAAGGGACGACGGACATCCAGTACTTGCCGGGAAGCAGGCGGCAACCTTTGATGTTTTCTACCTTGGTTGCGTAAATGGGGTAAGGGTCGACGGCCTCGACCAGGGTTAGAGTGGCAGGTTTTCTGCCATGACAAACCAGCTTACCTCCATTGCCGCCAGCCGCTGGAATGTCCTTGCGGATCTCATAAGGGCTGATCGCAGGATCAAGAACCCAGGCGGCCAAGAAATTGTTGGTGAACAGCCCGGTGACGGTCCAGACTTTCCCTTTGGGAATAACGAATGGAGTGTAGACGGCAGCGCCCTTGCTGACGGTGGTGTCGAACTCGTTGGCGAGACCATTCGCGTCGCTGGCGTTGGAATCAAAATCGCCAGCGTAGAACAAGCAGGGTTTGCAATACTTGGGTGGAGTTTGGGTTTGATGGGTTGGGTTACCGGGAACCGCGGCGCCAGCACCCGCTTGTAGATTCACTTCGCGATCCAGGCTGGCCTCAGGCAAACGGCTGCCCTGCGCTACGGCGATGGAAATCAGCGACGTTATTAGCGCCGCCACTAAAAACACTTTCTTTGTATTCATCAGAATCACTTCCTTGTTGATGTTCCTTCCACGCCAATGCTGAAACGGACGCTGCTCTGCCACTTTGAAGTCGGGTCCCAGTTTGCCCCGAAGTACGTCGAGTTGAGAAATGAGTCATTTGCCGGTTCGAGGGGGCCGAACCTGTGAGCCATCGCGCCATCGTCGTTGGACAGGAAGCTCCGATAGCTGTTTATGCACACGTCGTCGTTGGAGTTGGTGCAGTATGGGATAACGCTCATCCAATACTTGCCGCTTTTAAGCGTGCATCCCTTAATGCCTCTCACCGAAACCGCCCAAATGAGGAAGGGGTATCCGCGGATTATGCCGGTCTGGATAGCGGTCGATTTCTTCGTGCCGTGGCAAACCAGTTTTCCACCACCACCGCCGGTGGCGGGAATGCCTTTGCGGATTTCATACGGACTGGTCGCAGGATCAAGAACCCCAGCGCTCAAAACGTTATTGGTGAACAAGCCGGTAATCGTCCAAGTCTTCCCTTTGGGGACGATGAATGGAGTGTAGACAGCCGCGCCAGTGCTGACCACAAGGTCGAACTCGTTGGCGAGGCCGTTCGCGTCGCTGGCGTTGGAATCAAAATCGCCAGCGTAGAACAAGCACGGCTTGCAATAGCTGGGCGGACCGGGGGCTCGGTGAGGTGACTTGCCCGGAATGGCGACCCGCGCTTGCAGATTGACCTCGCGATCGAGGCTGGCTTCTGGCAAACGGTTGTCTTGGGCCACGGCGATGGAAATCAGCGCTGCCGTCAACGCTGCTTCAAAGAGCATCGTTCTCATCGGGGATCCTCCTGACGAACTTGCTCGCCGGATGGGCGATGTGGGCCAGAGTCGGCCTAAAATACCGCACATCGTCCGCGGAGCCGCATCCTGACGCTGTTACGGAAAAATGTCAAGCGAAATGGAGCTTGGGGAGGAGTTCCACACTATGCCAGTCACACCGGGAACTGGATTCTGGGGGGCGCTGCGTTTGGGGTATCATTGGCACAAGCTGCAACTGGCAAACTTGGAGTGCGCCGTTGAAACACAAAATGCTTATACGTCGGATTTTTGGGGCTGTCTTGCTGTTGTGCGCCTCCAGCGACTGGACCTTGGGTCAAACCCTGACTGCGCGTCCTGGGGAAACCGCTCCGCCGCCGTCTGACGTGATTCCCTTACCCTCCCCGATGTCGCCCGAACTATCCAGTTCCATTCCTTTGACCGTGTCTGCTGGGACCCCGCTGAAAGTGGCTTTGGATCAGGAGGTGCGCATCCAGAAAGTGGGGCAGGCGGTTCATGGAAAGATCGTGGAACCGGTTTACTCGTTCGACAAGATCGTGGTCCCGGCAGGGAGTGAAGTCACCGGCAAAATCTCTGGGATCGAAGGCCTCTCGAAGACGAGGCGAACCGTTGCTGCGATGAATGCGAATTTTTCTCCTTACCGTCAAGTGCACGTTGAGTTTGACGAACTGATTCTGGCTGATGGCCGCCACCTGCCGTTACATACGGTTGTTTCTCCGGCGTCCCAGGGGGTTTTGCAGTTCGTCCCGGCCAACGCTAAAGTGAATACGGGAGCAGCAGCCGAAGCCACGCATGCGGCTTCGCGAAAGGTTATCGAAGTCCGTCAGGAAGCCCGGCGAGAATGGGATGCCGCCATGCAGCAACTGCATGAGCCGGGAAAGATGCATCGCATTAAAAGGCTCGGCTTGGCCCAGCTTCCTTATCATCCGCAATATATGGATGTTGGGACCAGCTTCAATGCGGATCTGCAGGCGCCCCTCGATTTCGGAACTGAGCCATTGAAAGCAGAGACGGTATCTTCGATAGGGAATGCCCCGCCGTCCGGCAGCGTGGTCCATGCTTTGCTGATTACGCCGCTGAATTCCGCGACCGCGAAAAAGGGTGCGCCAGTCGAGGCCGTCATCAGCCAGCCTCTGGTTGTTTCCAATCAGTTGTTTCTTCCTCAGGGAAGCCACATCAAAGGCACAGTGCTGCAGGTGCGTCCGGCAGGCAGGCTCAAACGTAACGGGCAGCTCCGGATCGTGTTCCATCAGGTGGCTCCTCCCGATGGAATTGAACAGAAAGTGGAAGCCAGCCTCGAAGGTGTAGAGGTTGCAAAGGGCGAACACCTCAGCCTCGATGCCGAGGGAGGGGCGCAGGTTACCACACCCAGAACGCGATATTTGACTACGGGCATTGCCGTGGCGCTGGCTGCTTCTTCCATGCATTCAGATCACGACGCCGGCGACGGCGGCGGTATTGATCCAAGCGCAGGAGCCGCTAATGGGGCGTCGGGATTTGGTTTTGTGGGTAGCATTGTGGGAGCGCTCGCCCATTCGAGAGTCGTCGCTCAAGGATTTGGCTTCTACGGCGCGGCGATGTCGGTGTACTCGCATTTCCTGGCTCGCGGACGCGATGTCGTCTATCCCAAAGATATGTCCATGGTGATCGGGCTGGGAACTCGCGACCCGCATCCGGTTGCTCCGGGAACGGCGGCGCAGCCGAACTAACTTGGCGTTTCATAGTTCCGGAATGATCTCGCACTGATATTTTTTCGGCGGCCGCACCGCATAATTATTTCTGCTTAACCCGGATTTTCGTTAAGATAGAACAAGATTCCCCCCGATGCGATTCTGTCGTTGTTCCCACGGTCTGGCAATTAGTGCGGTTTTTCTCTCGACCCTGTGTGCCCCATCCTCTCTGCCTCAGACAGAGGAGTCGAGTGCCTCAGTCGGCACTACCGAACGCTCGTTTGCGCACCGCTTGACGATTAAAGGCGTCCCGAATGCGGGTGAGGTTACCCCGAGATTGTTTCGCGGCGCGCAGCCGTCGTCCCAGGGATTCGAAGCTCTGGCAAAAATGGGTGTCAACATTGTGGTGGACCTGCGCGGAACCCGCGAAGACGAGCGCGAACGAGTGACCAAACTGGGGATGGAATATATGTCAATTCCGTGGCATTGTCCTTTTCCTCGAGATGACGTGTTCGCACGTTTCCTCGCCTTACTTCGTCAAAACCCCGGCAAGAAAGTGTTCGTCCACTGTCGCCTTGGGGATGACCGGGCCGGAATGACGATCGCCGCATATCGAATGGCGGAACAAGGCTGGACTGCAGAAGAAGCGATGAAGGAGATGCAAGCGTACGGGTTCTCTTTATCCCATCACCTCCTGTGTCCGACCCTGTCCTCGTACGAAGAAAGCTTCCCCCGGCGGTTCAGCACTGAACCTGCGTTCGTCGGCCTGCGCGCTTCCACGCCCTCCTCGGCTCAGTAACTCCGTCGCAATCCGGTTCAGCGGTCGGAAACGCAACGGTGGTTTCTCCAGCATCGAGCCACAGCCTGAGTGAACTGCGGCGCAAATCAATTTTTGCAGGACGACCATTCTGGGAAAAGCTTAAAGGTTCTGGATTCTTGCCCTTGCCGCACCGCCTCTCGGCAGTGTGACCTCCATCACATTTCCTTGTGACGACTTACGCTGAACTCATCTGTATTGAGATCCGACAATCTGCTTAAAAGCGCACGCATGCATTCACGGATCGAGCGGGGATAAGGCGCCACTCGCAGCGGATCGCCCCCTCGGAGACATTCACGCCAGCCCACGTGTGGCCGCACGTGGCTCAATGAGGAGCTTACGATGCAACCTTCGAAATCGGGCGCAGGCATGCCCGCCCGCAGTCTCTACGGAACCCGCGTCCCTAGTCCACGCCAGCGGCAGGTTATCGAGCTCGTCGCGATGGGACTCAAGAATTGCGAAATAGCCGACGCCATCGGAACCACTCAGCATGTGGTAAAGAACCACCTTCGCGTCATCTACGACAAGCTTGGATTCTGGAATCGGGTAGAACTCGCGCTGTGGTACGAGGCCCGCCGGCACGAAGGCACGGCTTACGCTCCATGTGATCGGGTTCTGGCCTGACGCGCGTCTGGTTCTCCAGCGGGCGGAGAAGCCAACTGGATGGACCACCTGGTCCGAATTCCTGTGTGTAGTCAGTGTGCTCTGTGGTTAAATCATTTCGTGAAGATCGCGGTTGATGTCCGGCGGATCACAGAATTTGGGGTTGGCACCTACACCCGGAATATCGTGCGTGCGCTGGGCAGGCTCGATCGCTCCAACCAGTATTTCCTGATCGGTTCGCCGCAGACAGTAGCGGAGATCGGAGCGTTGCCTGCGAATTTCAAGAGTGTGTCTTTGCTGGAGCCGGACAGCACAACCAAAGGCTACTTTGAATTTCGCACCATCGTCAAAAGGCTGCATTGCGACGTGGTGCACATTCCCCACCTTTTCTGGGTGCCTCGAAACTTGCCATGCCCCTATGTGATAACCGTGCACGACGTCGTGGAGCACTTGTACCGCGCGCACGGCCGTTCCAGCCTGCGACGGTCCTTGCACTTTCATCTGACTCGCCACGTCCTGAAAGAGGCGGGGCGGATTCTGGCGGTTTCCAAATTCACCAAGAGCGAAATCGAGAAATTATTCGGCATTCCCGGCCGGCATATCGATGTGGTGTACAACGCCATCGATGAGCGCTTCCTTCGAGGACACGCCTCGGAAACGGACCTCCAGGTCTTGGCGGAGCGTTATCTGGTCACCTATCCTTTTCTTCTTTATGCCGGCCGTATCAGCCCACACAAGAATCTGGTGCGCATCATCCAGGCCTTTGCAGCGCTCAAGACAGAATTGGAGAAGCAGGCACAGTACTCTGACCTAAAGTTGATTATCATTGGCGACGAACTTTCCAAGCACCCCGATCTTCGCCGCGCCGTAATCCGTTGTGCTGTGCAGAACGACGTCCGTTTCATGGGATTCGTCCCCATCGAAATGTTGCGAGTGTTCTACGATGCCGCGAAAGTTTTCGTTTTCCCCTCGCTCTATGAAGGATTCGGACTGCAACCGCTGGAAGCCATGGCCCATGGCACGCCGGTCATTACTTCGAATACTTCGTCGTTGCCTGAGGTCGTCGGCCAGGCAGCCGTCCTGGTGAACCCGGAGAATATATTTGAAATTATGCGGGCGTTGCATCGCGTACTGGTCGACCAATCGGTAAGGGACAAAATTCGCCAGCGGGGATACGAACAGGCTAAGAAGTTCTCCTGGGACGCTTCGGCGCAGCGCATTCTGGAGGTTTACGAAGAGGTCGCGCCCGGAGCGCATGTGCCAGCCAGGATTCACAGCGTCGCATGAAGACGTACGGGGTCAACCAATGTCGGACGGCTCGGACAATAAAACCCGCAAGGGGAGCGCCAAGATTTCCCGGGCCTATAATAATCCGCACTAAATCAGATAGCCAAGGTGGGATCACATCGCGGCGATTCGGTAGGGGTCGCGTGCTTCGATGCGCCTGTATCTTCTAGAACGTTGTGAAATAGTATGTCGGGAAAGTGGGCAACACCTGTGGCGCAACGATGAGGGGATTGGTTCGCCCCGCGGTTTTGATGGTGCTGTTGGTTAGTGTGAAATCGAAGCCTGAGACCGGAGACTTGGAGAGCAGGAAATCGGTCGCCTGACCCGTATTGCCGAAGCCGGGGTCAACGGTTACGGTTCCCTCCGGATCTTCATTCATGCTCAACGGTTGTCCGTTAACCAGGGGCTGTCCATTCTGCCAGGCAGGGAAGGTGAAGAAGGTCCAGTTCGCATTTGGGTCCGGGGGCTGAGTGCAGGAGCTGGCCTGATTCGGAGGCGGTGTAGTGGTTAAAACGTGGAACGCCCGGTCATAGTTGGCGAACTGGCCGTCGGTCCTCCAGTAGAGGTTGCGTTGAAAATTCTGGAATTGATTGAACGCCATGCCGCACGAATCCGCGCAACCTTCGATCGCATAAAATCCCGTATGATCGTTCTGATCAAAATACATGATGTTGCTGATGAGGTTGGCCCGGGTTGAGCCGCCACAGTTCTGCGGCCAGGCGGTGTTTTCCCGGAACATGGCTCTGCGAGCATAGGCAAAGATGTT
>Ga0210390_10001340_pt1 | contig 23830 bp, 29 predicted proteins | sample IncBWH11OmetaG_FD_161050 | JGI IMG/M metagenome (GOLD analysis project Ga0210390, IMG submission 161050) | Forest soil microbial communities from Barre Woods Harvard Forest LTER site, Petersham, Massachusetts, United States - Inc-BW-H-11-O ... | reverse complement strand
CATCGACTTCCTGTCCGGCCCCAACGGGCTGGCCGCCGCCTTGCGCACCGGCCTGCTGCAGGCCCCGTTCAACACCCCCAGCCTGCCACTGGACATCGGGTACTCAGAAACCGTCCCGGCGCACATCCGCCGCGCCGTCACCCTGCGTGACAAGCACTGCGCCTGGCCGCACTGCGGCCGCGCCGCCTGCTACTGCGACGTCCACCACATCGTGCACAAAGAAGACGGCGGCAAGACCAGCATTAGCTCGTGTATTCTACTGTGCCAGTTCCATCACGATGTTTGCATCCACCGCAGGGGCTGGCAGATCGTTCTGCACCCCGACGGCACCACCTCGGCCTACGGCCCGGACGGGCAGATCTTGTCGGGTAGTGTGCACACTGAACGGCCACCACCGTACCGAACGGAGCCGACCAGTGAGCCTAGCCGCAGCGTTCGTCAGGGTCTCAACCGGCAGCCAGGACGAGACATCACAAGTTAAGGTCATCGACGACTACGCCGCACAAAGCGGCGTGACGATCGTGAAGACGTTCCGGCTGCACGGGTATTCCGCCAGCCACGGGACCCAAGAGCCGGCGCTGCGTGAGGCAATCGCCGATATCCAGCGCGGTGATTACCCGGCTCTGATTGTCACCGAGTCGAGCCGGCTGGACCGCAGGGAAGACCTGGACGCGCAGGCGGAAATCCTGCTGGCGATCCGCGCGGCCGGCGGTGACGTCATCTCGGTCGCGGAGCCTCAGTTCGGCAAGACTGATTTCGCGGGGCGTATCGTGACCCTGGTTGCCCAGCATGCGAACGCCGAGAAGTCCAAGACGATAAAGGACCAGACGTACCGGGGAATCAGCATGATCCGGGACAACAACGCGCATCACGGGATGCTGCCAGTGTTCTGGGAAGCCCGCGGCGAGCGGTGGGCGAAGCAGGCGTACTGCGCTGCCCCCGCTGCCGTTGCCGACATTTACGAACGTGTGGCGAACGGCGAGTCGCTACGGTCCATAGGCCGCATGCACCCGAACAGCGGTAAGACTCTCTACCCGAACAGCATCACCAAGCTCGTGCGGTTCGCCGCTAACCACACTGGCGTTATCGAAAACCGGTACACCCATCACGGGGAAACTGAGACGTGGATGCACGAGGTTACCCCCGTGGTCGAGTCGACTTTGTGGTGGCGCGCTAATCGTGTCCTCGACGCGAACATGACCCAATTCCGCGCGAACAAGGGCGGCCGGCCCGTGGCCAGCCCGTCCAACTGGATCAGCGGGATCCTCGACTGCCCCGAATGCAGGGGCAAGCTTTACATGGCGGCCGGCCTTACGCCTGCCGTTAACCACCGTAACGGCCAGCCGCGTGCGCAGAAGCCGCGTACAGCCAAGCTGCGCTGCGGCGGCACCGCACGGGACAGGGTTTCCTGCAAGCGGTTCAAAGGCGTCGCCGCGCAGCCGGTCATCGACCTGATTACCGCCATGTTCGCGGGCGACACGACGGGCATCCTCGCGTTTCAGCGGGTAGCGGGGAACGCTCACGAGCTAGACGCGCTGAACGCCGGGCTGCGTAAGATACAGGCTCGCCTTTCCACCACCGAAGATGATGACGAGCTAGACGCGCTGGTCGCGGAGCGCAAGGCGGTTAAGGCGCGCATCGAGGAATTCGTGATCGTGCCCGACAGCTTCGACTACGCGCCCATCGGGCAGACAGTAGCCCAGATGTGGAATGACGGGGATGACACCGTAAAGCGCGGAATGGTCCGCGCGGTTAAAGAGTCCTGGGGCCTGATCCTGGCGAACCACGAGGGGCAGTGGGGAATCGCCATCGGGACAGCAGGCTCCACGGGGCCGGGGGGCGCGAACGAGGTCGTAGACCTTGGCAATGGCCTGTGTTTCCGGCGCTAGGCTGACTTGAGCCCGTCGGTGAACGCCCGCCATGCGTCAGCCGCGATGCTCAGCGTCACGCAGTCGCGGTTGGCGGTGTCGCGCACCAGGACCACGCCGGCACCGCTGGCAGCCTCTACGCACGCCCCTCCGTTTGCGCCTGAAAAACTGGATGTCCGCCAGTCCATGCCCCGGCCACCCTTTCGATCATCGCCGCCGACTCCGAGACGCGGTAGCACTCACCTCGCAGGCTATCGAAGATCCTGCCCAGCGCCGACACTGTCTCCCCGAGGGTGTAGACGAAACCGCTGGCCGCATGCTCGGCGTATGCCGACTCGTCGGCGAGGATGAAGCCGCCCGTCATACCGGGGTTGGCGACGGCCGGAAGAACTTGCATCGTGACGTTCGGCATCCCCGCGACCTCCGACAGGCGGCGCATCTGAGCAGCCATGATCACAGCGCCTCCCGTGAGCCGGTACAGCGCCATCTCGTCAACGACGAACCACATCATCGCGTCCCGCGCGAACAGCCGGCGCTGGCGTTCCATGCGGCTGGCCAGCCGCGCGCTTACGGTCTCGCCGCTTACGCCGGGATAGGTCCGCAGCAGGGCAGCGGCGTAATCCTCGGTCTGGAGCAGTCCCGAAACGACGGACGGCCACCAGTCACGCAGGGCCGCTGCCTTGTTCTCGAAATCGGTCCAGTCCTTGAACGCGGCCGGCACTTCGGACCACGTGCTCAGCTCCGCGTAGTACTCAGTGAACCACCCTTTCCGCTCGGGAAACACGCGATCGCACTCGGTCGCGAGGTATTCGGTCGGGGGACGCTTGCCGGTCTCGATTCTCGACAGGTGGCCCTCATTGACACCGGTACGCCCGGCTAGCTCACGAAGGGACCACCCGCGCGCTAGCCGTTCCTTCTTCATCTGCCTGCCGAAGTGCGTTGCCGGATTCCCGTTCTTGATGCCAGCCATGACAACATCCTGCCAGGGACCTAGCGAAGCGCAAGGGTATCGCAGCAGTCTGTCACTACCACGCCACTGGCGACGGGATGCGGCCCCGGAGCCCGCAAGGCCCCCCACTGTGGGTGGCAGCGGCGAGGCCAGGCAGAACGGGAAAGAACATGAGTGACGACTTCGCAGAAATGGACGATTCCACGCTGATCAGCAGGCGTCAGGAAATGCGCGCTCAACTGGAACGGCTACTGCCGCACTCCGTAGACCACGGCGACCTGCAGGCCATCTATGACCAGTCGACCGAGGTTATCAATGAACGCGCCCGGGCGGCCTGGATGGGAGGGTTAGCGATGCAGGACAAGCACACCGCAAGGGACCTGACCAGTAGAGCCGAAACGAAAACTCCCGACGTGAGCACGGATAACCCCGGTAGCGACTGGCCGGCGGTGACCGCCGCGGTGCGCCAGCGCATGACCGCGCTGAAGATCACCACGGTCGAACTCGCGCGGAATACCGGTCTGTCCGAAGCCACCCTCCGGAGCATCCGCGCGGGAACGGCCAGCCCGCGCCCGGGCACGCTCGCCCGGCTCAGCAAAGGCCTGGGCTGGCCGGGTGGCTACCTGAAGGATGTAGCGGCCGGCAACGCGTACCTGCCCACTCACGGTCTCATGACCCCGGATGTCATCGCGCGGATAGACGCCCGGCTGGCACGCGTGGAAACCAAGCTAGACAAGCTTGTCGCGCGAACAGCCGGGTTCACCAGATAGCGCCGCCGGTGCCGGCAGCGCTGGAGAGGGACCGCTGTGGAGGTTGACCCGATGGCGATAGGAGAACTGGGCTACGATCGCGGCGAACTGGCACGGCTCAGGGTGGCGCTGGCCGCGCTGATGGGACCAGACGGAGTGAGTGTGCCCTACGAGGTAGGGCGGGCAGCCGATGATGCACTGTGGGCACTGCACGAGTGGGTACAGGACCGCGAAGCACAGATCATCGCTGACTGCGCCCCACCGGGCTACTACCTCGTCAAGCCCGTGGACCTGCGAAGCCCTCCTAGCGCGGACGAGCTGACCCAGATCACGACGGCGCTGCGGACGCTAGACGAGGCAGGGGTACTGGTCTACATCGGCTGAGCGATTCTCCCGGCAGACCGCTACGGTCTCCTGGGCAATTTCTAGCTCTCAAGTAGTCAGGGCATCAAAGCGGGAAGGAACTGTACTCGCTATTCCCGCACCCCGGGCTTATCGCAAGGCTATCCAAAAGTAGAAAACCAGTCAGGAAGGACTAACATGACCGCGATTCCGCCACGGATAGGACGGCGCATCGTTGGCGCCGCGTTGCGCCGCTACCGGCAGGATCTAGGCTATTCGTTAGACGACGCGGCCCGCATTCTGGATTGCGACCGATCCAAGATCAGCCGTATAGAAACCGGGCAGCGCGGCATACGCAATCGCGAACTGCACCACCTGCTCGCCGAATACGGCGCGGGCGAGCAGGCGCGAGAAACGCTGGCGAAAGTCGCCAACCCACCCGGCATACGCGACTGGTGGCGGGCAAACGCCCATAATCTGCCCGAGGCGTACGCCGACATGATCGTCCTGGAGATGACCGCCCCGCACATCATGGTCTATGAGACACAGCAGATACCAGACCTGCTGCAAAGCGCAGAATACGCACACGCGCTTGCCGACGCATGCGCAGACCTGATTCCGGCCGGCCTGCGACAGTGGATCACCAGCGAATGCCTGAACAGGCAGGAGACAGTACTCGCCGAGCCACGGCCAGAAATAACGGTAGTAATCGGGGAAGCCGCACTCTGGCATATGCCCGGCGGCCCAACGGTGACACGAGCTCAGCTTACGGCGCTCGCATCGGTGGATAGCAGGTTCCCGGAAGTCCGCGTGCAAGTGCTTCGATCGGAGAATGGAGCGCACGCCGCAAGGGCCGCGGGATCGTTCACGATCTTGCGCTACATGCCCAGTCTCGAGGTAGTTTACCTGCGCGGGATCCCGGGCGGGACTTTCGTTGAGGACCAGCGGGAAATCGAAGGTTACGCCTCGGCCTTCCGGCAACTGACAGCGTCCGCGCTCACCCCGGATGCCTCAGCAACTTTAATCAAGCAGATGCAACGCTAACGGCAGAGGCTCACCCGGAAAATGCCGGGTGAGCCTCTTTTCCCTGCTGTTAGGCGGCTAGCGGGGGAATTGCGCGGCGGGAATGACGAGCACGACCCTTCCGGCTTCGACATGCCTGAGCACTTCAGGAAGCCTGAATTCCCGGGCCTGGAGAATAACGGTCGGCTTTTCTGAATCATCCGCCTTATAGGCGTTCACCTCTTCCGGTTCCGGCTGCCTGCTGGGACTGCTCGTCGTCAGGCATCACCACCTTCCGAACGACTCGGCGGGCATCCCTCCCTTCGGCTTCTCGTATTCCTGTCCTGCGCTGAACCTAGCCCGCCCGGGATCGCCTGGCCATATCACCGTGCTATAGCACGATGCGATAGTCCCCGGTTGCGAGAACGTCCACGGCCCCATGACAGCACGCGAGCCAGCGCGGCAGCAATGAAGCGACAATGCAAGAACGATGCAAAATCAGTGCAACACGCCAAGTCCCGCCTCGCCACGGTTCACGCCCCGGTCCGCGCGTCTGTGCAGCTCGCCCAGCGCGCGAGCGCGGGGCCAGACGCCGGCACAGCCCCCAGAACGACTGAGGAACATGGACCGCATGGTAATCGGCACGCGCCTTCAAGCATCCGCGAGGCTCCCAGGGACCTCGGGTGCCGACGACGACCAGTTACCTGGAATGCGACACGTAGTGCAAAGTGCACGTACACTCTCCGGCGCGCACGTCTGCACCAATTGGACCTTACCGCGTCGTGCACTTGCACCCGCAGCCACCGTACGTGACCGAATTTGTCTCACTGTCTCATCTCCACCTCGCGCGCGTCTGCACGTAAGGGGCACATAGCTGCGCGAGACAGAGACAACGAGACAATTACCATCCGTGACCATCAGTCGCCTGTGTCTAGCCCGCGTGTCTACTGCTCCGAGGTTTCCTTCATCCTGTGTAGGTATACTTCACAGGACCTCAAGCACTGCTTCTTCTGGATTGGCTAGCGCCGACTGAACATTTTCCGCCACCTTATCTATTAGCTTCTGTCCCCAAAATGGGTCGGTTATATCATAATAGATAACGCGAATATGGTGAACGTCGAACGGCACTTCTTCTTCTTTGGCTGCCACCAGCACCACTGGTTTACCGAGTGCATGCGCAAGGCCAAGCTCGTAATACACGTTGGCATTTCGCGTGGTGAGTTCCGCTACCAGGACTTTCGCATTCCGAATACCTCGCCACACCTGGTCCATAATCTTTCCTGAGCCGAAAATCTCATCGTCAGCGCGAACCGGTCTAAGTCCGGCCTGTTCGATGGCTGGCTTAAGGAGTGTTTCGTAATAGCCGTCGTATGGGGGAGAAAAAGGCTGCATTACGAAACATGAGCTGCCTGACGCCGTGGTTACAGTAGTCGTCGATCGCCTGCCAGAGCCAAGGCTTGGGGTCTGCAGAGGTTCCTCACGCCCAACATCGATCAGCTTCGGTCTGTCATCAGAATCATCGATGAGTTGGGCCTGCTTCATGGAGTCATTGAATACTTCTTGAAAATCACCTAGCTTATCGTCTGGTATCCGAAACCGTTCTATAAGAGCATTCGTGAAGAATTCTGCATCCGGAAGATACTCACCTCGATAGTAATTATAGACTTCCGAAATTTCCGGAGCATTTAGCACCGCCTCGCGAATGGCGGAGAGTTCATCGGTTTCATTTTGAGGACGCAGGGCACGCTTAGCCCGATCAGTAAGAACCAGTTTGCCGCCATCCGATCCAAGAAAGCCATATTTTTTGGCCGAGCTAACTTCAAGCTGAAACTCTCCAGATGCCCTACCGCCGAAGAACCTAGCTGCTTCTGCTGCGGATGACGGCCTACCGGCATTCTGTTCCAAAATGGCGCGCGGAATACGCAAAGCCCGCTGGACCGTATGGCGAGGGAATTTTGCGGGAGCGGATCTTGAAACAGCATTCGTGGCGGGCCGTGCCGCAGTCGACCGCTTTTTCGCCACGGTCTGCGACTTTTTCCGACTCGAAACCCTCTTAGCTGGAGGTTTGGGTGTGGAAGTACGTGAGGTCCGCTTCCGTGTTGGCCCCAGCTTATTTGCGGTTGGCTCAGGACCAGGCGAATGGCTGTTGACGGTATCGACCGCTTCGTCTTGAATGTGCGAATCATCCGCATCTGTCTTGACGATCTCGTTACCTTGAGACCCCGTTGCGTCCACGAGCCCTCCTTCTCTCTGTACCTCGGCTCGAACGACTGTTGGCGAGCCAGTGAGCGGAGTATATGGGTTACGAGGCAGGCGATTTGCTGTGCAGTGCGGCCCGAGAATGGATAGACCGCTCGGTAGCGAGATTCAAGCCCCGCCCGGAAAGCCGGCGGGGCTTGTATCGTCCCGCCGCCTCAAGCTCGTGATGTCATAACCGCGTGCGCACAACTCGACTTGCAACGGGCAGGTCCTGCACAGCCACTCACCACCCGACGCCCGAGCGGCGTAGCCCGGTCTTCGCGCGGGCGCAGGCTTCGCATGTCCGCTTATGCGGGGACCGCGCTGGACCGCACCGTGCCGTGCCTGCCCATCCTGCCCACGACACCGGCGCACACGCTTACCCGCTCTGGCGGAGTGCGGGCATTCCGCGTATGGCCATGCCCAGCATTGCGGATCCGGCGATGAACATGACCGCGATGGCCGGCCACTGCAGGGCGCTGGGAAGGTAGAGGGCGGCGAACCAGGAGCGGTAGGTCCCGCCTTCATGATTAGCGGTGCCAGGCCCTGAGAGCCGAGCGGGATCCAGCACATCCACCAGCAGGTGGCGGGCAGCAGGGCCCGGCGCCCTTCGCGGCTCTGCCACCAGGCCGCAGTGCCCTCGCGCACGACGTTCAAGGTCAGGTGCGGGCCGCCGTGGCCACTGCGGATCGTCTCGCGCCGCAACTCGGCGAACTCCTGCCCGTACCGGGATTGCCAGCGCGGCGGGTACAACGACAGCAGCCGCGCGACGCGGCGCTCAACTCGTGCTTCTGAGCTGCGGTCGCGATCCCGGTAGGCGCCGGCCAGTGATAGCGCCAGCCAGGCGAGGCCGACTGGCCACAGTGCGACCCAGCACACCACCAGAGGCGGTATGCACTTCCAGCCCCAGCGCTCGAACAGCTTCGATGTGATCGTTCCCAGGTCAGCGATCACGGTGTCACCAGGCCCGCAGACAGCCGGCGCAGGCCCAGTTCGGCGATCCGGCGCTGCATGGTCAGCTGCTCTCGCAGCGCCTCCGCGCCCGGCGGGGTCAGCCGGTAGGGCTGGCGGCGCCCATCCGGACCAGTGGGCTCGATGAGGCCGCCCTCGACCAGCCGCGTGAGCGCCGCGTACAACGTGCCCGGCTGCAGCCTGACACCGGCGAATCCCTCGATGTCGTTGATGAGCGCGTAGCCGTGCTTAGGGCCGTCGGCGAGGCTGGACAGGATCCAGGTCGCTGGTCCCGCGTACCTGCCGAGGACCTCCACGCTACTTCTCGCATCGCGTCCCATGCGGCGACTTTATTACGTCTGACGGTATACCGTCAAGCGTATTAGCGTGATACCGGACTCAGCCGCACCCCACCACCGGCCGGTGGTCGAGTAGAAACCTTCCGCCCAGTCCATAGCCGCCTCCTGGATCCACAATGGCGACGCGGCGTCACCAGCCGCCATCGACGCCGCCGGGAACAACGAGGCACACTCGCGATGCTGGTGGTTTGCGCTCAGACCAGAACAGAAAGGCTCTATATGTGTACCTGGGAGCGAAATATCGCACCTAAGGACACACACAGAGCGAAACTACGTTCCAAAGGGGCAAAGCTGGCCGCGGTGCGCGGCGCCGTTGGCCGCACAGCCACTCCCCGCCCACCGCCCAAGAGGCATAACCCCTTCCTGCAGCTCACTGAACAGCGTGAGCTGCAGGTCGGCTGGTGCCCGCAGGCGTGTGTTGAGCGGACGCGTCAGGCGAGAACGATGGACTTGAAGTCGTAGTACCTGGCCAGGTAGCTGAGCGTCGAGGCGTGCAGCAGGTAGTCGCCGCCTATGCCGAACTTCGCGCTCCACGAATTCCGCACCCGGATGACCGTGTTGGCGAGGTCCACGCTGCCGTCGGCCGCCTGCGCCATCTGCGGGATGCCATGCTGTAGCGTCTCGTGGCCGCCCGCGACGCCCGACTTGATGGCCGCCTTGATGGACGCGATGCTGCCGTCGCCGTCGACGAACCCGTTGGCGTCCGGGGTCATCCACGAGTTGAACCACGGCCCGCCCTGCATGACGGTTCCGGTCTGCAACAGGGTCAGCGCGGCCGTCACGTTCGCCGCGGACTTGTAGCTCGCCGCCAGGCCCTGGCTGATGAGTTCCTGGCAGACGTACAGGCCGTTGGACCCGCAGTCCGTCGGCGGCCACTCCTGAGACGGGGTGCCGGTCTGGTCGGTGACCACGTGATACAGGACGATCGCGAACTCCTCGTCCACCTTGGAATCGGTGGCCGACAGGTTCATCGGACCGGCGCCCCCGGTGAGCTTGATCGTCGCCAGGTCCTTGCCGGCCGCGACCCATCGCTCCGCGAGGTGCGCGGTCCCCGAGTTGCACGTGCACGAACCGAGCGCGTCGACGTTCTGGGCTCCCGATACCAGCGCCGACACCTCAATGCCCTGCGCCTGCAAGTCTTCCTGATCCAGGACCGGGATCGGAATGTCGTACTGTACTTCTTTGAGCGGTGATCCATCGTGGAATTCGAGCAAGTCGAACCGCAGCGGCTCGGCCACGGCAAATTGACCGAATTTCGTGCTTGTCGGACCTTGATACATGTTTCCCCTCCAGAATCTGTAAAGCCCCCCGGTATCCAGAGGTTGGAAATTCCCGTGAGATACATCATCGCGGCCCGTCACCCAGATTGGAATAGGCGGCCGGCCCGCGGCGCGTCTGGGATACTTCCAGCGTGAGCGAAGATCTGGCGCTATCCGACATGGACCGGGCGATAACGGCAGCGCGGGCGCTCGTCGCCGGCATCCGCGACGAGCAATGGGCGGCGCCGACCCCCTGCACCGGGGTCGACGTCCGCGCCCTCGTCAACCACCTGGTGATCGGGAACCTGCACTTCGCCGCGCTGGTCAACCAGACGCCGCCACCCGATCGTGATGCGGACCACCTCGGCGGCGACCCGCTCGCGGCGTTCGGCCGGGCCGCCGCGGCACTGCGCGAGGCGTACGAGCGGCCCGGAGTCCTCGCCGCGATGTACGCCGCGCCGTTCGGTACCGCTCCCGGCGTGGCACTTGTCCGGGCCCGGATCGTGGAGCACCTGGGCCATGGGTGGGATCTCGCGCGGGCCACCGGGCAGCCAGCCGACTTCCCCGACGACGTCGTCGAACGGGCGATCGCGCACGCCAGGCGCCAGCTCGCTGACCGGCCGGAAGGGCCGGGCTCTCCGTTCGCCGCCGAGGTGCCGGTGCCCGCGGACGCGCCCGCCATCGACCGGTTCGCCGGATTCCTTGGCCGACCCGTGTAATAGCTTGCAGCCGGCGCGGCGGCGCGGGCACAATGAAATCGTCGCATCCCCGACGGACGGAGAGTGGCTTGAGGCTCTGAGGTCTGCCCCCAGCGCCGCGCCGGTTCTGGCGCGTGCCTGCGACCTCGTCTGTGGAGCCCCACTCATGTCTATCGTTTGCAGCGACCTTTCCTTTTCCTGGCCCGATGGCACCCCTGTGCTAGCCGGGCTCAGCGCCGTGCTCGGGCCTGGCCGCACCGGGCTGATCGGGGTGAACGGCTCGGGTAAGTCGACGCTCCTGCGGCTCATCGCCAGCGATCTCGCGCCGGTTGCCGGGGCGGTGACCGTGGTCGGCGATGTGGGGTACCTGCCGCAGAGCCTCACGCTCGACACCGGCCATTCCGTGGCGTCGATACTGGGCATCGCCCCGGCGCTCGAGGCTATCGCGGCGATCGAGAACGGCGACGTCAGCGAGGCGGCGTTCAGCGCGGTCGGCGACGACTGGGACGTGGCTGACCGGGCGCACGGGTGGCTATCCCGGCTGGGCCTTGACCACCTCGGGCTCGACGACGAGGTGGCGACCCTGTCCGGCGGCGAGACGATGATGACGGCGCTGACCGCCCTGTTCCTGCGCAGGCCCGCGGTGATGCTGCTGGACGAGCCGACGAACAACCTGGACCTGGACGCGCGCCGGCGGCTGTACGCCGCGGTGGCCGGGTGGCAGGGGCTGGGCTCACAGAGCGTGATGGTCATCGTCAGCCACGACCGCGAGCTGCTCAGCCTTGTCGACCGGATCGCCGAGCTGGACGGCCGGCTACGGATGTACGGCGGCAACCTGTCGGACTACGAGGACCAGCGGGCCGCCGAGCAGGCCGCGGCCGAGCGGGCGGTCACCACCGCGGCCGCCGGCCTGCGCCGGGAACGGCACGATCTCGTCGCGAGCCAGACCAAGCAGGCCCGGCGCGATCGGCAAGGCAAACGGCTGGCCGATTCCGGCAGCCTGCCGCACATCGTGGCGGACGCGCGCAGACGTTCGGCCCAGGAGACGGCGGGCCGGAACCGTCAGGTTCATCTGGAGCGGATTGAGGCGGCGGCTTCGCGGCTGGCCGCGGCGGAAGAGGCGGTCCGCGAGGACGCGCGGATACGTATCGAGCTGCCGGGGACGGCGGTGCCCGCCGGGCGGACCGTGCTTACCGTGACGGGGTTGAACGGGGCTTGGCACCCGGGCCATCCCGAGGAGGACGACAAGGGCGACGAACGTCCGCCGACGCTCAGCGAGCTCATCGTTCGCGGGCCGGAGCGGGTCGCCCTCACCGGGCCGAACGGCGCGGGGAAGACCACCCTGCTGCGCGCCGTCACCGGCCTGGCGGCGTTGCCGGCGGTCACTGTGCGACGCCACGGGGCGTTCGGCTACCTGCCGCAGCGGCTGGACATCCTGGACGATTCGCTGACCGTCGTGGAAAACGTCCGGTCCGCCGCGCCCGCGGCCGCGGTCAACGAGGTGCGCGCGGGACTGGCGCGGTTCCTGTTCCGGGGGGCCCGCGCCGATCAGGTCGCGGGCGGGCTGTCCGGTGGTGAGCGGTTCCGCGCCGTGCTCGCGGCGCTGCTGCTGGCCCAGCCTCCCCCGCAGCTCCTGGTGCTCGACGAGCCCACGAACAACCTCGACATGGCGTCGATCAAGCAGCTTTCCCAGGCGCTGTCCTGCTACCGGGGCGCGCTGATCGTCGCCAGCCACGACGTCCCGTTCCTGCGCTCGATCGGGATCACGCGCTGGCTGCGGCTTGACCGGGCGGGGCGCCTCAGCGGCGAGAACTGACCGGCGCGACGTGCAGTATCTGCGTCCTGGCGATGATCTCCTCGCGCGGGGGCAGCGCGTCGCGTCGCGGATCGGCTAGGTGCGCCGTAACCGACTGCTCGTCGGGCATTTCCAGGACCTGCACCTCGAGCGGGTCGCCGTCGGCCCGTTCGATGACGGTCTCCCGTGAGACCACGGTGCCGCCGTAATCGGGCACCATCGCCAGCACGGCGTCCTCGAATTCAGCCAGGTCCTTGTCTCGCCCGGGCTGCTCCCAGAGCAGCACGCACATCCGCAGCGTCATGCCCCTGTTATACCGGCGAACGCCCAAAGGACAGTAATCCGGCTTTTACTGATATGCCGCGGTCGCCAGTGACAAGCTATTGCGAGGGTGGATTCGGAACGGGTGCGAGGGAGACCGCTCATGCGCAAGCTCGCCATTGCCGTCATGACCGTGCTGGCCGCGTTCGCGAGCGTGCTGCTTGGCAGCGGGGCCGTCCAGGCGAGCAACGCACCCGCGACCATTACGCATCTCGATCTGAGCGGCGTTTCCTGCGCGTCCGCGACGTTCTGCGCGGCGGTCGGTGAGCGTGACGAGACCGGCTCTCCCTCCAACGTCCTCCCGCTCGCGGAGATCTGGAACGGCGCGCGGTGGCGAAGGACGGCCGTGTCCATCCCGAAAGGCTGGTCCCAGGGCGACCTTGACAGCGTGTCCTGCACGTCCCCGGCGTACTGCGTGGCCGTCGGCACGTACGGCGGTAACGGCATCAGCTACGCGATGGCGCAGACCTGGAACGGCAGGGCGTGGACGGTGACCGTGCTGCCGCAGCTACCGCACAGCCATGTCCTCGCGGACTCCGTCTCGTGTGGAGCGCCCAGGCACTGCGCCACCTCCATGGCCTCTAGGCCGATGCCGCCGGGCAACCGGGTGTTCGTCGACGTCCTATCCGGTACGACGTGGCACGTGCACGCGATGAGCCTGCCCAAGGACGTCGAACTCGCGCTGCCGTCGGCTATCTCCTGCGCCTCGGCCACCTACTGCGTGCTAACCGGCGAGTACTACCGGCAAGACGGCGCTGGGGCGGCGTTCGCGACGTGGAACGGCCAGAGGCTCGCTCCCATGACGGCCTCCGCTTACCCGGCGTACTTCTGGAGCTTGTCCTGCCCTTCGACGACACACTGCGCGGCAGCCGGGGAACTGTTCGGCGGATTGACGGACTGGGGATATGTCGGGGTACGAAACGGCGGCACCTGGATCGCGGCCCGCGTGGCGCAGCCTCATGCGATAGTCGTCACGGATCTCATCGGCGTGTCGTGCGCCGCGCCAAACAGGTGCCTTGCGGTCGGCTACCTGCGTGACCGTCAACCGGTGAACGGCACCTACCCTGACCGCGCGACCGCCGTGTTCTACAACGGCAAGACGTGGACCCGGCTCAACGTGCCCTTCCCGGCGGGGAGCCGGGACACGGCCTTCCAGTCCGTCAGCTGCCTGTCCGTTACCAGGTGCGTCGCGGTCGGCCTTGTCGCGCCTGGGTCGCATGTGTTCTCGAACCACTCCGCCTTCACGGGCTTCTGGAACGGGACAAGCTGGCGGACGGTCCCCGCTTCCTAGCTGCGTCCCGGTCGGCTCAGAGCGGCTCGTAGGAGGTCAGGTCGAGCACGATCGGCACCATCACGGTCAGCACGCGGACAAGCCGCGAGACCGGGACACCGGTGAACTCGATCTTGTAATGGTCGGAAGACGTGAGCATTTCCTTCCGCAGGCCGGCCCAGGTCTTCTGCACTCGCGCGAACGTGCCGCCCTCGGCTGCGGTTACCGCGAAGCGCTTGAGCCCCAGGTCGCCGACCGCCTGTCCGATGGGCTGGCCCTGGTCGTCGAGGAGGGTGTAATTGCGCCGGTTGGGCTCCGTCCGGATCCGGCCCATCAGCTCTCCGCCGGGTTCCTGGACATCGGTACTCCAGGTCGAGGCCCTTTTGACCAGCGAAAGGACCGGCACGCCCGCTGGCGTGGTGATCGTGAACTCGCGGACGTCTCTCATCGGGTCCCGCAGCTTATCCCGGCGGTGTGCTTCGGCTTCAGTGGCGGTGGCGACGAGCTCTCGCTCGTCGTTGAAGATGTGGTAGCTCGCGCGGTCGGCCAGTAGTTTTCCTGGCTGTTTTATCCGTAGTGACCGGAAGTCGAAGATTTCTTCCACACTTGAAAGTATCGCAGCAATTTGCGTTGTATTCTCCCGCGCCTAAGGAAAGCGCCCTTTGTCCGCGCCGGATCAGCAGCAGCGACGTGAGCCCGGCGATGACCGCCATGGCCGCGATTACCACGGTCGCCCGCTGGAATGCCACGAGCGCGCCCGCGCCTGCCGGGTGTCCGAGGACCGTGACCAGCACCGCGACGCCGAGCACGATGCCGACCTGGCGTGCCATGGTGACCACACCCGACCCGGTCGCGAAGCGGTGCGGCGGGATCGCCGAGACCGCCGCGCTCACCAGCGTGGGCAGCGTGAGGCCGACGCCGGTACCGGTCATCAGCATGCCTGGCAGCATGTGCGCCACGTAGTCGGGGCTCGATGACAGCGACAGCCGCCAGAACACGCCTCCCGCGGCGTAGATCGCGCACCCGGCCGCGGCGACCGGTCCCGGGCCGAGCCGCCGGGCGAGCGGGCCCGCGCCGACCGCGAGGAACGGGACGAGCAGCGGGCCCGGGGCGACGGCGAGCCCGGTGCGCAGCGCGGACCAGCCCCACACGTCCTGGCACCACAGCGTCACCAGCAGCAGCATCGCGCCGAACGCCGTGCCGAACAGCACGTTCGCGCAGGTCGCGGTGCCGAAGGCAGGCAGCCGCAGCATGTGCGGCTCGATCACGGGCACCGGGTGCCGGGCCGAACGCCGGGCGAACAGGACCAGCAGGAAGATCCCAACGGCAATCGCGCCGAGCACTCGCGCCGAGGTCCAGCCCCACTCGTCGGCCTTGACGAGCGCCAGGGCGATCGCGCCGATCGCCACGGAGAAGATCGCGGCGCCAACCGTGTCCGGGCGGCCGGCGTCCCTGCCCTCAGCGACATTGCCCCCGGCGGCCGCCCGCGGCAGCGTGCGAACGCTCGCGACCAGCGCGACAGCGGCCACCGGCAGGTTCACCAGGAACACCCACCGCCAGCTCGCGGCGACCAGCGCGCCGCCGAGGACCGGGCCGAGCGCGGCCGCCGCTCCGCCGACCGACGTCCAGGCGCGGATCGCCCCGGTGCGCTTGCCCGGCGGGGCGACCGCGAGCAGCAGGCCGAGCGAGGCCGGCATGAGCAGCGCGCCGCCGGCCGCCTGGACGACGCGCGCCGCGACCAGCACCCAGACGCTGCCCGCGGCGGCGCACGCCGCCGAGGCCAGGGCGAACACCACGACGCCGGTCAGAAACGCGGTGCGGCGGCCGATCCTGTCGGCCGCCCGGCCAGCCGGCACGAGCAGCGCCGCGAACACGATCGCGTAGGCGTTCAGCACCCAGGACAGTGACGCCAGGTCCGCGCCGCCGAACGCCCGCCCGATCGACGGCAGCGCCACGTTCACGATGAACAGGTCGAGGTTTACCATCGCGATGCCCGCCGCCACGACCGCGAACACCGCGCCGTAGCGGACGGCGCCCGCCGCCTGCCTCTTGCTGTTATCAGTCGCTATGTCCGCGCCGAGGGCGATCGTCCTGGCCGCGCCTGTCACGGACGCGTCGACGCTCTCTTCCGCCTCGCTCACGTGCCCTCCGCCTCGTCGGCCGCGCTCCGCTCGCCGGGCACGTTTGCCAGTTTGATAATCCAACCTGAGCGTAACCCTTGTTAGTTTGATTTCGCAACCGTGTAAGCTGATCGCATGCGAGACGATCTCCCCGGCCGGCCCTGCTCAGTGGCGGCCGCGCTGAACCTGGTCGGCGAGAAGTGGGCGCTGCTCGCCGTCCGCGAGATCACCTTCGGGAACAAGCGGTTCGACATGATCGCGCGGAACACGGGCGCTCCCCGTGACCGGCTCGCCGCCCGGCTGCGCGCGCTGGAAGCGGCGGGTGTGATCGACCGTCGCCAGTACAGCGAGCATCCGGCGCGTTACGAGTACGAGCTCACGCAGGCCGGCCGCGAACTGCGCGAGGTGCTGCGGGCGCTGCGCGTCTGGGGCGACAAATGGGCGGTCGAGACACCTCCCGCGGTGTTCACGCACTCCTGCGGGCACGACCTGGATTCCGCCGTCATCTGCCGGCACTGCGGCGAGGAGGTCGACTCCGACGACCTCGAACTGCACGTGACGGCCCCCGGCTGGAGCCCCCAGGGCCCGAAGTAACGTAATCCCCCGGCCTGGAGGTCGCGGCGTTCTCGTGGTGCCAGCGCCGCGCCGTTCGGGAATGAATGACGTGTCATGTGAGTTTCATCTCTTTAGTTTCAGCCAGTAGCTAACGAGATTGGACGATTCATGACTGAAGTCGCGCAGCGAACGGAGCTCGCCGCCCTGGACGACGAGGCACGGGCGCTGCTGTTCACCGAGGCTAGGACCGCGAACACGTTCGCTCCGACGCCGGTGAGCGACGAGGAGCTGAGTTCCATCTGGGACCTGGCGAAGTGGGGACCCACCTCGGCGAACACCCAGCCGCTCCGCGTCCTGTACGTGCGGCCCGGCGAGGCCCGCGACAGGCTGGTCAAGCACATGAGCGACGGGAACAAGGCCAAGACCGAGTCGGCCCCGGCCGTCGCGGTGCTCGCGGTCGACACCCGGTTCCACGAGCACATCCCGACGATCTTCCCGCACCGGCCGGAAATGAAGGACGCGCTCGAGGCGAACGAGGAAAGGCGCCTCGCGGGCGGCAACCTGAACGCGGCGCTGCAGGCCGGCTACTTCATCATGTCGGTCCGCGCGCACGGCCTGGCCGCGGGTCCGATGACGGGATTCGACCCAGCGGGCCTGGACGCGGAGTTCTTCCCGGACGGCCGCTGGCAGGCGATCATGGTGGTCAACATCGGCCACCCCGGCGAGAACCCCTGGCTCGCCCGGCTGCCGCGCCTTGACCACGAGGACGTCATCCGCTGGGCCTGAAGGCAGCCTGAGGTGGTTGTGTCAGGATGGGTGCATGGCCGTCGACCGCGAAATACTGTTCCGGCTGGCAACCAGCCAAACGTTTGAGTCCGCCGTCCGCGCGACACCGCTGGGTGAACAGCTCGCGCGGCAGGCGGCGGCCCGGTACGTCGCGGGCACGACACAGATGGCCGCGCTCGAGGCCGCGCGGGAACAACGCGCGCGGGGCGCGGGGAGCAGCCTTGACTTGTTCGGTGAGCAGGTCACGGACATCGCCGTCGCCGAGCAGGTGGCCGCCGACTACCTCGAGCTAGCCGATCAGGTCAACACCATGCCTGGCGACGCCTGGCTGTCCGTCGACCTGTCCCACCTCGGGCTGGACGTCGACCCGGTAGGCTGCGCGGACCGGCTCGCCGCGATCGCGGTCCGGCTGACGGGCGGGCGGCGCATCCAGGTCGGCGCCGAAGACTACAGCCGGGCGGACACGGTGCTTCAGTGCGTCGAGGCCGTCGCCGGCCGGGGGCTGGCCGACCGGCTCGGGGCCACCGCGCAGGCCAACTTCCGGCGCACGCCGGATGACCTGGAACGCCTGGTGGCGGCCGAGGTTTACATCCGCCTGGTCAAGGGTGCCTATGTCGAACCCGGCGACCGCGCCCTGCCGTTCGGGGAGCCGACCGACATCGCCTTCCTGCGCCTCGCGCACTGGCTCGCCGACGCCGGCGCCGGGTTCGCGCTGGCGACCCACGACGGGGTCGTGCGCGAGGCCCTGCTCACGGCGCTTGGCCCGCGGCCCGTCGAGCAGCTGCTCGGCGTCCGTCCCGCGGTCATCGACGACCTCGTCAAGCGCGGGATCCCGATTCGGATCTACGTCCCGTTCGGCGACAACTGGTTCCGCTACTGGATGCGCCGCCTAGCCGAATCCCGCGGCACCTAAACCGGCACGAGCGTCAGTGCTGGGTCGATCGCGGCGATATCACCTGGGTCGCTGGTGATGACAGGATGTCCGCGGTCCCTCGCGCAGATGGCCACGCTCACGTCCACCACGTCTGTTGCACGGGTGGATGCGCATCTTGCACCGACGCGCAGGGCAAGCTTGGCATCGAGGGCAACAACGGACGTCACATGAAGCTGCAGCAGCTTCGCAATCCTCACCTGTCGGGCACCGCCCCGCCATGCCTGGGCGACGACTCCCGCCGGTATCGCCAACTCGGCACCTGCGGCTATCGCCTGCTCCACCAGCACCGCCATGCGAGGGTTGCCAGCCTCGATCGCGATGAGCGCCCCCGTATCGAGGGTCAGGCCGGTCACGGCTCAACACCAAGGACGCGGCGAGCCCATGCCCGGTCCTCTTCGGTCGGCTCGCCCGCTTTCGCGTAGATCTCCGCAATCATCTCGGCCATTTCTTCTTCCGCGCTGCGCCGGGCGAGCGCCTGGGAGATGTACGCGGAAACCGAGGCCGCGCGGCCCTCGGCCACCGCCTGCCGCGCGGCAGCGACCTGCTCTTCCGGCAGGGTGATCGCGATCTTCTCCCGAGTCATACTGCAGATCATACCCATGCTGACCTTCCTGCCCCAATCTGGTTTTTGGTCATGCCTATGCGCAGGCCGGAAAGCCGAACAAGGCGCTCCCCCAGCTTCGCTACTACGTGATGAACGCCGTTCCGCTTGCGGCACGGGACGCAGATGAGGCGGTCAAAGGTCATGGAGTCCCGGTTCGTCATCGCCCAGTTGCTGGCGAGCACTGGTGAGATCGAGTCGGCGATCGCGGAATTGCGGGCCGTCCGGCCGCTGCTCGCCGGCGCCTACGGGCCAGAGTCGGCGCAGGTCCGCAACCTCGATAAGCAAGCCGCGCTCCTTCAGTCTGCACCCCCCGCGTAGGCGCTGATCGCATCGCCGCGCCGTCCATAAGGCTAATTCGCTCAGGAGATGCGTGAAGACGGTTCGCGCCTCGCGCGGAACTCATATTGGACGCGATGTAAACGTCGCAATGCGTCAAGACATATAGTCTTCTCTGTGGCCGGGGAACCAGAATTGCAGAAACCGCGATCCGCGTATTTGCTCGACGGCAGGCGCGTGACGATCGCTGATTTGCTCGACGCCGACTTGCTGGCTGCTGGCGATGCCCTACGGTTCAGACGGCCGCGAATCGGCGAAACCCACCGGGCCGTCGTCAGCGCGTCCGGTGCGCTCACGCTCGATGGAGGCCAGGAGTTTCGATCTCCGTCACGGGCGGCGATGATCGCGGCCGACATGAGGGCGGTCGACGGATGGCATGCGTGGACCACGGTGGGCGGCCGATCGCTTGATTCACTGCGGCAGCAATTTCTCGACCTGGCCGCGTCCGGGGCAGCGAACGAATCAGCTGGCGCCCAGGGACAGTACGAGTGGCTGAAGCAAGCCCGCTCCCGGGCCGACGCCGAGAATCCGCTCGTGATGCCAGTGCGTGACCTGCTTGCGCGGTGGGACGCGAAGGCTGACGGCACGACGTCCTATCAGCGTATCGACGCCGACCTAGCCAACCATGGCCTGACGACCTCGCCGAATTACCGCAAGGTGTCTATCGACACAATGGTTCATTTGATCACGCCAGCACAATCGGCAAGTACCGCGAGCTGTCCACTCCTTTCATTCTCATCGGGGAGCTAGATCAGGTGCTGCGGCAGCTGATCTCTCGCACGTTCACCTTGAATCAGGTCACCTCACTTTGCGACGCGGACGGCAGCCGGTCAGTCAAGTCCTTCGACGACTTGAACATGGGTGACTACCAGCGTGTCCTCGAGAATCCTGAATGCTGGGCGAAGCTGGGCTGGCGGGTCGATCGTGCCACTTTCGTTAAGCGCCTCGACGACCTGCGCGTGATCCGTAACAACGTCATGCATTTCAACCCCGAACCGTTGCCAGCCAACACTGTCGAGCGACTCCGCTACATCCTCAAGCTGCTGCGAGACTTCGGTGGGCTGACCACGCGATGACCAGCGGTTTACTCCACCAATGCCGTGACTGCATGGATTTGCCCTTAACCACCTTGCCCATGTGTCACAGCCAGCTCTCGCTTATCGTTGGTCGGCGCCCGCGAGGATGCAGGCCGGGTTTTTGATGAGCATCGTGTCTATCTCCTCGTCCGTGACGCCGTGGTCGCGCAGGTACGGCAGGACGTCCTGGCTGACGTGCAGGTAGTGCCAGTGCTTGAGGTCGTCGAGGGAGCCGGGCGCGAACCAGTCGATGTAGCAGCAGGTGTCGTGGGATAGCACCATACGGTCCGCTAGGCCGCGGCGGCACAGCTCGACGACCAGGGCGGACCGCTGCTCGAAGGTGGCGAAATGGTCGATGCCGAAGCGGTCCACGCCGAGGGTGAACCCGGCGTCGGCCATTTTCTCCAGGTAATCGGGGTCGGCCACCAGGTCGCCGCTGTGGCCGAGGACTATCCGGTCCAGGTCGGCGCCCTCTTGCCTGAGGACGTCCAGGATGGTCGGGCCGTGCTTGCCGACGGCGTGGGTGTGGATCGTGACCGGCGTGTTCGTCGCCGCGTGCGCCCGCGCTACCGAGCGCAGCACCCACTCGACGCCGGCGGTCAGGCCCCTTGCGTCCACCGCGCACTTGAGCATGCCGGCCTTGACGCCGGTGCCCGCGATGCCTTCGGTGATGTCGCGGACGAAGAACTCGGTCATGGTTGATTTGGGGCGGCGCGAGAAGAACATCGGCACTTCGTCGAACGTGTAGCAGCCGGTGGCGACGACGATGTTCAGGCCGGGCACCTGTTCGGCTATCCGCTTGACGCGGGGAATGTCGCGGCCCTGGCCGATCACCGTGACGTCGACGATCGTGCCGATCCCGTGCTCGGGGAGTTCGCGCAGGCGCGCGATGGCGTCGGCGACGCGGGTGTCCTCGTCGCCCCATTCTTCGGGGTAGTTCCGCTGCACGTCGGCGGTCAGCACGAAGACGTGCTCGTGCATCAGCGTGCGGCCGAGGGCGGCGGCGTCCACCGGGCCGAGCACCGTCTGGACCTGTCGCATCGCTTCCACACCGGCATCTTCCCGCACCGGCGGCGCGTTGCCACTTGGTGCTGGCACCAAACCGGGACGCTCGTTGGCCTCATGTCCTACAGGAGGAACGGGATGAGCATCTTCGTCCGGCTTTTGTACTCCGGGTACGCCGTGGGGAAGGTGACCGCGAGATTCCGCTCCTCGACGGTCCCGCAGTAGTAGAAGTACGGGACAAGCACCGCGACGACGATCAGGCCGATCAGGCTGTTGACGAGCGCCGTCCCTACCATCGCGGTCAGCAGTCCGGTGTAGATGGGGTGGCGCACGAACCGGTAGGGCCCTGAGGTGACAAGCTCCGGCTCGGCCCGCTCCGTCATCGGCATCCCCCAGTTGCGGCCGAGGTGCAGGCGGGCCCAGACCGCGAGCGCGATCCCGCAGGCGAACAGCACCGCCCCTATCGCCGCGACGATCACGCTGTGCACAGCCAGGTCGCCAGCGTTGCGGAGGACGCCGGCGATCACGAAGACCCCGACCGCGCTGACGCCGGTCAGCCGTGTTCGCCAGCCGCCGCTGACGCTCTCCTTGCTCGTTGAGGCTGACACGAGCCAGTAGAGCCAGAAGACGATCCAAGCAAGAACGATGGCGAGCTTGAGCGCGTGCATGCCGATCACCGTATTGCCGACGCCGGTCGCTGTCATCGACTCCCGGGTGGATTGTCATCGGCTCGTGGGTGGATCTGGTCCGCTGGCGCGGTCACGGCGCTGTTCCAGGTACTGGCGTTCGGCGGTGTCGTGGGTCAGGCTGATCGCGCTTTCGTAAGCCGCGACGGCCTCTTCCTTTCGTCCGAGCCGGTCCAGCAGGTGCGCACGGGTGGCTTTGCCCGGCTGGAAGCGCCGGGCGTGCTCACCGGCTTCTTCCAGCACCGCGTCGAGGGCGGCCAGTCCCGCCGCGGGCCCGTCGACCTCGGCGGTGACGGCGGCGAGGGCGACACCGCTGCCGAGAGAGGGCGCGACCGCGTGCAAGATGTGGTGCAAGGTGAGCAATGTCGGCCAATCCGTCGTGCCGTCGCGTCCCCGGGCGCAGTGCACGGCCTGAATCGCGGCCTCGAGCTGGAACCGTCCCAGCTGTCCCCGCCCGTGCGCGGCCCGCAGGTGCTCGTGCGCCCGGCCGATCAGGTGCGGGCTCCACAACGCGGGATCCTGGTCGGCGAGCGGGACGAAACGCCCGCACGCGTCGAACCGGGCCGGTGTGCGTGCCGCCGAGAGCTCGATCAAAGCCGCGAGCCCCCGGGCCTCCGGATCGTCGGGAACAAGTGTGGCGAGCACTTCGGCGAGGTGCAGCGCATCAGAAGGCAGCGGGCGGACTTGCGGTCCGGTCGCCCAGTCGATGACATAGGCGCCGTAAACCGCCTCAAGGACCGAAGTCATCCGCGCCGGGAGGTCCGCCCGGTCCGGGATGCGGAAGGGAATGCCGACCGCCTTGACGCGCTTCTTCGCCCGGACCAGACGGGTCGCCATCGTCGACGGCGGCACCGAGAAGGCCCGTCCGACCTGCCCGGCGGTGAAGCCGAGCACCGTGTTGAGCATGAGAGGCGTGCGCACCGCGCGTTCGATCGCCGGGTGCGCGCACACGAGCATCAGTTCAAGCCGCCGGTCAGGGATCGAGTCGACGTCAATCTCATCGATGTGCGCCAGCGTGTCCTTGGCGGCGTCGAGGGGGACGGCCCGCCGCGTCCGCGCGGACTTCCACTCATCGCGCAGCCGGTTGCGGGCGACGGTCAGCAGCCAGGCGTCGGGGTTGCCCGGTACCCCCTGCGACGGCCACGTCCGCAGGGCCCGCTCGAATGCGTCGGCAAGCGCGTCTTCCGCCGCGGCGAGGTCACTCGTGGAGCCGGCCAGCAGGGCGAGCAGCCGCCCGTAGCTGTCCCGGGCCGCCACGGCGGCGGAGCGGGCCGCCGGCCCCGGCTCACCGGGGCCAGGGCCGGCTCTGTCGCCACCGGACGTCAGCGTGTCCACGCGCCGTTGACGAAGGCGGTCGCGGTCGGGCGCACCTCGAGCACGCCCCACTGGGCCCCAGGACACTTCTCGGCCCAGCCGATGGCCGCGTCAAGGTCGGGTACCTCGAGCACGAAAATTCCGGCCAGGGCTTCCTTCGTCTCGGCGAAGGGCCCGTCCTGTACCCGCAGTCCGCCTTCCCTACAGGCCACGGTCGTCGTCGCGGCGGACGGCTGGAGCACATCGGCTGACAGCAGCACCCCAGCGGACTCCAGCGCACGGCCGTAGGCCCCGAACGCCTCCTTCGCCTCCGCGATGGCCTCCTCGCTGATCTCACCCTCCCCGGGCTCCCGGTAGTGCATCAGCAGTGCGTAACGCATCGTCGTCGCCTCCCATCCCAGTGTCGCGCCCATCGCGACATCTGCACCACGATGACGATCGGACAACCTTCAAATCGTCACGAGGGAAGTTCGCACCCGATCTGGGTGGGGTCGGGTAGCCCGGGGGAATCTCACCCCCGGGCTCCCACAGAATCCGTGCGTAACAGTCTCCCGTTACACGGCTCTTGCCGTCCTGGTCATCCGGCGGCCGGTTTTATCCAGGCCCAGTGTGC